>Ga0272448_1000790_pt1 | contig 45607 bp, 30 predicted proteins | sample YNPCB0191_FD_202220 | JGI IMG/M metagenome (GOLD analysis project Ga0272448, IMG submission 202220) | Hot spring sediment microbial communities from Yellowstone National Park, WY, United States - YNP-CB-019-1 | ecosystem: Environmental > Aquatic > Thermal springs > Hot (42-90C) > Sediment... | reverse complement strand
ATGAAATTTTATTACGGATTGATGCATTAGGAATATGCTTATCCGATATTAAGATTATTAATTTAGGGGGTAATCATCCCCGTCTCCGCGGAAGGAATTTAGCAGAAGAACCTATTGTGTTGGGACATGAATGTGCTGTAACTGTAGTAAAAGCAGGTTCCCAATGGAAAGACAAGTTCAAAAAAGGTGACCGTTTCATTGTCCAGGCTGATATATATTACAAAGGTGTTGGGTATGCCTTTGGTTATTTAATTCCTGGTGGTATGCAACAATATACTTATTTAGATGAAAAAGCCCTGGCTGGAGATGATGGTTGCTATTTGTTGCCTGTCCAACAAACTACGGGTTATAGTGCTTCAGCATTAGCAGAGCCATGGGCATGTGTGGAAATGTCCTATCGCTTAGAAGACCGTATTTATCCCGATACCGATAGCCCATGGTATATTACAACAAATCCTGACCCTCAAATTTTAAAAGATTTCCCGAATGCTAAAGTTTTGTCTCCAAATCAATTTCCAGCAGAAGGGGAAACATCAAAGGATATTATTATACAGGTATCTGATGGAAAAGAGATTGAAGCATGGTTAAAATATTTAGCACCTTATGGAACAATGTATGTGTTAGGTTCCGTAGATGAAATACCCAATGCCTATATCTCAGTAGATGTTGGTTCTATTCATTATGAATATAAACGAATTATTGGAGGTGGAAAAAACCTGAAAGAGATAAAAGAGAAGAATATGAGGTCGGACTTACTCCCCGGAGGAAAGGCTTTATTTATCGGAGCTGGTGGACCCATGGGACAGATGCATGTCCAGCGAGCATTAGAGAAAACAGATGGACCCATGAAAGTAGTAGTTACTGATTTAGATGCAGGAAGATTGGAACATTTACGAGTGAGGTCGGCGGAATTATTAAAGAAAAGACCTGTCGAATTGATTACTGTTTGCACCAAAGATTTCCCAGACACTTCCGCATTAAACAAACACCTCGAATCATTAGCCCCGAAGGGTTATAGCGATGTTGTTTTATTAGCACCTGTTCCTACGTTGGTAACACAGGCGGTTGATTTCTCTGCTCCTTGCGGATTTGTAAATCTTTTCGCAGGATTAGGAATAGGGACTGTTGCAAATGTTTCATTAAAGAAGATTTGTGAGGGCGTAAAAATTATTGGTTGCAGTGGAAGCAGAATTTCGGATTTAAGTCATGTATTACAATCTGTAGAAAATGGTTCTCGGGATACAAACCGAAGCGTTGCTGCAATCGGTGGCCTTTTCTCTGCCCACGAAGGTTTAAAAGCCGTTAAAGAAGCACGGTTTCCTGGCAAAGTAGTTATCTATCCTCAAATACTTGATTTGCCATTAATACCTCTGGAAAAAGTAGCAGAAATATTACCCGATGTGGGTCGATATCTTTCAAAAGATGGAACATGGACACAACAAGCAGAAGAAAAATTATTAGAAAGGTATTTGCCATGGAACGATTAAAAGGTAGAAAAGCCATTGTAACAGGTTCGGCTCAAGGTTTGGGTGAAGCCATATTACAACGACTGGCTAAAGAAGGTGCAGATGCCGTAGGTTGGGATATAAACATTGAGAAGATGACAGAAACTGCAAAACGAATTGCAGAACAAACAGGTCGCAAAATCTTTGCAGAAAAAGTGGATATTACCAATGCCGAGATGGTCAAAAATGCAGTGGATAAAGCTGTTGATTTACTCGGTGGGCTGGATATAATGGTCTGTAACGCGGGTATTCTTATATCAGGTGATTCTATCCATTTTGATATTTCCGCATGGCGAAAGGTTATTGATATTGACCTGGTTGGATATTTTATCTGTGCTCGTGAAGCGATACGCGTTATGTTGCCCAATAAATATGGAACGGTGATTCAAATCAATTCCAAATCCGGAAAGAAAGGTAGTTTTAAAAATTCGGCTTATGCGGCGGCAAAGTTCGGAGGTATTGGAGTTACGCAAAGCCTTGCTTTAGAATTTGCGGAGCATGGAATTCGTATCAATGCTATTTGTCCCGGGAATTTATTGGACTCTCCTTTATGGACGGAAAGCCTTTTCAAACAATATGCAAAAAATCAAGGAATCACCGAAGAGGAAGTGCGTAAGAAGTATATTGACCAGGTCCCCATGAAACGACCCTGCCGATATGAAGATGTATGTAATGTGGTTGTATTTTTAGCCAGTGATGAATCCAATTATATGACCGGTCAGGCAATTAATGTTACCGGTGGGCAGGAAATGCGATAATAAACATCACTGCAAAAATAGAAAATTGTCATTCTTGAATGAAGAAAATTCCCAGAGAAAAATTTTTTAAGAGCTGTTTTTTTATTTGTCTATAAAAAAAATTATTTGAAAATAAGTGCGGAGAATAGTAAATTGCGATTAGCCAAAATTGAAAACGGTTCCCGCAGGTGCTGGTAAACAAGGGAAAGGTAAATGTTTATTAAAATAAATAAGCGAGTTAAATCCAGAACAGTGGCACGCATAGAGGGTATTTATATTTAAGGATAATAAAAAGTTCGCTGTCATTTGCAAATGTTCTTCTGTAGCACTGTGTAGGTGTAGTCCGCCGATAACAATTAGTTCCTTATCCGATTTTATTAAATTATTACGCAGGTAAGTGAGAGTATTTATTATTCCAGCATGAGTGCATCCCAGTAAAACAATCCCGTATTTTTTGCCTTCAATCAACAAACATTGGTCATCAGGAAAAGTATCTAATTGGGTGCATTGAGGGTCAAGATAAAAATGTGGCTCGGGATTTTCAAAAGGAGTTGTTCGGGGTATTGTACCAGAGACAAAAATATTATCTGTTATTTTTGTAGATGTTTTAGTGGGGACAAATTGGGTTATATCATTTAATATTTTTAGAGAAGGACCTCTATAACCAATTTCACGAATTTTCCCATCTGCATCTTTAACATACCTTTTACGAAAAGCATCTGGATGAGCAAATACTTTTTGAATGCGGACAATCTTAAAAAGTTTCTTCATTCCCCCAGTATGGTCGTAATGCCCATGACTGAGAATAAGATAATTAATAGACGATAAATCTATATTCAACCTTTTGCTATTGTGAATGAGTGCATATCCGGCACCTGTATCAAACAATAGGGTATGTTTCTTATGCTGAATGAAAAAGGCTAATCCATGCTCTCCTAATAGTCCTGTTTTACCTACTGTGTTTTCGCATACAATTGTTATAGAAATATTATGCATTTATTTTAGCGATATTTGTTAATACAGGGATAATATATTAACTGGGGTTCAGGATTTTTTGGATTTCAGGGTCATTCATATTTTCAGGAGTCACAATAGTAACACCCGTGTCAATTCTTTTCTCAACAGGTTTTCCTTGTATTGCATCATAGGCACTTTTTACACCGAGATAACCCATCTTAAATGGATTTTGCACAATAAGTGCCTGTATGACGCCCTCTTTTAGTGCTTGAATTTCTTCTTCCGCAGCGTCAAATGCCACAATTTTTATCTGACCTGCCTTCCCTTTACTTCGAATGGCTTGAGCGCAACCTACCGCACTGGATTCGTTAGCAGCGAAAATCCCTTTTATATTTGGGAAAGAGGTCAACATATCGTTAGTAACATCCATAGCCTTTGCTACATTACTATCACTATATAGAGTAGAAACTAATTTAATATTGGGATACGCCGAAATGCCTTCTTTAAATCCGCGTTCCCGCATTTCAGAAGTAGCGGCTCCTGCAACGAAAGGAATTAAACCCACTTCCCCTTCTTCACCGATAAGTTTTGCAAGGGTTTGCGCTGCGATTTTGGCACCCGCTACATTATCCGTTGCTACAAAGGACATAGGCTTATCCGAATTAACACCCGAATCTATGGTTATTACAGGAATACCTTTATTAACAGCTGTCTCTACAATTCCAATGAGGGCATTAGCATCACTGGCAGCAAGAACAATGGCAGAGACTCCGCGATTTATCATGTCCTGAACGATATTAATTTGTTGTTCAATTTCTGTCTCTTTGGCTGTTCCCTGCCATACAATTTTTACTCCCAATTCTTTCCCTGCTTGTTCTGCTCCCGCTTTAACAGTTAACCAGAACTGATGGGAAAATGATTTCGGTATAACTGCTATTTCTAAGGTCTTTTTTCCGGGTTCTGGGGTGGGTGCTTTTTGGGAGGGACCACAAGACACGAAAATACAAGATATAACAATCAACAATAACATTTTTTTGAACATACCTTTACTCCTTTATCAATTAAAATTTTTATTCATATTAACGAGGCACATAGTACCGTTCGCCAGTGCCCACTACTTCAATAGCAATTCCGTGTGTCTTTACATCCAGCAATCGAACAGATGTGCCGGGAATCATTTCACCTACATATACTTTTGTAAGATTGATAATGGCTAAACCATGTGGATTTTTCGGTCCTGCTTCGCGGAGGACATTGAGTTTCATATCATCCAGACCTAAACGAGCCCTGTCTGATGTTCTCAATACAGGTAACCTTGTCATATCTACGGTTTCTTCTGTATTTGGTTTTGGTAATGATAATACCTGCTGAAATTGTTCAGGTTTTAACGAAGGTGGTGGCTCTAAATCTTTTGTCACAACAGAGGTAGGAGTTGTTGTTTGTGCTGGCGTAGGTTGAGAAACGATTGGCTTGTGAGAATCCGTTGGATTCGTTGTTTCATTATTTGGGGTAACATTTGCAATAGAAGGAGAACTTTCTAAAGAAGGAGTTTCCTTGCTTGTTTGTGCTGGAACTTCTTCTTTAATTTCCGGAGGAGGGGTGGGTGGTGGAGTTTCTTTCTTAACTTCCTCCACAACAGGAGCCGGTGTCTCCCGGGGTATATTTTTAGCAACTTGAACAGGAGGTTCCGTCGCAATTGCAGACTGTTCCACAGGGATAGATGCTTCAGGCTTTTTTCCCGGGGGTTCTGTTTTTGTTGTTTCCTGTTTATTTGATGAATTTGAAATAGGTGGAGATGGAGGAGGTTCGGATACAACTGTTTTCTCTTTTGCATTATCTGCCGTATTATCCGTTACCGAAGGAGTAGATGGCGTTTCTTTATTTTCTGATTGTGTTTCCTGTGGTGGCGATACCTCTTTCTCGGGTTGGTTTATGGGAGGGGATGTTTCCGTTGGCTTTTGCTGCGATGTCATTACTTTTGCAGAAGTAGATGGAATTGTATTTTTTGCAATTTGTGTTTTTACAACCCATAAAGACGCAGATATAGAGATAATACTTATTACAATAACAAATACAATTATCCCGCCAATAAGTAATTTCGGTGATATAACAGGAGCGACTGTATCTTGAAGTGGAATAGGTTTTTCTGGTTTTGCTATAGCAGAAATGGAAATAGGTTCTGAAAGTTCTTGTTCCTCTTCCTCTTCTTTTTCGAGTAGTTTTAACTGTCGCTGTTTTTCTTCCTCGAGTTTTTTCAATGCATCGAGGATTGAACTCATAATAATTATCTCCTTAAAAATATATTTTCAGTTAATATTTTACAAAAATGAAGAAAAGGAAAAAAAGTAACAATTCATCGTATTGATTTTTTATCCTTTATTTTATTACACTATTATACCTTTGGACAGGCAAAGAGAGGAAATAAAAAAGAAATATTTTTAAATGTTTTAGAAATTTTATGAATACTTATTAATATATATTGAATCAGGTTAAAAAATGTTTTTTCAGATAGAACATAAAGATAAAAATTGTAATGCAAGAACAGGAAAAATACATCTGGAACATGGGGTAGTAGAGGTTCCTGTGTTTATGCCTGTAGGCACGCAAGCATCTGTAAAGGCATTAACGCAGGAAGAATTAGAGGAGATAGGAACAACCATTATTCTTTGTAATGCGTATCATCTGTATTTGCGTCCGGGGTTGGAAACCTTATCTGTTGCGGGGGGGATACATCCTTTTATGAGTTGGGAAAAGCCTATTTTAACCGACTCGGGTGGATTTCAATTGTTTAGTTTAGCCCACCTGAATAAAGTTACGAACGAAGGCGTTATTTTCCAGAGTCATATTGATGGTTCGCGACATCATATCACACCCGAAAAGATGATTCAGTTTCAGATGGATATTGGTGCCGATATTATTATGAGTTTTGATGAGTGCACACCTTATCCTATATCCCATAAAGATGCAGAAAAATCTATGCGGAGAACAATCGTATGGGAGAGAAAAGGTTTTGATTACTGGAAAGAACAGAAGGAGGGTTCTTATTCCCAATTATTCGGAATTTTACAAGGCAGTGTTTATGAAGATTTACGAAAAAAATGTGCGGAGGAATTGTGTGAGATTGATTTTCCCGGTTTTGCTATTGGTGGAGTGAGTGTAGGTGAAACAGATGAAGAAAGACATACCATCACAGAAATTTCCGCAAATTTATTACCCGAAAGGAAACCAAGATATTTAATGGGAGTAGGTGCACCGGAAGATGTATTATGGGCTGTTCGTTGTGGCGTAGATATGTTCGACTGTGTTATGCCTACGAGAAATGCTCGCAATGGTTGCCTTTTTACCTCTCATGGAAAATTGAATATACGCAATGCACGGTTTGTTCGCGATTTTACTCCTATAGATGAAGAGTGTGATTGCCCTGTATGTAAACGCTATACACGCGCTTATTTGAGCCATCTTTACAGAGCAAAAGAAATTTTGGCATTCCGTTTGAATACTTTACACAATGTCTATTTTATGTTAAAATTATTTGAAAAAGTTCGTCAGGCTATTCGGGAAAACCGATACCTCGATTTTTATAACGACTTCTTTTCCAAGTATAATATAGGGAATTAGAGGTTAAGGTGTAAGTAGATTTATATATTGTGCTACTTATTTTTCCCTTTACCGAACAAACGCTAAGAAAGGTATTTTTATGTGGCGATTTCTTTTGGCACAGACTGAAGAAGCAGTTCCATCGGAGGCAGTCTCTACAGCACAAAGTGCGGGAGAACAAACAACGGCAACTCCTCCCAGCCCGTGGGGTAGTATGCTTCCGATGATTTTAGCATTCATTGCGATTATGTATTTTTTGATGATTCGTCCCCAACAAAAAAGAGAAAAGGAACGGCGCGAAATGTTAAATTCATTGGCAAAAGGAGATAAAGTTGTAACCACAGGGGGGATGTATGGAACGGTTGTAGATTTATCTGAGGAGAAAGTAACACTTCGTGTAGATGATAAAGTTGAAATAGATTTCATTCGTGGTGCGATAGCACAAATTGTTTCAAAAGCGAATGGAGATAAAAAGAAATAATTTTTAAACATAAATAAATAAAAATATTTTATAACAATAAACAACAAAAGGAGCAAAATTAGGTCCATGAAAATTCCGTATCGTGCATTAATTATCTGGATTGTTATTATCTGGTCATTAATTCAAGTATATCCAACCATAGGTTGGCTTACCTTATCGGATGAGGCTCGTCAAGCCCGTCTGGAAAGGTGGAGACAAGAAGATGATGAATGGGCAAAGAAAAAACATAGTTATACCGAAGATTTGTGGAAAACCATTCGTAGATGGGCAGAGTTTGACCGTGACCGTGTTATAAATCTTGGATTAGACCTGCAAGGTGGAGTACACATGGTACTTCGCTTTGATATTAAAGATTTGCCACCGGAACGGTTGCAGGAATATCGAGACCGTCGCTATACAGATGCCAATATTGAGAAAGAAGTGCAGGAAATTGTTCTTCAGCAAATACGGCGAAGAGTGAATGAATTTGAAGCCAAAGAACCTGTTATTCAGGCATTGGGTACTAATCAGATTCAAATACAATTACCGGGTGAAAAAAATGTAGAACGGGCGAAAAATCTTGTGAAGAAAACAGCCCAATTAAATTTCCATATCGTAGCAGAAATGTCGGATATTATTCAGGTATTTCAGAAAATAAAAGACAAATATCCGGAAGAATTTAATGCCTTTATTCAACGCCCGAAATTAAAAGGAGACCATTTTACAGTCCGCGTTGAGAATTATGACCGCGTTCGTCGTTTGATTGAAGCCTGTGAAAAGGAAGGAATTATCCCTGAGGATAAGATGTTAGCGTTCAGTCAACCCCCGAAACCCTATGAAGACCAAGTTTATAAATTATATTATATAGATAGAAAACCCATTGCTTCGGGTGATGGGTTGCGTTCTGCTATGGCTATTCCTGACCAGAATAATCCCCCTCATTGGAAAATTCTATTTGAGTTTAATAATTCCGCAGGGGCTCTTTTTGGTGAAGCTACCGAGAAAAATATCAATAAAGCCATGGCAATTGTTCTCGATGGTATGGTTTGTTCAGCACCCGTCATTAGAGACCGTATTACAACAAGAGGTGAGATTACTGGAAACTTTGAACAACCCGAAGCAACAGACCTGGCTATTGCCTTAAATTCCGGTTCAATGTTTGTCCCCGTCAAGGAAGAGTTTACGCGTATTGTTGGCGCAAGTCTGGGTGCTGATGCGGTAAATAAAAGTATAACATCAGCAGTTATATCTTTAATAATTGTAAGTGGGTTTATGGTCGTTTATTACCTCTGGGCAGGGCTTGTTGCTCTTATTGGACTTGTTGTTAACTTCCTGATAATTCTTGCCTTGATGGCATATTTTGAAATGACACTTACACTACCGGGTGTTGCAGGTCTTATTTTGACCATCGGTATGGCTGTGGACGCTAATGTGCTTATTTATGAACGCATTCGGGAAGAATTAAAATTAGGTCATGCTTTAGCCACAGCCGTAAGCAATGGTTTCGCAAGGTCTGCTGTAACCATTCTCGACGCCAATATCACAACATTGATAGCTGCTGCAGTACTATTACAATTTGGTACAGGACCGATTGAAGGGTTTGCTATAACATTAAGTGTAGGTGTATGTGCCAGTGTTTTCGCTGCATTAGTTGTCTGTCATGCATTATTTGACTTTTTATTAGACCGAAGAATTGTAAAATCATTGTATATGTTAAGTGTTATTCCGATGAAACCCAAAATTCCATTCCTGCAACTTAGATATTATGCTTTTTTGTTTAGTGGAATATTAATAGTAGCAGGTATGGCAGTATTTGCATGGAGAGGCAAGGAGAACCTTGGAGTTGATTTTGTTCAGGGAACAAATATTAATGTGCAAATAAACAATGAGCAACCTATACAACCCGGAGCCGTGCGTGAAGCATTAGCAAAAAGTGGTTTTGGGAAAGCCATTGTTCAATTAACCAGTGAAGAAGATGTGGAAGCAGGAAATCGCTTTTTGATTCGTATTGCAGAAACAGATATAAAAGGAATAACCTCTACTTCAACACCTCCAACAGAAAAAGAAGAAGGAACTGTCAATACGGCTCCTTTGACAGCCTCTATGTCCAAGAACATAGATGGAGGTGATATTGGAGGAATGATTCAAAAAGCACTGGCATCCCTTACAAAGAGCGGAAAACCCGAAGATGTGGCAATTGAAGACCAGCAGACAGTCGGTCCCGCGGTCGGGGCACAGCTGAGAACAGACGCAATTAAATGTATTTTCTGGTCATTTATTTTCATTATTATGTATCTCTGGTTCCGATTCGAACTTAAATTTGGTGTTGCTGCTGTTCTTGCTTTGGTGCATGATGTGTCAATTACATTAGGAACTTTTGCTGTGTTGCGTCGGCAAATTGATATGGGTGTTATTGCGGCAATCCTGACTATTATCGGTTATTCTTTGAATGACACTATCGTCGTATTCGACCGTGTTCGTGAAAATATGAAGTTATATCGAGGCAAAGGATATAAGTATATAGATATACTTAATATATCTATTAACGAAACATTAAGTCGAACTGTTTTAACTTCATTAACTACATTATTTACTGTAGTAGTATTGTTTATATTTGGTGGTATCGCTATTCATGATTTTACATTGGCTCTACTTGTTGGAATTGTAATTGGAACTTACTCTTCTATCTTTGTGGCTTCACCTATTGTGCTTATTTGGCAGGAGAAGAGTGAACAAAGACAATTACGATTGGCAGGACAGACAAAGTCAGGTTCCGTTAAGAAATCCCCACAGGTAAAGGCAGGAGCAAAAATATAAATTTGTGCTCGAAAAAAATTTTTTTAGGAGATTCTCAGGGAGAGATTTTACTCTCCCTGATTTTTTTTAGAAAATTTGGTATTATAAGTTAAATTTATGGATGTATCTATTCTCATATATTTGGGTATTCTTTTTGGCACTGCGTTGCTTATCGCCCTGTTATTCCGTGCTATTCGGTTTCCTTCCATTATCGGCTTTATACTTGCAGGGGTGATATTAGGACCCTCAGGATTAGGATTGTTTTCAAAAATATGGGTTCCTTATTTCATTGATTGGGGTGCCGTGCTTCTATTATTTATTATTGGTCTCGAATTAAGCCACTCTTTATTTTTGAAATCTGCAGGAACCTTATTGAAAGCGGGTGGTTTACAAATCGCCATTCCGTTCGTCGTTTTTGCCCTGTTTCTTTATGGGCTTACGGAATTAGGTGTAGGATTAAAAATAATTGTTTTGAGTTTTATCCTATGTCTTAGTAGCACAGCGGTGGTAATTCGATACCTTCAAGACCGTGGGGAGGTAGAAACTGCATACGGTTTGCTAACAACTACACTGTTAATCTTTCAGGATATCGCAACCCTTGCTTTCCTTGTATTGATTTCATTTTTATCTTCAGATTCTTCATCTCAAGGTGGAATAACAGGAAAAATACTTGGTCTGGTAATAGGCTCTCTTATACTCATAAGTATTATACCCGGCAGGAATGTCATTCCCCGTGTCGTGTCTTATATAGCATATCGTGGAGGACTGGATTTACTTACTCTCTTTGCATTATTTTGCGCTATTTTAGGAGCGTTAGTGGCTCATTATTTAGGTTGGTCTGCTGGATTAGGGGCATGCATTGCTGGGCTTTTAGTGGGACAATCGGATGAGCGTCATCAATTAGTTGCGGAAGTGCAACCTTTTCAAGATGTTATTTATGCACTATTCTTTATTTCTTTAGGAATGGCTTTCCCTCTGGAATGGGTTATTACGCATTTCTCAATGTTTTTAATCCTTGTAATAGGCATATTAATTGTCCGATTTTTATTAAACGGAGTAGCACTAAAAATAGCAGGAATTCCATCACGTCTCTCAATCCTTGTTGCTGTTCAATTATTACCTCTTAGTGAATTCGGTTTTATTATTTGTCGCGAATTCTCTAAAGGAGATTATATCTCATCGGATATTTTAGATGGAGTAACAGCTATTACTACAATTACAATGATTCTTGGGAGTTTCTTCCTGTTGTATATTGAACCCTTAAATCGTCTTTTAACACAATGGCTTTCATCAGAAAAGGAAGAGGAAGATAAGCAAGAGCATATAGGCCCTCATGTGGTCATTATTGGATTTGGCTTAACAGGAGAAAATCTGTCCAAAGTCTTGAAATCTACAGGGATTCCTTTTGTCGTCATAGAGATGAACAAAGAATTAGCTCGAAAAGCAAAAGAACTTTCTCCTAACAAATTAATTATTGGGGATGCGATACAAAGAACTATTTTGAATCAAGCTGATTTAGATACTGCTCAGGCAGTTGTTATTGCATTGAACGACCCTATGGCTTGCCGAAAGATTGTAGGACAAATTGCTTCGAGATATCCTCATCTTTATATCTTGGTGAAAACACGGTTCGTTCATGAAATTGAACCTTTGAAAAAATTGGGAGCAAAACAGGTCATTCCAGAAGACTTTGAGACCTCTATCGAAGTGATTGCACATATCTTAAAACGATGTGGTGTCCCCGATAATATCGTTGAGGCAGAAACTATCGCTGTGCGTGTAGATGGTTATGCTATGTTACGAGGAAAAGCCAGTTCGCGTGCAGGAATTGAAGAGATGATAAAAATTTTGGAACGGACTACTACGCAAACATATTATTTGGGTGAGAAGAGTTTCGCCATTGGGAAAACACTTGCAGAGATAGACTTAAGGAAGAGAACAGGCTGTTCTGTTATTGCCATAGTTCGAGCCGGAAATCCTACACCCAGTCCACCCGGAGATTTTGTTCTACAAGCAAATGATGTGCTTGTCCTTGTCGGTGCCCATGCCCAGATAGAATCTGCAAGAAAACTTTTAGAAGAAACGGAAGCCCCCAACATTCAATAACCCTCTAAACATTGTTCTTCTAATGAAATCCACCAAAAAGTTGTATTATACAAAAAAATAATACATAAATGTAATATTAAAATCCAATATTTTTTTCAAAATTATTTCTTATATTATATAAATTATTGTTTTCCAATGAGATATAAAATTATTTTCGTGTTCGGCATGAAAATTGTTATTCCATTTTCAACCCAATTGTATTTAATTTATTAATTTAAAAATTATTGTAATTAAGGAGTTGACTAATGGAAAAGAAAATGAAGTTCCTTTTGGGTTTATTATTAATCCTTTCACTTTTACCTTGCCTGAGTTATGCTGAAGATGGAGGAGAAGATGTTATCTCACAAAAGGTAATTTTGGATACACTCTGGGTTCTTATTACGGCTTTTCTTGTATTCTGGATGAATGCCGGGTTTGCCTGTGTAGAAGCGGGATTTTGCAGGGCTAAAAATGCTGTAAATATTCTCACCAAAAATTTTGTGGTTTTTGGAATTACTTTAGTATGCTTTTGGGCAGTTGGCTTTGCATTGATGTTTAGTGATGGAAATCCCTTTATTGGATTATCCGGCTTTTTTCTGCTGGGTGCAGATAACAGCCCTACTATGGGAGATTTCTATCAAGGTGTATATAAATCTTTAAATTGGACAGGAGTTCCCTTAGAAGCCAAGTTTTTCTTCCAGGTTGTTTTTTGCGGGACGGCTGCGACTATTGTTTCAGGTGCCGTAGCGGAAAGAATCCGTTTTTCTGCCTTTCTTTTGTTTTCTGTAGTAATTTCTGGAGTGATTTATCCCATTGCAGGTCATTGGATTTGGGGCGGTGGTTGGCTTAGTTCTTTTATGGATGTCGGATTTAAGGACTTTGCAGGTTCTACTGTAGTTCATTCTGTTGGTGGATGGTCGGCTTTAGTAGGAGCTTGGTTATTGGGTCCTCGTTTAGGGAAGTATGGAAAAAAAGGTGAGATTTCCCCAATTCCTGGGCATAATTTGGCATTAGCGACATTGGGAGCGTTAATTTTATGGTTAGGATGGTTTGGCTTCAATCCCGGTAGCACAATGGAAGCGAATCCTCTTAAAATTGCCCATGTAGCATTAACAACGGCAATGGCGGCAAGTACGGGAATAATCGCTTCTTGTCTATATGCATGGGTTCGATTAGGCAAACCCGATTTAACCATGATAATAAACGGGTCTTTAGCGGGTCTGGTGGCTATTACAGCCCCATGTGACGGTGTAAGTGTTTTTGGAAGTGTTATCATTGGTATTGTTGCAGGTTTTATTGTTGTCGAAAGTGTTTTGTTCTTTGACCGTATAAAAATAGATGACCCCGTAGGTGCGATTTCTGTCCATTTAGTTAATGGTATCTGGGGAACTTTATCCGTTGGATTATTTGATGTGGGGAAAGGATTATTTTACGGAGGAGGTTACAAATCTTTACTTGTTCAATTCATAGGTGTTATATCTGTTGGTGCTTTTGTTCTATGTGTTGCTACTATTGCATGGTTAACTATTCGTGCGATATTAGGTCTACGGGTTGACGCTAATGAAGAATACATAGGTCTTGATAAAAGTGAAATGGGGCTGGAAGCATATCCTGAAGAACGGGTAATACCGGAATACACAATAGCACAAGATGCATAAATTCCCTATTTACCTTTAATCAAAGAATCTCAATGCATATAAATAACCTGAACAAAAACAATACTTAAATAACACAATGTCTTTTGGATTCTTCATGATACTATAGAGCAAACCAAGAATAAGAATGAAGAAAAAAAGTAAATATCTCATAACATAATCTACTTTCCTTCTTTGTCTAATGAATTTAATTGGTAAAAAAATTATAACCACGAATTAGAGAATAGACACGAACAAAAACAAATGACGAAAATTTGTTAAACATTCACAATAAAATAGATTAAGTATCCTCGTCTCGTTATTTAATTTCACACCCTTTAAAAAGGAATTATATTGTAGAGACAAAAAATTTTTCCTCTCTACATATTTAAAATTATTGCCCTTGTATCAGCGAAAGCATCCTATCTACCGGTATATTTGAGTGGTTAATTCTTTTACCACAGAGGACACAAAGACTTTGCAAAAAGTTCACAATGTAGGGGCGAAACATGTTTCGTTTCCCTCTGAGTAAAAATTCCTTTGTGCCCTCCTGAATTTTTTTACAAGAACCTTGCAATGAATTAATACACAGCATGCTGTGCCCCTACAATTTGAAAAGAAAAAATAAATCTGTTGTCTATGTTCTGTAGGTGAATAAATTAAACATTAGATTGTAATGCAATCCCTGTAGAATTTAGAGCAACATAATTTATGAGAATGGGAAATTATTCCTTATATAACAGACATATAAATTATCCATAAGAAAGAATACTGAATTTTTTTTGCATTTATAATTTTTTAATTAATATTGACTAAGAAACTTGTTTTTTTATACTATATATAGTATTCTATATATAGTATTTTTAGGATATTAAAAATGAATGGCGTTAAACGAAAAATACATTTTATTGGTGTCGGTGGCATCGGGATGAGCGGTCTTGCTGAAATTCTGCTCAATCTCGGATATGAAGTTTCTGGTTCTGATTTAAAATCTTCTGAAATTGTGGAACGGTTAATAAGTTATGGATTAAAGTTTTATGAAGGACACGCCCCTGAGCATATAAATAATGTGGGCATAGTTGTTCGTTCTGCCGCAGTTTCAGATGATAATGTTGAAATAATTACAGCCAAAAAATTAGGTATCCCTGTAATTCATCGTAGCGACTTACTTGCCGACCTGATTCGTCTGAAACCCAATGCTATTGCGGTAGGTGGAACGCATGGTAAAACTACAACTACATCCATGATAGCCTCATTTTTAGAGTATGCCAACATCGGGGCTACAAGTATTGTGGGTGGAATATTACACCGTAGTGGAACCAATGCTCGTTGGGGAACGGGGAATTATCTGGTAGCAGAGGCAGATGAACATGACGGCTCTTTTTTGAGATTACATCCGACTATAGCCGTAGTTACGAGTATTGATGCAGAACATCTGGAATATTATGGAACATTAGACCGTATAAAAAAAGCCTTTATAGATTTTTGCAATGATGTTCCTTTCTATGGCTATTCGATACTTTGTGGCGATGACCCGAATATAAAATCCATTGTTCCAGAGATTGAAAGTGTATGTATAACTTATGGGTTAGAAGAGCATTGTTCCCTGAGAGGAATGGATGTTAAGATAGAAGTCCCTGAAAAAAAAGATTCCATTCGCGATGTTCTTGCTGGAATTAAAACAAAATTTACTGTAATAAGTCAGGATGAACGATTAGGCGTTAAGGGAAGATTGGGGGAATTGACTATCCATACATTAGGTATTCATAATATTCGTAATGCTTTAGGGGCTTGCGCTGTGGGCATTTGTTTGGGGTTGCGTTTTGGATTAATTTCGGATGGGCTACAGCAATTTAGTGGTGTAAAAAGAAGACTCCAACTTTGTGGAGAAGAAAAAGGTATAGCTGTTGTTGAAGATTATGCTCATCATCCCACGGAAATAGCCAGCACCATGGAGGCTCTTCAGTGGATAAAACCCCAACGACGGATTGTCGTTTTTCAACCACATTTATATAGTCGCACAAAATTCTTTGCGGAAGATTTCGCAAAAGTTTTATCAAAAGCCGATATGGCAGTTATTACAGATATTTACGCTTCTCGTGAAACTCCTATCAATGGTGTAACATCGGATTTGATTGTAGATTCGGCTAAAGAGCAGGGAGCCAATCATGTATTCCTTGTTCGTGATATGTATGAAGTTCCCGATTTCTTGGTAAAACAATTAAAATCAGGGGATGTAGTGCTTATCCTGGGTGCAGGAAATATAAATAAAATTGCAGAACCGCTCCTTAAAAAAATACAGGAGGTAGTATGAATGGCTAAGGTTCATTTAATAACTTCTCCTGTTGCAGGCAGTCGCTACAAAAAAAAGAATACTTTTATAAAAAAAACAACAACTGTTGTGAGTAGGTTATGTAAAATCGGCAAGATAATATCTGCACTGACTATATTCCTAATGTTTGCGTTTTTTATCTGGGTGCTTATGGATGACCCGAGATATAAAATAAAGGAAATTCAGATTGATGGGTTAAAAATATTTTCCGAGGCAGAGATTAGAGCCCATGTGGATATGTTTTTGGGAAAAGGAATGGTTCGTTTAAAAACCGATGAAATAAAAAACAAATTACAACGAATTCCCTTTATCGAAGATTGTTCCGTAGAAAAGGATTATGAGGGGAATAAGATTATAATTCATGTTCAGGAATTACCCCCTTACGCTACTCTTTTTGTTGATGACCAGATGTTCCTTATTTCACACACAGGTAAAATATTGAAAAGAATATCAAATATTAAAGAAGCAAGAGGACCCTTAATAACAGGCGTATCTCGACGGAATGTCTTTGAACCCGGTGCTTATATAAATGATGAAGGACTCTGGGCTGCATTGGAGTTCTGGTATGAGTATAATCAGGTGCCTAAAAACAAAGATGTTAAAATATCTGAGATTGTAATTGATTCCAATGAAAATTTGAAAGTATATTTTGATGAAATTCCTTGCGAAACAAGATGGAAAAGAGAAAACTTAAAACGGCAGGTTCAGAATTTTTCCATAGCCTTAAATAAAGTGGATATAACTCGAGTTCAATGCAATGAATATATAGATATGCGATTTAATGATGATATTATTTATAAATAGGAGAAATTAAAATAACGAAACACTTAAAATATACACATGGGACGCACCCTTGGAGGATAAGTTTATGACACAGCGATTTACATTACTCGATTCCGATGATTTTGAAAAAGAGCCCGATAATAAAAATACCCCGAAGGGAAGTAGCCCGGGTTCTGTCGTGGGTTTTTCTGGAGTAATGTCCGGAAAAGAGGAATTTCCAGGTAATGACATTGTTATTAAAGTTTGTGGTGTAGGAGGTGGCGGTGGAAATGCTATTGAACGAATGATAGAACAGAAAATGGGCGGAGTAGATTTTATTGTTATAAATACAGATGCTCAAGCATTATCTAAGTCCTCAGCGGCATGTAAATTGCAAATAGGTAAAGGTATTACAGGAGGATGGGGAGCAGGTTCTATTCCCGAATTAGGTTCTTATGCCGCAGAAGAAGACCGAGAACGAATTCGCGAAGCCCTGGAAGGATCTCAAATGATTTTTTTGACTTCGGGAATGGGTGGAGGAACAGGAACAGGTGCGGTACCTATCGTAGCTGAAATTGCAAAAAAATTAGGAGCCCTTACCATAGCCGTTGTTACTTTGCCTTTCGAGTTTGAAGGTCCTGTAAGGAAACGCAATGCGTATGAAGGGATAGAAAAATTGAAAGAACATGTTGATGCTTTGATTACTATTCCCAATGACCGCGTAGCAACCTTAAAAGACTTAACAGTAAAAGAGGCATTCCTGAAAGTAGATGAGGTCTTACATAATGGGATACGAGCAATAACCGACCTTATCAAGATTCCACAACTTATAAATATTGATTTCGCAGATGTCCGCACAATTCTGCAGAATAGCGGTAAAGCCCATCTGGGTATTGGTTTCGCCCGTGGTGAAAAAAGACCGGAAGAAGCGATAATTCGTGCTATCGAATGTAACTTGTTAGATACAAAAAGTGTTCTTGGGGCCAAAGGTGCTATATTAAATATCCATGGCGGTTCTGATATGAAAATGGGTGAAGTTATTCGTGCAGGTGATAAGTTGAGAGAAATGTTAGGACCTGAAGCCAATGTAATTTTTGGTGCCATGGTCAGTGAAGGGGAGAGAGAAGATATTTGTGTTACAGTTATTGCTGCTGGTTTTCCGGAAGACCAAAAATCAAGTGAGTTTATTCCATCCGCAATTACAAATATTACAAAAGAACAGCAGATTTCCCCTACAATCCCCTCCATTAAAAAAGAAGATATTCCCCAGATAAAAGAGCAAAAAGAAGCAGAAAGAGTAGTCCCCAAGGAAGAAAAGAAACCCGAAAATGGTGGAGAACTATTTTCTAAAGAGGAGTTGAAAAAAGCAAAAGAAACAACACCTAAAAAAGATGAAAAACCAACTTTAGACCCGAAACCCCCATGGCTTCGTCAATTTTTTGAAAAAAACTCCAAATAGATAAAGAAGGATTTATATGAGCACATCACCTATTCGGAACGAGTTTATAAAACTTTTACAACGCGCTATACAAAAAGATGCGTCGGATATCCATCTCAAAACGGGAAGTCCTCCTTATTTCAGGGTAAACGGTGAATTAGCCCCAATAGGTGAAGAACCTATATATCCAGAAACCATGTCCCAGATTTTGAATATTATGCTCAACGATGAACAAATGCGTGTTTTTTCTCAACGCGGTGATTTAGATTTTGCTTTTTACGAAAAAGGGGTAGGCCGATTCCGTGTAAGTATTTTTCGCCAACGGGGAACTGTTTCCTGTGTAATGCGAAAAATTAAAACACGCATTCAGACTTTTGAAGAATTGCATCTTCCTCCACAGATTGTTCGATTTGCCGAATTACAAAGAGGCTTGATTCTAATCGCAGGAACTACAGGTAGCGGAAAATCAACTACCCTTGCAGCGATTGTAGAATATATTAATCAAACGCGGCCTTGTCATATTATTACAATTGAAGACCCGATAGAATTTATTCATGTGGATAAAAAGGCAGTGATTAATCAACGGGAAATTTCTATTGATACACATGATTTTAATTCCGCTTTACGAACTGTTATGAGACAAGACCCGGATGTGATTGTGATAGGGGAAATGCGTGACCATGAAACTTTTATGGCGGCGGTAAGTGCTGCCGAAACGGGACACCTTGTATTTAGTACTTTGCATACAACAAATGTAATGCAAACGATGGATAGAATCATTGACTTTTTCCCTACCAATCAACATGACCAGGTTCGTTCACAGTTATCATTAAATCTCAAAGCAATTATGTGTATGCGATTAATTCCCCGTGCTGATGGACGCGGGCGGGTTCCCGCATGTGAAATTTTATTTAATACACCCATTGTCCGAAAATTAATAAAAGAAAATCGTATGACTCAAATGGATACAGTTCTTCAGCAAGGGAAAGAAGAAGGAATGCAAACCTTTAATGATAGCCTTGCCCAGTTAGTTAAAGAATCCCTCATTACCTTAGATATGGCTATTGATATGTCTGACAATCCCGAAGAACTTCAAATGATGTTGCAGGGAATACGCTTAAGTTCCCGACGGGGAAGTATCCTTAAATAGAAGGTTCTATATCCGGATATCGCTCTTCTAAAAATTCAATAAATTCTTCCAATGCCCCAATTAGTTCTTCAAATCGATTCTCCATATAATCAATATCTATATGTGTTGTGTCCATAACTGCTTCCTCTATTTCCTTTGCAATGGGGACAACTTTTACTGCTCCCAAATTACTTGTAGAACCTTTTATCGTATGTATTGTTTTATGGAAACCTTCAAAATCTCTATTTTCAAGTTGTGTGCGGGCTTGCTGTAAATACATCGGAATGTTCTCAAAAAATATTTTTATTAAAGACAGAAGCAAACTGCGGTCATTATCAACGCGATTTAAAACCGCTGTTTCATCAAAAATAGAGGAATTGGGAATAGGGGAATTTGAATCTTTAGAAGGAGGAATATTTACATCACTTTGAGCCAGTATTTTTGCAACGGTTTTTATAAGTTTTTCGGGATGTATCGGTTTTGTTAGATAATCATCCATCCCAATCTCTAAACAATAATTTTTCTTATCTTCAAAAGCATAAGCCGTCAGAGCAATAATAGGAATATGTCCTCCATTTTTTGACTCTATCTCCCTTATTTTTTTGGTTGTCTGGATACCATCCATATCAGGCATTTCTACGTCCATGAGGATTAAATGATACCGCTCTTTTTGTATTTTTTCTAAAACTTCTCTACCGGATTGTGCTATTTCTACTTGATACCCTCTTCGGGTTAAAAATTCCTTTATCACCATTTGGTTTATATGATTGTCTTCTGCTAACAAAATGCGAATTTCATCGGGATGAATAGGGGACGGTATTCCCTCTTCTTTTATATCTTGAAATTCATTTGCAATTACTGTGAGGATATAGGCAAATTCATTTTTATCTGTTGGGTAAGGAATTTTAAATTTTATATCTATTTCCTTTGATGGCGATACATTTTCAGGGTAAAGCAAAATTACAGGTAAATTATATTGAGAAATCATAGGTAAAATATCAGGATTATCATAATAAATCTTTATATCCAGCAGGACAACAATTTCTTTTTTATCTTTTTCCCTTTTAAAATTATTTAAAAATTCTTCTCCAGACTTGAATACAACAAGCCGAATACCCCACGATAGAACATATTCTTCTATGGTTTTAATCAAACTCCTATTATTTGTGATTAAATATAATACTTTTTGAATCGGAACGAATTCTCCATTATCCTTTAATAATGAAAATTTAATTTCGAACCAGAATACAGTTTTCCCATCAGTTCCTTTTTCTACCCCTATTTCCCCTTTCATGAGTTCTACCAGCTGTTTACTTATAGTTAATCCTAAACCTGTTCCTTCATACTTTTTCCCCTCAGGGCGATTGGCCTGTCCGAATGCTTCAAAAATTCGGTCTATTTCTGTATCCGGGATTCCAATCCCTGTATCTGTCACTTCAAAACGAAGTATGGCGTTATCTATATTCTGTTTTACGACTTGTACCTCTATACAAATTTCCCCTTTTTCTGTAAATTTAATAGCGTTACCAACAAGATTAATCAATACCTGTTTTACTTTATCGGAATCGCCAATAACCTGTAATGGAATATCTCGAGAAAGAAGACAACCCAATTCCAGATTTTTATCATGAGCACGTTGCCAGAACATCTGGATAACATCTTCAACAACCTGTCGGGGATAGAAAACCTTGTTTTGGACAGAAACATTTCCTGCTTCTATCTTTGATAAATCCAATAAATCGTTTAGTAGTGATAGCAAAGACTCTGCATTCGATAAAGCCATGTTAATGAATTGGAGACTCTTTTCTTCCTGGATAGTTTCCTTAATTAAATGTAAAGCACCGATAATTCCATTCAAAGGTGTGCGAATTTCATGACTCATATTTGCAAGGAAGGAGGATTTGTATTTGCTGGCTATTTCTGCTTTCATAGCCAATCGGTTGGTTTGTTCAATTGCTTCTAAAAGTTCTTTATTCTTCTGTTCCAGTATCTCTTTTGCCCGGGTTATCTCCTGTTCCATACGACGGTGTTCCGTCAGGTCATTTCCAACGCATAATATTTCTGTAATATTTCCTTCTTCATCATATAACGCTTTATTCGACCATGAAATCCATACCCGTTCCCCATTCTTTTTTATGTTTTCATTCTCATTATTGATATATTTATCCGGATTTTTGCCAATGTCTAAAATCATTTCTAATAAATTTTTTTGGTTGGAATCCGTGAAAGGAACAATAGTCCCCACAACATTCTTACCAATCAATTCCCCGGGTTCATACATAAAAAATTGTTCTGCAAAACGGTTAATAAAAATAATCGTGCCATCAGGAGCCATACGCAGGATAATGCTATTTACATTCTGCACCAATTCCTCATAACGAAGTTCCTCCTTATGTAAGAAATCCTCCGCCTCTTTTCGCTTCAGAATTTCCTTCTCGAGGTCCATTTGTTGGATTAACACCTGGTTTTGAAGGCTATTCTGAACAGAACTTAATTCCGTTAATTTCCTATCTATTTCATCAAGAAGTATGTCAATATGGAGACCTAATTGCCCTATTTCACTTTCTGGGCGTAAATTATTCCTGATAGAAAAATTCCGCGTTGTTAGTACCAAATCAAGATTTTTTACTATTTGTTCTATAGGTCCTATTAGAAGGGATAAAACCATTCGCAGGAGTATAAAAATGCCCGTTAATGACAACAAGGAAAGTATGGTAGTTAGAAGAATTTTATTCCATAAAATAGAATATAGGGAATTTGATGAAATATATAAATAGAGAATTCCAAAATTTTGAGAATTAGTTCTTAAAGGTATTGAATACCAAATTTTCCCCTTACCATAATAAAAACCTTCCCGAGGTAAATTACTAACATCCGTTTCCTCTAATAAAAATTCAGAAAATTCTTTTGTTATAATTTCATCTTTTGAGAAAATAAACAGACCACTTGTTGTATTACTTTTTTTACAAATCCTATAAATTTCTTTTAGGGATGTAAAATCCTTATTTATCAAATGAGATATAGTTAATTCAGATAAAGTTTCTCCTTGTTTTACCAATAAATCCTCTGCTCTATTTTGAAAGATTCGATAATCGTAAATAGTAACGATAAGAATATAAAGGGTATGAAAAAGAATGATAGGAATTAAAAGGAATAAATATAGTTTGTTCTTCATGGGTTAATTACAAATCTAATTTATAACATAATTATAACAAATATTTTTTGTAATAACTTTACCCTTACTTTTATATATTACTATACTACAAATAGATAGAAAAAAATAGATAGAAAAAAGAAGCAATTTTAAACAGTATAATTTACGAAATGGCAGATTTGTATAACTGTGCTGTTTCGGTTATAAGTTTATAATTTTCACTTGCGAGTAATTTCTTATTTACCAGGTTTCCTCCAACACCTAAAGCCACGGCTCCTGCCTCTAAAAATTTTCGAGCATTTTCATGATGAATTCCTCCGGTAGGAACAATAGGCAAATGGGGAAGCGGTCCCAAAACTGCCTTGATGTATTCAGGCCCTCCTACACTTGCAGGGAAAAGTTTAACAAAATCAGCACCGGTTTGCCATGCCTGTAATAATTCCGTAGGTGTAAATCCCCCGCACATACTTACGACGCCGTAGTTTTTTGCTGTGCTAATTACCTCGGGTAATAATGTCGGCGTGACAATAAAATCGGTTCCTGCAAGAATGGCTAAACGACAGGTTGTCGCATCAAGAACAGTCCCCGTGCCGATAATAATATCCTTTCCTTTCCACTCTTTCTTTAAACTTTCAATAATTGTTAATGCTCCCGGGGTGGTCATCGTAATCTCAATACAGCGAATTCCTCCTTCAAATAGAGCATGCACAGCCTTAAAAAAAAGTTCTTGCTTTAAGTCGGCGCGAATAACCGCTATAATCTTTTCCGATTTGATAAAATCCTTTACCTCATCGTTCAACATAGATAATCCCCTTTAAGGAAATTATTTTTCTTCAAAGAAACCGGCTTTATTTCGAACCCGCAACCGTAGGGCATTAAGGCGAATAAATCCTGTTGCATCGGCTTGATTATAGGCTCCGGCATCTTCTTCAAAGGTGCTAATTTGTGGGTCGTATAAAGTCTTTTCGGCTTTTCTTCCTACCACGATACATGAGCCCTTGTATAATTTAAGTCGAGCAGTACCTGTAACATTTTTTTGGCTTTCATCTACGAATTTATTCAGTGCTTCCATTTCAGGAGAGAACCAGAAGCCATTATAAATAAGTTGGGCTATTTTAGGAGATAATTGGTCACGCAGGAGCATGACTTCACGGTCCATAGTTATAGATTCAACAGCACGATGTGCCGAATATAAGAGGGTTCCGCCTGGTGTTTCATAAACGCCTCTTGATTTCATTCCTACAAAACGATTTTCTACCATATCCACACGCCCTATTCCGTGTTTACCGCCAAGTTTATTTAAATAAGCCAGTAGATTTTCAGGTTCCATTTCCTTCCCGTTTACCGCTTTAGGATAGCCCTGAACAAAATCAATTTCAACATATTCCGGACTATCAGGTGCCTTTGTTGGGTCTGTGGTTAATACGAACATATCTTCAGGCGGTTCCATCCAGGGGTCTTCCAAAATTCCACCTTCAAAAGAAATATGGAGTAAATTACGATCTGAAGAATAAGGTTTACTTTTAGACACAGGAACAGGGATACCATGTTTTTCTGCATAAGCAATCATTTTTTCTCTGCTATTTAATGTCCAGCGAGGGTCCCTCCACGGAGCGATTATCTGAATAGATGGTTCAAATGCCATGCAGGTTAATTCAAATCGAACCTGGTCGTTTCCTTTTCCTGTAGCACCATGTGCCACAGCATCGGCTTTCTTTTCCCGATATACCTCCACCTGTCCTTTAGCAATGATGGGACGGGCAATACTTGTGCCTAATAAATAACATCCTTCATAAATGGCATTTGCACGCATCGCTTTGAAAACGAAATCCTGAACAAATTCACGCTTTAAATCCTTTACCACGGCATCCACAGCACCGGTGGCTAATGCTTTCTTTCTCGCCAATTCTAATTCTTCACCCTGTCCAATATCCGCAATATAAGCAATTACTTCTGCGTTAAATGTTTCCATGAGCCATCGTAAAATAACCGAAGTATCCAGACCTCCTGAATATGCGAGGACAATTCGTTTAGGTTGTTTTTCCATATTATTAACTCCTTATTATATTATTAATGGGGATTATATCCTAACAATGTAACCATAATCGCTTTTTGAACATGCAAACGATTTTCTGCCTGGTCATAAACTAAAGATTGGGGACTATCAATAACCTCTGAAGTTACCTCCATCCCTCTATGAGCAGGAAGACAATGCATAAACTTAGCACCAGGTTTTGCAAGAGACATAAGTTTCTCATTAACTTGATAGGGAGCAAAAATTTTAGAGCGTTTCTCTTGCTCACTTTCCTGTCCCATACTTGCCCAAACATCTGTATAGATAACATCAGCATCTTTGACACCTTCATAAATACTATGTGTAATAATTAAACGGTTACCTACTTTCTCTTTTATTTTGCTTAAAAGATGGGCATCCCCCGAATAACCTTCCGGACAAACCAGTCGAAGTTGTATCGGGAAATGAATTAAAGATTCTGCCCAGGAATGGAACACATTATTCCCATCACCCACAAATACGACCAATAAATCTTTTATCCTTTCCTTAAAATGCTCCTGTAAGGTCATAATATCTGCCATAATTTGACAGGGATGTAATAAATCGCTTAAAGCATTTATTACCGGAATATGTGCATTTTGAGCAAGACATACTAAATCGTCATGGCTAAAAGTTCTCGCTACAATTAAATCTACCCAACGCTCTAAATTTTTAGCAACATCCGGAACTGATTCTCGTTCTCCCAATCGCATATCCATTACAATGGTTTCGCCACCTAAATGAAACATACCAATCTGAAAAGTAAGTTTTGTCCGTAAACTGGGTTTCTCAAAAATCATGGCTTGTGTTTTGCCCCGTAACCAACGATGGGGGAGACCCTTCTTCTGCAAGATTTTTAATTCATGTGCAAGATTTAATATCTTGTGAATTTCTTCGGTAGAGAAATCGAGAAAGGAAAGAAAGTCTTTTACCATCCCAGAACTCCTAATGCTTTTTGTAGTGCTTTTAATGCTATTGTTAATTCATCTTTTTCTATAATTAATGGGGGCAGAAACCTCAACACATTAGGTCCTGCAGAACCACATATTATACCTTGTGATAATAATTGACTTATAAGAGGAGATACGGGTTCATCAAATTCCATCCCAATCATTAACCCTCGTCCACGAACCTCTTTGATTTTGCTATGGGATTTCGCAAGTTCTTGAAGTTCATCGATAAAGGAATTCCCTAATTTTTGAACTTTATCCAGAAATCCGGGTTGGGTTAGTTCATTCATAACCGTTAAGGCGGTTGCTGTGCTTAAAGGATTACCCCCAAAAGTGCACGCATGAGAGCCGGGGCTAAAACCTTGTGCTACCTCTTCTGTACAACCCATTGCACCAATAGGCACCCCATTTGCCAGTCCTTTGGCTAAAGTGATAATGTCCGGTTCTACACCATATCCCTGATGGGCAAATAAATATCCTGTTCTGCCTAATCCCGTTTGAACCTCGTCAAAAATCAACAAAATATTGTGTTGATTACAAATCTCACGGACTTCTTTTAAGTAGTTGGGAGAAGGGAGCCGAATACCCCCTTCACCTTGAATAGGTTCTAATAATACAGCACCGGTTTCTTTCGTGATAGCCTTTTCCAATGCAGAAGGGTCATTATAAGGGACATAACTAAATCCTGGCATCATGGGTTCAAATCCTTTATGATATTTAGGCTGTCCCGTCGCTGTAATGGTAGCTAAAGTTCGACCATGAAAAGACTGTTCTGCAGTAATAATATGAGGTTTATACATTCCCTTAATAGTCCAGTAACGCCGCACAATTTTTATCCCTGCTTCATTGGCTTCTGCTCCACCATTACAAAAGAACCATTTTTTAGCAAAACAACATTCACTTAGCTTTTTCGCTAATAAAACTTGCGGTTCTATGTTGTATAAATTGGACACATGCAACAATTTGTTTGCTTGTTCAGTAATAGTTTGCGTAACCGCAGGATGACAATGTCCTAAATTACAAACGGCAATTCCTGAAAACAAATCGATATACTCTTTACCGTCTGCATCCCATACATGGGTCCCTTTACCCCGCACTAAGGTAAGATTCCGAGAACCATAAGTGTTTATAAGATATTGGTCAGCTAATTGTTTTACTTCTTCGTTGGTCATAGTCTTTTCCCTTTAAATAGTTCCAGAAATTAGAAAATGTAATTATAAAACAATTTTTGGTGCATTCTAAAAAGAATGCACCAAAAATTGTTATTATGTGGGCATTATTTTGTTATGAAGTTTTTGATGTTGAAGTAGTTTCCTTATTGCTTGTTTTAGTCTCTGTTGAAGTTTTTCCATTTCCATTATTGGAACTTGTGCTTGTAATTGTTTTGTGAGAACCGTTGCCATTGCTACCTTTTTTCTTATAATCCGTCTCGTAAAAACCACTTCCTTTGAAGATTATCCCTGCTCCATTACCAATCAAACGCTCACATTTCCCTTTACATTTTTCACATACAACTTTGGGATTTGCTGTAATCGAATGAAAATAATCAAAACGATGACCGCATTTTACACATTCATAAGTATAAGTCGGCATAAAAATCTCCTCCTTAAATAAGTCAAATAAGTCAAAACCTCCTACATTATTCAAAACGAGAAATCAATAGGCAGGTAATACAAAAAATTAATTAATGAATATCACTTATATACAAAAAAAATACCACATTACAATATCAAATATAATCTATCACTTTCTTTATTTGAATGTCAAATATATTTTTCGCTATTTTCCTAATAATTAAACATCCTTCACAAAAAAATCTTACATTTATGTATTTTAAGAATTATAGATAATACATTTATGTATATTGTTTATTCTAAAATTTGTTTCTAACTCTATAAATAGAAGTAAAAAACGCATATTTGTTGGTATTTTTTGTAAAAATGGCGTATTTAACGAACCTTGGCATTTATATTGCTTTATAAGAAACAATAAATAAAAGATTTTAATTTGTTATAATAAGGTTCATATTTTACCTGAACCATAGATTTAATGAAATGAGGTATTGATAGATGAAAAAAATCGAAGCAATCATCAAACCATTTAAGTTAGAAGAAGTAAAAGAAGCACTTGCAGAAATTGGGTGTAAAGGTTTGACTGTGTCTGAAGTCAAAGGTTTTGGCAGACAACATGGTCATAAAGAATTATACCGTGGTGCAGAATATGTTGTAGAATTCCTTCCTAAAATTAAGATTGAGGTGGTGGTTGTAGATGAAATGGTAGAAACAGTAGTAAAAGCGATATTAAAATCGGCTTCCACAGGTCGTATCGGAGATGGGAAAATTTTTATTATGCCGGTAGAGGAAGCCATTAGAATAAGAACAGGCGAAACAGGAGATATAGTCGTCTCTTAACAATAAAAAAACAATACTAAGGAGAAAAATTATGTATAAAGATTTAACCCCCAAAGATGTATTAAAAATGATTAAAGAAAAAAATATAGTCTTTGTTGACCTTCGTTTCATGGACTTTCCTGGATTGCAACAACATTTTACTTTCCCTGTATCCGAAATAAATGAGGAAGTGTTTGAATCCGGGATAGGATTTGATGGTTCAAGTATTCGGGGCTGGCAAAGTATCCATGAAAGCGATATGCTTGTATTACCCGACCCACGCACAGCATTTGTTGACCCATTTTCAAATATTCCTACATTAGTGTTATATTGCAATATTTTAGACCCTATTACAAAAGAGCGTTATACCCGTGACCCACGAAATATTGCCCAAAAAGCAGAAAATTACCTGCTATCCACAGGTCTTGCAGATACATGCTATATAGGACCTGAGGCAGAATTCTTTATTTTCGATGATATTCGTTTTGACCAGACACCCAATAGTGGATATTATTTTATTGATAGTAATGAGGGTATATGGAATAGTGGTAGGGATGAAAAACCAAATTTAGGTTATAAACTTCGTTATAAAGAAGGGTATTTCCCGATACCGCCTTCAGATGAAACATATAATATCCGCAGTGAGATGGTTAAATTAATGTTAGATTGTGGGATTAATGTGGAATGTCATCATCATGAAGTTGCTACAGGTGGCCAGGCTGAAATTGATATGCGTTATGCTCCCCTGACACAGATGGCAGACCAACTAACTCTTTATAAATACATTATTAAAAATGTGGCTAAGAAAAATGGTAAGACTGTAACCTTCATGCCAAAACCTTTATTTAGTGATAATGGCTCCGGTATGCATTGTCATATTTCATTATGGAAAGGCGGAAAACCTATTTTTGCAGGAAATAAATACGCTGGATTAAGTCAAGAGGCAATCTGGTTTATTGGCGGTCTGTTAAAACATGCCCATGCACTTGTCGCTATTACAAATCCGACAACGAATAGTTACAAACGATTAGTTCCTGGATATGAAGCACCTGTAAATATTGCTTACTCTGCTCGTAATCGGAGTGCTTGCTGTCGTATTCCTATGTATTCGCCCAGTCCCAAAGCGAAGCGGATTGAATTTCGTGTGCCCGACCCATCCTGCAACCCCTACATGGCATTTGCGGCTCTTTTAATGGCAGGTCTGGATGGTATTCAGAATAAAATTGACCCCGGTGAGCCTATGGATAAAGACTTGTATGACCTTCCTCCTGAAGAAAAAGCACTTATCCCGCAAGTTCCCGGAAGTCTTGCCGAAGCCCTGAATGCGTTATCCAAAGACCATGAATTCCTTACCAAAGGAGATGTATTTACTGAAGATGTCTTGAAAACATGGATAGAATACAAGCGTGTTCGTGAAGTTGAAGCCGTTAATTTAAGACCCCATCCCTATGAATTTATGTTGTATTTTGACATTTAAGATACATATCTAAATATCCTTTGAGATATGCTCTTTATGTATTAAGTTATTGGAAAGAACACAGGGAAAGATAAAAAATCTTTCCCTGTGTTTCTTATTTACGACTAATTTCTATATTATTTATGGCATTTTCTTCATTCCCATTTCTCATGGTTCTATTCATCTATGTTTACACACCTTCATCATGAAGTTTTTCTAAATAGGTTATTAAAAGGTTTAAATATTTTTCTGGGGTATCATCAATGGAACATTCTAAATAAGGATATTCTTCTAATCCCATTTCTATCTCTTTTCCAAAAATTTCAAATGCGTATTTTTTTCGTAAAGTAGAAACAGGATGATAGGTATCAAACTGAATATATAAAAAGTTTTTATTTAAGACTAATTTTTTCACTCCCAAATCTACAGCCAATACGCGTGATTTCATAATTTTGACTAAATTTTCAACGGGCATGGGTATCGGTCCGTATCTATCTTTGAGTTCCTCTATCAAGTCTTCACATTCTTCGGGTGTTTGTGCCGTGGAAATTCGTTGATACCATTGCATCTTTTCAAGGGAATTGGAGATATAGTCATCCAAAATACGCGCCTGAATAGTAGTTTCAAACGGAGGTAATTTTTTACGAATAAGAGGTTGCCCTTTCATTTCTGCAATGGCTTCCTCAATCAATTCACGATAGGTATCAAAACCGACAGCGTTTATATGACCGCTTTGTTCCGGTCCCAATAAATCGCCTGCGCCCCGTATTTCTAAATCTTTTAATGCAACCTGCAAACCCGAACCTAATGTAGAAAAATCCTGAATGGCTTTTAGTCGTTCCTGAGCATCTTTAGTAAGAGCCCTATCGGAAGGGATTAATAAGTATGCAAAGGCACGATGTTTATATCTTCCAACCCTACCTCGTATTTGATAAAGTTCACTTAAACCAAATCGGTCTGCACGGTCTACAATAATTGTGTTTACATTTGGAATATCTATCCCGGAGGCAATGATGGTGGTGCATACCAACACATCAATTTCCCGATTAATAAAAGCAGTCATTACCTTTTCTAATTCATTTTTTGACATCTGCCCATGCCCAATACCTATTCGCGCATTCGGAACTAATTGTTGTATTTTCATAGCCGTATATTCAATAGTTTGCACACGATTATGGAGATAATAAACCTGTCCTTCCCGTCGCAATTCCCGTTCAATGGCTTCTTTTATAATTTCCGGAGAATAATTAGCGATGCAGGTGTGAATGGGTAGTCGGTCATTGGGTGCCGTGTTAATAACACTCATATCGCGAATGCCTGATAAACAAAACTGTAGTGTTCGTGGTATCGGTGTCGCTGTTAAAGTAAGTGTATCTACATGTTCCCGAAGTTTTTTTAACTGTTCCTTATGTCTTACACCAAAACGCTGTTCCTCGTCAATTATAAGCAAACCCAAATCTTTAAATTGGACATCTTTTGAAAGTAAACGATGTGTGCCAATAACGATATCCACTTCCCCTGTAATTAATCCTTCCAAAACCTGCTTTATTTCTTTTGTCGTACGTAATCGGCTTAATGATTCAATACGGATAGGGAATCCTGCCATGCGTTCCTGAAAAGTATGCCAATGCTGATGAACGAGTACTGTTGTTGGAGCCAGAACTGCAACTTGTTTACCGTCCATTATTGCCTTGAAACTTGCTCTTATTGCAACCTCAGTTTTCCCAAAGCCAACATCTCCGCAAATCAAACGGTCCATAGGTTGAGGAGTTTCCATATCCCGTTTGGTTTCCTCAATGGCCTGATATTGGTCAGGTGTCTCATCATAATCAAAGGCTTCTTCCATCTGCCTTTGCCAGGGCGTATCTGGCGAAAAAGCGAAACCCTTACAATGATGTCGTTTGGCATATAATTTAAGTAATTCCTCTGCAAATTGTTTGACAGACTCCCGTACCTTATCTTTCGTCTTGCTCCATGTTTTTCCTCCTATTTTATCAAGGTTAGGAGTTACATCTTCCCCGGCTATGTATTTCCGTATCTGGTCTAATTGCGTAACAGGGATATACAACATATCTCCATCACGATATACAACGGCAAGGTAATCGCTGGATTTGTTTTCTAAACGATAAAGCCCCGTGAATTTGCCTATTCCATGAATTTCATGAACAACATAGTCCCCCGGTTTTAAATCACTTAACGAATAGATACGACTTCCTTTACGGAAAAATCGCCCTCTCCGTCGAACAAATTTCCTTCCAAATAGTTCCTTTTCACTTAATAAGACAAACTTTTCATCGGAATAAATACAACCGGGACGAATTCTACCCATTTCGATTTTCAGGTCAAAAGAATCTTTATCAAGACGATACCCCTGTTTTGAGATTAATTCATGCATGCGTAATTGCTCTGAGTGCGTATTACAAAGAATTCGCACATGATATTGTTCAATGTCCCATTGCTTTAATTGCTCCCAGAATTCATTAAAATTTTTTGTCCAGATTTGAAGGGAATCCATGGGGATAATAATACGGGGTGCAGACCGTTCGGGTAAGGATAAAGACGCTATTTCTATATTTTTTAATTCACGAAACTTGCCTGCAATTTCATCTTGTGTAAAGGTGTATAAATTCTCTCCAAATTCAGATTCAATTTTACGACTCTCTTTAAATATATTTAATGGTTCTTCCCAAATAATTAGAGTATCCCTCGATAAATAATCCAACAGGCAATTTTTTTGCTGCAAAGAACTATTTTTAATAATCAGGTCTTTTTCTGTTTTTAAGATAACATCTACATATTCCAGAGGGGCAATACTTTTTTGCGTTTCCGGGTCAAACTCCCGTATAGATTCAATAATATCACCAAAAAATTCCAGGCGAACGGGCAATTCTCGAGCATACGGAAATATATCTAATATTCCCCCTCTCCGACTAAATTCACCATGTTGAGACACACTCGCTTCGCGTTGGTAACCCGAATTAATAAGTAAGGTAGTTAAGTCTTCAAGATTGTACTCTTGTTCTTTATTTAATTGTAACCTTTGTTTTTCCAGTGCTTCTCGTGTTGGAACTACTTGTAATAACGAGCGGATAGATGTGACGATAATTTTCGGTACTTGTTTTCCGGAGATAATTCGGGTTAACAAATGAAGGCGTTCAGAAACAATATCCTCTGCCGGGTCAATAAAATCTGTGGGCAATGTTTCCCAGGGAGGAAAGAAGGCACAATCTTCTTCTGAAGTAAATGTTATGAAATCTTCATATATTTCTTCCGCACCATGATTATCCGAAGCAATAACTAAAAGAGGTTTGTTAAGTTCGGAATGAATAAGATATGGGATAACACTTTTCCCTACACCCCATGGTCCTACAATTTGCACCCATGAAGATTTCTCTATCTGCTCAATAATCTGGCTTATAACTTTAAATCTTAATAATGATACACTCATATCAAATGAATATTATTATATCCCATCTTTTAAGATAATCGGATATACAAAATACAAAAATAGGCTTTTATTAGTAACTTTCTAATATTCTATTGGGATTTGTTTTGATATTTATTCTTATAGAATTAACGCATAATTAAGGCTTCGCGTTCAGGTCCTACAGAAATATATTTAATGGGACATGAAACCCGTTTTTCTATTTCTAATACATAATTTTGGGCGTTTTGGGGAAGGTCTTCAAACCGACGCACCTTAGAAATATCTTCATCCCAGCCCGGAAGTTCAATATAAACAGGCTCTGATTTTTCAAGTATAGGATTGATTGGAAAATCATCAAACATCTTATTTTCAAACTTGTAATGAGTGCAAATCTTTAATATTTTTTTACCTGTGAGACTGTCTAATTTGGTCAGGGCTATTTCGGTAGCGCCCTGTACTTTTACACCATATTTTGTTGCTACCGCGTCAAAATGACCGATGGTTCGCGGTCTTCCTGTTGCTGCTCCATATTCCTTAGCAATTTCGCGTAACTGGTCTGCCTCTTCTTTCTCCATCAGGGTTACAAAAGGACCTTCCCCGACGCAGGTTGAAAAAGCCTTTACAACAGCAATGACCCTATCCGGTGGATAGCCAAAGAGACCACCACCAATAGGAGCAAAAGCGGATAATGTGCAGGAAGAAGTTGTATAAGGATAAATTCCAAAATACAGGTCTCTCAGTGTCCCTAACTGTGCTTCAAAAAGTATCTTTTTGCCTTTCTTAACAGCTTGTTCTAATATTTCATTTGTGTTTTTTATATAAGGTAATAAGGGCTTGCTCCATTTCTGTGTCCATTCCCAAATGTCTTCAAAGGTGAAAGGATTATCTTTCCCATAAACGCCTTGGGCTATTTGCAACTTCCAATCTACAATTTGCCGTAATCGCTTTTCTAAATATTCAGGATAAAAAAGGTCGCCCATTAAAATAGCCTTTTTTATCGTTCGGTCTCCATACACAGGGGCAATACCTCTTCGTGTAGAGCCATACGCGTTTTTACCCAATCGTTCTTCTTCCCATATATCTTCATAACGATGGTAGGGAAAACATATAACAGCACGCTCCGAAATATATATTTTGGGGTCTATTCCATGTTTCTTAAAACTCTCAATTTCCTCTACCAGACTTTGGAGGTCAAGAACCATGCCCGGTCCTAATATATTAATGGTCTTTTTACTAAAAACACCAGAGGGTATGAGATGTAATTTAAATTCCCCAAATTCATTAATAACAGTATGCCCTGCATTATTTCCTCCTTGATAACGGATAACAAAATCAGCGTCCTGGGCAAAATAATCCACCATGCGACCTTTTCCCTCGTCGCCCCAATTTGCTCCCACAATGATTTCTATACTCATTTATGATACCCTTTACATAAGTATTCAATTTTCACAAAAAAACGGGTCGAAACCAAACTCGACCCGTTTGCATTATTCAATTATACAGAAAAAACTATCTCGAATAGAACCCGATGACGCCCGGAGTATCTTCAAGGAAAGGAAGATTTTCTTCTGCCGGAACGGAAACGACATGCCCTTCAAAGGATTTCGCTTCCCGAGAAAGATGAGGAGGGATTTCCTGATAAGGATTTTCTGCTCCTTCGGCTATCATCGGAATATTTCTGCTCTTCTCACGCACTGTAATCTTCATTCCTGGTTTTACGGTAAAAGATGGGATATTTACTTTCTTACCATCTACCAGGAAATGACAATGAGTTACGAGTTGCCGTGCTGAAGAAATAGTCGGTGCAAAGCCTAAACGGTAAACTACCGTATCAAGCCTGCATTCCAGAAGTCTCATCAGATTTACACCTGTATCACCTGTAATACGCTTAGCTTCCTGGAATGTTTTCCACATTTGCCGTTCCATTAAACCGTAGTGCATGCGAATTTTTTGTTTCGCCAGCAATTGCCGAGCATAAACGGACAACTTCCCTTTCGGGTCTCTTCCATGTTGTCCCGGTCTAAATGGACGCTTTTTAGACGGACATTTTGGGCTTCCCCATATACAGGAACCCAAACGCCGACATAACTTGTGTTTCGGACCTAAGTATCTTGCCATAGGTTATGTTTGTTCCTTACTTTAATTTAATTTTTCTTCACACAAAACGAGACACACGCTCTCTTTTACAGCCGCGGAAAAGATAGAGGTGTAAAGTTAAATCTTTTTTTGAGGTGTATTATTATAAAATTTTTATCAAGATAAAAACAAATCAGCCCAATCTTCTTATAAGGTGTAAGGATTCCTCAATTCTTTCCATTTTTTATATTTTTGCTTCTTATTTTTTAAAATGGCACTCTTTGTAATTTTTGTAGATGAAGAATACACTTATTTTTAGGGTTCTATCTGGAAATTCATAATATCTATTATTTGTTGGTATCTTGTTTCTATAAAATCATTGTTTGTTGGTTGAGGTTCTCTCAAAATAATTTTCTGAAGTTCGATTTCTACATCCCAGTCGTAGGGAAAACTACCCATCGGTAAAATACATGAAGACCCTGCTAATTTATGTTTTGCAAAGTGATTAAAATAATGTGCTATCCACAATCCATAATCCATTAATTTTTTTGTTTCCTTATCTAATGTGCCGTAGTCTTTTACTTTTATAGCATTCCAGATAGGATGCATTGTATTGTAGAAGAAAATACTACTTTTTTTAGTTCTATGGAATATCTTCTCTGCTTTAATGGGGTCGGTATCTAAACAAGATAGGGCATAACTAAACTCAACCCAGGGCGAGATATTTGAGATAGGTTCTAACACGGTTTGAGCCCAGCAGTATCTATTTATGGAAAGCCAATCCATTGTGTATTGAATATAAGTTCCTCTTTCTGGTGTTTCCAATGGATTATCATATCGGGACAATATGGGTAAGTCTAACGGGTTAGGGTTAGTTTCCAGACATGACTTCAAGTGCGGGGCAAGTTCTTTCGATGTTTCTGGAAGTAATGAATTCGTGTTGGGATTATCCAGAGTGGTCTTATTCTCAAGGTTTTCTTTAATTGAAAATCCAAAGTAAATTAAACCCTCAAAAGAAGGAAATTCTTTTACTGTGTGATATACAAGATGATGTTTTTCCCATTCCTTTCTTAATAAAGGGGGCATTGTCCCAAATTCGGTTCTAAATAAGACCCATATATTTCTTTCTGGTGGAAGGTGTTTTATAAGATAGATAAGTAAGTCAGTAGTTAAATATAAAGAACCAGAAACAGCCACAATAGGCATAGAATGTTTTAACCTTGAACACCAATGGTAATGAAATATCGGTGCAATATCTCCCGGTCCCAAAATAACCACATCTTTTTCACTTATCTCTTGTGCCAAAGCATTTGTGCATTCGTCCCAGGGAGTATAAGGTTTGCTTTGTTGATACATCAGGTATTGTAGAAGAATAAAAATGATAAAGAATGAAACTCCTACTACCTTAAAAAACGACCGATGAGGTTTCCAATCAAAAATTATTTTAGATAATAATCCCCATCGAATAATCAGTGAGGGAAGTAAAAAGCGAATCATCATCAATGGAATCTTTGTAATCAGAGTGAAAACAACAAAGCAGAAGGGGACTATAAATGCAATACACAAGAGGGCAATATTGGGAATCTCGAAACGGAAAGATTTATTTTTTAAAACGAACAAGAAATTTTTAAAGAAGAAAAAGAGTAGAATAATTATGAATGCAAGATTACTTGCTTTTAATAAGAATGGAATACCTGTATCACATAATTTCGCAATAGAAAAAGATATTTTATTCGTTCCGAAAATAGCATAAATCCACGGTGATATGGAGACAAAGTAAGGAACTTCTCTATCCTGAACCCCAAAGATATAATTTAGAAGGGATTCAAGACTAACATGGATTGAGTAAGCAATATTGCTCGGCGTTGAAAAAAAGGTCAGATATAGAAGTATGGCAATTACATATAAAAGGTGGATAGGAAGCACCCAGAATATTTTTTTAGATTTTTCAATAAAAAAAGAGACGAAAAGAATAGACATTTCAAAAAAAACTAACCATACATATATATAATAGGTGAGTAAGAGCAATCCGTTTACAAGAGTTAATAGTAAAAAATATTTGGATTGAGATATATCGGTTTTATTTTTTAGGATGGAAAAGAAAAAATATAAAGAGCACATTGAAAAGGAAAAAGCCAGTGCATGAGGTCTTAATAACATACTATACCAAAGAAAGGTAGGGATAATTGCAGGAATTAGAGATATTATGAAACTAATAAAGGGAGGAAAGAAGATTTTAAATAGTTTATAAGTAAAAAGAATAGTTGCAATACTTGCAATAATGGAGAAATATCTAAAAACTTCTGGGGATAGATTAAGAAGTTTAATAGCGGTATACATTATACTCAAATATAAAGGTGCCACTTCGGGTCCTTGTGTCCCTACAAGTTGGAGGAATGTAGTCAAATTGGGGGCATCTTGATAGGATATTCCCCAAAAATATTCATCAAACCAAATCGAGGGTTTTTGTTTTAGAAGTAATATTAAAATGAGTGTGATTAAGGAAATTAAAAGATAGTAAAAAGTTTTTTCTGTTCGGTGATTGAGACTAAAAAACTTGTTTTTCATACCATTAAGATTTAGTGCATATATTGCGTAGTTGTATAATCTCTTCATAGCGATCTTCAATGATTTTGTTATTCGAGATATTGGGTTCTTTTAATAGAATATTTCTAAGTTTATCTTCGCTATCCATTGTGAAGGGATATATCCCCAAAGGAAGGATGCATGGGGTATTATCAACTTTATGTGTCGCAAAATGATAGAACAAATATGCAGGGAAATATCCATCATTGATTAATCGTATTGAAACTTCTTTAAGGGAACGATAATCCATATCTTTGAGTGCCTTCCATATCGGTGAAAAAACACGGGCAAAGTATGGATTTTGTGCTCTTATGTGTTGGAAAATCTCATCTGCTTTCAATTTATCCTCCTGTTCTGAAAGAGCATAAGAAAAGGCTATAAAGGCATTGACATTCTGGAACTGTTTTGTGATTATCCTTGCCCATTCTTTTTTACCCACACTCAAGAGGTCTAAAACTAAGTGGATAGGAGTAGTTAGACCTATTTCCTCCCCAAAATTTGCATATCGCGACAATATCATTTTTTCTTGTTCATCAAACTCTCTGTTGAGGTTGGACTTTATTAAAGATATGAGCCAATTGTCAGATGATGGTTTAAAACCTTCTCCTAATTTAACCGTATTTTTATTCTCTGCCTTTAAGTTTTCATCAATGGAAAATACATAACATAATAGCCCTTCCCAGGAAGGAAATCCACAAAAAGTATAGCGGAGACCATACCTATTCCATAGTTCATTTATCGAAGATTCAAATTGATAATCCCATTTGGTGTTATAGATAAGACAAACCTTATGAGAAGGAGAAAGATTTTTGACCAAAAAAGTTATGAAATCTATGGTTGTATCTAAAGAATCGGAGGTGAAAATGAGAGGGAATGGTTTCTGGATTTTTGATTTCCAGTTATATTTGAAAATAGCGGTATCTATATCGGTATTACAAATTATAACATCATTCTCCGTCAAATTAGAATTTACATACTGAACACAGCCTTCCCAATCGGTGTAAATTTTGTTGACGCGGAATAGAGAGTATTGATGTAAAGCCCAGATTATAATAAGACTGATAATGATTTTTTTATAAAAACTATTTTTAGGCTCCCATTTACTCAAAATAATAAACAAAAAACAAAATTTTGCAATATAACACGGGAGAACATAACGAACTAATAGCAAATCTGTATTGGCAACGAAAGAATAACAAGCAAAAACTAAAGGGGGAATAAAAGCAAGAATGAAAATGGCAATAAAACTTTCAGAGAAAGAGCGGTAATTTTTAATTATCTGGTATGAGGTATAGATAAACGAAAGAAAAAGAACAAACGCCAGAATTAGACCCCCAGTTTTGATAATTATTGTAGGAGCAACATCACAGATTTTTTGCAGCAGGGAAGGAATAGGATGTGGAGCAAAAAACGGCTGCAAAAATACGCCCCAGGATACATACACAGGGACTTCAAAATCCTGAACCCCAAATATTTTTTCAAATATTTCCAGTAAAGTTGGCTGAAACGGAAGTGCAAGAAACTTATTTCCACGAAGTATGTATGCTAAATAAAATAAGGTTACACTAAAAATAACTAAATTAAAAAAAGCAGGCACAAGATAAATATATTGGCGTTTTAAGACCTTAAGTGTAAGTAGAAAAATTTCAAATCCTATTAGCCAAACAAAAATACTGTGAGATAAAACGAGTAGGATATTTATACCGGTTTGAGTAATTACAGCATAACCGTTGACTTTCGGTGGAGTTATAAAATATTTGAAGAAAAAATATAATGATAGCATAGCAAGCATATAGGCAATTGAGTGGTATCGTAAACTGGCGGAATTCCATAACAAGATAGGAGAAAGAATAAATAAGGAAACAACCCCTAGGGCATATTTTTTAGGGAGGAAATGTTTAGCAATAAGATACACAAAATTCACTGTAATAAGGTTAAAAACGATAACCATCCAACGAAAAGTTTCTATGGATATTCCTAACTTTCCGCAAAGTAGGTATTGAATTAGAAAATATAGGGGAGGGGCATGAGGGCCATAAGACAAGATGTAGGAAAAAAAAGTTGAAAAGTTAGAAACTCTTAAATAATCTAATCCTCCTAAATATTCATCTCCCCAAACGGAAAGTTTTTGTTTTATCAGTATGATTGCAAGTAGTGCCAGAACCGAAATGAATAGGTTTTCTAACCACTTTATTTTGTATAATGGTTTTAAATTTATTAGCATTCTTTTTCAAGATATAAGTTATAATTATTCAGTTAGAAGAAATATATCCCTATTCGGATTATGTTTTAATTAAAAAAGCAATACTTAAAAAATACAAAGATTACTTTTGATGTTTTTTATACATAATTGGTTAATATAAAGTGAAAAGTCAAATTGATTTTGTTATCATTCCTACAAATTTTAGAAAGAGGTTTTTATGAATGTTTTATTAGTATCTCTTCAGAAAAATTTCAGTATTATAAGTTTAAAACTATTACATGAAATTCTTCGTAGGGAGGGCTTTAATTCTAATATTTTGTATGTACAAGGATTTCCCGAGGATTCTAAAAGTCTTGATTCATTAAAAGGATATATAAAAGACTTTTCACCCCGTTGGGTAGGAATAAGTTTAACTTCATCAGAATATAAGTATGCTAAAAATTTTACCTTATTTCTGAAGAAAAATTTTGATTTCCCCGTAATATGGGGAGGAGTTGAACCTACGGTAACACCAGAACATGGCTTGCCTTATGCTGATTATGTTTGCATAGGAGAGGGTGAAAAAGCGGTAGTTGATATTTCTAACGCGATTAAGAATGGTGGAAAATTAGAAACGATAAATAATCTGGCATATAAGGATGGAAATGACATTCATATTAATCCATTAAATCCTCTTTTAGAGTCTATGGATGAATTACCTCATATCCCTCGTGTCTCTAAAAACTCCTTTTTCTTACATAAAGGAAAAGTAGTGGAACTTACTCATGAGTTAGTGCGAAAAAACAGTGTGCTTCATGCCAGCATATATAGAGTAATAAATTCCCGCGGGTGTCCCATGCGTTGCACCTTTTGTGTGAATTCTTTCTATTACGATTTATACCCCAAATATCATTTTCGAACTGCATCGCCTGAACATATTATCGAAGGAATAGTGCGAGGGATACAGGAACCCTTACCAGTAGCGGTGATTTCTTTTTTAGATGAAAACTTTTTTGCACGAAAAAAAGAAGATTTGGATAAGTTTTTTAAATTATATAAAGAACGAGTGAACATTCCTTACATTATTTATTCTTCTCCTAATCTTATTACCGACGAAAATTTAGAAAAAGCAATGGATACAGGCTTGAGAGGAATACAAATCGGTTTGCAAAGTGGAAGTGAAAAAGTCTGTAAAGAGATATATAAAAGACCTATTTCTGTAAAGAAATTTTTAGATAGTGTTGAACGGGTTAAGAAATATGGCTTAATACCCAATATTGATGTTATTTGTGATAATCCTTATGAAACATTAGAAGATGATTTGGCAACGATTGATGTTTTATGTAAAATCCCGAAGCCTTACTTTTTCTATCTCCTTTCGTTGACCTTTTTTGAAGGGATACCGCTTCGCAAACGAGTGGAAAAAGAGAAGCCCGAAATATTAAACGACCCTCATGAAAAAGATATCTTAATTACAAAACCCAGTGTAGTAAATAAGTTAAAACATTTGGCTGGAATCTTCCCCTCCCGAATTGTCTTATCCCTTAGTAAGTGGTATAAGAAAAATCCAGAATCTAAAACATTAAAACTTCTTGTTGGAATATGTTTCTGGTTTGCTTTAATTTTTGTTCAACCCTTTATATTTCTCTGGATATTGTTTTTATTTAGCAAAAAGTCAATAAAGCAAATGTTGAAATATCTCTATTACTTTGTTGACTTTCGTATTTTCAAAACATTCAATTTCTGGAGAACTTCAAAAGATACAGCCCAAACTTAACTAACTATTCTATTATACACACCCCATTAATAAAATTTTAAAAAGGACCATTTTCTATAATTTGCCCTCTCTCTCCTTTTTACCTTTCCTTTTTATAAGATAGTAAAATAAATATATCTATTATATTTTTTATGTAATTTTTCTGTTATTATATATTCATTAATTATTAACAAATAAGGATATGAGAAAGGGATAAAAATGAAAAGAAAAAATTTTTTCCATAGGAATTGGGTAAGATTTACTTGTTTATTTGTTTCCTTGTTTTTTATGACCGCTTTTGCTTACTCACAGGTTCGTGTGGCTATTATTACAGGGGGGCATGGTTATGATAAGGAACCCTTTGAAGCCATGTGGACAAGCATTACCGAAATGAAACCTACTTATTTTGATTATGGTGCCAAGAAGTGCGATTTTTTTGAGAAAGACCATTCTGACGAGTTTGATACTATTGTATTTTACAATTTCCATCAGAAAATTACCCCTAAACAGCAGCAAAACTTTTTAAAAATGTTGGAGAAAGGCAAGAGAATTATTGTTATGCATCATGCTATTTCAGCGTTTCCAGAATGGGACGAATTTAATAAGATTATTGGAGCAAAATATTTTTCAGAAGATATGGAATGGGAAGGCAAGAAATATGAACGGTCTAAATATAAACACGATGTAAAAATTCCGGTCCATGTTGCAGACAAAAACCACCCGATTACTCAAGGAGTAGAAGATTTTGAAGAGATAGATGAAACATACAGCGGTTATTATATTTCTCCTGAGGTTCATGTATTATTAACAACCAATTGTCCAGAAAATACACCATTTATAGCCTGGGTAAATAAATACAATAATTCAGAAATATTCTTTGTGCAATTGGGACACGGTCCCCAAATATTTGCTAATGAGCAATTCCGTAAACTTATTAGCAACGCAATTAAATGGGCATCTGGAAAAAACAATTAATGTTAATAGAGGAAATTAAAATGATGAAAAGAACTGTTATGCTATTCACCCTAATAATTTTATCAGGTAGTTTGGTGTCTTTTGCTGAAAACTCTCCATTTTTTAAAGAGTTTTTTGCTATGGATACTGCAACCCGAGATGCAGAACATGCAACACCTGATTTACAGGTATCTTTTGCTAAAAGTTTAGGTTTTACAGGTATCAGTTGGACAGGTTTTGACCAGATGGCAGAACTTAAAAATGCTCTGCAATCTAACGGGTTAAAATTATATGCGGTTTATTTCTGGGGAACAATAGAGAAGGAAGGTTTCCAGATTCAGCCGGGCTTGACAGATATTTTGGAAATAATGAAAGGTAACGAATATTTCCTTTGGTTGACTATAAATAGCCAGACATGGAAATCCAACGAAACGGAATCATATCAACAAGCCCTTGCTCTTATTCGCAATGTAGCAGACCAGGCATTACCTTATGGTGTAAAAGTAGCCTTATATCCTCATGCCGGATGCTGGCTCGATAAAACAGAACAAGCCTATCAATTAGCACAAGATTCGGGAAAACCCAATGTGGGTATTTCTTTTAATCTCTGTCATTGGTTAAAGGTGGATGGCCCTGAAACAAATCTGGACCTTTTAATTCGTAAAGTAAAACCTAAATTATTCGTAGTTACTTTAAATGGAGCAGAACCGCCAGGTGATTGGGATAAATTAATTCAGCCTCTGGATAAAGGTACTTACGACTTGAAACCTTTATTAAAAACCTTAAAATCTATCGGATACACAGGCCCCATTGGTTTACAAGGTTATGGTATTCAAGAACCTGTAAAAGAGCATTTACCCCGCTCTATGAAAGTCTGGAAAGAACTCGTAACAGCCCTTTCAAACTACGAACCTATTCACATCTCCACGGATGACTTAAATGCTTTTCGTGAACCTGTAGGAACATGGTATAGTGGTGCCGATGCTATGATAGACCCACAAAACGAAGCACTCCTTACTTCCTTACCCGGTGTTGGTGTGCTTATCAATGGAAAAGATGGTAAGACAAATCATCTTATTACAAAAGAGGAATGGGGTGATGTTGAATTGCACATAGAATTCATGGTGCCGAAAGGGTCTAATTCTGGCGTGTATTTCCAGGGCAGATATGAAATTCAAGTATTGGACAGTTGGGGTGTGGCAGAACCTAAACACAGCGATTGTGGAGGAATATATCAACGGTGGCATGAAGAACCAGGTATTCCCGATGACCAGCGAGGATATGAAGGGAGACCCCCTCGTGTCAATGCGTCCCGTCCTCCCGGTATATGGCAAAGTTTTGATGTAATTTTCAAAGCACCAAAATTTGATGCAGAAGGGAAAAAGATTGCTAATGCTCAATTTGTCCGTGTTATTCACAATGGCATCGTAGTGCATGAAAATCAAGAATTATCCGGTCCCACACGAGCATCTTTATTTAATGATGAAGCCCCTAAAGGCCCCTTAATGTTGCAAGGAGACCACGGTCCTGTGGCATATAGAAATATTTGGATTAGACCTTTAACAGACAAAGAATAAATTATATTATAAGGAGATTTTGTATGGGGACCAGTAATAAAAAACAAACAGTATCAAGACGCAGTTTCATAAAAACATCTGCGCTGCTTGCTTCTTTTCCATTAATTCCTAGCTTTTCCCTTTTTGGCAAAGACCCGAAGCCCTCTGAAAAAGTAGGAGTTGCTTTTATCGGTACTGGAGAACGAGGAAGGTATTTAATGAATGCCTTGATGACAGTTAAAGAGGCTCGGATTCTCGCTTTGTGTGATGTTCGGAAAGAAGATTTAAATGAGGCTAATGATGTTGTCCGAAAGAAATTCAAAGATGTATCCCTTTATAGAGACTTTCATGAAGTCTTAGCTCGTTCGGATATTGATGCGGTAGTCATTGCGACCAATGACCACTGGCATGGTATTCTTGCCGTTCTCGCAGCAGAAGCAGGGAAAGATATGTATGTTGAAAAACCGTTGTGCATTTCTATCCAAGATGATTTGAAAGTCCGAGAGACAATAAAAAAACATAACCGTATTTTCCAGTTTGGAACTCAACAGCGTTCTAATGATGATTTTCGATTTGCTTGCGAATTGGTTCGAAATGGCTACATTGGTGAACTGAAGAAAATCCGTGTTGCAGTACCCGGTGGTATTGTGGGTCCTACCTGTGGAGAAGAGCCCATTCCCTCCTTCGAAGACTTCAATTATGAAATGTGGTTGGGTCCAGCCCCTACAGTCCCATTTTGCAAAGCAAGAACTGTAAGACCCAACTGGTTTCACATTGCAGATTATGCTATGGGCTTTATTGGCGGTTGGGGCATTCATCATGTTGACATTGCCCAATGGGGACACGGCAATGATGAAACATCAGGTCCAATTGAATATGAAGGAAAAGGTGAATTTCCCAAAGAAGGTATTTGCGATTGTGCGATGGCATGGGATGTCCAGATGAAATATGCAGATGGCGTTATTGTTCATTTTACTAACGAACAAACAGAGAAAAAAGAACCCAACCTGAACCCCACAGGAATAACCTTCGAAGGCACAGAAGGGACTGTTTATGTAAATCGTGAAACACTTCAGGCGAAACCCGAAAAATTATTGGATATTAAATTAAAACCGACAGATGTCCATCTATATCAAAGCAAGCATCACTTGAAAAACTTTATTGAATGTGTCCAAACACGCAGACAAACAATAGCCAATATTGATGTTGCAGTTCGTTCCAACGCTCTGTGCTTACTGAGTGATATTGCTATTCGAACTCAGAAAATTATCCGTTGGGATCCAGAAAAAGAAATCATTACCGACCCGTTACCTTTACCCGATAATGTTCAACAACTCATCCACCGTCCCAAAAAGCAACCCTGGAATATAATTTAAAAACAATACTATGTCCAACAATATCCTGAAAATTGAGTGGGAACGGCTTGTTTCAGAAGAAGAGACTTGCCCAAGATGTCATGCGACAGAAACAGAGTTAGAAAAGGCAATTTTACATTTACAATCATTGCTCAATCCTTCAGGGATACAGATTGTTTTAGAAAAGAGAACAATTACACCAGAGCAATTTAAGGAAAATCCACTTCAATCCAATAGGATTATCATCAATGGAAGGTTATTAGAAGACTATTTACATGCC
>Ga0272448_1000788_pt1 | contig 45636 bp, 35 predicted proteins | sample YNPCB0191_FD_202220 | JGI IMG/M metagenome (GOLD analysis project Ga0272448, IMG submission 202220) | Hot spring sediment microbial communities from Yellowstone National Park, WY, United States - YNP-CB-019-1 | ecosystem: Environmental > Aquatic > Thermal springs > Hot (42-90C) > Sediment... | reverse complement strand
GCCTTTGGTCAATATACATTACAAAGTCAAACCGCTTGATATTCCAGAAGCATGGTATAACGAAGGCAAAGGGGGATGTGACATTGTTGAAGCTGATGATAAGGTCATAATAAGAGCATATAGTGGAAAAATGGAGATTCAAGCTGGTCAGGAACTTCGCTTTGATTTTGGATTATTAATAACTCCTGTAAAACCTCTTGATTTAGCAAAGCACTCAAAAGAACGTTATTATCATGCCTATCATCCAATTGACAGAGTTGTTGAATCAGGCGCCAATGTTGTCAATATACATCATGCTAACGAATTAAATCCGTATATAAACTATCCATTTTTCGCAGTTGATAAGTTAAAAGACTATGTCAAAGAAGGACACAATAAAGGGCTAAAAGTAAAGATATACTATACTCTGCGAGAATTAAGCAATCATGTTGTAGAATTGCCTGCGTTGCTGAACATAGGTGATGAAATTTTCGTTAAAGGGGCAGGTGGAGGTTATTCTTGGCTTCAAGAGCATCTTGTTTCTGATTATTCGCCAGCTTGGCATCATTGGTTCTCCGATGTAGATGTGGATTCTGCCCTTGTAACTGCGGGGCTATCAAGATGGCATAACTATTATTTAGAAGGGTTAAGATGGCTGTTGGAGCATGTCCAAATAGATGGTTTATATATTGATGATATAGGCTATGATAGGGAGATAATGAAGCGGACCCGAAAGGTTTTAGATCGTTATCGTGAGGGTTGTCTTATAGATGTCCATTCTTGGAATCATTTCAACGATATGGCTGGATGGGCAAATTGCCTTAATATGTATATGGAACATCTGCCTTATGTTGATAGCTTATGGATCGGCGAAGGTTTTGATTATAACGAGTCCCCAGAATATTGGTTAGTGGAAATCTCGGGGATACCTTTCGGTTTATTCAGTGAGATGCTTGAAGGCGGAGGCAATCAATGGCGAGGCATGATCTATGGTATGACGACAAGATTTCCATATTCAGGTGACCCAAGACCTATATGGAAAATCTGGGATGATTTCGGCATACAAGATGCGAAGATGATCGGCTATTGGGATAAATCTTGTCCCGTCAAGACAGATAATAAGGACATTTTGGCGACCGCCTATGTTAAAAATAATGATATGTTGATTGCTATCGCAAGTTGGGCAAAAGAACCTGTTGATTGTAAGTTAGAGATTGACTGGGATTCTCTGAACATAGATCGTCAAAAAGCTAAAATTTACGCCCCTGCTATCGCTAACTTTCAAGAAGAAGCGACATTTCAGTTATCTGATAGGATAAATGTCCAACCTGGGCGAGGTTGGTTATTGAAAATCACATATTAGAAAAAGTCTTGAATTTTGTTCCTCAACCAAGGCATTTTTTGTCTTTGGTTGAGGTTTTATTTTATTTATTGACGTTATTAATTCTATCTTGGCAAGCTAAACTTTTTTATTTCCCTTATTTCCAACAATTATAAACTCCTGCCAATCCTTTCTATAACGAATTTTGTTGAACTAATGTTCAAGATAATTTATAATTAGAGATAAAAATAATAATTTTATTCACTACTTATACAAAGAGGTAAGATTTAAATGTTATTTTATTCAAAAGCTGTAATGATTTGTATCTTGTTTTTTTACTGTTTAATTTTGATCTCGGGCTGTTCTTCCAAGTTTTCGCCTATGTTCACAGAATCTTGGAGCGAAAATCTTGCATTAGCTTCTAATGGCACTAAGGCTATTCCACCAGAAATTAATGATGGAAAAATGGACACCTTCGGAGTTACGCAAATGCCGAATCGCGAATACACTTTGATTTTGCCAGAAGAAAAGGAGATAAACAGGATAGTGATATATAGCGGAAACGTGGTAGCTTATAACATCTATTGTTGGGATAGCAAAGATAAGAAATGGGTATCAGTAGGAAGTATGGGTCCTAATGCTGGAAGGCAGAAAGCGTATTCAGATAAATATAAAATGACTATTCCAAGGTTTGATCATCGGATAAAATTTAAAACAGATAGAATAAAATTAATCGTCAGTAGGGCTGAAAGTGATGGAGTTATGACCACAAGAACACCAGCAAAAAATGACAGAATAATAAACCAAAGAACCGAATATATACAAATGGGCAGAGATAGAGTTAGGGTTGACCTATATGACGTTTTCACCTATGGTAATGCGACCATTAGAGAAATAGAATTATATACTCATGTCCAAAAGCCGAAATTTGAATAAGAGGGGATAAGAAATGCTTAAATGGTCAAAAAATTTTAAGATTGCATTTCTGATCTCCATTTTTTTGCATGCTTCCCTTTTTGTATTTATGAAGGGTGCTTCGTTATATAGCACTTTTTCTGATATTCCGAAAGCATTAGGTGTTGATCTCGTAGAAGTTCCGCCAGATGAAAGCCTTCTACCAACAATGTTTAACAAAAAGATTGAGATTATGGAAAGAGATCAAAAGCCATTAAAGCGAATTACCATAACGAAAACAGATATTTCTAACAATGAGTTTTATCCAACAGAAGTCCCAAAAAGGCAGATGAATTTCACAATACAGCCAAGAAATAATCCAGCTTTACCATTGGCAGTCCCAGATATTTCAGAAAAAGGATTATATTCAAATTCACCATCTATTTCATCGTCATCTGATCCTTTCCAAAAGAACACTTTACGAGGAGATGGCATAGGAAGAGGGTTAGAAAGTGGCGGATTATCAAGCGGAAAAAGCATTGCTGATTCAGGGAAGATAATAAAAACACAAGAACGCAATATTAAACCGAAAGATAACGTAGTTAGAGAGAAATTGCAAATATATACCGATGCAGAAATGCCTTTCGTCAAAGCATTTCAGGAGATCGGAAAGAATATTGTTAGCCGAAACCAGAAGAAAATTGATGTAACATTCATCATTGATATAAGCGAAAGTATGGAAGATGATATAGAGTATGTCAGAAGGCATCTAAATTGGATGATAGAGAGTTTCCGAGAGGCTAATCTTGATTTTACGCTTGGCGTAGTAACATTTCACTATAACAAGCTGTTTGATTGGCTTGGAACGGATGTAGAAATAACTAAGCAAACTCATGATGTAGAGGAAATCAGAGATGTCCTTCGCGCGATAAAAGTCAGCGGAGATGAAAGACCGCTTGATGCACTTATGCGGGCTTTTAAGAAGGTCAAGTTCCGAAGTGGTGCAGCAAGACATTTTATTTTTATCACTGATGAGTATGTCAAAGGGACTTATTCCGCTTCTGATGTTCTCAAAGAAGCGAAAAGGTCAAAGGTTATCGTAGATGTTATCGGCGTAGATGAACCGTTTCAAAGAGCTATTGCAGAGCAGACGGGAGGAATTTGGATGCCGATAGAAGCGATAAAGAACAATTAAATATCCTATAAATATTTTAATAAAGATAAGAAAGGAAGGTTTTATGCCGAAGATAACTTTTATGGGTGCTGGTGGATATAGTTTTCCTGCCAGAATAACGCTTGATATTTTGTCTTTTCCTGAGCTTCAAGATTCAACAATAACTTTAATGGATATTAACAAAGATAATCTTGATCGTTCATATAGATTACTCAGTGGGGTAATCAATAGGCTTAACCTGCCTACGAAAATGGAAGCGACAACAGATCGCCGTGCTGCGCTTGATGGTGCGGATTATGTCATCATTGTTTGGCAAGTTGGCGGAATAGAGGCATATACTCCTGATGTTGAAATTCCACGCAAATATGGAATAGATCAATGTGTAGGTGATACTTTAGGACCCGGCGGAGTTTTCAGAGGAGTTAGATCAATACCTGCATATATGGACGTATGCAAGGATATGAAAGAAGTTTGCCCTGATGCTTTGATGATAAATTATGCTAATCCGATGTCAATAAACTGTTGGGCGGTCTCCACTACTGGCATAAAGTGTGTAGGTCTTTGTCACAGTGTCCAAGGGACATCATGGATGCTTGCATCTCATCTCGGAATACCTTATAACGAGATAAGCTATAAATGTTATGGAATTAACCATCAAGCATGGTTTACTGAATTTCGCCATAAAGGGAAAGACGTATATCCTGAGCTTCGCAGAATTATGTTTGAAAAATACCCATCACCCGGACCTGGTGTAGGTCTCTCTGATGGTGCTTATATTGGAAAACAGCCTGACCTTGCAGTTGATCATGGCGACGTATATTACCATGAAAGAGTCCGAACTGAGATAATGCGGACATTTGGATATTTCCACACAGAATCCAGTCATCATGGTAGCGAATATGTAATGTGGTTCCGAAAGAATGAGGATATGATAAAATCCTACATAAAAGAGCGTTGGGATTATTATCAAATCTGTTTACATCATGACTTCGCAGGGCAAGAGAAATGGATTGAAGAGGTAAAGGCACCATTGACCTGTTCTGGTGAATATGCTGCATACATTATCCATTCAATGGAGACAGATACAAAACGAGTTATTTATGGCAATGTTCCAAATTATGGACCACCGGGAAGTTCAATAGATTCGCCATCTGCACATTTGATCCCAAATCTACCTCAAAATTGTATCGTTGAGCTTGCATGTCTCGTTGACAGGAACGGAATTCAGCCGACATCGCCAGGTCCTTTGCCGACAGGGTGTGCAGCCATTAACCGTATGTCCATCAACGTTCAGGAATTAGCGGTTTCCGCAGGTCTGATGGGAAATAAAGAGCTTTTATATCAAGCAGTTGCTGTTGATCCTTTTGCAGGGTCTATGTTGACTTTGCCGAGAATTAAAGAGATGGTAGATGAAATGCTTGAAGCTGAGAAGAAATGGCTTCCGCAGTTCAAATAGTCACACAAGCAGTTTTATTACATAAATGACTATTCTCAGTAATTATGTGGAGGAAAATCTTTTAATGAGTGAAAATAAAAAGAAACCCACACCGCTTGAATTTAAACCTGATTTAGAGGAAGCGGTAAAACGATTGGAAGCTTTTTATGCTGGAGATATTATTGACCGTCCAGTGATCATGGTTACAGCCCCAAAAGAGGGTGTTAAAGGTGCGAGGGGAAGCAATTATTATGAACGAGTTTTCGGCGATATGGACGATATAATTGATAGGGCGATCCAATCTGCAAGGGCTACATATTACGGCGGAGAGGCGGTTCCAACATTTAACCCAAGTTTTGGTCCCGATGAGGTTGCAGTTTTCACTGGCGCTGAATTCAGATGGAGTAAAGATTCTGGCGACACAAATTGGTCTGTCCCTTATGTTGATGATTGGGAAAAATCACTGCCGATCACTTTGAAAGAAGATAATCCATTATGGCAAAGGATGCTTGAATTTTATCGCAAAGCAGGTGAAAAATTAGCTGGGAAAATGGCAATTTGTCCGCTTGATCTCCATACAAACATGGATTTGCTCGCTGCGATAAGAGGTCCTCAAAGGTTATGTGAAGATACTATTGATTGTCCTGAATTAATTGATAGAGCTATGGCAGATGCAAGGGCGATCTTTCCTAAACTCTGGGACGCTATCAGTGAAGCTGGCAGAATGAGAGAAAATGGATATTGTCATGGCATTTATTCTATGGAAGGCGCTGCATATCTTCAATGCGATTTCAGTTGCATGATCAGCCCTGAGATGTTCCGCAGATGGGTTCTTCCAGCTCTTGAAGAAGAAGCGGAGATTGTCAAGCATGTCGTCTATCATTGGGACGGACCCGGTGCTTTGATTCATGCAGACGATTTGATAGCGAGCAAGGGATTGCACACAATGTCCTATGTCCCGGGTGCAGGCTATGGCGGACATAGCAATTATATAGATTTGTTTAAACGCGTTCAAAAGGGCGGAAAAGCGGTGCAGTTTTGGGGAAGTATGGACGAGATCAAGCAGGCACACAAAGAATTGATGCCGAATAAGGTATTTTATTCAACATGGGCACCTAACCAATCGGAAGCAGAAAAATTGCTTGAATGGTTCGTTAAGAATACATAATTTTCTGAGTGTAATTAAAATTTTAGGCAAAGATCAGAAGAATGCAATTCAAAATCAAGGCAAGAATAATTTAGATAATTTAGCCACAGAATAACTCGGAAAATAAACACTGAATACAAGATATTGAACAAGAATAAATCACTGTCAATTACTGATCACTGGTCACTTTTCCATGTGTTTCTGTGGCTGATAACCTTTTCCCTAAAATTTGAATTGGGCTGTAATTTTCTGATGTTGTTTGCATAATATCAACGTATATGATAAAAACAATAAATATAATGAAAAATTAACAATGGTCATTAAGGGGCAACTTAATATTTAACGTCATTTTTCTATGAAGGTATGTTATATTATCACTTGAATTATTATAGTCCGAGAAATTTAATAGCGTTTCCTTTTGCAATCTTTTGAAAGACTGACTCATTGATCTTCTTTGAATCGCGCCAATCCAAAAGCAAGTTTATAAGCGGTATATCCATTTCAAAGAAGCAAATATCAGTGCCGAAAAAAAGACGATCTTGGAATTCATCAAGAAATTTAGGACCGTAATCTGGATCGCGTGCCAATGCGTTGCAAGCTGTATAATCAGATAGATCACCGTATAGGTTAGGATACCGACGGAATAATTTAGGGACAACACCTTCTTCTTTGATCGGTCCGCTTGGAAGGCGTCCAACTTGACCGCCATCAGGACGAAACACAAATCCTCTTTCCGCAGGCGTTTCTAATTTTCCGATCTCAGACCAAAAGACGGGACCATGCCCAAATATAATCAGATTTGGAAACTTTTGCAAGGTATGTTCCAATTGAGGCAGTCCGGGATCGTCATATAGCCCAAAATCGCCATTCATTTGATCGGAACCGTCAAATATCACTGGCAATCCTACATCTTGTGCATGTTTAAACAGATTTTGAACCATCGGATGCATTACTGGCAAATTCGGCATCACCTCGCCAAGCCCTTTACAGCCCTTATCACGATAATGACGAAGCAAGCGATCTAATGGGGCGTCCGCGGAATTAGTTAATGCTCGTGGATCAATATTGCAGAAAGGAATAAATCTGTCAGGGTATTGCTCTGCCATCTCTAATATGTCCTCATTAGCTTGTGGCAGATATATCTCTGGACTGACAATTGGTAACAATACGCCTTTTTCTATGCCAAGAGCATCATAACGTTTAAGCAACTGCTCTGGGGTGCAGAATTGAAATATCGGCGATGGCTTGCGATAGGCATGAGCGTGAATATCAATAAACATTTTTACTTCCTTCAACTATTTAAATATTTTTACTAAACTTTGGACAATTTTACTTCCATAATTGAATAAAATCGTTTATCCTCTAATATAAAGAAATAAAAAAGAAGGAGGATAAACGATGGATTATTTATACATTATATTAAACGCTTTTCGTCATTTATTCAATATACAAAGTTATGCTTTGTTTTGTGCTTTTGTTCTGGGCATTATATTCTCTAATGAAAGAAAAACTTCTGCGTTACCTATTATTTCGTCAATTATTTTCTTGTTCAAAAGTGACATTATCTGAACAAACGAAAATACATGAACCATTGTCAAAAGTGATTTAGCTGATCTTATATTGTCCAAACTTTAGTTCATCTAACAATCGCATTAGAAATGTGATATAATCTTCTTGATTTGGATAAGACATATATTATTCCTTTCATAGAGTTGTTTGTTATTGCCCCTATGAAAAGATATGTCTTGTCCTTCATATAATCAAGATGAATTATGATCACCCCTCAATTAACTCAGTCAGATGTTAGATTCTGCATAGGCATATATCTTATCTATTTCCCTTTGTAGATCAGATTCAAGCCGATAATCATGTCTTGAAATTAATTCCTTTACCATCTTTCGAGCTTTTTTTCTAATATCTGGACAGCCATCACCGATCCATTTCGGCAAAAAGCTTCTCTCAAATAAATGCGGATGCCAATATTGTTTTTTATAATAATCTAATGTAGTATCAAGTCCAACAAACCCTCTATCCAATCCTTTTTTTACTTCCTCTACGCAAAGATCAGGGTCACAGTCAACATCTAACCCTAAGACAAATCTTTGAACATGGTCTTTTATGTCACAGTCAATTACAAGCTGTTCTGCACTAAATACCTCATCAAGGCTTAGTGTTCCACCGGAAGAGAAATGAGTTGCCCCCATAAGAGCACCGATTGTCATAAGACTTGCTTTTTCTGCGGAAGCCTGAGCGCCGGGGAGTTTTGCAGTAGTATGCGTATATCCCGCAGATTGCCACCATCTCGTGCCATGCAAAAATCCGTTTACTTCTGAATTTGCAAGCATGAAAAGAAAATCCTCTGGTGAACCAAGAACCATAGAAAGATTACGCATATCAAACGGACATATCCTAATGCTCCAATAGACAGGAAGACCTGTTATCTCTCTGACGATTATGGCAGAACCTATCACTTCCGCAGACGCCATAGCAAAAGTATCACCTAAACGGATAGGTCCCGCACAACCGACAGAAAGCATATCGCTTACGCCGACATGATCAAGCCTGTCTCTGAACTCCATAACGCAATCCAATGATTCACTGCCAAGATTAAGCGGGCTAAACACATAAACAGGCAGACCTTTTATAGGGTGTCCAAGCGCGTCTGCCATCTCCATTACATAACGCATAGGTTTAATAGCCTTTGCATCAACAGGACGTTTTCCATAACGGCAATATGTCGCACCGATCCAATATTGCTTTACAGGCTGAATGTCTGGTGGAACATCAATAGGACAACCCGGAGCAGACGCTATTACTCCTCTTTCAGATAAGACATCTACTAACTTTGTCGCCTCTATTAACCTATCAGATGTAAAAGGGACAATTTTATCTGTGTCAAAATCATGGACATTCTGAGGATACGGGCTTACGTCCATCGTCAATGGTTTGTATGAAGGGACGAACTCTGATTGACCGAAATTGTTGCCATTTTTTGATCTTTCTGCCTCTAAAAATGATAATATCTCTTCTCTATCAAATACAACTCTATCACCTTTAAGTTTAAACCCTTTTTGCTTTGCGATCTCCCTCAATTTTTCTTGATGGATTTTTATTCCGATCTCATGGAGTATGCGGAGCATCGCATCTTGTATTCGTTCTAATTGTGAGATGGAGAATATAGGTTCCCGTTTGACACCAAAAGGTTTGAAAGTCATATCATTTTTCCTTATCATTTTAGTATTATTCCGCTCTTGTTGGTTGACCGACAACTTTAAAGCTATCAATGATGGTATCAGTAAAACCGGGTTGTCCTCCGCCAATTGATATTTCTATCTTGCCGGGCATAACCATAAAACGCCCTTCTTCATCAACAACCGCAAATTGTTCAGGCTTTAACGTAAATTTAACGATCTTCTTTTCGCCTGATCTGATGAAAACTCTGTCAAATCCCTGAAGCGATCTTATAGGCGCCAGTATTGGCGATTCAGGAGTGCTTACATATAATTGAACGACCTCGTCACCATCAACTTTGCCTATATTTTCAACGTCAACCTGAATTTCAACATTTTCTGTTGGCGATATTTCAGTTTTGTTCAATTTCAGATTGCTATATCGGAATTTTGTATAGCTTAATCCATATCCAAAAGCCCATAATGGCTCATCTTTCATATAGCGATAAGTTCTGTTTTTCATACTATAATCGGTGAATTCGGGGACTTGATCAAGCGATTTCATAAAAGTAACGGGCAATCTCCCTGCTGGATTATAATCTCCAAATAACACATCAGCGAGGGCAGTTCCGCCTTCCTCGCCGGGATACCATATATCAACAATAGCGGGAATATGCCTTGCCTCCCAATTGATCGCCAATGCACTTCCATTAGTCAGGACAAGGACTATCGGCTTGCCTGTTTCATATATCGCCTCAATCAAATCATGTTGGACACCGGGCAAATCAATATTAGTTCTATCGCCTTCTCCGCCCCATTCGCCTTCTTCACCTTCAAGCCTTGGAGAAAGCCCCATGACCATTATGACAACATCTGACCCTTCCGCCATACTAATAGCCTCTGAAAAGCCATGTTTTGATCGTCCTATAAGTTCACACCCAGGGGTATAATATACCTTTGTTTTAGGCGAAACCTTGTCTCTGATGCCCTGCAAAGGTGTTACATACCTTGACGGAGTGCCATTATAATTTCCAAGCAGGACTTCAAGATTATCAGCGTTAGGACCGATTACTGTTATTGCCTTCAAATCCTTGCTTAACGGCAAGAGATTATTTTCATTTTTTAACAGGACAATTGTCTTTCTTGCCATCTCTAATGCCAATTTTCGGTGTTCTTCACAATCGTTGACCTCATAAGGTATTTGTGCATAGGACACCATTTCCTCAGGGTCAAACATGCCGAGTTTAAACCTCGCGGTAAATAAACGTTTGACCGCTATGTTAATCTCGTCTTCCGATATTAGCCCTTCACGAACAGCTTTTACGAGGCTATTATAAGTCCCGCCACAATTGAGTTCACAGCCATTTTTGACCGCAAGTGCCGATGATTCCTCTGGGCTTTGTGTAAGTTTATGATGTGCATGGATGTCGTCAATTGCTCCACAATCCGACACAACATATCCATTAAATCCCCATTCTTCACGCAATATCTTTTGAAGTAAAGTCACACTGGCACAGCAAGCTTCACCGTTAGTTCGGTTATATGCTCCCATGATAGATTCAACTTTGGCTTCTTTGACAGATTTCTTAAATGCTGGAAGATAGGTTTCATAAAGGTCTTTTTTACTCACTACTGCGTTAAAATGATGTCTGTCTTTTTCAGGTCCACTATGAACAGCATAATGTTTGGCGGTTGCAACTACTTTAAGATACTTAGGATCGTCTCCTTGTAAACCTTTGATGAATGCAACAGCCATCTCGCCGGTCAGATAAGGGTCTTCGCCATAGGTTTCATGTCCTCTGCCCCATCTTGGGTCTCTGAAAATGTTTATATTTGGCGACCAAAAAGTAAGACCTTTATATATGCCTCTATCGTTATGTCTTGCAAACTCGTGGTGTTTTGCCCTTGCTTCAGTTGATATTACTGTTGCGACTTCATACAGTAGTTTTTTATCCCAAGAAGCAGACATGCCGATCGCTTGTGGAAAAACCGTAGCAATGCCAGCTCTTGCAACACCATGAAGGCATTCATTCCACCAGTTATATTCTGGAATGCCTAATCTAGATATAGCAGGTGCGGAATGAACCATCTGTGAGACTTTCTCATCAAGCGTCAGACGAGAAACCAAATCATCTACTCTCTGCTCAATGGGCAAAGACGGGTCTTGAAAAGGGAATTCTATGTCTGCCATATTATCATCTCTCCTTTCATCAAATTAAGAATTACCGAAAAACTTCTCTTGCAATTTTTTCATCACTATATCAGGGACAAGACCTTCCAAGGGCGCTCCAAGACTGGCTAACTCTTTGATATGTGACGATTTAACAAAGGAATATTGTAAACTTGGCATTAGAAATACAGTTTCTACTTCATCATTCAATCTTCGGTTTATCAACGCCATCTGAAGCTCAAATTCAAAGTCAGAAATTGCCCTTAATCCTCTTATAATAACCGATGCCCCGTGTTGTTTAACGTAGTCCACTGTTAGCCCAGATATGCGATCAACTATGACATTTTCATATTTTTCTGTTGTCTTTTTTACCATATCTAAACGTTCCTCTATCGTAAAAAGAGGTGTTTTGCCGGGGTTCTCTGCAACAGCGACTATAAGCTTATCAAATATGCGAATAGCCCTTTCTATAAGGTCAATATGTCCGTTTGTAATTGGATCAAAACTACCGGGATAAACTGCTATACTCATAATTATCTCCATTGTTTTATTGTGGATTTCCATTAGACAAAAGTTTTATCATCTTCCCCATCTCTTTGGGACTTCATCAATTGGTTTTGATTCATATTCTTTTATAACCTGCATTGCAGATTCAATATTTTCTAATGGCGTATCAGACCCACATTCACATGAGAAGAATAATCCGCCATCATTTGAGCCGATCAGATATGCTATTTTATGGAAATAATCCTTGACATCTTGGGGCGTTCCAAACGAAAGCACGCCTTGCCTGTCCATATCAGAGCTTACACAAAGCCTAAGGTCATAGCATAATTTTCCAAGCTGTTCAATGTCATGGCAATTGGATTGAAGGTTTAGCACATCTACGCCTAACTCTTTCAGATCGGGAATGATGTCTATTATATAACCGTCAGAATGGAAATGGACAATCATACCAGCTTCTTTTATAGGGTCAAACATACGTTTATAAAGAGGTTTGAAGAATTCTCGCCACTTTTCAGGCTTTATCATCAAGGCATTTTGAGTTCCCCAATCATCAGAAAAGCCGACACCATCAGCACCAACAGCGATTGAACGTTTTATCCATGACAAGTTATAATCAACGACCATATCCGCCAATTTGTATAACTCTTCTGGTTCTTCTACAAAATCCAAAAATAACTTGGCGTAACCTCGTAACCATTGCATTCGCTCAAAAACTCTGAGAAAATGCTGAATAACGATTCCGCCATTCTTTTTCGTTTCGTCAATCTGTTTTCTTTCTGCTGATATGCTTTCAGGGGACATATCTGCTTTTGGAGGAGGATTATAATTTTCAAAGGCGTCCCAACTATCAAACGGATGACCAACTATCATCGGATGTATGCCAAAAACCCTTTCTTCCATGACGCATCCCCATTCATCAGTCCATTTGTGATGATAATCGCCATTTTCGTTGATGAGTTTTGGGTCTGGATGTGGTATTTTATCGTCAGGATATGGTCTGTAACCATAGTATTTTTGATAGAGGTCGTTAAGCTTCGTCCCATATTTATGCCAACCATCTGTCCTAACACCTATTCCGCCCATTATATATTCAGGTTTGCCAAAAAAAGCTGTTCTTAGCCAATTTTCTCTATAACTAAGCTTAAAATCACCAGCCATATCTTTTCCTCATTGATTTTATCGGTACTATATTTATCATTGTAAACTCATATAAAATTTGTATGCTATTTTTTATTTATCAACCCAATAAGTCGCATATTTATCCATCGCCCTAACTCCTGCCTCTATGTTTTCAATAGGCGTTCCGGGATATACTCCCCAGACCATAGCTAATCCACCTTTGGGCGATCCAAGTGTTTTTATGCAGTTCAATATATGTGCATCAACTTCATCTGGTGTCCCTAAAACTGTGATATTTTGACGATCTATGTCCAGATGGATACATACCTTGCCCCAAGCGAGTCTCTTGATATTTTCAAGACCATTGACTAAGTCCTGAGGATTTAGGTTAGAAACCCCACATTCAATCAGATCAGGGATTATATCATTGATATATCCGTCAGAATGCAGATAAACATGGACACCATGCGCCCTACAATACGAGAATATCCGTTTATAAGACGGCTTTATGTATTTCCGCCAATCTTCAAGGCTGATCGGCAGTGCTGTTTGAGTTCCCATATCGTCGCCGAAGCTTATATAGTTCACTCCGCATTCAATATATCTTCTGACAACCTCAAACCAATAGTTTTCTATGATCTTTATAAGGTCAAAGACCTCAGGTCGTTCTTCTGCAATATCAAGCATAAAGTTATTGTAACCGCGCATATAGGTAAGGCGAAGGAATATAAATCCGTGATCTGTTCCGCCATGGTTCACATGTCCTAATTCATTATTTTTCTGATAATTCTCTTTTAACTGCTTCCAATTTGTGAAGGCATCTGGATCAGGTGGACGATATGTTTTAAGGGCATCATAAGATGCTATTGGATGCTCTATACATATACCATCAAGCGAATCAAGCGGATATATCCAACGTTCACCCCACATATTGACTATTTCAGTATTTGGTTTTACACCGGGAGATCGGTTAATCCCTACACTGACATATTTTGAAAAGCCTTCCATCCAATTGAGTTTTTCCTTATATTGCTCCCAAACTGGATATGTTATGCCCACATTTGTTCTTACAATTGGGTCATCGCCTTCAAGAGCCATTTGTTTATAGAAGTTTTCTCTTGCAGTTGCCATTCTTTCCTCCATTTTCTAATGCCAATTTGCCTTAATTTAAAATATGCTCTTTAAAATATACTCTATACCCTTCTCATTTTTCATATCTTCGCTGATATTGAGATCTATGCCTATCTCATACAAAAAGTCAGGGGAAAAATCTGCCCCATTTTCCCAGACTATCGTATCTATTTCAGGGTCAACACGAAAGGTTTTGAAATAGTTAATATTTTTCAATGGTTCAAAAATCCTTCCATCAAGATGAGACTTTAAATCAATAAGTTTAACGGTCTTATCTTCAAAAGTTATCAATAATTTGTATTCAGATATATAAGAAGCATTTCTCACAAAGTGCATTTTAATCCTTTATACCACCTTATAATACATTACGATAATTATTCCAAAAAATCTGCTTATCTCTGGCATATATAAGCACCTAAATTTACCAATCCTTAAACGCATAAGTAGGTTTGCCCGTGAGTAAGCCAATAATCCCCCAGACACTACCTACGACAAAATCGCCCAAAACTAATCCCATAAAAAGCGGAAATGCCTTCCGATAAGCCTTTATTCCACCATATTTTAGGACAGCCCCTTTAACTGCCCAACTTATGAAAAATGGAAACCATAGCTTATCAAAATGATAATACCCTGCGAGCGGATACCCTAAGGGATGAAGGTTCCACCATATAAAACGTAACCTAAGAAAGGTATTTATCAAGACAAATACAAAACCAAAAGCAGTCGCACCAAGAAATCTTGTATCAGTCTCAACAGGACTGACTATCCATCTTTCAACGGTTGTGTATGCGGTAACACCTCTCCATGCCCCGACACCGCCATATTTATAATTAAACTGCAAAAATGCAAAAAACGTAATTATCAAGCTAATATAAGTAGAGATCATCATCACCTTCCATAGCCTTCTTGTATTGATACCTGACCTTTCTGCAAGTTTAAAGCTTTCAAGTTGAAAAGGCGTTGGGCTATTCCTAAACTCCTTTGTCATAGTCCAAAAAGGTGCTGATAATGTCAAAGTTTGGGCAGATATTCTGCGACTGCCAACAATAGCTACGATAAATTGAAGTGGACCCGAATAATGTATTCCCTGCAATGGCGGTCCTAATTCAGCTCTCATCCTTGTATATGCAAACGCTATTGAAAAGTATATCACAAAAAATGCAGTTGCGAAAAGTGCAGACATACCAGAATAATAACAGAATCCGACCAAAAAAGCCATACCTAATATAATTCCGATAGATGCACTGCGATAACTCATAGGTTCGTTTGAATCGTCTGCATAATCATCAGGTTTCGCTCCAAAAATGCGTTTGATAACTTGCCATAATGGCTTTCTGAACATCCATGTTGCTACAATAGCGATGCCAAGATATGCTCCGAGTATCTGTTGATCCTCAAATGGATAACCGGGCATATTTAAACCTATGGCACTGCCAATTATCCTCTCAAATTTCCATATAAGATGAAAAAACCAGCATGAAAACAGCAGATCAAGCGGTATAGGAAAAGCAAGCCCTATCGCATAAGGCGTAATATATAATGAAGTTGTCCCCATAGCGTTCCAAGGTTTTTCTGTCAAATGTGGAGTAAGATCATATTTTAACGGTATTCGTGGAAAAACACTTGAAAAAACGTTAAGACCATTTATCAAACCTATCATTAAAGCAGTGCCTAATCCTATCAATAGAAGTTTATTTCCAAAAAAGCTCTTTACTGAATCAGACCTTGTCATCTCGTAAGGCAATTGAACTAACGGATATGTCAGCTTTTCCCTTTCTATCCATTGTTTTCTAACTATCGTGTTTATACATATCGTTATGAACGTAATCACCGTAAGAAATAGTGTCCACCAAAACATCGGTTTCAGCCAACCTTTTATATGTTGTAATGTCCAAAGGGTTGACTCGCCATTGTAGAATCCTTGGAGGACTTTATCATCGCTTACGCTTAACCATGTAGGAACATATCGCCAAAACAGAGATGCCCATTCATTTTCAGGAGTAGCAAACCATTTTGACGTGCTAATTGTGCAAAACAAACTCTGACTAAAATCATGTCCACTGACAGTGATCGCCATTATAAGTATGATGTAGATAGTGAGTAATTCGCTTTGACTGAACGAATATTTCGGTAGGTATTTCCCTAAAAGTAGATTAAACAGCGTAACAATAAGGACGCAAAAGACCGCATTAAAAAATATCGCCATTGTGGTAGGATACTGAGTTCCCCAAACAGTTTCCCATTGAACGACAAGATATACGTTAATGGGGATCATGGCATAAGCGATCAATATTGCCCGTAGTGATACTCCATTTGTCTTTGATTCATTTAGTCTCATCAATTATGTATTATTAACTTTGGACGGTTCATTTTTATGGATATACATTTTTTATGAAGCATACAAATTGAGGGATTTATAAACGTTGAGTAATTAAGATTTTTCTATTATTATACTCATATTTTAACTCTCCAAATTTTCATTAAAATTGGACATTAACTTTCATAAGCTTTCCCATTTTGGCAGATTCATAAGCCAATTCAATAGCCTGAACAACTTTGATCCCCTCTTGAACGGAACATAAAGGTTTTGTCCTTCCTAATATAGCGTCAATGAAATCTTCTACTGGTTGCTTAGCTGGTGGCATTTCCTTTTCCGTTATTATTATCGGTTCTTGATTGGGTTTAGAGATAGTAACTTTGAATGGCATACCATCTATAAATATAGTTCCCTTAGAGCCGAAATATCCGTTATGAATTCGCCTTGATATTTTGCTATTGCCGATGTTGATTATGTTACATAAAGCGGAATTTTCTAATTTTACACTCATTGTTGTTCGCATATCAAACTCGGGATTATCCATAATGGCGTTTATTTCACAGGCATTTAGTCCTGTAGTCCAAAATAATTCGGATAAAAGATGCGATCCAGAATCAATGAAATGTCCACCACCGCCAAGTTTGGGGTCACCTCTGAATATTGTAGGCGGGACAATCCCAGGCAAGTTGTCAGGCATAGGTGCAAGCCCAAATACATGCTCAGCGTTGCCAACCCAGCTTATATTCACTTCCTCAATCTCTCCAATTTCTCCTGACTGTATTAATTCACGGACATAATTTGTATGTTGCCAATATGGAGGATTCAATGCGACAACAACAATAAGACCTTTATCATTAGCAATTTTAGCTATCTCTTCTGCTTCTTTTGTTTTCACTGTCAATGGTTTTTCTACGAGAACATGCAGACCTTTTTCCAGTGCAAGTTTGGCATTTTCATAATGGAGAGCATGAGGAGTAGCGATGATGACACCATCCATTTGGACAGAATCCAGCATTTCCTTATAGTCAGTAAATATATTGTCGCATTTAAAATGCTCTGCAACCTTTTTAAGCATTTCCTTATCCCTTCGGCATAAAGCGACTAACTCAGCGTCAGGGGATTGGACGACAATAGGTATATGTCTTCTTGATGCAAATGAACCAGCACCTATAACACCTATTCTGATTTTTTTATTCATGTTTCCCTACCTCAAAAAATTACATTCTAAATCAACCATTTATAAGATTTTTCATTATTTCCAAAAATTCTTTTATAGACTGGATTTTTTTCATTATATTAAAGACATCTTCCTCATCAAAATCTTGATATTTATGGGATAGTAAGTTTCTGGCGTTAACAAGCCAGATAAGGTTTTGAGTTAAATCGCTAGAAATATATCCTTCTCTTCTGAGTATATAGAAAATATCAGTATACTTAGAAGGCATGCCAATATCTAATGATGCCACAATCTCATCGCCAAGGTCTATTGCCCTATTAATCAAAGCGAACAATATCATAGACACTGCGTAGAATTTTTCAATATTCATCAGATCATCAATAGATTTAACATTTATTTTGTCTAAATCATTGAAAAATCTATTAATGTCTTTTAATATTTTAGTGATCCTTGCTTTGTCGAATTGGATCATGATGATTCTTTGGAAATTCCCTATTTATATATCTCTCTATTATAGGCAAAAAATCAAGATATTCTCTTACTGTCTCAATTCTAATCCTATGCAGAGTCAGCCAATCCCTGTTGAAAAGGATTTTTCCTTCTCTGAAAACTCTGAATTGAATTGGCAGAGGAAGTTCTCCAAATATTGATATATCTAATTTATCCGACGCTAGACCAACTATTGCTACTTTCTGCTCAAAAGTTATATCTTTGTCTGTTATAACACATATATCAATGTCTGATATGGGCTTAATTCTGCCTTTTGCGTAAGACCCGAAAAGGATTACAGCATGGACATAAGGATATTGTCTAAGTTCCTCAACTATATTGGTAATATCATTCTTAGTTTTATTGTCTATATTTAGCGAACCTAATTCTTCCATAAGCCAATATTAAAAGTCTTGATAACCTTTGAAATAAGATGAATTAAAATGACCGTAGATCATAAGATATACTATACAATTTCAAAAGAAAAGTCAAACATTTTCAGAAATTCCTGTTATTAATCCCCTTGGGTTGACAAGGGTAAGTAACTACAAACCCTTGATATTATTAAGTTTTATCTAAAAGAGAAAAGAAAAAAAGAAAAGAGAACCCCAAGGGGGACTCATTATTATCTTACCACATTCTTATCCTTTTGAAAATATAGTTGGGGAATTTCTAAGGAATTTCTATACATATTTGTCATTTAAACATATATCATTTTTATACCCTTTAAAAACTGATGGTGAATCAGTAGCATTTAACTGTTGAAAAAAAGCTAAATACATATTATCATTATTAAGGTTTCGGGCAATTTTACTTCTGTATTTTGAAAGGCTCTTTTGGCTTATTATTATGAAGAACAATAATGAAATAGTAATTTCAGTAAATAGCCTCACAAAAAAATTTGACGATATAACAGCAGTAGATAATATCAACCTTCAGATATATAAAGGCGAAAGCTTTGCATTATTAGGACCTGATGGGGCAGGAAAAACAACCGCTTTGCGACTTTTATGCGGTATCCTTCTGCCAGATTCGGGCGATATTTACATAAAAAATATCAATATTGTAAAGTATTCAGAGAAGTCAAGAGATCAGATCGGTTATATGCCTCAGAGATTTAGTTTATATGAGAATCTAAGCGTTATTCAAAACATAAATTTTTTCTCAGAGCTTTATAACGTTGAGAAAGCAATACGTCAAAAGAGAATCCGTGAATACCTAGATTCCAGCAGATTAACGCCATTTTCAAATAGACTTGCAAGACAACTTTCTGGCGGAATGAGGCAAAAGTTAGCTCTGATATGCAGTATTATCCACAACCCACCTATCTTATTATTAGATGAACCCACAACAGGCGTTGATCCTGTATCTCGTCGCGATTTTTGGAAGATATTACATCGTTTGCTTGCAAGTGGTGTAACATTAGTAATTTCAACTCCCTATATGGACGAAGCCGAACGTTGTAGCAGAATAGGGCTTATACACAATGGCAGAATATTAGTTGTGGATTCTCCCAATGAATTAAAGAAAAAAATAACTGGCAAGGTTATGGAGATCAAGTGCGATGAACCACATATTGTCAGTGAAGTAGTCAAGACTGCAAAGTCCGTCATAAGCACACAGACATATAGCGATAAATTGAGAATTTTATTAAACAAGGGGGCAGATGAACAGGAAACTATATCCCTGCTTAAATCAAAAGGAGTTAATTTTACGGATATAAGAGAGGTTTTGCCAAACGTTGAGGATATTTTCATATCAAGGCTAACAAAATGAGAGTAATTCTATTCATAATGAAAAAAGAAATATTGCAAGTATCAAGGGATAGGGCATTCCTACCTTTGTTATTTTTTGCCCCAATATTGCAATTATTGCTTTTTGGATATACTGCAACAACCGACGTGAAAAATATATCAATGGCGGTATTAGATCAGGATAAAACTCCCGATAGCAGAAAGTTTATTGAAAGCTTCGTCAATTCTGGATATTTCAAGTTTAAGGCATATCTTTATTCAGAATCAGAGATTGAGACTGTGCTGGACAGTTCCAAAGTGAAACTCGTCATTAACATACCTAAAAACTTCTCTCGGAAATTGAAAAGAGGCGAACCGATAAATATACAGGTCATAATTGATGGCACTAACTCAAACAGTGCCAATGTTATTTTAGCTTATACAAGGGATATTGCCCAAAGGACATCAATCAAGATCATAATTCAGCAGTTGACAAGGGCTAATGCTAAAATTCCTGTTGTGGACTTACGTTATCGGGCATGGTATAATCCTGAGTTGAGTAGCGTAAATTACGTTGTCCCAGGGATCATCTGCACAATATTATCAATTGTAACAACCATGCTAACTTCGGTCGCTATAGTCAGGGAAAGAGAGAAAGGCACGCTTGAACAGATAATGGTTTCTCCTATTGCACCCTATCAACTCATATTGGGAAAAGTTCTTCCTTTTATAATGATAGGCTTTATTGATGCAGTTATAGTTTTAGTCGCAGGCGTTTTATGGTTTAAAGTCCCTGTGAATGGAAGCATATATCTGCTTTTTGCTTTGGCGATAATTTTTATAGCAAATACCCTTTCTATTGGAATACTTATATCAACAATATCAAGGACACAGCAACAAGCTATGATGACAACTCTTTTTCTTATGATACCATGGATCACCTTATCGGGGTTTGTATTTCCGATAGAGAATATGCCGAAAATTATTCAGATTTCTACATATCTGATACCATTGCGTTATTTTCTCATAATCATCAGAGGGATAATTTTAAAGGGTGTTGGATTGTCTGTATTATGGCCACAAGTTACGGCTTTGGTTGTGCTTGGCTCAATTCTCTTATTTTTGAGTATCTCACGATTCCATAAACAACTTGAATAATAAACTTAAAAAGAAAACTTGTTTTATTCTAATCAGCTATGATAAAATATCCGTGTTAGTAAAAAATTATTAGATCAACAAATTTTATGGAGGAAAGAAATGGGCGAGCTTTGTATTCAAGACGGACAAAAGATTTTATTTATTGGTGATAGCATTACAGATTGTGGAAGACGTGATCCTAATACTCCATTGGGAACTGGTTACGTCAACTATTTTACGCAACTGGTTATGGCATTGTATCCTGAAAGAAAGATTGAGTATGTAAACACAGGTATAGGTGGAAACAGGATTACCGATCTGAAAGCACGTTGGGATGTTGATGCGATGGATCATAAGCCAGACTGGTTATCAATTAAGATAGGAATTAACGATCTACATTCATATCTTGCCGATCCTAATAATGGAGTGTCTCCAAAATTATATGCAGAGATATATGATTATCTTTTGTCAGAGACAAAGAAAAAATTGGATTGTAAGATAATTCTTATTGATCCTTTCTATATAAGCACGGATAGATCAAGCGGATCGTTCCAAAGCAAAGTTTTAGAGATATTGCCTGAATATATTGATATAGTGCATAAGATGAGCGAAAAATATGGAACAAAGCTCGTTAAATTACACGATATGTTTCAAAACCAATTAAAATATCGTGATGCAAGCACATTCTGTCCAGAGCCTGTGCATCCAAATCTTGTAGGGCATCTCATTATGGCAATGGAACTTCTTAAAGTGCTTTCTGAGGAAGGTTGATTTAATCCATATTTTTGGATAATGGCAAATCAAATTGTATATATTGGATTCCTGTTGCATTTATCTTTCTGATAGCAAGGAAACAGGGATCCATTTGCCTATTCACTTCATTCATCAATACCATTTAACAATCCAATTTGACCAGTGCGTATTTGGATTTTTAATTGCCTCTTCTGAAATTGACCGATCTCCGCTTTCAATTGCAGAAGTCAAACTTATGAAAAATGGTATTTCGCTTGGATTCTCGTTGTTTTTAATATCTGGATGTTGCCATTCCTTGAAATAAAAGACTTTTTTGAGATCATTTTTAGGGATAATATCAAATAATTCGTCTTCTGTGCAAAATAACTTGTCTCCAAGCTTAAATGATAGGAATCTGATAAGCATATCCTGTCTCAATGAACCGATTTTCCTTTTGGGATCTTCTATCTCTATGCCTGCTTCCTTATATTCATCAAGACTTGGTCTGAATTTGTAGATTTTGCCTTTAACCATTATCTCCCAATTTCGCCAATCTGCGAGCCATTCGCCCTCTTCACGGTCCCAAACAGGGTCGTCATCAGTCTCCTCTACGAATATTTTTTCAACTATTTTTGCACCTTGATCAACGCAGTTACCAATCAGATAGATATGATCTACAAACTCGTTTTCTGGGGCAGAATATCCAACTATTTCAAATACAAATAACCAGTGTTCTTGTGAACAGAAGACGGATAATCGGGTATCCGCTAAATAGACGTTTTCATTATCTAAAACAGGAAATTTCCCTTTCTTTGCAGATTCGTCCAAAGCTTTTAGAATATCGGTTTTTGTATATTTTTTGTTCATTGCTATTAAGGTTAGAAACCCTATTTAACCACTATTTAAGAGTGCGAGGCACTTCCACCTTGCCTATTTGAACAAGCTAAACAATGTGGTCTTGCACGGTAAGGAGGACCGCCTTGGCTAATTGGGGGATCGTGATCAACGATCCAATTTCCTCTGCCTTCATCACGTCCAGCACCAGCAGGGCGTCGGGGTCTGCCAGAGCTACTTGTAGGTTGCGTTCCAGGGTCCATTGATCCGCATTCCCAACAACCATATCTATCGCCGATCTGATTTACCGCTCTCCGGACTCTTGCAGGAAAGCTTCTACTTGCTCCACTGTCTAATACTATGGACTTTTGTCCCTCAGGCACTCCACTTGTATATCTTCTTCCTTGTGGGTCTGTATAGACACCATCTCTATCTACGCCGATGCTTCCACAAGCAGGTTGACCACATTCAAGCCCAAGAGGGTCTATCCAATTTATGAGATTAGGTCCTGCCCAATATGCGTTGACCATCTCCCCTCTTTGTATAAGAGGGTCAACGGACATATATCTGCTTATATTGGGATTGAAATATCTGAATCTATTATAATATAATCCAGATTCATCATCAGCATATCTGCCAGCGGATCGTAATTTATTGCTTATTGATATGATTTCTTCGGATAAAAGCCTATTAAATAGGTCATAATTGCCGATCCAAGAAAGTTCGCCTTTATCATTGATGAACTCCAAAGGAGTAAACGTCAAATCAAGTATAGGTGTATGCCAAACTCCGTCTTCCCAGACCGCAAACGTCTGAAACTCCATCATCAGATATTCACGCGCAACCTTGCCATTGACAATTTCTGCACTTAGATCATCGCCTGCCCAAACATATTCAATTTTGACACCATCAAATTCTTTTGAAATCCTCCGACCCATAGGATCATATTGATATTTTGCTGTTTTGCCGTCAGGATAGATGATCTCGCGAAGCCTATTAGCACCATCATAGATAAAGAGAGTTTCTTTGCCACTTTCAATTATTTTTGAGACATTACCATTTTTATCATATTGATATTCTCTATTGCCATCTGATATAAGTCTATCACCATCGGCATAAATATATTTATTAATACCATCTGATATGAGATTTCCCCTTAAATCGTATAAATAACTTCGTTCCCCTCTGGTAGAACTGGATTCTTTGATCAGATTTTCTTTCCCATCATATTGAAACCTCGTTGTTCCACGATTAATATCGTCAATAGAGATTATATTATCCATTTGATCATATTCATATCGCCTATCTATAATTACATTTCCTTTGGCTATTACTGTTTGGCGAGTTTCCCTTCGTCTTTGCTTGTATTCAAAACGTTCTTGTGAATCGCCAGATAAAGTCCTTTGGCTTATACGATTTAATGGATCGTAATCAAATTTTTGGATAATCCCGACTTTGTCTTTGATAGCTGTAAATCTGCCCCTTAGATCATATTCCATATCAATAGCGCCAACTGGACCTTGAATAAAATGTTGTTGAATAAAATTCCCCGCCTTATCACGAATATAATTTATCCTTCTTTTATTCTGAGTGTCAGATAAAACTCTACCTAAACTATCATATTCAAAAGATACTTCTGATACGTCATTGACCAATCTTATAGGCAGACCGATCTCGTTATATTCATAAGTTTCTTTGCTTCCATCGGGGAAAATGCGTTCAGTGACCAATCCCATTTTATCCCGTTTATATTCAGTTTTGTCACCATTGGAATTTATAATTGCGATAATCTGACCTGCTAAATCGCGTTCAAAGAATTCTTTTCTGCCATCAAAATATTCTTGACTGGCAATAAGCCCATCATCGCCATATTCGTATCTTGTGACTTCGCCTTTTTCGTTTATTATTTCGGTTATCTTTCCTTCACTGTCGTATTTCCAACGAACAACACCGCCGATAGGATCAATGGATTCTAAAAGGTTGCCGAAAGCGTCATATTGATAGCGATAAATGCCATAATTTCCCGGTAAATTTGCCTCTATTATATTGCCATCAGCATTTCTTACTGCCCGATATGTTGATCCGTCAGATTCTATTATCTCAATAATCCTATTTTCGCCGTCAAATTTATGACTCCGCTTTAATCCTTCTGCATCGTATATTGCGGACACATAGCCGAATTTGTTGAATTCAAGCCGTTCAGTTGAAATATTATCGCCTGTCTCAAGCCATCTCCAATCAGGATCGGTTTTTATAATTGTCCGATGCCCGACAGGATTGATTACCTCAGAGATAAGACCATTATTTCCCCATTTATATTCCCATACTCCACCTTCTGGGTCTATTACTTTTTTTATTCCACCTACATCAGTATATTCCCATCTCCAAACTGCCCCTGTCGGCATTTCCATAGTTTCTGGCAGATGTAAGGAGTTGTAAGTCCATTTTTGGACACCGCCATTTGGATATTTTATTGAAATTATCTGACCAAAATCGTCATATTCATAGGCGGTTATTCCTCCATCGGGATCAATAGACATGATCAACTTTCCCAGAGTGTTATAGAGCATCTGTGTTTTTCCACCGACGGGGTTGGTTATTGATGTAAGTTGCCCAAGTTCATTGCGTTGATAGATAGTCTTTCGGTTTTGACTATCAAAGACGGTCGTAGTGTAGTTTTCATCATCATAGATCAAACGCCTATCTTGAAATCCACTGTCACCCCAATTGTGAACGCATCTGTTTTTAGAATCGTATTCAAAATAAAATGCCCCACCGTTGCGATTAATCTCTTTTGTAATTAGATGATCGGAGTTATATTCATACCTTCTTACTTTGTTTTCTCTATCATAGCTCGCTACTAAATTCCCTCTGGCGTCATATTCATATCTAACCAACAAAGTTGAAGAGTTATAACCGCTTTCTCCGATCAGCCATATAGAATCAATTAATCCATCAGGATCATATCTTAATATTATCCTTCGGTTAGCACTATCTAAAATTTCTGACAACCTTTCATTAGAATATGATAATTTAATTGCATGACCTAAGTTATTTGTCTTTTTAGTAAGCTGGAATTTATCACCTGTTAGTTTAGTGAAATAGAATTTTTCCCTATGATGCCAATCCCAAATTACAAAAGAATCAGGTTCATTGATTATATCCATTTGGAATTTTGCGTTAGTGGAAGATTTTCCCTCGGGAGGAATATCAAAGAGAACTTCTGAACCTTCTTCGTCTTTAAAGATAAGAAAATTCCCTTCTTTTATGAGCCTTGAGAAGAACTCAACTTGCCAGCCGATGCCAAGAGGGGATTCTGTAAGATTAGCAGTGCTATAATGTCTATGCCATGCTAACGGCAAAGGACCGTGAAGTATGAAGTCATTTGATACAGTGAAAACACTTCCAGATATAACATCAATTGGATGTCCGATGAAAACTCTATTTTCCATTGATTTTATTCAGTCCTCAAAACATTATTACAAATATAGTTTAATTGAATTAACGCTAATCTAAATTTGATTTTTTAGCTTTATGCCTAATGATTTCGCCCTGTTGTATTGCTTCCTGTTGTCTCGCCTTCCGTAGTATCCCTTCCTGATGCTCCGCCTCCACCCCTACCCGTCATAATTCGCTCCGATAGCTTTCCAGCACCAACAGCAGCGGCAGCGTGAATTGCATTCCATACAAACTGCATCAAAAGTTCTTTTAATGTCACACCGACCATCACATTAGAAAATCCTATAACGTTAGCATTCGGCACTATTGGAATTTGTGAACAAGACGACGCTGTTAAAGGTCCGACAATTGCGATAGGCGCTCCATTTACTGTTACAGTTGGGCTACCGATAGATGATTGCCCTTCTGCAACAGGCATAACAGCAGGTGGAAGAAGCATTGCAAAAAGCTGAACCCACGTCTGTGCAGGAAAAGCAGATTGAATCTTTTGCCATGTTGTTTGATTTGTTATTGATTCTGGCAGATTGGAATCAGGACACCTTGCAGTAGGAGTTAGGGTCCCCGTTGCAGAACCGATCAAACTCAGAACCGTTGAGAAAATCGCTGCTATGCCTGCAGTCATAACATTGGTCAGCCACCATTTCCACGTTATCTGAGTAGGAGGAGTAGGGACAGCAGGAGGAGGCAAAGGAATATGCACACTGTAAGACTTTGCACCAACAGTAATGGCAGGCATACCGTTAATAAAGACATTTGCCATAGGCCATTTTGGCGTATGCCAAAGGAATATCGTTCCAATGAAAGGGTGTGGAAAAAACGGACATGGCACAGGCGGAACTATTGTCTGAGTCGTGCTATGGAAATCTAAACCTATTATTGTATCGCCTAATTTAGCAGCGGGGAAAAGCATATTTTATCCCTCCTCAATAACCACATCCATCTTTGTTATTTCGGTCATCTTGTCTGGTCCTGGCGAATCAATCGCTCCTCTCCATACTAAATAAAGGCGGTTTTGCTCTTTTAATATACAGACTGTTTGAAGGACTACCTCTGGATATTGCATCCCTTTGCCAATGTCAATTCCGATTTTTAACTTTACATCTGGCAACTTTATATCAATATTGCCATGAGGACTCATATTAACTAAGCTAATAACCTCTCCGCCTTTGAGAAAAGGAAAGATCAATCCCGGAGATGCCCCGTTGAAAAATTTGAAATCCAACATCGGCAATTTGAACTTCTTGAATTGCTCAACTTGATCTTTTGGAACTAATCCGCTTGCAGCTTCAAGGATTTCTTTATAAAGTGACATATAAGCTGGCAAAACACCTGCATAGGAACATCTGGGATACCAAAGTTTTCCATACCATCCAAACCCTTGTGGCATAGGTTGAGTCTGCCAATTTTCCATTTTCTCCGTAATTATGTTATCAGGTGTAAGCAAATAATCTGGGTCTTCTATATTTGGCAATTCTAATTTATCTAATCCCTCTTTTATGTTTTTTACGATAAAACCTTTTCCTATAAAATTTCGGGGATATATCATAGGTTGGTCTGGTCCAAAGGAATCAAGGTCAACTCCGCCATAGGCATTTTCATATCTTATTTCCATCTCTGTAAATGGCTCTGGCTCGGAGAATTTCAATCCTCGTAAAAGCGAGTATGAACATTTTCTATTGCCGAAAATAATAACACGTTTTGTTTGACCATTCACGCTGACAGATGCAAAAAGTGACTGAACTGGTATTCCTTTGGGGGCATAAGCTTTGCCAATAACGACAACATCAGTAGCTACCTTATAAGGAATATAGTCGCTTTCCATAAGACACGAAGCGGTTACAGGGTCTTTGCCATCATAATAAATGTCTGCACTGATTAGCCCATCCTGTTTTTCAGAGGGCTTGCAATTGCCATTATCATCTATATCATAAGTCCGTTTAACAATGGCAGACATTATATAATTGCCATCAGGATTTTGAGCGGGCAAAAGCGTCCAGACATAAGATTTATTGTTATCTGACATTTGATAACTCCTGAGAATTTTACTGAAAGACTGAAAACTATATCCCAATAAATAATCTTATCAAAAGATTTGTAGTAAAGTCAAGAAGATTTTCATTACCTGATGTATAGTTTATAGACATCGGTAACACCATCTGTATTAATATCTTTTTGGCTATAATATAGTGTCTTTGAGAAAATATTATGTTTTTTTATGGATTCCTGCCCCTGTTTTCACAAGGGACAGGCTTCGTAGGGACAAGCTTCGCGGGGACAAGTTTCACAAGGGGTAAACTGCATCAGGAATCCAGTTTAAAACCTGTATATCAAATAAAAAATTCACAATACTTTATCAAAACTTGCTTAGCTAATAGTGTTACCTATGTCTGTGAACTATACATATTTTGGCGTTTATCGTTTCTATAAACATGGCGCCTTTCGGGACTAGAAACGACATTACCTCACGTTAAAAATAAGGATTTTCCTATACAATTTAATTAAATGGTAAATTGTCCGAACTTATGTCACATCATCAGTTTGAATATCAACTAATCTTTACTGTTACAATACTGAATGCAGGTATATCTACTTTCAGAATATTCTTCTCCAACTTTGCGGTATTATTTGGAATCGGTCTTTCAAGAATATCTGTCTGCATTGCTACCTTATGAGGCTTAACAAGCGATGGATCAAGACAAACAATGGCAGTTGTATCATTCCCATCGTTTTCATAAAGTCTGATCACAATTTCATCAGTATCTTCTGCCTTTTTGATACCTGAAATCATGACATTTTTCGGCTCAATAGAGATAAACGATCTTTCGCTTGGCAATTCGCCTTTATGCACATCAGTTGCGACAACCTCTATGTTATGGTTAAACTCATACCCAACTCTTGCACAATCTGACGGTGTCCAATTGTCGTCATGCGGGATAATAGCGAACTTTATCTCATGTTGACTGATCTCTGGCAGAGGGTCAGGATCATAGCTACTTCGTAACAACGTCAATCTGATTTCGCTTTCGCTGGTATTATGACCATATTTGCTTTCATTGACAAGCGTCAATCCTGCTGAACCTTTGCCATCTATGCGGTCACCCGTTAGATCAACCCATTTTATCGCGGGGACTTCGTCGCCATTAGTCGGTCTCTCAATGAAACCACAGGGAATATCAAATTTCGCTTTATCAGACTTAATAGCTACGGGGAAAGCAACTTTTAGCATTGGAACGCCAATATCAGGGGCGCCTCTTTCAAGCCACATTGTATTAAGGACAAAATCAACTCTTGGCACGCCAGCTTTAAGTGAAATATCAAGTGTAAATCGGGAATCGTTGAGTTTATGATGAACTCTTATCGTCCCAAGATATGGTCCCTTTTGGATCATTTCAACTTTAACAGCTTGATCAATGTCCATTTGTTTTGCTATTTTGCCGATCTCCCATGCAGTCATACCGTGTGGTTCTTCAAGTAACCATTGCAGGATACCGATTCTCTTCCCAGATGGCACTAAGTCAAAGCCAGATCGTTTATCTATAAGTGATGAGATTGCACCAGCCTTTTCGTCCACTTCAAGCCTGAAAAATTCGTTTTCAATTACATTTGATCCGCTTGTTTTGACTGCTGATTCTGATGTATTTGGAGAATCTGTATGAGTGATCGTATATACGCGATAGCCAACTGGTGGCAATTCTTTTGCGGGGAAGGCGATCGTCGCAAAGCTATGTCCCCAATAACCACCACGTCCTATGATCTGTGCTGGTAACTGCTTTCCATCAGGCGAGATAACCTTTAAGCGATCATCTTGAATATGCTTATCCCAAACAGTGACAACAGCTAATTCATCTCTTTTCCAAGGATTTGGATTATAGATCAAAAACGGCTCTGCGGAGACCGCACCACCGCTAAGTGCAGAGACTTTTCCCATGTTGCTTTCATAACCAGCACCAGCACCTATGCCAGGTCCTACTTTTGCACCGATCATATTGCATGTAGAGATGTTTTCAGCAAAAGTTGTATCAACTCTTTTAGCAAGTGTCCTTAGAGTTCTGGTCTTTATCATACTGGTTCTCGCCAAAGTCTCTTGGAAAAGACCCTGAGCGTATTCATAAGTAGCATGGACACCTGATCCGGGCAATATATCATGGAATTGATTAAACATTGTATTACGCCAACCTATCCATAAATCTTTGGAGGGATAGGGCATATCAAGCAATCGTGATCCAATAACTGCAAGCGTTTCTGCCTCTACAAGGCGATTTTCACCGTATCTGTTAGCTCTTTTGACATTGCTTTGTGATGTATAGCAACCTTGAAACACAAAATTTAACTCATCATCAACGACGGGCAAGTTATCAGGGATTTTGTGTTCAATAGCGGAGAAAAATTCCTCAGTAGTGCTTAGCTTGACTTTTGGATAAATTCGCCATGAATTCATATCAAGTGCAGTCATAAGGTCTCGTCTGGTAGGACCTCCGCCATGATCGCCGACACCATAGACAAATAGATATTCTTTAAGACCAGTTGCTTTTTCAAAATCAAATATCAACCTCGTCAAATCAGGAGTTATTTCGCCATTATACCAAAGCACAGCATCGTCAAACGCGAGAACTCTTGATTTGTCTGGACTTTGCCACCAGAATAATCTATGTCCTTTTCCTCCGCGACAGAAGTAATAGAATTTTACGCCTGCTTTCGCTAATATACCCGGCAAAGTGTGCGGATGACCGAATAGGTCTGGTTCCCAATCAATTTTGACTTTATCTAATTCAAAGCCAAATTCCTCTCTCATAAACCGTTTTGTGTAAAGCAGATGCCTGCATAGTATCTCTCCAGAAGCGATATTTTCTTCACATTCAACCCAAGTATTAGCGGTCACTTCCCATCTGCCTTCTTTGATCCTTCTACGTATCATCTCATAGACTTCAGGTAGATATTCCTTCGCTGCAAGATAAGTAGATGCTTGACTTTGAGAGAATTTGAAGTCTGGAAACTCGTCCATAAGCCTATCAACAGTTGAGAATGTGTCATTTGTCACACTGACAGTTTCGGGCCAATTCCACATCCAATTCATATCTATATGAGCATGACCGACGCAGTAGATAGTATATTCCTTCAATGCCTCACCGATAGGAGCTAAAAGGTTTTCTGCATTTTCCACTGCTGATTTCATATCTGGGCTGGTTTTTCGGCTTTCCATCTCAACATGTTCCAATGCCTTATCAATAAGCGGTCCCCATGCTGGTTTATTCTCTGGTTTTGCGTCAATATATCTCTGCGCGATCCGTATCTCATGCGAAAATTTATCAAAATCTTTATTGTCTCCGACGACTGCTTTTATTGATTCCAAAGTCTTTTCTATGCTTGCTAAGTCACTCATCGCTGTCCTCCTACTTATACGTTCCAATCTCTAATCCACGATCTACAAAATATTTATATGTTTTATAATCTACGGTATTGGGGATGCTATGATCACTATATAAAATGTATCCACTGCCTTCCATAGCGATAGGAAGCTTTTTTTGTAATTCTTCTTCTACTTTGTTAATGTCATTGGTTTCTAGGATACGGACATCCATTCCTCCGCAGAACGCTATTTTATCGCCATAATCCTTTTTGAGTTTGATCAAGTCCATACCTGCTTTAACTTCCATCGCTTGTAAGCAATCCATTCCAGCTTCAATCAATCCTGGGACAAGCGGTTCTACATATCCGCAAGAATGGACAACGACAGGCAGATCATAACTATGGGCAAAATCAAAGGTCTTTTTGTGTGCAGGCCAAACTATCTCTTTATACATTTTTGGCGACATAAACGGTTTGCCCTTAAATCCCATATCCTCGTAGAAAAACACCCCATCAGGTTTTCCGCCTTCTGATATAAGTATCTCATAGCATTTTATTATTAAATCCGCATAGACGTTGCACATATCACGCACCCAATCAGGGTCAAGAGCCATACCGATCAGCATATATTCGTGTCCACAGACGGGATGGATGCATTCAAAGACATTTACTCCGTTTATGAAGAAAAATAGGTCTCTCTCGTGTGACCATTTGAGTGCATTAGCATATCCTTCAACATTGACACGTTTTCTGACAGTGCTATCATCGGTTAATTTCGGTCTGATCTGTTCTTCCCAACCTTTTCGGTCTTGAACCTCAAAGAACACATGTTCAGGTGTCCCTGCTTTATGCTTCCACCATTTCAGATGAGCACCGTTAGCGTTACGGACTAATCGCCATTCATCAGTCTCTTCTAAGACTTTTTCTGTATAGTCAAGTTCCGCTGCCATATTTGGCCAACCACCTTGACGATAATCAAATCCAAAATGATCATCAGGCGATTCATTTGGTCCAAGATAGCCTTCATTACGCCAACGTTGTATAGTTTCACCCCAAAAGCTTTCACTTAGACCAACGCGGTCTACTGGTTTTCTTCTTAATATATTGCTTATTCTTTCAATGCTCGTCATTTTTTCCATAAAAATTCTCCGATCGTAAAAAACTGATGTAAAGAAACTATCCAGTTTTTTTAATATAAAAACCACTATTGAATATTTTTAGGACTGAAACTCATCAGGATTTGCTCAATTTGAGGACCAAGCGTCTTGCGTGTCTTTTTGGTAAATGAACTTGTCAACTTGTATGCGGTTTTATCAGATAAGACAAATATCTGCTCTTGGTATAGACGTATATTTTCCGCAGGATACCAGCGAAAAACGATCTTATAGGCAGGAAAGCCGTTTGAAAGGCTTATTTCATCTTGTTTGAGGAGAATAAAACTTTTTAAGCTATTTCCCAAAGACTCAATTTGAATATCCGCATACTTCTTGACAGTATCGCAGTTAATACCATATTCTACGCTAATTATTATGTTATGCTGGATTCCGTCATCTATAGGTCCATAAAGCGTATGTATAGTGTTATCATTCCAACCTTCAGGTTGACTGATAGAAAAATTATTGCCATAATACCTACGATTAGGGTCTATAGCTTGAGTATTTTCGTCCTGATTAGTTTCTTTTTTTCTAAATAACATAGTTTACACTCCTTTGATACTATTATGACATTTCTATATTTTGTTGTCAATGATTATTTACCCTGATTCACCCTCAGTTTTTAAAGGATATAAAAATGATATATGTTTGAATGATAAATATGTAAGAAACTCTTGAAAAATAAACAAAAAATAGCATATCTTTGTAAAGACTTTCTTTTATATTCGTTAAAATTAAAATGCTCCACATTTGTCATTCCCGCGCAAGCGGGAATCCAGAGAAGTTGTAACAAAGGAATGGATTCCTGCTTCCGCAGGAATGACGTTTTGCTTTATCCAATGAGTATTTATTGGTTTCATATAGCTCTTGGAATTGTCGGGTGTATTTTTACGAGGTGTAAAAAACTGAGGGTGAATCAGAGGGAAAAATCCTTGACATTTCACCGTTTATTCGCTAAAATATTTATATAACATTGTATTGTTTTAATTTCTCTTTCTTTTCAACAGGTTTGAATTATGTCTAAAAGAGTTCAAAATAAAGCTAAATTTATATTATATGCCCTATTACTTTGGCTGTGCGGTGGTTTGGTCAGTGATGACCTTGCACTTGCTTTGTTGCAGACCGGGTAGTGGGCTATTAAAATTGGAATTAGTGATTTTTAATTCAAACAAAGTCCACTGCCAAAGTTATTTTGGAAGTGGATTTTTTATTTGTCATTAATGAGGAGGTGATGAAGATGGGGCTTCAGGATTCACTTAGCGAAGATGACTTGCGAAAACTTAATGAATCATCTAATAATAAATCATCATTAATTAAAAAGGAGAAATGTATAATGTCACGGAAAATTTTTATATTTGACACAACACTGAGAGACGGAGAACAATCGCCAGGCGCTTCAATGAATTCTGAGGAAAAGCTGGAAATAGCAAGGCAGCTGAAAAAGCTTAATGTAGATGTAATAGAGGCTGGTTTTCCCATCTCATCACAAGAAGATTTTGAGTCTGTCAGTAGTATAGCTCAGGAAATAAAGGGACCCATTATTTGTGCACTTTCAAGGGCTATCCCCGCAGATATAGAAAGGGCTGGCGAAGCTCTAAAATATGCTGAGAAACCGATGATACACACATTTATAGGCACATCTGATATACATATAAAGGGACAACTGCGAAAAACACGAGAACAAGTTCTTGAAATGGCTGTAAATGCAGTCAAACTGGCAAAATCTCTCTGTCAGGAAGTTGAATTTTCTGCGATGGACGCATCTCGTACTGATCCAGTCTATCTCTATGAAGTGATACAATCCGCTATTGAATCAGGGGCAACAGTTATCAACATTCCTGATACAGTGGGTTACGCTATACCAGAGCAATTCGGACAGCTTATATCCGATATTTTCAAAAATGTCCCTGATGCTAATAAAGTAAGGATTAGCGTTCATTGCCATGATGATCTTGGTCTGGCAACTGCTAATGCCATTTCTGCAATAAAAGCAGGTGCAACACAGGTAGAGTGTGCGATAAATGGAATGGGTGAACGTGCAGGCAACACTTCGCTTGAAGAAGTCGTTATGACCATCAAAACTCGTGGTGATTATCTTGACGCTTATACAGACATCAAAACCCAAGAGATAATAAACACAAGTAGGCTTGTAAGCAGGCTTTCAGGATTTCTTGTTCCTCCAAACAAGCCTATCGTTGGAAGCAATGCTTTTGCTCACAGTTCAGGCATACATCAAGATGGCGTCCTAAAAGAACGAAGCACTTTTGAGATTATGATGCCTCAGGATATTGGGCTTTCTGAAAGCGAGATCGTTCTAACAGCCAGATCAGGAAGACATGCGCTCAGACATAGACTTTCTGAGCTTGGTTACGAAATAAAAGATGATCAGTTAAACAAAGTTTATGAAAGATTCCTTGCAGTTGCGGACAAGAAAAAACAGGTATATGACGAAGACCTTTCAGCGATTGTTCAAGATGAATTGCAATTATCACCACAGACATACTCGCTTGAATATATGCAGGTCATCGGCGGAACTCCGACACCTGTCGCTGTCATAGGATTAAAAAAAGGCGATGAGGTATTCAGAGAGGTTGCTTGCGGAGACGGTCCTTTGGACGCAGTTTGCAAGGCGATAGACAAGATCACTGGCGTTAAAGTTGAGTTGATCAGTTATTCCCTAAATGCTGCCACAAAAGGCAAAGACGCTATGGGAGAAGCTATTATGAGGATAGCCACTAATGGCGACAAGATTATCACTGGCAGAGGCGCAAGCACAGATATTATTGAGGCAAGCACAAAAGCTTATGTGAACGCCATTAATAGAATGCTATCATTAGCTTGATCTTTTCAGAATGTAAGATTCAGTATTTTGCTTAATTGTTTTATTTTTACCCTCCCAAATCTCGGTCAACCATATTAGATCAAAATTAAATCAAAAAGTTTAATTGGTTGACCATTTTACAAAATATGAAATCTTCAAAGTATCTATCCTAAATTATTTTTTGAATATAACGAATATAATAAAACTGAATGAGAATTCTGAAAATGCGTTAAATTCAATTATCATAAGAATTAAAAAGGTATAGAGAAATGAAAATGCTCTACATTCGTCAATATAGCTTCCAAAACGAATACAATAAAAATCTCTTAAATTTCCACTAAGTGGTTTATCAGAAAACGGATCATTGGATATAGATTCCAATTTTTTGTGAAGATCATCTATGGCAAACAATGATAACTTCTTTTGCAATTTCCTTAAGTCTTTTTCTGCCTGTTTTGTAAAATCTATTATAGCTTTAGCCTCTTTCTGACTTCCTCCCATCTGCTAACTTCTCTCATTTCTGATTCTTTGATTGATTTTCTTATGCTCTGCATTGCTTTCTTATCTGATAGTATTTCCGCAGTTTCTCTCCATGAATCAATAACTTTTTCTACTATAAGCCAATCATTTCCTTAAAATTTCGCTATTATCTCAAAAAATACTTTTTAATATCATAATTACATAGTTAGTATCACCTTGATAGCGTTTCCACTTTTTACTATTTCGTATGCACGATCAATATCCTTCAATGGCATTATCTCCGTTATAAACGTTTTCATTGACAGCAAGCCATGCTTGACCCAACCACAGACTATCTCATGCGTTGATGGCTCATCGGGATTGAGAAAACTCAAAGACCAATTGCTCGGCGTCCCGCGAAAATCAAGCTCAAATCGCTGGAATTGCTCACGAGGCACAACTGGCACGCCATATTGACCGACAATCCCTTTACGTGCAACAGTTTTGACTGCAAGATTGATCACCTCGTAGCTTCCTATCGCATCAACCACTAAATCAAATCCTCTACCCTTACTGAGCTCCCTTGCTTTTTTAACTACATCTTCCTTAGATGAATTTATCGTCTCATCAACGCCAAAAGCCAAAGTTTGCTTTAACCGTTCATCTCTTCTGCCTACAATGACGACATTTGATGCCCCAAGCATCCTCCCGCAGATGGCAAAACTCATTCCAACAGGACCGCTACCGAATATCAGAAGGCTTTTTCCCGCTTTAAATCCAGCGATTAGCAAGGAACTGAGAGTTTCTTTAACAGTTATAAGAACAGTCGCTTCTATTGGATCAATACCTTCTGGGATGATCTGTTGCATTGCCCATGAACCAGAAAGCACTGATCCTGCTTTATCTTCTGCAATTGCCCTTCCATCACTGACAACGCCATATTCAGCAAATCCGCCCCAGCAAATATTAGGCACATCAGGGACATTTTTATAAACTACCTGAGGTCTGAACACAATATCACCGACCTTATAGTTTCTAACTTTTGCCCCAACTTCTATTATGCGACCAACGCTTTCGTGTCCCAATATAAGCGGTAAAGGCGAGACAAAAGGCAATGTCCCTTCTATGATATGGCTATCTGTTCCATTGCAGAATGCACATGCGATTATTTTCACTAACGCATCGTAATCGCCGATAACAGGCATAGGAACATCTTCTGCATAGACTTCACCGAAACGTCTGACTATACCAACAAGCATAAAGTCCTCCTCAGTCCAATTCCATTATGATAATTGCGCATGTCAACTCAAAAAGCGTTATAAGATCAAGTGCGTTGTGATGAAATACCCCTAAGAGATATTCAGGATTTCCGTTTCTGACAAAGTCATGGTATATTTCAGGCACAAGAGCGCTAGGGACATCATCAAGACGTCTTCTTTGGCAGATATAATATTCAAGTGTTTGCAATCTGCAATCTGGAAGTACCCCTCTCCATCGTCTTCTTGAATGAAGCAAAATATCTACATGTGTATATTTCCAATTGGCAAATTTTCTATGGAATATCATCCTATCCCTTATAAAAGGTATATCAAAAGATTTTCCATTGAAAGTCACAAGCACATTGAACTTCGGCACAAATTCGCTAAAGTAATGCAAAAGATGCTCCTCTTCGGAGTAATCTCTGGCGAATAACTGTTCAATGACAAGGTTATCATCATCAAAATAAAGCAGACCTATGAGAAATAAAGGTGTATTTGAAAGTCCTGTTGTCTCTATATCAAGAAAGACGATCTCTTTTGGATCAACTGTGAGAAGACTTCTGAAATCGTTATTTAGCCTGCTATGATCAATAGATAAGTTGAATATGTCTTGGTATTTTCTCATTAAGTTTTCGGCGTCATAGCATAATTTTTCTATATCCTGACGAATGAGATAAAATTCGCCTTTTCCCGCTTGGACTACTTCTCCCGGAAGGATCAATTCAAGTTTTGTAAAATCTGGCTTTGTAATTATATTATTCATGTTGTTCTATCCGATTAATGATTTTTTCACCCTCAACCATGTTCCAGAAAATCTTAACTTTTTCACCTTTTTTTAAGGCATTTGCCCTATCTCCAATCTCTTTATTCGGTGCCCAAGTGCCATCATCTTTCCGCATTTTTGGAACTTTAAACGTTACAGTTGCTCCTTCAAGAGTTTTTATTGTGACCTCCTCTATGCTTGATGAGATAACTTCACCTATATTGAATTCCTCTTCTGGACGAATTTCCCTTTGCCTCGCTTCTAACCGTCTAATCGCCGTATAAGGAGGCTCAAAATCTGGTTTAATTTTTGTCACTATTTTATATTGTTCTATTGCAGATTCTATTCTGCCTCTGTCTTCGTATAAACGGGCTAATCTCATGTGTGCATCTATGTTATTAGGATCGCGTCTGACCTTATCTTCAAGATTTCGTATTTCCGAATCTATTTCCATAGGTCTTTCAAGAGGTCTCTCAAACTCCATAGGTCTTTCAGTTCGCTTTTCATCAAATCTTTGATATTCCTCTCGTGGTCGCCCTTCATCTAATCTTTTAGGGGGTCTGCCTTCTCCTCTGCGAATCTGTGGCTGAGGGATTGGCATTCTCTCTTCAATCATCCTACGTAGTCTGAAAATTTCATCCCTAAGTTGACGAATTTCTTCATTCTGTTGCCTGATCATATCCCGTAATTCATATAAAATTCTACTTTCATCTCTTTCAAACTCTCTAACAGGTTCAGGAAACTCTCTAATTTCCATTTTAGGCTCAATTTTTGCCTTTTCATCAGATTTTTTCTCAGCCTCTTCTGCCAAGCACATAGAGTTTAATAAAAATAAGACAAATACAAAAGCCATTGTAATTACAAAAACCCTTTTCATACCTTATCCCTCCTGAATTTTATGGTTCTTTGGTATAAATTCAAGCAAGTCCATATATTTCCTACATACAAGTTTTATCAATTTACCAACAGGTTCAAAATGCTAAATCCGCATTTTTATTGCCTTTTATAATGGACTTTTCATATTTATTACCAAAGAACCCCCCATTGTTTATAAAAATCAAGTTTCGTCAGTTTTTATATTAATTAAATCATTTATCAATTCTAATACTGTCCGGACGATCATTTGTCCGCCTTCTTCATTTGTCATTGACCATGGTCCCGGATGGACTTCATATCCACCTTCTGCGTAAGTGCCAATAGTCGGTATGTAGCCTATCCAACCGTTTGTCGTTTCTGATATAAACGTGTAAGACGCGGGAGATTCTCGCTTGATCTGCAAGCCTAAACCTATGAAAAGTTCACCGGGGATACCAACTATTAAGGCATCGCCAATTTGCAAGACCTGAATTTCTACTGAGATCGGCGCATCGCCTCGCTCAATACGTTTAAGTGTTTCGCGGTTATACCCAGCAATACGCAGATGTCTATCCCTTTCTTCCTCTGTCTCTGCTTCCTGTGCAGAATTTAAAGCGGACACAAACGCCTCTCTATATGGTTTCGGATCGGGCAAATCACGTGATGGAAGCATGATCGTCTTTGATGCAACGCCGATTATATTTGGCATAACTGGATAATCAGGTGCTTTCATTTGTGCAACAGTTTTTATCACCTCTCCACCCAAAATATTTCCGTAAAGCTCAACATCTTTAAAATCCCTTGTGTCATCACGCATTGGGTTAATATCACCTGCGGAACCCTGCAAAAATAGGCAATTTCTACAACCATTGACGACCTTTTCAACTAATTTAGTAGCAACGCCCGGATAATCAGCAGAAACTAACGGCTGAACTTGAACTGTCACAGGATGGCAAGCATAGTTTATTATGATGTCCGAAGCAGAAAAATCTTCCGTCTGAAAAAGCAGGATACTGACAGACTCATCAACAAAGCCATTTGCCCTTTGTTCATCAAGCGTCATCGCTCCTTTACGTCTATTTTTTGCTATGCCTCGTGCTTCGCCAAGTCCTGCTTTGATGGACATCTCAACTAAATTTTGATTAGCCATCTCAACCGCAGATGTCAGTTGTTCAATAAGCACCTCAAGCCATTCTTCTGCACCATTAGCGTCAAGAAGGCGAGTTATGCCTGTTGTCTCTGGGGTTGAATGTGCATGAGTCGTCGCAAGCATGACGTTTAATCCTAAAATTCCCGTTCTTTCTTGAATTTTTCCTCTAACTTCGGATAAAAAATTATATTCTTCGCCAAGCAATTCGTTATTATAACCTATTGAATCTGCTGAGATGATGGCGAGCTTCATTTTGCCATCGTCAAACACCAATGCCCTTGCGTAAAGCGGATCATGGACACCTTTAAACTTTCCTTGTCTCGGCAAATATGCTAAATATGGAATATTTAATGGGGGAGTGATGTCAACTTTTGCACTTCCAACTTTCATTTTTCACCTTTCTAATTTAGTGAAATAGTCACACAAAACAATACCTTATAATTTATACCCTTTAATCAGTATACACTATCAATTATATTTAGTCAAAACATTTTCGCACTTGCCATATATCTATGGATATTGATATTATATATAGGGACGTAATTTATTATCGGCTTTGCCAGAAAGGATTGAAATATGTATAGAGAATTGCTGATTTTCGTTTCTTTATTTTTAATAATGTCGTTGTTTGTTTCAAAGACTTGTATGTCACAAAATCTTAATGGGACATTTGAACGGGGCATATTGAAACCTGATGGATGGTCACTTTCAAGCGGAACGGGTGCTTGGGAGAACGAAGGATATGAGGGCATACATAGCATAAGCGTCACCGGAACAGGCAGAGAAAGCGATTCTAATTATTGGAAGTCCGATAACTATAAACTTTTGCCGAAGCAATCTTATCGGGTCAGTTTTATGGCTAAAATTAGCCCGGGTGCAAGTGGGGGAACGATTGTTGCTGGGTCAAATGTAGCTAATCGTGATTTTTCTGTCGGCACACAATGGGAGAAAAGAAGTTTTATCTTTACCACACCTGCGGATACGTCTAACGCATTTATTAGGTTTGGTCAATGGCAAAAGAACGGCAAAGTTTGGTTTGACAATGTTGAGGTTAACCCTGTCGTCCCGACTTATAAAGTCAAAGATAATATAAGCCTTGGGACAGGTGAGCGAATAGAGAAAGGCATTTATTCATTTCGCCCAGATTTTGGCGGAGACAATGCTAATTCATCTCGTCCGCTTTTCTCGCATACCGCAGGATTTAATTCAAATCGTTGGCTTATTGATAGTGCATCAGAGATCATATATCGCCATCAGATTTCAGGATACCGACAAAAATCAGCATCAATTGGCGTTCAAATCGGGTATTATCTAAGTGGAAAATGTATTGTAGACGTAAGCATTGACAACAAAAATTGGCAGACAATTGGCGAACTAACAGGGCTTGGTGGGAAGGAGTTTGACGTCCCGGAGACATTATTTCCCGCTGAAGAGATATTCGTAAGATTATATGGTTCATCGCTTGATGAAAAGCCAGCATATTTTCAAATATATGGATATTCCTATACCGCAAATCTTGATGGAACATCTATTCCAGATATGATCGGTGAAACCTATTATTCTGAGGTGAATAAAATTAGCAAAAGCCTTGATGTCCAAATTTTGTCTCTCGGAGACCTTAAACCAAGCGGAAATAACTCTATTCTCCTTAAACTTGAAAATAAAGGTAGATCGCCTATTCGGCTTTCTGTTAGCTTATCGCTTAAAGGTCCTGAAAACGCAGAATTTACAACACAGGAGTTTTCAGTTAGACCCGAAGTTAGTCGCAATGTCAATATCAAATACGATATACGTAAATCTGGCGACTATGAACTATCTATATCAGCTAACACTCCTGAGAAAAATCCGCTTTATTTCGCAAAAACATTTTTCCGTGTTCCATTTTTATATTCTGCGGATTACGGATATTTGATCTCAGATAGCAAGGAATGCTCCCTTTGGTGGGCAGAAGGCACTTATAAGATAAGCAAAGAGAGACCATCGCCGACTAAAAAGAATGAGAAGATCAGAATTAACTGTGCGAAAAACGAGTATGAACCATTCCAGATTGTTATAACTCCTAAGACAGATATAAAAAATATCGCGATACAGACTGAATCATTGGTTAATTCAAGTGGATATGCTATAACTGATATAAAAGTTTCGCTTGTAAAATACGTCTATATAAAAACTCCGACTGATAGGTTAGGGTCTATTGGCTATTATCCTGATCCGCTTCCTCCATATCAAACGCCTTTTTCAGTCAAAGCAGGCGAAAATCAGCCTATATGGGTGACAATATATGTCCCACCAGATGCACCCGCGGGAGATTATAAAGGAAAAATATCCATATTTAGTGGATCATGGCTACAAGAAGCAGAGGTCAACCTGCATGTTTGGGATTTTACCTTGCCAAAAGAAACTCATGTCCAATCAGCGTTTGGCTTTTCCCCATGGTTAGTGAAAAGGTATCATAATTTAGAGTCAGACGAGGAACTAAAAAAAGTTGTCCACGAATATTATAAAAATTTCGCAAGTCACCGAATATCGCCATATAATCCGACTGATCCTATACATGTCAAGTTTGATCCATCTGACCCTGACAATGTGAAAATAGATTTTTCGGACTTTGATAAGACTGCAAAACTCTATCTTGACGAGATGAAGTTTAACTCATTGCAAGTGCCTATCCAAGGTATGGGAGGAGGGACGTTCCATTCCCGTCATCTTGGAGAAATTGCAGGATATAAACAAGGGACGCCTGAATACGAACGTATGTTTAAGAGCTATTTATCACAGATACAGGATCATTTAGAAGCCAATGGTTGGTTGGATAAAGCATATATCTATTGGTTTGACGAACCAGACCCAAAGGACTATGATTTTGTCAAAGAGGGCATGGATCTATTAAAACGAGCGGCGCCTAAAATGACGAGATTTCTCACTGAACAGCCTGAGCCTGAACTCTATGGAAGCGTTGATCTATGGTGTCCTGTAACATCGGAATATAATCACGAAAGGGCAGAAGAACGTAGGAAAGTCGGGGAACGTTTCTGGTGGTATATCTGCACAGGTCCAAAAGAGCCATACTGCACGCTTTTCATTGATCATTATGCAACTGAATTAAGAATTTGGCTATGGCAGACATGGAAATACAAAGTTGAGGGCATACTCGTATGGCAGAGCAATTATTGGACAAGCCCTCTTGTATATCCAGAGCCGAAACTGCAAAATCCTTATGAAGATCCGATGAGCTATGTTTCTGGTTATGGCAATCCTGTCGGATATGTCGGTTATTGGGGCAATGGTGACGGAAGGTTTATATATCCGCCTGTCTCTGCTATGGAAGGGCAGAAATCGCTTTCAGGTCCCGTCAATTCTATTAGATGGGAAATGCTGAGAGAAGGGATTGAGGACTATGAGTATTTTTATATGTTAAACGATCTTGTCAATAAATTAAAAGGAACGGAAGAGGGCATGACCGCATCACCATTGATAGATGAAGCGATAGAATTCTTATCCGTCCCTGATGAAGTTACATCAAGCATGACAAGTTTCACAACCGATCCAAAACCGATATATACTCATAGAGAAAATCTTGCCCGTATGATTGAGGAACTGAAAAAACTTATGCCGAAGGAGTGATCAAAAGATAGTTAGGAAAGCTTTTAATAAGGGTTTGATGGAGTCATATCCCAAGCCTCTATGAATTTGACTTTGGTATCTCCACCATAACTGAAAAGCAAAACATTTTGACTGTCTTTACGTGTCGGATAAACACGTCGCATTACAGCTTGACGGTTATTTGCGAATACCTCAACAACTGATCTATCTACAAAGATATGAAGGTTTAATGGCTCGTCTGACCTTAGTTCAAAAGGTCCGCCCTCTATTGACTTTGGTCCTTCTCCTAAGCCTGAATTTGTGGTATCAATCTTTATCTTTTTATCTGTTGAATCGTAAAAGATGACGGTCTGTTCTTCACCATCTGGCGAGCAAAAAACCTTGACGCCAAATTGGTCTGCACTATTGGGGATCATCTCTATATTCAATTCAAAGCTATCGCCATAAATATCTTTCATACACAATTCAGAGTCAGCTTTAATTGTGAAGTTATCAAGCCTTCTTGGGTTATAACGGAGTATAGAGAGTTCCTCAATTGGACACATTCGGAGGGTATTATCTTCACCTAACCATAACAGGCGGGGCAAACTCATAGTCCCAGACCAGCCTCTCGCTTTGAGGGTTTCATCTTTCAGTCCGTCAAATATCCAAGTCCATAAAATTCGTCGTCCTCCGTTATCTTCCAAAGTCTCTGGGGCGAAAAAGGCATTATCAACCCAACTCATCTTTTCGTGGAACTCAGGGTAGAATTGTTCATTTTTCCACTCGCCAACATAATAACGACAACCAAGCCTATGACTGATACATACCAATACGTGTTTATTTCCTAACTTAAAGAGATCGGGGCAAGAGACATCTTCGTTTATATCAACTCCCTGAATTCCATGAGCAAATAGATCGCCGACATATTCCCATTTGTCAAGTTCATTTGCTTTGAAGATGGCAGGTCTTGTCCCACCGAAAATAGCATAATAAGTATCATTTTCAAGCCAACCATGAGGGTCCCATGATGCATAAGGAGAACCGGGAGGCGGATTTGGGATAATTGGATTATTAGGAAGTTTTTTCCAGATATTTAAATCTTTATCTGAGCTTGTCGCGATACAGTTGCCCGCATTTACACCATGATATAGCATCGTAGCTTCGCCTTTTTTATTGATGAAGCAGTTTCCGCTAAATATGCCTACTTCTGGGCTATCTGGCGTAGGAGTTAAAGCAGGGGGATGATGTCGCCAATGCACTAAGTCAATGCTGGACACATGACCCCAACAATGACCTCCATGAGGGTATTTAGGGTCTTGGTATATATAGCAAAGATGGTATTTGCCTTTCCAATATATACATCCGTTTGGATCAAATGGTAGAGCAAGCCCTTCTGGCACAACAAAATGATAATATGGACGATATGGATCAGACAAGAATTTCAATCTTAGTTCTCTGGAATTTTTTATAAGTTCTTCCATCGTTTTTTCCCCAACTATATTTTCAAAAGGATAAGAATGTGGTAAGATAATAGTGAGTCCCCTTGGGGTTCTCTTTTCTTTTTTTCTTTTCTCTTTTAGATAAAACTTAATAATATCAAGGGTTTATGGTTACTTACCCTTGTCAACCCAAGGGGATAAATATAAGGAGATGGATATGAACAATCTATTTTATAGATTTATCCAATTCTCTAATATATTTTACTCCATGTTTGATATAAAAAGCAAGGTGAAAGATGACTGATTCACCCTCAGTTTTTAAAGGATATAAAAATGATATATGTTTGAATGATAAATATGTAAGAAACTCTTGAAAAATAAACAAAAAAATGGCATACCTTTATAAGTATTTCCTATATCTTTATGTTTGTTAAAATGAAAATACTAGGAGGTATGCCATGAAAAAGAATAAACAAAAAAATAAAGTTAATCCTGATAGAATGATACAAACTATTGAGGAAAATTTCAAGAGCATTTTATCAAAGCCTAATCTGAAAAACCTTGCTCTAACCACCATAGCTATACCTTTCAGGAAAAGAGCAATACCAATAGCGTTTAAGGTATATACCAACCAACAGATAAGAGATATGGAATATTTGAGTGAGAACTATATAATATGGAATTTCCTTGATACAGTCATTGATATACTGAAGATGACAATGTCAGATAGGAGATTCATATTTGTGTTTGATAGAGGATTTGCAGATGAAAAGCTTATGAGATATATGGAATATTTTTCTGTTGATTATGTTATAAGGGTGCCCAAGAATAGCGGAATAGTTGGAATGGAATATAAGGGTAAATTATCATCATTTGGTCA
>Ga0272448_1000787_pt1 | contig 45756 bp, 35 predicted proteins | sample YNPCB0191_FD_202220 | JGI IMG/M metagenome (GOLD analysis project Ga0272448, IMG submission 202220) | Hot spring sediment microbial communities from Yellowstone National Park, WY, United States - YNP-CB-019-1 | ecosystem: Environmental > Aquatic > Thermal springs > Hot (42-90C) > Sediment... | reverse complement strand
CGAAAAACGCGCCGGCAAGGTCTGCGCCGAGTTCGCCGACGACAAACGCGCCGCCTGACCGGCGCCCCAAGGAGGACTAACGCCTGTGTCCCTTCGACGAATTTACACACGAAACTTGACACTACCCCCCAGCGGCCAGGCTTGATTTCGTGCACCGTCCCTAATAGACTGCCCCACGGTTGAAGGAAGAGAGGAATGAGGAGATATTTTTGGAGGCACTTTTTCCGTGCTGGACCTCCTCATTGAAGGTGCCACCATTGTGGACGGAAGCGGGTCGCCACCACGTATCGGCGCACTCGCATTCCACGAGGGTCGCCTGGTCGCGGTTGGACCCAATCCAGATGAAAGCGCCATCCGGCGGCTTGACGCCGAGGGGCTGTGCGCCGCACCGGGCTTCATTGACATTCACACCCACTCGGACCTGCAGCCCTTTATCCCCGAACCTGAACCTGCCAAGGTTCTGCAGGGGGTCACCACGGAAATTGTCGGAAACTGCGGCTACTCCGCAGCACCGCTCAATGAACGTTCACGCCCCATGTTCCTCGCCGCCATGCAAACTCTCGGCGGCGCCGCAGGTGTAACAACGGACTGGCACGACATGAATTCGTTCCTGGCCCGATTGGAGGACACACCTCTCCTCTGCAACATCGGCACTCACGTCGGTCATGGCACCGTGCGCGCGGCGGTCTGTGGCATGGAGGACCGCCAGCCAAGCGCTGCTGAACTTGAGCGCATGCGCGCGGAGGTCGCGACGGCGCTCGCCGCAGGGGCTTTCGGACTCTCCAGCGGACTTATCTATCCACCAGGCGCCTACGCCAATACCGAGGAGTTGACTGCCCTTGCCGACGTAGCCGCATCGTTCCGCCGCGCATATTTCACCCACATCCGCGACGAGGGTCATAACGTCCTGGCGGCACTGGATGAGGCACTCGCAATCGGACGGCAGAGTGGCGCACCCGTGCACATAGCCCACCTGAAAGTGACGGGGAAGACCAACTGGGACAAGCAGTCAGAAATTCTACGGCGCCTTCGCACTGCCCGCGCTGCCGGCCAAGACGTGACCTTCGACCAATATCCTTACACAGCTTCATCCACGACGCTGATAACGCTTCTCCCGGCATGGTCGCACGCCGGCGGCATTTCCGCCCTGCTGGCCCGCCTGGGCGCCCCAGATACTCGCGCCCACATCGTCGCTGAACTGCGAGAACGCAAACCGGCGGGAGCCTGGGAAGACATTGTGGTCTGCGCCGTCACGACATTGCGCAACCAGCCACTTGTGGGCAGGTCTATCGCCGAGATTGCGCGGCTCCGCGGCGTCGATCCCACTGACGCCCTCATTAACCTCTGCCACGAGGAAAGCGGACTGGCGGGGATGATTCAGTTCTCCATGTCGGAGGCCAACGTCGCCCAGATACTAACCGAACCAGAGGGTGGGATGGTCGCATCCGATGGCCTTTACGGAGGCAAGCCGCATCCACGCGCCTATGGTACGTTCGCCCGAGTGCTCGGCCGCTACGTGCGCGAGCAAGGAGTGCTCACGCTGCCAGCAGCAATTGCCCGGATGACGACGCGCCCTGCTGACCGGCTCGGGATTAGAGACCGCGGGCGGCTTGCCGCGGGGACATGGGCGGATGTTGTGCTCTTTGAACCGAACCGGGTCCGCGACGAGGCCACCTTTGCCGAGCCGCGCCGGCCGCCTAGCGGAATCCACCACGTATTCGTCAACGGTGTGGCCGTGGTCGCAGAGGGTCGGCCGACAGGGGCACGCCCCGGCCGAGTGCTGCGCAGTTACACCGGAAGGTGCCCATGACCCGAATTACCCTGCTCAGCGTGGTGGCAATTACTGCCTCGCTCCTCCTCATTGCCTTCATGATGGTCCGACAGGGATACGGCCCGGAGCACCCCTCGCGGCTCGGCGCCAGCGGCGAATATCTCTGCACCAATCCCGACTGCGGGGTCTTAGTACGGCTGGGCCTTCCCCCGGAGACCGACCGATTGGCAGACTGGTTTCACTGTCCCCGCTGTGGCAAAAACACACTGGCGGTCGCCGAACGGTGCAATTCATGCGGCGCGCTGATCCCGCGCCCACCGCTTGCCCAAGCGCTAACCGCCCTTTGTCCGGCGTGTGGCAGGCCCATCTACGGCGGTCCCACGCCGACAAAGCCATCGGCCCACCCGTAATCTCCGCAAGAGCGTGGGATGCCCTCACCCCGGGCAATACGACTCTGGTTTATTCGGGCAGATCAAGGAGCCGCAAACGTCGGTATTCCCCGTCACGCGCCATCAGTTCATCGTGAGTGCCCATCTCTACAAGTCGGCCGTCTTTGAGCACGATTATGCGATCGGCACGCCTGATCGTGGAAAAATCGTGAGTAATGACGAAAGTAGTCCGCCCCTGCATCAGGCGGAAGAGTGCCTCGCGGACGATGGCCTCCGACTCGGAATCCAACCCGGTGAGGGCCTCGTCAAGGATGAGGACAGGGGCGTCCTTGAGGATGGCGCGGGCAATGGCAATACGCTGGCGTTGCCCGCCGGAGAGACGAACACCAAACTCGCCCACAATTGTGTCATAACCCTCCGGCAAGGCCCGAATGAATTCATCGGCATTGGCCAGTTCCGCTGCCCTTCTCACCTCATCTTCGGTGGCCCCAGGACGACCATAGCGGATATTGTCCCACACCGAACGGTTGAAGAGGAAGGTCTGCTGCGTGACCACCGACGTGAGCGCCAGGAGGGAGCCATGGCGGATGCGACGGATGTCCACGCCGTCAAACTCTATACACCCTGAGGTCGGATCATAGAACCGTGGGATGAGGTCCACAAGGGTGGATTTACCAGCACCGCTCTTGCCGACAATCGCCACCGTCTCCCCACACCGGACCTCAAAGTCAATGTCCTTCAGCACCGGCTCCTGCCCGTAGGCGAAACTGACATGGCGAAATGCGATGGAGTGTCGCAGCGTCGGCAGTGTAATGGCATCTGGTGCGTCCTGAATAGCCGGCACGTGGTCAAGAATTTCAAAAACGCGCTCGGCTCCGGCGAGGGATTGCTGCAGATCGTTATAGCCTTTGGTCAGGCGCTTGGTCGCACCGTACATCAGCATGGCGCAATATACGAAGACAACCAGCCGACCCCAGGTAAGACCCCATTCCTGTCCATGAAACAGGATTGCCCACCCCCCCAGCAGGATGAAGCCGCCGGTGGCAATGCCGCTGACCAACTCCACCACGCCCTTGCCCAGTGCCTTGGCGCGCACCATGCGCATGATGCGATGAAAGAAACGCTGGTTGCGGCGACGAAATTCATCGGCCTCGGCCGCCTCCATCCGGAACGCCTTGACGATACGGATACCGGAGAACATCTGTTGCATCGCGTCCGTCAGGTCGGCCAAGCCCTCCAGCCCCTGGCGCCCCGCCCTACGGACGCGTTTGCCAATCACCTTCAGCGGCAAGGCAAGCAGGGCCAGCACCAACAGCGCCAGCAGCGTCAGTGGCCAGTGAAACCACATCGCCACGGCCAATGCGGCCAGAAGGGTCAGCGGCTCAAGGAACAGGTCGGTGAAAAGAAAGCGCAGGGCTGTCTCGGTGTAACCGACGTCGTTGGTAATACGCGAGAGAAATTCCCCGGACCGTCGCTCATGAAAATAACTCAACGGTTGGGGCAGCAAGGCATCGCACAGGGCGTTGCGGATATCCACCGTAACCTGCATCACGACCCGATTGGCAAAATACTGCTCCACATAGGCGAGAAATGCGGCAACAATGCCAACCACAAGAAGCGCCACACCGATGCGCCAGAGCCGCGGCCAGGAGGCCAGGGTTTCTTCCCTTTCGTTCTTCGGTGCTTCCTCCCGAGATTCCGGCGGGGTCGTGGCCGGTCCAGGTACCGAGGGGGTGGCGGCGCGCCGAAAATACGCGCCTAACCCCAGATTGCGCACGCCCTCCATTTCCTTCCTGAGAATACCCTTGTCCACAAACGAGGCGAGAAGCGAGCCGGTCACCGCCTTGGCCCCCGCCAGGCCGGCCATGGCAATAAGGGCCACCAGAATTAGCCGCCAGTGTGGCAGCGCAAACCGATAAAGGCGCATGATGACCGGCAGGCGCCTGCGCGTGGCCATCGGCTAGACTCCCGCCCGCTATTGCCCCCGCTATTGCGACGGCTTTGCACCCCCCGGGCCAGGGGCGATATGCCCTCGCCGGCGTGCCCAACGAAACCCACGCGCACCATGCTAGAGCATGCATCCACATGAGTCAAGCCGCCGGTGACCCCGCCCCCTGCCACAAGCCCCCAAGGCGTCTTCCCCACAATCGTTGCAGCCATTCCCGTTGCGCTGTGCGTCTGCATCTTGCGCTGCACCAGACGGCCGGATATCCTTTTCTAATGCCCATTATGCAAGGAGGTATTGCAGTGAGACGGAGTCCCTTTGCTATTGAGGTCCAGCCCGATTGGGAAGGATTTGTCCGCTGTCTCCTGCGCCAGGGCACGCCCGAACGCGTTTACTTCATTGAGTTGTTCCTTGACGCCGAGGTGCAGGATGCCATCTGCCGGCGGTATAACCTTGAGCGTGGACTTGACCCCCAGGACCCATTCTTCGCGCAGAAGCGCTACATTCGCATTCAACGTTTCCTGGGCTACGACTTCGTCCGCTGCGGCCTAGAGAACATGCCCATGCCCCTCAAACACCTCAAGGCCGACGACACCGCCGCCCTGCCCCGCAACGGTGGCCGCGCCTATATTGAGGAGCACCAAGGCCCCATCACCAACTGGGACGAGTTCCACGCCTACCCCTGGCCCGACCCCGACCAGGCCAGCACCCGGTTGCTGGAATGGTATTCCGATAACCTCCCCGACGACATGTGTATCATCGCCAGTGGTGGCTTTGCGCACTTCCACGAATATCTCTGCTGGCTCATGGGCTACGAACGGCTGTGCTTCGCCCTCTACGATGAGCGCGACTTGGTGAAGGCCATCAGTGACCGCCTGATCGCGATGTACGAGAGGGTGTTGCGGCGGCTCCTCGCCTTTGAGCGCGTCAAAGTCGTTTGGGGCAGCGACGACATGGGCTTCCGTTCCGGCACGCTCATCAGCCCCGCGGACACGCGCGAGTTTGTCCTGCCCGGGCATAAACTCATGGCCGAGATGTCGCACGCTGCGGGCCGCCCCTACCTCCTTCACGCCTGCGGTAACCTGCGCGCCATCATGACGGACCTCATTGAGGACGTGAAGATTGATGGCAAGCATTCGTTTGAGGACACCATAGAGACCGTCATTGAGGCCAAGAAGCTCTACGGTGACCGCATCGCGCTCCTTGGCGGGATTGACGTGGACTTCCTCTGCCGTGCCGACGCCAAGGCCATCCGCCATCGCGTGCGTGAGACCCTGGAGGCCTGCATGCCCGGCGGCGGCTACTGTCTCGGCACCGGCAACAGCGTCGCCAACTATATCCCGGTAGACAACTACCTGACAATGCTGGACGAGGGGAGAAAGTGGAAACGTTGAGAAGTCGCCGACCCATTGCGCAAGCCTACGGATGCCCCCTCATCTTTCGCATGTGCGGCCCTCTCAAGGACCTCTTGTCCCATCTCGCGCGCTTCCCAGTCGCCGGCCTTGAGGCCTTCACCTCGCCGACGCTGGGGAACACCACACTGCTTGACGGGCGCGCCGCCTGTCCGGACAAGTGCCTCGTCGGCGGCACCAACGCCATGCTCTGGCCGCAGCCGCCTAAGGCCATCATTGCGCAAATCGAATGCGACCTCGACGCCCTGCCGCACCATCGCGGCATCGTCGTCACCTCTGCCGGCGTCATGCCGCCGCGGCGCCCCCGGGGACGATAAAGACGGTGTGCGAGTGGGTAAGGTCTTACAGAGTGCGTGGGTGACTCGACTTCTGATTGAAAGGAGTCGGCAATGTCCTTCCTTGCCCGCGTTGCGGATGAGTGCCGCTATCCCTACCTGTCCCCTGCCGAACTGAAGGCCCGGCTGGAGGCCAAGCCGATTCTCTATCTGCCCATTGGCTCGCTTGAATGGCACAACGAACACCTGCCGCTGGGAACGGACACTTTTCACGCCCTAGCGCTTGCCGAACGTCTGTGTCGCGCGCTCGGCGGCGTCATATTGCCCGCCTTCTGGTGGAACACCGGCACCGCGCACGACTGTTTCTGCACCTACCACATGCCCGAAGAGGCCTACCGCGCCACGCTCAAGAACATCTGTCTGGGACTGAGGCCAATACCGGCAAAGGTGCTCGTGCTCATCAACGGCCACGGTGGCAAGTTCCAATACGAGACGCCGCCCGTTGTGGCCGAAGAACTGAACCGCGAGGGCTTCCCCATGCGCGTCGTCGTCGCTGACCCCTACTACCTCGGCAAGTCGTCGCCGACGCGAATAGACCATGCTGATACCAATGAGACGAGCGTGGCGATGGAACTCATTCCCCAACTCGTGCACATGGAACGCAAGAGCGGCCCCGACATCCGCAGCGGCGCGATGCCGTTCGCCAAAGGCCCGCCCTCGGCCGAGAAGGGCCGGCAACTTTGGGAGGCCTTCTTCGCCGATGCCAAGGTGCTTATTGCAAAAGCCTGCACTCAAGGTTGAGAAATGCCCATATACAGTAAACGCCCTGCCCGCCACGAGATACGACCAATGAACTCTCGTGAACGGGTTCTCGCTGCCGTCGCCCACCGATGGCCCGATCGGATGCCCGTGCGCTTCAATGGTGGTGGCGATGAAGCGAGGCGCGTGGCTGCTGACTTATGCCTCCCACTGGAGGGGGACGTGACCGAGACGCTGCAGCGCCACTTGCGCGTGGATGTTCGCAACGTGGACTCGACCCTGATCCCGCGCGAGGGTCCCAACGGCGGGTATCCAACCGAATACGATTGCCTGGCCCCGGCAGAAACCGCTGCCGACGTGGACCGTCTGTGGCCGCCATCGCGCCGCATAGAGAACCGCACACTGGCTCCTGCCGTGGAAAAGGTGAAGGCCTGGGACCACGAAGGCATCTGTCCCGCCATTATCCTGCGCACCTTCGGCCTGATGTCCATGTTGCTGCGAGCGCGTGGCCAAGTGCAGGCGAACTATGACCTCGCCGAGGAGAACGCTGTCTTCCTGCGCATTCTTGACCGCACGGAGGAATTCCTCCACGACCTCATTGAACTGGGCTTCAAGGCCTTCGGCCCCCGCCTTGACGTGGTTTATTTCGGCGACGAACTCGGCATGCAGACCGGTCTCCTTTACTCGCCGCGCGCCATTGAAAAACACCTCCTGCCGCGCTATGCACGCCTTGCCGAGCGAGTGCATCGTCATGGCGGCAAGGTCTTCTTCCACAGTTGCGGGGCCATCGAACCGGTGATTGATGCTCTAATTGACGTCGGCGTGGATATCCTCAACCCAATCCAGCCTAAAATCCCCGGGATGGAACCGGAGCATCTTGCCCGGAAATTCGGCGGCCGCGTTTGCTTCTGCGGCGGCATTGACATGCAGCGCCTTCTGCCCTTTGGCAGGCCCGACGAAGTGCGCGCCGAGGTGCGCCGCTACTTCGACGTGCTCGCCCCCGGCTACATCCTCGATTTCGCGAACATCCTCCATCCGGACATTCCTACTGCTAATGTCCTCGCCATGTATGAGACTCCACGTGAGCCACCACCAAGGCAAGCGACAAACCGGCGTTCCTCACGCCTCCGCAGGAACTATGACACGCCCAGAGAAAAGACATGACGAATCGTCAGTCGTCCGATGCCCCGCGCAATGCCGATGCCCGTCCAGCTACGCCAACTGGCGGCGAGTTACCGCAGGTAAGGCTGAACGCGCCGTGGCGTACGCCGCATCCGTGGATTATCTCCCGCTTCATTGACAAGCCCGCCGAACGGATCAGGCCGGGCACCGTTGTGGACATCCTCGATTGCCAGGGGCAGTGGCTGGGCCGGGGCTTCTACAATGCGCACGCGCGCATCGGCCTGCGCGTGCTGACCACCGACCCGCAGGAGATGATTGACGAGGCCTTCTTTGCCGCCCGCCTGGCGCGCGCGATTGCCCTGCGCCATGATGTCTTGCGCCTGCCCACCGTAACCGACGCTTACCGGGTGGTCCACTCCGAGGGCGATGGCCTCAGCGGGCTGGTCGTGGACCGGTTTGGCGACGTCCTCGTCCTCCAGTTCTTCGCCGCCGGCATGTATCGCCTCCGCTCAACCATTCAGGCTGCCCTCCTCAGATACTTCCCCGGCGCGCGCTTCTACTGGTTCGCCGACGAACACGTGCAGAAGCAGGAGGCAATAGACTGCGTTGCTCCCGCACCGCCTCCCCCACTGGTGATTACAGAGCACGGGATCAAGTTCTGGGTCACGCCTGGCAGCAAGCACAAGACGGGATTCTTTGCTGACCAACGCGACAACAGGCGGGCCTTCGCCGACCTGTGCGCAAACAAGCGTGTGCTTGACCTGTGTTGCTACACCGGCGGCTTCGCCCTTTACGCCAAATTGCTCGGCAATGCGCGCGAGGTGACCGGAGTTGACCTGGACGCGGATGCCATTGAGACCGCCCGCCGCAACGCACAACTGAATGCAACTAGCCTGAACTTGGCAGCAGGAGACCTCTTTGACTGGCTGCGCGAAGCCGTACGGCGAAAGGAACAGTATGGCGTGGTTGTTCTTGACCCCTCCCGGCAGACGCGCGATCCGGAAAAGATGGGCACCGCCCTGCGGCGCTACGAGGACATGAACCGCCTGGCATTGCAGGTGCTCGCACCCGGCGGGGTCATACTCACATGTTCCTGCACCGGCATGGTGTCCGAGGAACTATTCCTGCGCACGCTGCGGCGCGCCGCCCGCCAGGCGTCCCGCACGCTCCAAGTGTTCCGCGTAAGCGGTGCTGCCGGCGACCACCCCTTCCTCGCGCACGTGCCCGAAAGCCGCTATCTCAAGGCAGTCTGGGCGCGCGCATATTGAACCCCGCCACAGTGCCGGAAACAGTGCGACACTCGTGCAGGACCGCCGGGCAGGGGTTGCCATTGTCTCAACAGGCCGTTGCGGCTACAATTGGGGCGACACTGAAATGGTCGCGGTCAGGACGGCTCACGAATGCTTGCGCGAGGCAGGCAGAAAGACCGGAAATCACATCCGCGGCATGGCGGGCACCTGCGGCAGATCAGCATCGCACTAGCCGCGTTGCTTCTCACTATTTCCCTGGGCACCGCTGGCTACGTCCTGGTTGAGCGCTGGTCCTTCCTTGACGCCCTCTACATGGTGGTGGTCACCATCACCACCGTCGGCTACAAGGAGGTCCACCCGCTTTCGCGCGCTGGCCAGGTCCTGACCATGGGCGTGGTCATTTTCGGGGTGGCAACGGCAGGCTACACCATCGGAACGCTGGGGCGGATGTTGATGGAGGGAGAACTCCGCCGTCTCTTCGGGAGAACACGCTTGGACGAGAAGATTCGCAACATGAAGAACCACTTCATCATCTGTGGTTGCGGGCGCATGGGCAGGCTCCTCTGTGAGGAACTGGCGCAGGCCAGGACCCCCTTCGTCGTGGTGGAAAAGGACCCTGCGCGCGAGGTCGCGCTGGCGGACCGCGGGTGGCTGCACATCATCGGCGATGCCGCCGACGAGGAGGTGCTGCGCGAGGCCGGCATTGAGCACGCGAAGGGACTGGCCACAATGTTGCCGACCGACGCCAACAACGTGTTTGTTACCCTGACTGCCCGCCAACTGCGTCAGGACCTTGTTATTATTGCCCGCGCCGAGGACCCCGGCGCGGAGCCAAAACTGCGCAGCGCCGGCGCCAACCGCGTGGTCTCGCCGCACGCCATCGGCGCCCGTCGCGCTGCGCAACTCATCATGCATCCTGAAGTCGTGGATTTCATCGAGGTCGTCACCCGTCGTGGTACCGTGGACTTTGAGATGGGCGAGATGCTGGTGACGCCCCAATCGCCGTTCGTAGGCCGCAGCCTGCGCGAGTCGCACATTCGCCAGGCTGCCGGCGCGACGGTGGTAGCCATCAAGCGTGCCGACGGCCACACCATATTCAACCCCGCGCCTGACGAAAAAATTCTCGCGGGCGATACCCTCATCACCATCGGTCCCTACGGGGCGACCAAGGACTTCCCCGCCAAGACGCAGTCAGAGTAACCGCAGGCGTGGCGGGCGTGGGCTGAGCCTATTCGGCATTGCGCCTCTGCCGGAGCAGATATTCTGGGACGGCAGTAATGCCAGCCCAGCGACCCGCGTTCCGCTCAATCACCTCGCGCGTCCACTGCGGGGCTGCAAGGCGAGCGATAGTCGGATCAAAATAGGCGAGCGCATCCCACAGTTGGGCCGGATAGCGCATCCTGCGCCGCTCGTAATAGTAACCGAATTCCGGCCGGTCAAAGCTCTTGTTCCACATGAAGTCCAGATGCAGCCGGACCAGACGGTGGATGTCAGCATCGGTAAAGACCAACCCGCGCTGATGCATGGCAGCGATTGTTGCCACTTCGCTGGCGTGGTAACTGGCGCGTTCCGGATGCGGCCCGACCCAGCGCGCCGGCTCAGTCTCGCTCCTGAAGTCACCCGCCCAAACCGGCTGCCAGTAACACCAGGGCTCCAAACGGTCGCCCGCGGGCGCGAGGTACACATATTTTGCCGTCACCGCCATCCGTCGCGCCTTGTCCAGGTAGTCGGCCTTCCCCGTAACGTCGTAGTACGCCAGGAATGTCCGCGCTACAGCAAGGAATTGATTGAGCGGCAGCGACGTGCCCAGCTTCCTCCCCGCGAGGAAGAAACGGTAAACCCCCGCCGGCTCGGGAAAAACCACCTCGGCGCGCCGCCAACCGCCCTCTGCCCAGCACAGCGTCGTGGTCTTTTCGCCCAAATCAAGCCAGGCGTCCTTCCACTTCGGGAAGATTCTCTCCTCGATGAACCGCAGATATTTGTCGGCGCGTTCGCCGTACGCGGCCCGGAGTACAGCGTCGGCGCGTACCACCCGCGCAAAATGCGCCACCGGCTCCCCGATGTAGGCATCGTCCATGATGATGCAGCGGGGACCTTCCCTGCCGTAACTCCCCTTGCGCGTGGGCCAGCCGAAGAGACCATCCATGTCCTCGCTGGCGATGGCCTGCAAGCGTTCAAAGGACCGGCAGAAGGCATCCAGTGATTCGCGGTCGCCGCGGGCCTCGCCCATCAGCACCATGCCGCGCAGATACGGCGTGACCAACCAGCAGATATCCTCGCCATCGGTGCACTCGACGAGACGCTGGTTGCCGAGGACGTGCGCCTTCCAGGCGGCAATCATCACGTCATCGGTGCCTGACGAAGTTGCGCCGGCCCCCCACGCCACCGCGGCGAGGCCGAGCAGCATAAGAATGACCAGAGGAATGTGTCTTTCCCCCACGGGCTAAGTCCCTCCCTGCGATAAAAAGTATCTGGGGGTGGCCAATCTGTGCAGCGCGCGCTGCCCATCCCGAGACCGATGGGCGCGGGGCAGCCAGCTGCGATGCCCCTCCTGTCGTTCGTCAACACATATCACCTGCGCCTATTGTTACCGTTCACGCCAAAGCAATTGCGTCAATCTCAATGCCCACATCCCTCGGCAACCGGCACACTTCCACCGCGGCCCGCGCCGGCCTTGACGCCCCGAAAAACTCGGCATAAACCTCGTTGACAGCCACGTAGTCGTTCAGGTCGCGCAGGTACACCGTCACCTTCACCACTTTTTCCAACGAGGAGCCGGCCGCCAGAAGAACCTCCCGCAGATTGCACAGAACGCGGCGTGTTTGCGCGCGGATGTCGCCCTCCACTATCGTCCCTGTGGCGGGATCAAGCGGGATCTGGCCGGAAAGGAAGACAAAGCCGCCCGCCTTGACGGCCTGCGAGTACGGGCCGATAGCGGCGGGCGCACGGTCCGTGCACACCTCTTCTCTACGTGGGAAGAAATCCTGCATCATTGCCGATGACTCCCCAAGATTCGCCTCGTCAGGAGATTTGGCTGCCCAGCCAGTTCAAAACCACTCGGCGCGACGGCGAAGTTCGGGTGACTGGACGTGATTTCCCTAGGCCCCCGGAAGCATCGCCACCCGCTTCAGTTCCTGTCCAGAAAGTTTCCCGAGACAGCCACAAGAAGGGCGCTCGCAGTTCGGCCCTAGAGTTCCTCAAACGAGACAACGCGATTGCGGCCGAGTTCCTTGGCGCGATACATGGCACGGTCGGCGCGCCTGAGGATTTCGTCGGGGAGGTCGCCGGGCCGCCAAGTCGCAACACCGACGCTGATGGTGACGAGTATCTCGGCCTGTTCACATTGCGATTCTATGGCCCGGCGTAACTTTTCAGCCACGAAACGTGCCTGCTCCGGCCCGGTTTCGGGCAGGATTATGCAAAACTCCTCGCCCCCATAGCGCGCGACAAAGTCCGTCTTGCGCGTATGACGGCGGAAATTCTCCGCACATCGCCGCAGAACTTCATCACCGCTCTGGTGCCCGAACCGGTCATTAACGACCTTAAAATGGTCCAAATCTATCATCAGGAGCGAAAAGGGGCGGCGCGTTCGCTCGGAACGGTCCAGTTCCTGACGCAGATGATCCATGAAGAAACGGCGGTTGCCGACGCCGGTGAGTGGGTCGGTGATGCTGAGTTCGCGCAGTTCCGCCATCAGGCGGTTGCGTTCCAACTCCAACTCGTGACGGACCAGTGCCCCGCGAATTACCCGGTTGACCAAATCGGCAGACAGCGCCTCCCGAACCAGATAGTCCGAGGCCCCCCGCTTTATGCACTCAACGGCTTCCCTTTCGTTACCCCGGCCAGCGACAACGATCAGTGGAGGGATATCGTGTGCCGCAGCAGCAAGCCGAAGCGCCTCAAGACGCATTTCCGTCCTCCCCGGAACAGCACCCAGCAGCAGGAGGTCATAAACATTGGCGCGCAAGGGCGCTGCCGCTTCCTCGGGGCTGGCCACCATGTCCAGGGTTACCTGGTAATCTGGCAGTTGCTCCAGATGGGCACGCAGCGATTCGGCATCAGCGGGATCACTGACCACTGCCAGAACCCGAATCGGTCGTCTGGCGCTCAAAGAGGTTTACTCTCCTCCAGCCGGTGAGCAACAAAGTCAGCCCTGGAACTCAAGGCCGACACTTTACCGGCGATGGGACCGTAAGTCAATTGACCGCTCCGCTGGGGGTAGCGGGGAGCCTGAGGCCTGCCGGCCTTGCGGCAACCGGTTGTGGCGCGCCAGGCTGTGCTCAATCTTCTCCACCAGCGCCGCCACGGTATCCTCTAAGCGTTCATTGAACGAAAACCGGCAGACAATCTCCGTACATCCTTCCGCAAGCATCATATTGAGCCCCTTCAACTGCAACTGCCGATAATCGGTCCGCAGGCCCACTACAGGTTTGCCAAGCCCCCGGGCATAGCCCACCTCAAAAGCCACGCCGCTATCGGCATCCGCTCCGTCCAGAATAGCTAAGACGAGGTCACTCTCCTGCAGAGCGCAGCGGCATTGCTTGAAAAGCGCCGCCAAGTGTCGTCGGTCGTTAAAACTCGCCCGCCCTGGGATACGGAAATCCTGGGGGAGCACAACCCTGGTACCGGGCAGTTGTTTCTCCAGCAACTCCGCCAAGCGGCGATTGTAGATGCGCTCGCATTGGCTGAACACCGGCGCAGCCAAGTAAATGATCACGGCGCACCCTCCATTGGCATTCGCTTGCCTTCTCTGTGCCGGTAATTATACACCACACCCCCGACAATTGCCTTCACCGCCCCGTGCCCGCGGATGGCGGTCACCTTCTTGACAACCGCCGAGTGCGCCAGCAACAATGAAATTACAGGGTGGTTCGCTGGTAAGGTGCGCCCGTTATGCCTGCCAACCTTACACCGCAATACCTTAGCGCCGAGAAAGAGTTTCGCCAAGCCACCACAACGGAAGAGAAAATCCGCTGTCTGGAAAAAATGATTGCCCTCCTGCCCAAGCACAAGGGCACCGATCATCTTTACGGTGATCTGAAGCGTCGCCTCTCCAAACTCAAGAGCCGGAGCACCAAGAAGGGTGGGCAGCGTGCTCCGCTTTACTGCATCCCCAAAGAAGGCGTAGCTCAAGTCGTACTCTTGGGCGTGCCCAACGTCGGCAAGTCGCGCCTCGTCGCCGCGCTCACCAGCGCCCGCGTTGAGGTGGCCGACTATCCCTTCACAACCCGTCACCCGGTGCCGGGAATGATGGCTTTTGAAGACGTGAAGATACAGTTGATTGACATGCCACCGGTCACGGAAACCTATATGGAGCCGTGGGTGCCTGATATGGTAAGGCGTGCAGACGCCAGCCTTCTGGTGGTGGACCTTGGTAACGATACGGTCCTGGAAGAGGCCCAAGCCGTCCTAAATCGTCTTGAGCGGGTGAAGGTCGCGCTCCGGGCAGAGGTGCCGACCGAAACTGCGCCTGATGACCCCTTTACTTATCGGCCGGCAATGCTAGTTTGCAACAAACTTGACCTGCCCGACGCAGTAGAACGACTGGAAATCGTACGCGAGGAGTTTGCGGGGCGCCTGCCTGTGCTTGCGCTTTCAGCCGCGACGGGGACAGGACTGGACGACTTCCGGCGCGAACTTTTCCTGTTTCTGCGCCTGACGCGCATCTACACTAAGGTCCCCGGCAAGGATCCGGACCTTGACGAGCCATTTGTCCTGCCGGCGGGAAGCACAGTGCGTGCGGTGGCCGCAGCCGTTCACAAGGAACTGGCCGAGAAAATCAATGGCGCACGCGTTTGGGGCAAGGGCGTCTACCCGGGCCAGTACGTCAAACTGGACCATGTCCTCTCAGACCGCGATATCGTGGAACTCCACGAATGACCATTTTTAGCCCACGCGCGCCCGAGCAAGCCGTCCCCGTACCAAGCCCCCGCGGATTGCATCGTGTTCAGGGCAGCGGCCGATAAAGCGGGTCGCCCACCACCACATGCTGCCAGGAGAGGAAGCGGATGCTCATGTAGGCACTTTCCGCCCACGTAAACCCGCTCTGGAGATAACGGTAGAGGTTGTTAATCGCGTTAAGCGCCTCCGGCGCAGGCGGATAAACGGTGCCCATCCCGCACGCTAGGCCATCCCGCAAAGCCCCTGCCAGCCAACAGGCCGCCGGGTCGCGCAGGCTGCTGGCCGACTGAGGGGCGAAATGAATGCCAATAGCCCCCTCGGTCCACGAAAACGTCGCCGCCTCGTATTTGTCGCCGTCCCAACCCATGTAGAAGAAGGTATCGGCGGCCTCGCCCGGCTGGTTCAGCGGACGTTCGGTGGCCTCCAGCCGCAGCCGGCCACCGTGACGCTCCTGACGGTTCAGATAGTGATAGTTGCTCAGGATAGCGTTATCCAGATAGCCGTTCTCGGAATTGTGGGGCGGATTCAGGTCAAACGTCGCCCACCCTCTCGCGCCAAAACCTTTGTTCCGCTCGGCACTTAGGGCAGAATCTACCAGGCCGATGGCCACTTCGGGTGACGAGCCATCCAGGCGACACACCAGGTAGAATCCAAATCTGGTGGAGTCAAACCGCTCTTCGCGGTAGAGGTAGCGATTGGGAATAGGCCCTCTTGTGAGGTGCGTCCGCGCGAGGAGGCAGAGTTCGGAGTCCACCGCGGCCATGTCGGAACTGAAGTCGCGTTCATGCCGCGGCGGGTGCTCTTCCGCAGCAATGCGCAGGGGAACACCATAGGTGGTGACAATGAAAGAAATACGCCGGTCCAATCCGTTCTGGTACAGGTACTCCCAAACAGGCCGGCGGATGCGCTCCTCGTACTCGGCGCGCGAGATGGTCTCCTGAGTGGAACAATGGATGCGGCAGATATTCGTCTGCGGAATACCGCGCGCCCTGGCGTAGTATTCGCCAACACGCACGCTACCGTCGTCGGCGGCGTTCACCACAACCAGAACCCCGGCAGGGCCCAGCAACGAGGGTTCAGCCGCATAGGTTGTGGCGCCTGCCTCGCGCACCCCGGAGACCTTCACCAGCGCACCACCAGCCGCCGCCCAGATATCGTTGCCCTCCAGTATCACCGCATCAATCCTGTTGGCCAGCAATTTGCTGTTGTGCATGTCCAGACGCTGTATCAGGTTCCCACTATTCGGCTCAAAGAAGTAGAGGCCCTGATCAGTGCCCACACACGCCAGATGCTGCGCGAGGGCAATATCAGTAACCGCGGCCGAAGTCAGAAGCCGCCATTCCCCCGCACGATTCAACCGATATGCCCCGCCCAGGGTTCCTATCCACACCGCCACTTCGTCGCTGGCAAGCGCCGTTACCGGCCCCGGTGCCAACGGCGAATTGCCGGCATGCCAGAAACGCCAGGTATTCTGCCCGGGATGCCAGATGCTGATGCCATTTACCGTACCGAACCACAGTTCCTCGTCCACAGCGGCAATCGCGGTGACCCCCATGCGCACCTCTTCGGTGGCTCTATCGCCCTCTGGGACAGGGGGCACCAGGTGTCTCCAGGTGGCGAGCCGGTCGTAGGCACTGGCCCCGCGGTCGGTGGCGAACCAAACCGCCTGCGGCGTCGGCAGGATGGCGCGGATCCAGTTGCCAGCCGGCCCCTGGTCAGGATACGCGGGGACGTGACGATAGGGGTCGCGCGAGGTCAGTCGTTTCTCACTTTCAGCCGTAAAGACGGCCTCTACGGGCGGAAAGCCGCGCTCCCACGCCCCGCTGCCTTCTGTGCCGAGCCAAATAGTAGGGCAATGAAAGGCGTAGGGGTCAATGGTGGAAACGACCCGCCGCGGTGGCTGCGTGGTAGCTAGCGCCGCCAAGTAGGCCATGCGCAGGAATTCCAACCGCCCCGGCCTGCCCGCCGCAAGTGCATTCTCAACATTGCGCAGGACGAAGAGCCCTTCAGCATTTCCCGCCAGAAGCGTGTCACCGTCCAGCGCCGCCACCCGCGCGACGCTGGGAAGCCGTGGCCGCAGCGTAAACCAGCGTGCGCCAGGGCCGCCATAAACACTCCACAACCCATATGGCGCGGGGACGTCCGCCAGCACCGCCTGCACAAAGACGCGCCCATCAGGGCTGGGCACTACACAGGTCGCAGCCATGCCCCATAACGTCTCTGCCTCATATACACACCAAGTTTGCCCCCGGTCAGTGCTCCGATACAAGCCCGAAGCTGTAGCCAGCCAGATAACCCCGCCCCAAGCCTTGAGGTCAAATACCTCCCCGCCCGTGTAGCCGTCTACCGAAATCGGCGTCCAGGTGTTGCCACCGTCAGTTGACCGCAGGAGATAGGTAAATGGGCGCTGCGGCGTGCGCAACGTGTTCAGGGGTGACGGTGCGTGTCCCTGGCGCACCCACGATTGCGTGGTCGCGTAGATGGCCCCCTCGGTTGCCGCCACCCGTTCCCAGTCCAGATACACCATCCACTTCTGCCAGCGGCCCAGCGCACGGTTGAACTGGCTCAAGCCGCGGTCGGTGGCCGCCCAGACATCCCCGCCCGAGAGGGCAAGGTCGGATATCCTGCTGCTCAGCAGGCCCGCCTCAGCCCGGTGTACGCGCTGGCTCTCACCTCCACCCTCTACCTGCCATATGCCGCCGTCGGTGGCCACCCACAGCGTGCTGCCCTGCACCAGAAGCGCACTGACGAAATTGCTGGGCATGCCGTCGCTGACGCTGAAATGCCGCCAAGTCTGGCCACCATCTTCTGAGCGGCTCAGCCCGCCGGTCGTGCCCACCCACCAGAGCCGCCGGGAGCCGATGCCCTGCACCGCGATGGCCCGCACATCGGCGCGGCTGCTGAATGACTCCCACTGCCTGCCGCCGGCGGCACGGCGCAACAGGCCACCTCTGGTGCCCAGCCAGAGCGCAGTACGCTCACTCGCCAAGTGATCCACCCGTCCTCCGAAGACCGGATCTGTCTGCCAGGAGTCGCCCTCGTCGGTAGTCCAGCACAGGCCACTGCCCGTGGCCAGCCACACGGTGCGGTAGCCCTCCAGAGCGTCGTAAACTTCCTCGCTCGGCAGGCCGTTGGCAGAACCGCGATAGTTCCAGGTCTTACCCTCGTCGGTACTGAAGACAATGCCCTGTAGCGTGCACACCCAGATTCGCCGGTCAAACGCGCGCAGGCGCACCGCCCGGGGCACAGGACCGCGCCAGCGAGACTCACTCCAGAAGGTCAGACGTTCCCAGACGCGACCGCCTTCGGTTATCCGGTATAGTTCCTCAGGCGCTCCATATGGGTCGCCCAACTCAAACCCCGCCACATAGGCTGCCCGCGCGGTCAGCGCCACGAAACGGGGGCGAAAAGCGACGAGGGTAGAGACCTCTTTGTCGGTGACCGGCGTCATCAACGTCCACGAAGAGCCGCCGTCTGCGCTGCGATAGAGTCCCACGCTTGTCGCCACCCAGATTTCCTTCTCGCGCACGGCCACATCCCACACCGCTGCCACCGGCAACCCCATCGTCGCTCCCAGGACAAACCAGCGCTCGCCATCGGCGCTCATGCACAGCCCGCCCAGCGTGCCTACCCAGACGGTGTCTCTGGCCGCAGCGATCGCGGTTATGGTGCGCCGCAAGGCGCGCAACTGCTGCGCCACGCGCTCCGATTTCGGGGTTGTCCAGTAGGCAGCAGCCTCGCTCAGATCCGCAACGCGCCACTCGCGCCCACGGTTCGGCGACCAGACCAAGCCGCGGTCGGTGCCAACCCAAATGTGTGTCTCCGAGACGGCCAGGGCGGCGATATTGTTGGAAGGGAACCCTTCAGCAGTGAGGGCGGCGCACCTCATCCACTCACGCCCCTCGGCAGAGGCTAGAAAAAGGAGCACCAAGAGTGCTGCGCCCGCGACGCTCCCTTTCACCCTGTACCCCGTGCGCATGGGTCGGCCTCCGCCGGGTATGCGCACCCAACGCCTCCGCGCGCGACGGAAACCCCTCCAACGCGCGACCCTGCCTCTGAGCACATCAGTCTCACGTTGTGACCAGCACATCGTTCCGGAGCATGACAAGGGTTACCAGCACCTGCACCGCGCCAAGGATCAGCCCGACCATGGCCATCTGGATGTCTTCCGACGTGGGCTGCGACCGCAACGCCCGCGCCAGCGCAACTGCGCCAGTGGTCATGGCGGCCACGCCGGAGAAAAGTCCGATGTAGCGGTAGCGCAGTGCCAGATACAATCCGACCAGGCCGAGCACCAGACTGACTACGGCGAACAACGACGTCTTGACAAATGGTCTCACAGTGAAAATCAACCTCTCAGGAGCAGTCGTGGCTGGTCAGCCACGACTGCTTCTCGCCGCGAAACAGAAACCGGCGCCTGATGACCCGCGGCGCCGGCTCTTCTCTCAATGGTGGGCGACACAGGATTCGAACCTGTGACCTCATGGGTGTGATCCATGCGCTCTAGCCAACTGAGCTAGTCGCCCACCCGGCTGTAGGTGGCTCATCCCCAAGTTTAGCAGAATCCGGCAACGCAGGTCAATTGCTCGCGGCCGGATGTTGAGCCGCCTGCCCACCACCCAGGCCAACCAGGCGCCAGACAAACACGCGCTCGTGTTCGGCGACACGCCGCATGGGCGAAAAGAGATGCCAGATGAGTTCTGGCCGACTGCGGTCCTGCCAGTGCACCGGCAGGGTGGCCCGATCAAACTGGGCACCCTTCTCTTCAAGGTAGCGGCTAATGTCGTGGCGAACCCTGCGCCTGCCAAACATCACCATCCAGTCGGGCACCACCTCACCCGAATAGATGTATGCCGGCAAACGCTCCCTGTGCCTCGGTAGCAAATGAGTGTCGTCCGGACTAAGCACACTGCAAAAGCGCAGGCGGTCACCGAGGTAAAAGATGAGCGGGTCACGCTGATAGGGCGGCTCTACAAGCACCAGATCATCCTCTCGCGTCGCTTGTTTCAGAACCTCAACGACCACGGAAGTGCTCGTCTTGTAACCCCGAGATAACTCCCGCAAGTAGTCGGCGAAAAAACTGCGCGGCCGCTCAAGAGTGAAGAAGTTGGTAAAGACCAATATGCCTAGCATCGGCACTGCCGCCCAGGCACTCCACTGCCGAACTCGCGCGCAAATCATGCCCAGGAGGATGCAGGTCAGTGGCAGAATGTTGACGATGTAGCGGAGGGAGGCATCCTGGAACTTGTGGGGCGGACGAACCGGCTCGTCCGAGACCGCACAGGTCAGCATGACTTGAGCCACAATGACAGTCAGGAAAAAGAGCGCAGGGTTCGGATCAGCGCCCTGGTCTCGTGGACGCTCATTGGCTCTTGTAACCGGCAGCCAGAGCAGCGGCAGCAGCGGCACGGCAAGCACCGGGAAAAAAGTTGCCCGGTTCAGGTCTCGCAGGTACCAGCCGAATAGCGTCAGGCGATCAAACCAGGTCTTGGGCTCCCCCGCTTCCATCGCTTCGCCTGCCCCGGCGATAGCAAACGCTACAACATAGGGCACCGTCAAGACCAGCAATATTGCCGCGGCGAAGAGAAGAGGCCACAGACGCCGACGGTCGCGGTCGGCAATCAGATAGCCTGTGCCCAGCGCGCCCATGAACGTGTAGAAAATCATGAAATGCGAGTGAAAGAGGAGGAACGCCACTAGGATGAACCCGGCGAGAATGCCCCTGCGACGCCCGCCAAGATAACGATAGAGCAAAAGCAGGAGGACGCAGAAAAAACCCGTAAGAGCATAATACCGGCACTGTCGCGCAAAGAGCAGGAACTGTACGGATGTGGCCAGGAGGATGGCCGCCGCCAGCGCCGCCGCCCGCTGTCGTGTCCACTGGAGGGCGAGCCAATAGGTCAGCGGCACGGTCGCCAACCCGAGAAGCGCAAATGGAAAGCGGCCGGCAAAGGTTTCGTGTCCCCTGCCGAAGAGAGCAAAAAAGGGCGCCGCCAGATAGAACTGCAACATCGGGTAAGGCGTGGGGCGCAGGTTCCGGTCAAGAGAGCCACCCCCGCCAAAGGCCACCAAGTTGCGTCCATCCCAGGCAGAGGGCAACCCCCTGCCAGAAGTAACGATGCTCCGGGCATAGAAAGCGGTGATGGCCTCATCAGCCCAGAAATGGTGCTGATCAAGCCTGTAGAAAAGCAGAAAGGCGGCTGCCAGGGTGAGCGCCACCAGGGCGCGCTCGCGCCGCAAAAGACTTCGTAAGCGCAGCCACCGGGACATCCCCACTCCTTCTCATACCGCGTCAGAGGTCGGATTATAGTGCACCCCTGACGTATCGGCAAGCCACCGCAGTGCAGCACCAATACCACAGCAGGTGGCTATCGCCACATTTCATCTGAACAGGAGCCGACCAAGACGCGCATTTGACGCGGCCGCACTGCCCCTGATAGCATCTGCGTTGGCACCGGAGGAAGGACAAGTGAGCCACCTATGAGAAAGTGGTGCACATGGGCATCGGCAACAGAAGCTATAATCGCGGTGCTCTTGCTGCACGGCTCTTTCGGGACCGCGGGTGCCGGCCCCGCGTTTGAAGTCCAGTTTCTTGCCCCGCGCGCGGAGCCAGAGACATATGCTAATCTTATTCTCCCCACCGTAAGCGCCGCCCCCACCCCAGATGGCCACCTGGATGACCCCTGCTGGCAGAAGGCAATGGTGATAGAGCCATTTTTCCCCTGCGGTGGCCCCGACCTTGTTGCCGCACAGACCCAGGCACTTCTCTGCTGCGACAATGCTCACCTGTACGTGGCCCTGCGCTGCACGGAACCCAGCCTAGAAAGTCTGAAAACCTCCCACTCGCGCCACGGCGAAGAGGTGTTCCATGACGACAGTGTGGCGGTTTTTCTTGACAGCGCTAGCATGGGTGTTGACGTGGCCCACCTGGCGGTAAACGCACGTGGCGTCAAATACGCTGGCCGCTGCGACGGCTTGGGTGACATATTCGGCACAGCCGGCCCGCCCCGACTCTTTTCTCGGCCGGACGACGCCGCTGCCTGGCGTGCCGGGGTGGCACGGGATGCCACATCCTGGACGGCGGAGTTCAGCATCCCAGCGCAAGCTATCACTGGGCGTAGAGAGATACTGCCTGGTGAGATTTGGCGAATTGGTCTGCGGCGACAGCGGGCAGGTGCCCGCTGGCCCAAGGTAACCAGTGCCTGTGCCTTCGCCGCCGCTCAGCCGGATATGCTACCCCCCATGCGCCCGGTGCAACTTGGTATAGGCCCTATCGGCTTCCAGGTGCTGGCCCCCGACAACTGGGGCTGGGGGGATAACGAAGCGGTGATTCGCCTCACGAATCCAGGGGCGAAGGCGCTTTCCCTCTCGGTGCAGGCGGTAGTCGCCGCACCGCCAGCGGGAGAACCAGCCCGCCTCTACAGCCAGCGTTTAGACGTGGCACCCGGTGGCGACCTCAAGCTGCGTCTGCCTTACCACTTGCCCTCACGAGGAGGCCGGTGCGCTGTGCTGTTCAGCGCCGTTGGCGCAGGCGGCCAGCCTGTGTATGCCGTCCAGGAGCACCGGGTGGTCCTGCCGACAGTGCCGCTGGCAGTTCAGAGCACCGATACTCATATGCTGCTCGGCGAACGATGGCAAGCCCAGGTGCGCATCTTCTTGGGGGTGGGCGAACTGAAGCGAGCGCACCTGAGTGTCTCCATGTGCGACACACATGGAGCCACAATGGCCCACTGGGAAGGACCGTGTCCATCGGAGCATGCCATAGTGCGGCTGGACACCAAGGGGGCCCCGCCAGGAAACTACCAACTGAAGTTCCGCCTCGCCAAGACACAAGGCGAGTCGCTGGCCGAACGCAGCCTAAACCTGCGGCTCGTTCCGCGCTGGCGCGAATGAGAAGCGTGACTTACCGCCACGCTTCGCCTGTGGCAGCAAGGCTCAGCCGACCCCCTGCGAAAAAAGATTGCGCAGGAGTTCGATGGCGGCCTCAACGATGCGGTCAAGGGCCTCGGGGGCGAGTTTAGACCAGTTGGCCGTGCGCGTTTCGTAACCGCCGCGTCGGAAAGCCTCGGCGGTGGGGATATAGCCCGCACATTCGTTGCACATATGCGCGACGTAGGTGCGCTTGGCGGGTGACACCTGCTTGATGCGCAACTGGCCCTCAACGAAAGGCTCACCGCCAAGGCCGACAAGGGCGAGGTCTCCCACGCGGAAGGTCTGGACCTCGTATTCCATCTCCGGCCGCTTCTGAATCTGTGCTTGGAGGTCAAGGAGCGCCACAGCGTAGACCCAGTCCCATTCAATTGAGGTGCGGGTGTCGTCTCGCCACATTGGCTGCGGATGTTTTGCCAGTAGTTGGCGGGCCTTTTCCACCTCGCTTGCCTCAAGAGCACGTAGCGGGATTCGGACACGCTTCACGCGCCAATCCAGGGACGATTGTTCCTGCCAGACAAGACCTTTCAGCACAGAATCGGTTGTCTCTGCCAGCAAGCGCCCCATTCGCCGCCAATCATCAATCTGGGTCGGGTCAAGGTGATTGCGATGGTGAATGTTTCCACAGCAGCCATTGAAGATAAGCGGCACAACCTCGCGCCCGTAGGCGCGGCGGATTTCCTCTGCCCACGCGCCCGGCCAGCCGGCAGTAATGTAGCGCATCGGGTAGCCATGTACGGGATGGCAGGTGTAATGCAGCAGCATGGCCAGGGTACGCAGCGCGGGGTTATTGATGCACATGACGCCCAACTCCGGATCCATGGGGCCTTCACAGTGCAGGATGTTGGGGTCGCCCACACGCGGATGTGTCTTGATGGAGCCATCGCGCATGACGAAGCGGCGGTTGAAGGCTACGCGTGCCTCAATGCCACTTCCCCAGCCTACGCGCGCCGGCTCTAGACTGTCATTGGCCAGGCGAACCGCCTCTATAATGCGGCTGAGTGCGAAATCGTTGTAGCGGTCGTCACCGCCACGCAACCACCAGAGATCGGGAGGAACGTATTCTGATTCGCCCACTACCATGAAGTGACCAATCCCCGGAGCGGCGTGGTTCTGGACCGCGTGCACCATTACCGCCTCTGGTTCTAACCCAAACCGGCCGACTTCGTGCCGAATGCGGTTAGTCCACTCTCTGGTCACCACCGTAACATCCAGGGAAATGACACAGAGTTTCCGACCAGCGTTCTCCAGCACCAAGGCTTTGGCGAACAGTGGGTCAAGAACCACCTCGGCGGGGCGGCGGCGCCCGATGTCTCCGGCAATCTGGATTCCCAGGGGCGGCGTGATATCCATCTGGGCCGCACCCGCTCGCAGCCCCACCCGACGTGCAGCCGCGCGGCCACGCCGGACTACACTTTGCATCCTGCCGGGCATCACTCTGTCCTCCTCAATAGTGGGGAAAATAGCCGCGACCTCTTCGCCCGTCGCACCGCGTCTTCAGAACACAAGAGCCGGAATGCGGGGGTTCATCAGGGCAACTCAACCCAGCGCGGCGGACGAGTGGACAGGTCATACTCAAACCGCCGCAGAGGCTCGCCTTCTTCCTGGATGGCGACATGTAACCTGCCTTCCGGCGTCACCGAGACCTCGCGCACCGAAACCTCAATGAACAACCCGCCCACCGCAAACCGACTCCAGAAGCGATCCCTGCGGTCCCAGGCCAGCAGTCCTTTGTTGGTGGCTACCCAGACCTTATCCGCAGCAAAGGCAAGGCCCACAATCTCCAGATGTTCGTAATCAAAGAGATTGGTGAAGCGCTTGACCTCCTTGCGCTCGGCGTCGGCAAGAGCGAGCCCCTCCTTCAGGACATACCAGGTGAGTTGCTTCTGCACCGGGTCTTCTTTCTGCCACAGGGCATCCCGCAGGGTCTCCAGGTCCTTCCGGAAGGTCTCCTCGGTACGCTGCGGAGGGAGCACCGCCGGGCCGGCAGGCCGCCTCTCCAATACAACCACGAGTCGGGGGTTCTTCTCGCCCTCGGCAAAACGCCAGTTTATCGGCCCAACCGTTCCCCCCACAAGGGCACGGCTAGCTTGCGCGGTTACCATATAATTCACGCCGGGCAGGAGACCGGGAATGCGGCGAGCCTCCGGTGGGGTATTTTCCGCAATGCGCAGTTGGGCCACCGGAAAAAGCGGACGTCCGTCTCTGTCAGCAAGACGCAGCAGCACATAACCCGGCTGGTTCTGCCCACGGCGGTCCTGAAGAACAACTTCGGCGGTATAAGCCGGGCGGAGGCGCACCTCCACCGGTGTTGCTTCCGCACCAACAACAGGGGTTACCACTGTCATTGCCGCGAACGCGCGATCTGCCGACAGGGCGTAAATGGGCAGTTCATGTCCTGGCAGAAAACTACCGAGGCACACCCTGCCCTCGCGGTCAGCGCGCTCGGTCTGTACCGACTGGCCCTGCACCACTTGCGCTGCGGTAACCGTAGCGCGGGCGGCCGATGTCCCGTCAGGGTTGCGCACGACCAGGCGCACTATCCCCTCAGGCGAAGCGTCGGCGTTCAGTTCAATTCCCCCCGCGTCCGCTTCAGCCCCAACAAACTTGGGCGGCACGGTACTGTGCACAACCCAACCGGGAGGTGCCCACTGCACCTGTAGGTTCAGACCCTCGCCCGTGGCGCGGACGCAAAACGCGCCTGCCCCGTCGGCGAGACGATACTGGGCACTTCTCCTGCCTGCATCATCGCGCGGGAATGCGCTCACCACTGCTCGCGCCAGCGGCTCACCGGTCCGCGTATTAATCACCGTGCCGCTGATGAGCTGACCGCGCTCTAGGCTCACGTTGACTTCCTGCTCTCGTCCTGCCAGTGGCAGCGGCATCCAATGCGTCGCGTAGCCAGGTCTCACCGCCGGATCAGCCACCACGAGCACCGCCTGCACAGTGCCGCCTAAAGCACGCTGAACCCCTCTGCTGGCATAGTGAACGAGATTGAACTCCCCCTCCGGCCCTGTCAACGCATGAGAAACTTCGCGTGCCGAAGACCAGGGCAGATGCAAGAACACGAGCAGACCGGGGAGACCCTTTCCCGACGCCTTATCACTCACGCGCCCCCACAATCGTGCTGCACTTGCCGTTGGCGCGATGGAAGCCTCACTGCGCGTCGGCCCCACCGAGGTCCAACCCCACCCGAAACCGGGACCGGCGGCAATCACCGCTAGCGGCATGGCCGGAAGGCCGTTGAACCTGGCCATACCCCGCTCGTCTGTCACCGCGCGATGCAACTCGCGTTCCAGCACGCTCAGCGCCACAGCACGCGGGGAAGTGGCAGCTCCGAACCCGGCAACCAAGGCCTCAGGCTCGCGCTGGCAGGTAACGGTAACTCCCGGCGCAGGTCTGCCCTCGGCGGTAACCACGCGACAGGTGAGGGTGCGGCCAGCCTCCAAGTTGAGCACGTGCTCCTCAGCAATAGATGAGCTGACTTCCGCAATGGCCGGCGCGCAAAGGGGGGTCAGCGCCACCAAGTAGCGGCGCATCACGGCAGGGCCCTGCACCACTACCGCAGGAGGCTCAACCTCCGGGGAGGCAATGGCGAATCTTCCTTGGGCGTCGCTGATGCTCTCGGCCAGCTGACGCAGGCCATAGCCGGCGGCGTCGTGAACGTAATAGAGACGCACTGCCGCCCCTGCCGCCGGCTGACCATCTGGCGCAACGACCCTCCCACGCAATTCGTCTCCCGTGCTGACCGCCAGCGCGACACAAAACCAGGTAGCAAGCACCGGGAAGATACGTTTGCGCGCGACTCCACTCACCCTCCCCGCTCCCCACGATAAAAGGCAGCTACCTTCCTGACCGCGCGGATGATGTCGCTGATGTCCTTAGGGGTGAAATACTCGCTCATACCCACCCGAATCGCCCTTCTCTTGACCTGCAGCAGGCCGGGATAGTTCTCAAGCGCGTAGTCAGGGCGCGGTCCCTTATAGAGCGGACAGGAGGCAGCGCAGGCGTGCCGGCTGACAACGTGCTCCCGGAACAGCGTCCAGTCCAGGACGCTTTCCGCGGCAGGACGGCAGGGGATACCCTCGGCATGCAGCGCGCGCGCGAACTCCGCGCTGTCTACACCGAGAATTTCCGGATCCACGCTGAATACGTAATACCAATATGTGGCATAGTCACCCTTGCGCACTGGCCGCGGCGTGATGCCCGGAATGGCCGCCAGGGCACGGTCCAGCCGCGTCCCGTAGCGGTTGCGCGTGCGACATATCCACCGCACCTTCTTCAGTTGTTCCAGGCAGACGGCAGCAGTAAGAGTGTTCAAGCGATAGTTGTATGGGGCGAAGAAGGGGTCCACCTTCCCCCCCTCGCGGTCATAGCACTTATCAGCGAAGAGGTCGGCGCGGCGTGCCAGGGCGCGGTCATTCGTCAGGAGCACGCCGCCGTCGCCGGCGCCGATGTGTTTGGACTCATTGAGGCTCCAACAACCTATGACCCCGAAGGTGCCCGCGTAGCGGCGCCCCTGGCGCGTGAGGTAACTCTGCGCCATATCCTCAACGACTGGAATGCCGTGCTTGCGGGCGAGGCGGCATATGCCGCGCGCGTCCGCAGGCAACCCTGCCAGATGAACCAGGATGATTGCCCGCGTGCGTGGCGTAATCTTCGCCGCCACCGTCTCCGGAGTAATCATGAGCGTCAGCGGGTCAACATCGGCGAAGATCGGGACAGCATTCTGCGCCAGGATGGCGACGATGGTGCCCATATCGGTGATAGGGCTGGTGATGACCTCGTCACCACGTCCGATGCCCAGTGCACCAGTGGCTGCATGCAGGGCGGCAGTGCCACTGGAAGCAGTAACCGCATATTTGCGGCCGAAGAGTTTGGCGAACGCCTGCCGCAGGGCCATAACCTCGGGCCCACGGGTCATGTGGATGACCCCACGCTGGAAAAGCGGCTTGATGGCGTGCCACTCAGCGAGGCTGTGCTTCGGCCCGCTGCCGAATGGCGTGGTTTTTACCGGCCTGCCGCCATATAGCGCAAGCATCTCCCGACGGCGCGAGTTCGCCACTTTCATTTCCTTTCCGCCGTACAAACACCCTCACCCATGCTGCGCCGTCTGGGCTGCGCACATGTCGGAGCCACAGCACACCGGGACAGGCGCGAAGGCTCCCCTCAAGGCAACACCTGCATATCCGCTCCGGCCTGGCGCATCAGTTCAACGAAGTTTGGAAACGTCACGGATATCACCTCAGCGCCGCTGATTTCCGTGGGTCTGGCCGCAGCAAGAGCCCCCACCGCCAGCGCCATCACCACGCGATGGTCGCCATGGCCATCCACCTTGCCCCCGCGCAACGGGCTGTGCCTGATAATCAGGCCATCGGGAAGTTCCTCAACCTTGCCCCCCAGGCAGCTTAATGTCTCGCGCATAACCGCAATGCGGTCGGTTTCCTTGATACGGGCCTGGGGCACATTCACGAGGCGTGTTTCCCCCTGAGCAAAACAACCAATCACAGCCATCACCGGTAAGAGATCCGGCGTCGCGTTGAGGTCAAACTCGCCCCCCAGCAACTTGCCACCCTTGACGCGGATGCAGCCGGGACGCACTTCCACCTCCGCACCCATAGCCCGCAGGATGTGGACCAGTGCCTTGTCTCCCTGCGCGTCGTTCATGTCCAGGCCCCGCAAGAGCAATTCAGAGCCCGTGATCGCAGCGGCCCCGAAGAAGAAGGCAGCGGAAGAGAAATCGGCAGGGATGATTTCCCGATAGGGTTCGTACGACTGACCACCCGCAATTTCAAAGCGGGCCATGGCCTCGTGGGCGTACTTGATATCCTGCCGGTTGAGCCAGTCAAGCGTCATTTCCACATAGGGCTGTTCGTTCAATTCGGTAACGTGAATCACTGTATCCTGCGGCGCCAGCGGCGTGTTCAGCAAAAGCGAGGAAAGATATTGGGAGGTCGGACAGGCGATACGGGTCTTGCCACCCTGGAGTTTACCGCGCACCACAAAAGGAGCGCAGCCATTCTCGCCCAGCGCTTCTACGTGGGCACCGAGATCATTGAGAGCCGCCACTAGTGGGCCGGCGGGCCGCCGTCGCGTCTGCTCATCTCCCGTAATCGTGACTGGGCCTTCGGCAAGCGCTGCACTTCCCAGCACGAAGTACAGGGTCGTGCCAGAGTTGGCCACATCAATGGGCTTCTCTGGCGTACGCGGCTTGCCTCCTACACCCCGGACGCGCCAGACTTCGCCCTCCAACCGTATTTCCGCGCCCAGTGCCTTATAGGCCTCAACGCATGCCCGGGTATCTGCGCTGTCCAGTGGCCGGATGATGTCAGAGACCCCCTCCGCCAGCGCCGCGATCGTCACCGCGCGAATCGTGGCAGATTTGGAGCCGGGAATGGGAACTTCACCCGACAGGGTGGAACGCTTGACCAAGAGCTTCAAGCGCCGCTCTCCTGCACTGCGCCCGCCATGACTGCCCCGCACCCGCAAAGGCGCAATTTTGCTTCTTTCTTCGGCCAAAGTCTAGCACAGGCGGCAGAAACAGTCAACGCGACCCCCATTGGGCGGAGTCATCGTCCTTGACTTCCACAGGCCAGGAGAAGTATAAGGCTTGGAGGGATCGAAGGTGCTCTGTCAGAAAGGGTTGTGGTGCGCATTACCTTCAACTACCCGCAAATTGCACCATTTGAGGTCGAAGACGAAGGGTTGGTGGGCGTGTTTGCGCCGCGCGAGCCCGTCGAGCGAATCAACGAAGCAGCAGCATTGGAACGCGGCCTTACCGACCCTATTGGTGCCTCCCCACTGGCCCAACTGGCACGTGGCCACCGCCGGGTGCTGATTCTCGTGGATGACCTGACGCGCCGCACTCCGATGCGCCTCCTCCTGCCACCCATCCTGGCAGAACTGAACGCGGCAGGTATCCCGGACCACGCCATTACTGCATTGATTGCTCTCGGCACCCACCGCTCGATGACGCGTAACGAAATTGAGCACCGCTTCGGAAGCGAAGTCTGCACCCGCATATCCATCCACAACCACGCCTGGAATAACCCCACGATGCTGGTGAACGCCGGCCACTCACCTTTCGGCGTGCCCTTGCGGGTCAACAGGCTCGTGCGCGAGGCTGACTTTGTGATTGGCGTCGGCCACATCGTTCCGCACAGCGTCGCGGGCTTCAGCGGCGGCAGCAAGATAGTCGTCCCCGGCATCGCCGGCGAGGAGACGACGGCGGCCACCCACTGGGCCTTCGTGCACCAAGACATGGGGCGATTGTTTGGACAGCGCGACAATCCCATCCGGGAGACGATGGACGACGTGGCGCGGGCGGTGGGCCTGGATTATATCATCAATGCGGTGCAAGACAGCCGGGGTGTCCTGCGGTGGGTAGTGGCCGGCGACCTCGTGGTAGCCCATCGCCGGGGTTGCGAACTGTGCCGGGAAATCTACGAGGTGCCAATGCCGGGGGACAACGACATTACCGTCGTCGAGGCGGCACCCACGGACATTGACCTGCGCCAGTCCATCAAGGGCCTCTGCGCCGCGGAACTGGTGACGCGGCCAGGGGGAGCCATCATCCTGGTCTCACCCTGTCCAGAAGGTGTGGCCCCGCAGTTTCCAGAATACCTCGAATATGGCTTCCGCAATCCGGCACGCCTCATGCACCTCGCGGAAGCGGGCGTCATCCCCAGCAAGGTCGGGGCGATGACCATGGTTTACGTGGCGCGCATTCTCGAGCGCTTTCGTGGCTACCTCGTCTCGCCGGGGCTCAGCCGTGAGGAAACTGAGCAAATGAACTTCCGCCATGCTGCCACGGTGCAGCAAGCCCTGGCCGCGGCGCGGGCGGAGACCGGGCCATCGCCGCGCATCGCTGTCATCAGGTACGGAGGTGAGATACTCCCCCTAGTTCAGCGCGGTGACTAACGCCCCCAGTGGTAACGCACGGAAAAAGAAGCCGGGACAAAGGGGGCTCGAGATGAGAGGAGGTGCAGCATGAGCACACCAAAAAGCGTGAGTCAGGCACGAGTGTGGTGGTATCTGGTCGGCACGTTCTGCTTCTGGCTGATGTCGCCGGTCAGCGCCTGGGCAGCAGAGGACGCGCAGGCCGAGGCCAGGGCGCGCATCGCTAAACTGGAGACGCGCGTCCACCAGTTGGCGCGCGGCGTTGAGCAAAACATTGTGCCCGCTGCCTGGCACCAAGAGGCCAAGTGGGAATTGGAGCGCGCCCGCCTGGAGCAAGCCCTTGCGGCCATTGAGCCAAAATTAGAGGCGCAGCCTGAACTGCACAAGCAGAAGATTACCCTTGAGGTGCAACTGGCGCGCCTCGATGTCGCGCGCGCTGCGCATTCGCTGGAGATGGCGCGCAAACTGTTCAAGAAGGGCGCGCTACCGCAAATGGACGTCCAGCAGGAGGAGATATCCTGCGAACGCGCGAAAATCGCCTTGGCGCTGCTGGAAGTGGACGAGCAATTCTCCCGCGACGCCATTACGGCAGCGGAACATGCGAGGCGGTCCGCCGAATTGCAGGCACAGCAGGCGGGCCTTGCGGCCGAGGAATCCCGGATAAACGCAGCGCGCGTTGAGGCCGAACTTGAGGCGGGTCGGGCACGCCCCCTCGCGCTCATGCACGCCCAGTCAGAACTGGCAGAGGCACTGGCAAACCACGAGGCAGCTCAACTTGAGGCCGAAATTGCAGCTGGAAAAGTGCCGCAGGCCGAGGCCGATGCTGCTCGCCTACGACTACGCCTGAAGCACGCCGGCGAGGCAGCTGCCCGCGCCGAAGCCATTCTGGCACACGTGCAGAAGGCATACGCGCTCGGGCTGGACACTCGCGAGGAAATGGAGGATGCCCGGCGGCGGCGTGACAACGCCCGGCGCAATCTTGAAGTGCTGAAACAACAGGGAGAACTAAAGACCGAAGCGCCGAAGTGAGCACAGTGAGAAACGCCGCGGCATGCAGCTAAGCAGTGTTGCGCCTCACATCATTGTCAAACTGCCGGGTCAAGAAACAGGCTTGACCAGCGAACGGCAAGCGTTATAATCTGTGTCGCGGGTTGGCGCTGCCGTATTGCTTGTCACGCACGTTTGTCCTCCGCCATCCGAGCCACACCGACTGCGGTGGGAGAATATCTCCAGACAAAACATGCGACAAGTCAGAGGTTTCACGCATGTCACCACTCAGTTACCTATTGGACGCACCTGACTTGGCACCGCCGCTTGCGATGCCTCATGCCGAGAAGGTAGCAGGATTGCTTGCGCAGGCGGTGGGACATACTGTCTATCCCCGTTCCCTGGCCGCGCGCAACGGCATCATCTACGCCCTGGTCAGAGACGAGGCAGGAAAGAAGCTCTGCATTGTCCGCCGCACTGCCAACTTGAGCCGGGATACACGTACATTCCGCGGACGAAGTCGCCGGCTCACCCTAGAGGGGGAACCGCTGGTCATACAACTGTGCCCCACCTCACCCGTAAACGCGGCGGCACTCCGTCAGGCCTTGCCCTTCCTGCGGCCGACAGTGATGGGGCTGCGGCGGAGTTTCGGCTGCGGCGACCGGTTGGGCATCGCCACTCCCGCGCACGCGCGGGCGCTGCGCGGGACCGGTATCGCCGCTTACTTTGCTCAGCAATCAACGCGGGAAATGAAGCGCACGCGGCGAACACCCCACAAGGTCATGAATGACGCCATGTGGGGTGTGTTTGAGGAGGGCTGGCGGGACGGATTCGGGGCCGACGCCGACCACCTGAAAACCCCCGCGGAGGCAGATCGCTGCATCCGTGCTGGCTTTACCATGTTCACCATCGATCCTAGCGACCACGTGGACAACGAGGCTGACAGTGATTCCCCCGAGACGCTGGCGGGAAAGTTCGCGCGCTTGCCGTGGGATGCGCTGGAGCAGAAACCGCAAGACTGCCGTCGTCATTACTTGGGCCTCAATCTTTCTCTGTCCGCCAGTGTGCGTATGTCTTTAAGCGAGGAGCAACTCCTGCGCGCGGCGGTGAAATACGGCCGCGCCGTGGCGCACGCTGCCAAAATGTACCGTCACATCCGGGAAAAAATGGGGGCGAGGCCATTTGAACTGGAGGTCTCCGTGGACGAGACCCAAACGCCGACGACGGTGCCGGAGCACTTCTTTGTGGCCTCCGAACTGCGCCGCCTGGGGGTGGTCTGGAGGAGCTTGGCGCCGCGATTCATCGGGGAATTCGAGAAGGGTGTGGACTACAAGGGCGATCTGCGCGAGTTCCGCCGAGTTTTCGCCCAGCATGTGTCAGTGGCCGAATATTTCGGCGGATACAAGATCAGCATTCACTCTGGCAGCGACAAGTTCAGCATCTATCCGATTGCCGCGGAACTGGCGGGCGACCTACTCCACGTGAAGACGGCAGGAACTTCTTACTTGGAGGCGCTGGAGGCCGTCGCGCGCATTGACCCCGGCCTCTTCCGGGAAATCCTGGAGTTTGCCGTGGAGCGCTATCCCGAGGACAGGGCGACATACCACGTGTCCGCGCGATTGGAGAACGTGCCTCGTGCCCAGGACTTGAAGAATGAGGACCTGCCGGCCCTCCTCAACCAGGATGATGCCCGGCAAGTGCTGCATGTGACCTACGGCTCGGTGTTAACCGCCAGGAACTCACAGGGTCGGCCCCGCTTCCGCGAACGCCTGCTGGCAGCACTTAAAAGCAACGAGGAGGTCCACTACGAGACTGTGGAAGCGCACATCAGACGACATGTCCGTCCGCTGGCCCTGCTTTGACCAGTGGTCGCAGTGTAGGACGGCAGGCGCGGCGAGGAAAGACGCATCTGGTCATCCAAATCAAGGAGAGTGAAGAAATGTGTAGCGGGCTGGAAGAGCAGTTCAATGTTTCCGGGATGGTGGTCGCGCTTACGGGCGGTGGCGGGGTCCTTTGCGGCACAATTGCGCGCCACCTAGCCCGCGCTGGAGCCAAGATAGCCGTAATGGACCTCATTGCCGAGGCCGCGACGAAGGTAGCTGATGATATCAGGAAGGAGCGCGGCACCGCCATCCCCATTACCTGCGATGTCCTCAAGCGGGAGAGTGTGGAGGCGGCCCATGCCGCCATTATCAAGGAATATGGGCAGGTAGACGCGCTCATCAATGGCGCGGGCGGCAACAAGCGCGAAGCCACCACGTCGGAACAACTCTCCTTCTTTGACCTGCCGGCGAGCGCGGTGCGCTGGGTGTTCGACCTGAACTTCATGGGGACGTTCGTTCCCTGCCAGGTCTTCGGCCGCGAAATGGCAAAGCGCGGCAAGGGCATCATCATCAACATCTCTTCGATGAACTACTACCGGCCCCTCACCCGTGTCCCGGCCTATTCTGCTGCCAAGGCAGCGGTCGCCAACTTCACCCAGTGGCTGGCAGTGCACATGTCGCAGAATTACTCCAAGAACATCCGCGTCAACGCTATCGCACCGGGCTTCTTCCTGACCGAACAAAACCGCTTCCTCCTTACCGACCAGAATACTGGCGAACTGACCCCACGTGGCAAGGCCATCATTAACCACACGCCCATGGCACGCTTCGGCAATCCGGAAGACCTCGTGGGCACGGTAGCCTGGCTTCTCTCGCCAGGGGCAGCGTTTGTCCACGGCATTACAGTGCCGGTGGATGGCGGTTTTTCGGCATACAGCGGGGTGTAGCCCTCGCCCGCACCACCCTATCTGGGCCGAAAAAAACGAAAGGGCGGGCACACACTGGAAGAGGAGGCGAGAATGGTGGAGAGTGATCCGAAAGCACCATTGCGTCAGTTCAAGCCGCAGCACGAGTTCTTCATCGGGATTGATTCCGACGGCTGTGCCTTTGACACCATGGAGATCAAACACAAGGAGTGTTTCGGCCCCAACATCATTGAACATTGGGGCCTGCAGGCGGTGAGCAAGCACGCGCGGGAAGCGTTTGAGTTTGTCAACCTCTACTCCAAGTGGCGGGGTATCAACCGCTGGCCGGCGCTGAAGATGGTCTTTGACCTGCTGCGGACGCGGCCGGAGGTGCAAAAGCGCCGTGCCCGCATTCCCGAAGGCAGGGCCATCCAGGCATTCATTGACTCTGGCTGCACGTTGAGCGATGCCGGCCTGAAGGAGTTCATGGCCCGAACCACCGACCCGCAAATGCTGGAAGAACTGCAGCGGGCGCTCAAGTGGTCGGAGGCGGTCAACGCCACCATTGAGCGCATGGTTCATGATGTCCCTCCATTCCCCTTCGTACGCGAGAGCCTGGAGAAGGCCTACACCAAAGCCGACCTAATGGTGGTTTCAGCCACACCAGGCGCAGCGCTGGCGCGCGAGTGGCAGGAGCACGACCTCGCCAAGTATGTGCGCATTATCGCGGGGCAGGAGATGGGCACGAAGAAAGACCACCTGGAGCTGGCCGCCAAAGGGCGCTATCCCAGCGACCACATCCTGATGGTCGGTGACGCTCCTGGCGACATGAAGGCGGCACGGGCCATCGGGGCGCTATTTTTCCCCATCAACCCAGGGCACGAGGACGAATCCTGGGAACGGTTCTACAAGGAGGGTCTGGACCGCTTTTTCGCCGGCACCTACGCGGGAGATTACGAAGCTACACTCATCGCTGAGTTCGACAAACTTTTGCCCGAGATTCCTCCCTGGCAGAAGTAGCCCGCAGCGAAGTAAGCAGGCCTGTGGCCAGGCAGAGAAAATGAGGTCAGACCTAGGCGCGCAAGGCGATGCTCGTGTACCCAACATCTCAGTTGTGCCGCTTTGAGGCCATTGACCTGCCAGCATCCGGAGCATTTGTCGCCTGACCCCATAGCCCCACGCCGGCGAGCGTATAACACCTGTAGCAATCCTCGCGGACTTCTGGTAAACTTCATCTTGAGGCTGCCACAACGCGGCGGGGGCAACTGCCACTGGTGGCGACCGCGCGATCCGGAGAAGGACATGAGCGAGCAGGTGCAGATGGAACTTTCCCGCATCATCATCTCCGAAAACAGCGATCAGCAGTTGATTGTGCTTAAGGAGAAGAATGGTGAGCGTAGTTTTCCCATCGTCATTGGCACCTATGAGGCAGCGGCGATAGACCGCGGGGTCAAGGAACTGCGCACGCCACGCCCTCTCACACATGATCTGCTCAGCAACGTTCTTGACAGCCTCGGCGTGGAACTAGTGCGGATAGTCATCAGCGATTTGCGGCGTAACACGTTCTACGCCAAACTGGTGCTGCAGCGCAATGGCGAGACCATTGAGGTGGATTCCCGCCCGAGCGACGCGATTGCGCTGGCGGTGGTGCGGAATGCCCCCATCTTTGTTGAGGAAAAGGTCCTGCGCGAAGCAGCAAAGCCAAGCCCCTTTGAGTAATCGCTTGTAAGACTCGCACCCCCAAGGGGCATGGCCGGCAGCTGGCACACCGAGCACCAGATTTTCCAGCGATGGAGGGGTGGCCGAGCGGTCTAAGGCGGCGGTCTTGAAAACCGCTGTGTCCGCAAGGACACCGGGAGTTCGAATCTCCCCCCCTCCGCCAGGGCTGGGCCTCTGCGCCATGGGAGAAAACTGCGTGTGGACACCAAGCGCCTCTACCGCAAGTATGTCATGACGGGCTTTGTACGCGCAGTAGAGTCTGTCGTTATTGCGCGCGGTCAGGGGGCCGAGATCATCGCGCAAGATGGACGCCGCTATCTGGATGCCTTTGCAGGCATCGCCGTTACCAACTGCGGCCATGGCAACCCCGAGATTCTCGCCGCCGCTGCCAGGCAATTGCGCCAATTCGTCCATTGCTGCAGCTATCTTTACTACTCTCCCCCGACGGCGCTGCTTGCCCAGCGACTGGCGGAGATTACGCCAGGCCGCGGCGCCAAGAAGGTCTTCTTCGGCAACAGCGGCGCTGAGGCTAACGAGGCCGCGTTGCGCCTGGCCAAACGTTATACCGGGAGGCGAGAGTTCATCGCACTCCAGGGCGCTTTCCACGGTCGCAGTTATGCCACGCTGAGCATATCAGGCCAGAGTAGTCGCAAGCGCGGCGGCGGCCCCTATATGGGCGGTGTGGCCTTCGCTCCGATTCCCTACTGCTATCGGTGCCCGTTCGGCCTCCGGGCACCATCCTGTGCCATGCGCTGCGCGGAGGCCGTCCAACACACCATCGCCTTCTCAACCTCTGGCGACGTAGCCGCATTCATCGCCGAGCCGGTACTGGGCGAAGGCGGCATCATCGTCCCCCCTGCGGAATATTTCGCCCGCGTCGCCAACATTCTCCGCCAGCACGGCATCCTGTTTATCGTAGACGAAGTGCAGACGGGATTTGGCCGCACTGGCACGATGTTCGCCATAGAACACAGCGGCGTTGAGCCTGACCTTCTTACGCTCGGCAAGGCGATTGCCAACGGTTTCCCGCTCAGCGCACTTGTTGCCCGCGCCGACATCGCTGCAGCATTCCAGCCAGGCGACCACCTCTCTACCTTTGGCGGCAATCCGGTGTCCTGCGCCGCAGGTCTGGCAACCATCGATTTCATCCAGCGCCGACATCTCCCCGCCCAGGCGGAAGAAAAGGGAGCCTACCTTCTGGAGCAACTGCGGACACTCCAGACAAGTTGCCCCGCTATCGGTGACGTGCGCGGGCTGGGTCTCATGATCGGTGTAGAAATCGTGCGCGGCACGGACCGAAGACCGGATCCCCAGGCGGCCCGCGCACTCCAGCAAGGTTGTCGCCGCGCAGGGGTCCTGATCGGCCTAGGCGGAATTTACAGCAACGTCCTTCGGCTTCAGCCGCCATTGAGCATTTCGCGACTGCAGTTGGACCAGATTGTGGAAGCACTGCGGAGGGCGCTCCGCACCCAGGGGCTCATCCGAGCGCCTCGTATTGGGGGGGTACGAAGATAGACCAGCCATGGGCCTCATCCAACGCATAACCTCGCTTGCGCGGGCTATAGCCACTGACCCACGCATTCCGACGCGTGACCGTCTCATAATTGCCGCCATGTTGACCTATCTTGCAGCGCCATTTGACCTGATTCCCGACTTCATCCCGCTCCTGGGCTATGCTGACGATCTTGTGGTGGTCATCCTCCTGCTTGATTATGCACTCAACCACATGGATCGCTCCCTAGTGCGTGAGCACTGGCCATGGAGCGAGCGAGCGTTACAGCGTGCGGCGTGCATCGTCGGGGCGGCAGCGCGGCTGGTGCCGGGCATTGTGCGGCAGCGCATCTGGCAGTCAGGCGCGCGCGGCACGGTAGAGGATGCGGGCGGCGCTAATGTCGCCATGTCGTCAGCTGTGCCCACACCGCGCACGCCGGAACAAACCTCGAAAATGGGTTGACAGGGCACGAAATAGCGGGTATCTTGTATTATTGCAGGCCGGGCCTGTAGTTTTTGTATTGGCGGGTGGATAGCTCAGTGGTAGAGCACTGGACTGAAAATCCGGGTGTCGTCGGTTCGAATCCGACTCCGCCCACCATTGCCAGCGACCAGCCTTGATTGGCCAGAAAGGCGGCGCATCCCGGCGTGGGGCAGGATATTCTGGCCATCCGGCTGAAGCAGCACAATTACGACGGCACGTCTTCCCGCCGAGCAGCGCGGCCTCGTCGCAAAAGGAGGTCTAACCTGTGGCGCGTAGAAGCATGTTGTGGCTACTCGCAGTCGTCCTGATCGCCTGCTTGAGCGTTTCGCAAGCCGGCACAGATACCAACTCCTACAAACAGGCCCGTGAACTGGCGCTCATCCTGCGCACCATCCAGCAGGAATACTACAAGGAGGTCCCGGTAGAAGAGTTGTTCCGCAGTGCTTTCCGCGGGATGACCGAAGCCCTAGACCCCTACAGCCAGTACCTGGATGCAGAAACCTATAAGAACTTCCGGTCGGATACCACAGGCGAATTTGGCGGCCTTGGCATCGAGATTGCCATCCACGAGGGCATTCTCACGGTGGTGGCACCCATCGCCGGCACACCGGCCTGGGATGCCGGCATCCTGCCAGGCGACCGCATCATGAAGATCAACGGCGTCTCCACCGAGCGCATCCGCCTATTCGACGCCATGAAGATGCTCCGCGGGCAGCCCGGCACAGAGGTAACGCTCACCATCCGGCATGCGGGCAGCGAGGTGGACAAGAACGTCACCATCAAACGCGCCATCATCCAACCTCCCACGGTGACCGCCAGCATGGTGAATGAGGAGGCAAAAATTGGTCACATTCGCGTTCATTCCTTCACCGCACGGGTGCTTGACGAGTTTGATGCTGCCTATAAGAAACTCCAGGATGCTGGTTGTCGCGCCCTGATCCTTGACCTGCGCGACAACCCTGGCGGCATACTCCAGGCAGCCGTGGGCTTGGCCAACCGCTTCCTCTCCAAGGGCGTCATCGTGTCCGTGCGCGGCCGCCGCGAGAGTAAGACCTTTGAGGCAGACGAGGCCAGCACCACTTGCCGCCTCCCGCTTATTGTCCTCATCAACAATGGCAGCGCCAGCGCCGCCGAAATTGTCGCCGCCGCCATCAAGGAGAATCGCCGCGGCCTCATCGTCGGCGAACCGAGTTTCGGCAAAGGGTCGGTGCAGAACGTCATCCCCCTTAACGAGGACGGCAGCGAAGCGCTAAAACTGACAACGGCCCAGTATCACACTCCAGCGGGACACATGATTGACCGGCAGAACGGCCTGGTGGTCACTCCGGACGTGGAAATCCAGATGACTGCCGAGCAGCTTCTCGCCCTGCGCCTCCAAGCGCGTGAGGACAAGATGCGAGCAATGGGCAATGGTCGTCCGCCCGACGCGGCCGCTCCTGGCAAACCACCTACTGAAGAGAGCAAGGCAAAGCCGGAGGAGCGTCCGTCCGCCGACGAGGCGGGCAAGACCGAGCCGCCGTTCAAGCGGCGCGCACGGGTGCGCGACCTCCAACTTGACGGCGCGATCGCGATCCTTACCGCGCAACTGCAGGCAGCCTCCGGAGTGGCAGCCAAGTAGGGCTGGGAGAGCGGCCTGCGGGCGGGAGGACACATGCTCATTCTCGGCATAGAAACCAGTTGCGATGAGACGGCGGCGGCGCTGGTTGAGAATGGCTCCCGAATACACGCCTCGGTGGTGCGCAGTCAGGACACGCTGCATGCTCCCTACCGTGGAGTGGTACCGGAAATCGCCTCTCGTGCCCACCTTTCTGACCTCCTGCCCATCGTGGAACAAGCCCTGGGGCAGGCCGACGCCACCCTGGATGACGTGGATGCCATTGCTGTCGCCCACACCCCCGGACTGATCGGTTCACTGCTTATCGGCCTGACCACAGCCAAGTGCCTGGCCTGGCTGCTTGAACGACCGCTACTGGCAGTCAACCACCTAGAGGCACACATCTACGCTGCAGCACTTGGGCGTCAGGAGCCATTGTTCCCCTGCGTCAGCCTCATCGTCTCGGGCGGGCATACCAGCCTTTTCTACAGTGCCGATGCGGTGACCCACGAACTTTTGGGCGCCACAATTGATGACGCCGCGGGAGAGGCCTTTGATAAGGTTGCCGCCATACTGGAACTCGGATATCCCGGCGGACCAGCGATAGACCGGGCGGCACAAAGCGGCAACCCCTCCGCCGTGGCGCTACCCCGCACGCTTCTGCCCCCTCCCTCACTGGATTTCTCCTTCAGCGGCATTAAGACTGCGGTGCTTTACCACTGTTGGGGTCAGGATGCTCGCCTGCCCGCAGGTGGCATGCCTCGTCCGGACACCGCTCCTGGGCTGGCGCTGTCGCCCAGCCAAAAGGCCGACATAGCCGCCTCCTTTCAGGAAGCGGTGGTAGATGTCCTTGTACAGCGCACGATGGAGGCGGTGCGGCGGCGCCAAGTCAAGCGGCTGGCCATCGGCGGTGGCGTGGCCTGTAACCGTCGCCTACGCCAAAGACTCGGCGAGGCTGCAAGCGAGACGGGTATTGAACTGGCGCTGCCGCCGCCAGCCCTGTGCCTGGACAATGCCGCCATGGTGGCCGGCATTGCCTACCACCACCATTGTCGCGGCAAGGTGGCAACCCTGGACCTGGATGCCCTGGCCCGCACGCCCCTCTCTCGCGCATCCCCGCCAAGGAGGTAGAGCATGAACCGCAGGATGCTGCGCGCCCTTCTCACCCAGGTCCGACGCGGGAAAGTCTCGGTAGAGGAGGCGCTGCGCCAGATGCGTTCGCTACCATTCTGCGACCTTGGCTTTGCGCGGGTGGATGGACACCGCGAGATACGTTGCGGCTTCCCGGAAGTCATTTTCTGCCAGGGCAAGCGCACCGACGAGATCGTACGCATCGCCGAAACCATCGTAGAATCAGGAGCCAACCTGCTTGCCACACGCGCTAGCCCCGAAGTCTTCGCCACTGTCAAGGCACGGCTCCCAGAGGCCATTTACCACGAGCGCGCCCGCGCTATCACTCTGCGCCAAACCGAGCAGCCGAAACCTCCGGGAACTATACTCGTACTCAGCGCTGGCACCGCCGACATTCCTGTCGCCGAAGAGGCGCGGGTAACAGCGGAAATCATGGATAACAAAGTGGAGACAATCTACGACGTAGGCGTGGCTGGTATTCACCGCCTTTTTGCCAGTCACGTCGCCCTGCAGCGGGCCAATGTCCTGATTGTTGTTGCAGGCATGGAGGGCGCGCTCGCCAGCGTAGTCGGAGGGCTGGTCTCCCGCCCGGTAATTGCCGTTCCCACCAGCATCGGCTATGGCGCCAGCTTCTCCGGCATTGCCCCTCTCCTAACCATGCTCAACAGTTGCGCCGCGGGCGTTACCGTCGTCAACATTGACAACGGGTTTGGTGCTGGCTATGTCGCTTCGCTAATCAATCACACAGCCTGCCGGCCCCGAGGAAAAGCCACACATGGAACGCGTTGAGACCATTCCGCATCTGCCTGCCCGCCGGCCCGAAACTCACAAGGGCGACTATGGCCGCGTCATAGTGGTAGGCGGCTCGCGTGGCATGGCAGGTGCGCCCTGCCTCTGCGGACGCGCCGCGCTGCGCAGCGGCGCGGGCCTTGTTACGGTGGCGGTGCCCCAAAGTCTGTATCAGATTGTCGCGGCGAAACTCACCAATTGCATGACCCGGCCGCTCCCTGAGGCGGCGGGGGGCATTGCCTTGCGCGACTTTGAGGCGGTGCGCGAGTTTCTGGAGTCAGCAGACGTCTTGGCCGTTGGCCCCGGGGCAGGACGCTCCGCGCCCACAATAGCCGCCATCACCAAGATAGTTGCAGAGGTCGCACGACCGATGGTCATCGACGCCGACGGCCTCTTCGCCCTGGCTAGCGCCTCCGCAAGACAACTTGCCGCGAAGGCGCCCCGCATCCTCACTCCCCACCCGGGCGAGATGGCCCGTCTGCTTGGGCTTCCTGATACTACCGCCGTTCAGCAGGACCGCGAGGGGAGCGCCCTGCGAGCGGTGGAACGGTTCGGTGGTGTCATTGTTCTCAAGGGACACCGCACTATCGTCACGGATGGCCAGCGCCTGTATGTCAACAACACTGGCAACCCCGGCATGGCCACCGGAGGAACCGGCGATGTCCTTACGGGCGTGATCGCTGGACTATTGGCCCAGGGACTGTCCCCGTTCCAGGCCGCCCAGCTGGGCGTCTATATTCACGGATTGGCCGGCGACATCGCCCGCGACCGTGTTGGCGAGACTTCCCTCGTTGCCACCGACGTCCTGAGAGCCCTTCCAGCCGCATTCCTCCGCCTTAGGCAAGCAGAATAGCCAAAAACACCACGCCGAAGAAAAGGGAAGAGTAGCCCGATACCAAAGGGACCTACTGGGGCCAACAAAAAGGAGAGGCCGGTTCCGGTGATCCAGCGTACGAGGGGCCTATACGCTGGCGTGGGGCAAGGCCGGAACCGGCCTGGAAGTTACCTCACTTTTGATTTTATTTTAGACAACTTTCCCGACTTTGTCAAGAGGAAATTTTCTGAACTTTTCTCACTGGCTTCTCCTCTGCCTAACCCTGCTCGGACCATCGCCATGCTCGAGGCAGTCTTCTGTCTAGGCGTGCGTTGGCGCGATGTCCCTGGCACAAAAGGATACCCTCGCCTTGCTACGATATAAGAGTGGGCCGCTGATCGGACAGTTAGCCAATGACACATGGCCGTTGCCCGCGTAACCAATCTTCGCTTGCAGTGGCGAAACACGGTGGGGTAGAATTACTAAAGGGGGAGTATGTCCCGACTAACCAATTCGACGTATCCCCCTGAGCGGAAAAGCACTCATGGCCACCGGCGACGCCAACGAACACTTCATACGCATACGCGGGGCGCGAGAACATAATCTCAAGAATCTCAACCTGGATATCCCCCGCGACTGCCTGGTAGTGATTACCGGCATCAGCGGTTCGGGCAAGTCTTCTCTCGCCTTTGACACCATCTACGCCGAAGGCCAGCGGCGGTATATTGAGAGCCTCTCCTCCTACGCCCGACAATTTCTGGAACAGATGGAGAAGCCGGAAGTGGAGTCAATTGAGGGACTGCCACCCACCATTTCCATAGAGCAGCGACGCGGCATGGCGAATCCCCGCTCCACTGTAGCCACTACGACGGAGATCTATGACTATCTGCGCCTCCTCTTCGCACGCGCGGGCACGCCCTACTGCTACCGCTGCGGACGACCAATTGCACGGCAGTCGCCGGAGCAAATTGTACACGCCGTGCTACGCCTGGCGGAGGGCACACGAATCATGATCATGGCACCGCTCGTTCGCGGGCGCAAGGGAGAGCATCGAGAGGTGCTGGCCCAGGCGCGAAGCCTCGGCTTTGTGCGTGCCCGCGTGGACGGAATCCTCACTGCCCTCCCCAACGTCACCGGCCTCGACAAACGGCGCAAGCATGAGATTGACGTAGTGGTGGACCGTCTCGTCATCAAGAGCGGCATTGAGACCCGCCTGACCGATTCCATTGAGACCGCTCTCAAACTCGGGCAGGGGACGGCCATCGTGAGCGAGGAAACCGAGGGCCGCTGGCGTGACACGCTATACAGCGAGCGCTACGCCTGCCCCCGATGCGAAATCAGTTATCAGGAACTGCAGCCAAACATGTTTTCGTTTAACAGCCCCTATGGGGCTTGCCCCCACTGCAACGGGTTGGGCACACGCCTGGAGTTTGACCCCGGCCTCATCGTCCCCGACCCGAGCCTCTCGCTGCGCGAGGGGGCCATTGACGTCTGGCGACGCGGCGGCAAACGCATGGCCATTCACTACTATTACGTCCTCCAGGACTTCTGCCGCGACTTTGACGTGGATCCGGACATCCCCTTTGCCCAGATTGACAAGGAGAAACGAGACATCCTCCTCTACGGCACGAACGAGCGGACCCACGCGCGCTACGGGGCCAGTTTTGAGGGGGTCATCCCCAACTGCACGCGCCGTTTTGAAAACACCACCAGTGAATACGTCAAGAGCCGCCTCCACGAGTACATGAGTGAACAACCCTGCCCGGCGTGTGGCGGTGCGCGCCTGCGGCCAGAAGCGCGCGCCGTACGCGTGGGCGGCAAGGCCATCCATGAGATCACCGCAATGCCGGTTACGGCGGCGCTGGAATTCTTCAACCAGTTGGAACTCCCTCCCGAAAAGCAGGAGATAGCACGGCCTATCCTCAAGGAAATCCGCGAACGCCTTCAGTTCATGGCGGACGTGGGGATCGGCTATCTTACGCTTGACCGCCGCAGCAGCACGCTCTCCGGCGGCGAGGCGCAGCGTATTCGCCTGGCAACGCAGGTGGGCTCCGGCCTCGTCGGCGTGTGCTATGTCCTTGATGAGCCGACGATTGGCCTGCACCTGCGCGACAATGCGAAACTGCTGCGTACGCTCAAGCGGCTGCGCGACCTGGGCAACTCCGTAATTGTCGTAGAGCATGACGAGCAGACCATACGCGCCGCTGACTACATTATTGACCTCGGCCCAGGAGCCGGTGCCCATGGCGGTGAGGTCGTCGCCCAAGGTACCCTGGAGGAGGTCCTTCCCTGTCAGAGAAGCCTCACTGCCAATTATCTCGCTGGCCGCATGGCCATCCGCCCACCAGCAAGGCGGCGGCCAGTAAATCTGGACTACTGCATTGAGCTGCGTGGAGCGCGAGAGAACAACCTCAAGCACACTGATGTCCGCTTCCCCCTCGGCGTCTTCACCTGCGTGACAGGCGTCTCCGGCTCGGGTAAGAGCACACTTGTCACACAAACGCTGCTGCGGGCCTTGCGACGGGCGCTCTACCGCTCGCGCGAGAAACCGGGCAGCCATGATGAACTCCGCGGCTGGCGGCGCGTGGACAAGGTCATCGAGATTGATCAGTCGCCGATCGGGCGCACGCCCCGTTCCAACCCCGCCACCTACACCAAGGCATTTGACGGCATCCGGCAACTCTTCGCCATGACCAAGGATGCCAAGATTCGCGGCTACGGCCCTGGTCGGTTCTCTTTCAACGTCAAGGGTGGCCGCTGCGAGGCCTGCCAGGGTCAGGGCACCAAGTGCATTGAAATGCTCTTTCTACCGGACGTCTACGTAACCTGCGAGGAATGCAAGGGATTACGCTATAACCGCGAGACGTTGGAGGTGCGCTTCAAGGGTCTGAACATCGCTGAGGTCCTGGACCTGCGGGTAGACGAGGCGTTGCAACTCTTTGACGCCTATCCTAGGTTGCGCGCCATCCTGCAGACATTAGCCGATGTCGGGCTCGGCTACATCAAACTCGGCCAATCCTCTACCACGCTTTCCGGCGGCGAGGCTCAGCGCGTGAAACTCGCCACCGAACTGGGTAAGCAGGCCACCGGCAACACCCTATACATCCTGGACGAACCGACCACTGGACTGCACTTCCACGATATCAGCCGCCTCCTTGACGTGCTCAACCGCCTTGTGGACCGCGGTAACACTGTCATTGTCATTGAGCACAACCCCGACGTCATTATGCATGCCGACTACGTCATTGACCTCGGGCCGGAGGGTGGCGACGAGGGTGGACGGGTGGTAGCCACCGGCACTCCTGAGGAAATCGCCGCTAACGACTCATCCATCACCGGTCGGGTCCTCCGTGAGCATTTCAAAGGC
>Ga0272448_1000786_pt1 | contig 45759 bp, 29 predicted proteins | sample YNPCB0191_FD_202220 | JGI IMG/M metagenome (GOLD analysis project Ga0272448, IMG submission 202220) | Hot spring sediment microbial communities from Yellowstone National Park, WY, United States - YNP-CB-019-1 | ecosystem: Environmental > Aquatic > Thermal springs > Hot (42-90C) > Sediment... | reverse complement strand
CGTACGGGGTGCGGATCACCCCCGAAGCGCTGGTGATGGCCACGCGGGCCTAAAGAGACGGTGAAGAGGCGAAATCCCCGTCAGACCAGGGCACTACTGCGTCTGAAAATGGCTAAACTTCAGGGGCGCAACCATACCTATAACCGTCTGCTGTTATGTACAGCACACTCCCCTTTACCCCTGGGAGAGGGGCCGGGGGTGAGGGAATAGCCCTACCGTACGAAGAAAAATACGATCGCCAGTACCAGGTAGACGGCGATGAGTTGCAGGCCCTCGAACCAGTTCGATTCGCCGTCAAGCGAGACGAACGCCAGGATGAACACGGAACAGGTGATGCCGACCACCTCGAAGGCGTTGAAGATGAGCGTCATCGGATGACCGAAGGCGAAGGAGACGAAGACCAGCACCGGCGCGACGAAGAGAGCGATCTGCGTGGCGGAAGAGGTGGCGATGGTGACGGCCAACTCCATGCGATTCTTGCGCGCCAGCATCACGGCGGAAAAATGTTCTGCGGCATTGCCGATGATGGCCACCACGATGATGCCGACGAAAAATTCCGTCATCCCCAGCGCCTTTGTCGCCGCTTCGATAGTGCCCACCAACAGTTCAGACTCGATAGCCGTAAGCACGCTCGCCGCCAGCAGCAGAATCACCGCATTCTGTATACTAAGACGGGGAATGGCGCGCACTTCCGGCAGATCCACTGTGAGGAGCGAGCGGTGGGTCTTCAGCGAGAAGACCAGGCTGGCGAAATAGGTGAGCATGAGCACGACGGCCACCAGCAGGCTGAAGGCGCGGATGGGCGGGATATCCGTTTCGCGCAGCGAGCCGGTTATGGTGAGGTCGAAGACGGCGGGCATCACCAGCGCCACCACCGCCAGAAAGAGCATCGAGGCGCTGGCACCGGCATTGGTGCGATTGAACACCTGCTTGTCCCGTCCCCACCCGCCCACCAGCATACTGCCCCCCAGCACCAGCAGGATATTGCTGATGATGCTGCCGCTGATGGACGCCTTCACCACCTCGAACAGCCCGGCATGCAGTGCGAATAGGGCGATGATCAACTCGGTGGCGTTGCCGAAGGTGGCATTGAGCAAGCCGCCGATGCCGGGACCAAAATGATCCGCCAATTCCTCCGTCGCGCGCCCAATGAGCCCGGAGAGCGGGATGATGGCCAGCGCCGAGGTGAGGAAGATCCAGAGATGCGGCGCCCTGCTGAGCATCAACGCCACGCTTACCGGCACGAAGACCAGCAGCAAGTTGAGAGCGTTTTCGCGTAGCAGACTCGTCACACTGATTAACCGCAGCTGGCGCCGCTGGCGGCTCGTACCTGGCATATTGGCGATTTCCTTGTTATAAATATTATAAACAGGCGGCTACGCGCATGCACCTGCCCCCCGGCCCCTTCCCTTCGAAGGAAGGGGGGACGCTGGTGGATAATTCTGAATAGCGAGTGCATATTTCCGCTCACCTTCTCCCCCTTCCTTCGCAGGGAAGGTGGTTGGGAGGTTAGGTGGGTGTGCGTAATAGCCCTGCCTCACATTACTTTCGAGTAAACTGCCACATCCTCCTTGTACCTACCGCCCGCATCAAAAAAATACCGTCGATATTCACTTTTCGACACAGCACTGACATGTTCAGACAGGGAAACTTATCGCCGGTGTAGAAGATCGAAGACAACATTATAAGGAGATCGTCATCATGGTGAAATTGTTCGGGCGCGAATATACGCGAAGAGAGTTACAGGGGTTTACCGGGAACATGGCCCAACTGGGCGGCATTCGCCCGCTGGAGCTGGTGGCCGGGCGGGAGCGCGGGGTGCGCGGGTTTGATGTAGCCACCGGCACCGGCTTCGAGTTTACGGTGCTGGCCGACCGCGCGCTGGACCCCACCCGCGCGTCATACAAGGGGCGCTCGCTGGTCTATCTTTCCCCCGCCGGGCAACCGCATCCTGCCTATTATGAGCCGGCCGGGCTCGGTTGGTTGCGCACCTTCCCCGCCGGGCTGATCACCACCTGCGGCCTTCGCCATGTCGGGTCGCCGTCGGAGGAGGAAGGCGAGGCATTCGGACTGCATGGCCGCATCTCCACGCTGCCGGCGGAAGAGCTGGGCTACTGGGGGGCCTGGGAAGGCGATGACTACTGGATGCACATCACCGGCACCGTGACCGAAGGGGTGATTTTCGGCAATCCGCTGCGCCTCACCCGGCATCTCACCGCCAAGCTTGGCGGCAACAGCTTGCGCATCGAGGATACCGTGGAGAACATCGGCGGCTCCCCCACCCCACACATGATGCTCTACCACTGCAACTTCGGCTTCCCGCTGCTCAGCCCATCCAGCGAGCTCATCGCCAACAGCAAGCGCGTCACCCCGCGCGACGACGTCGCCGCCCAGGGATTAATGGCCTACAACACCTTCGAGCCGCCCACGCCGGGCTATGCCGAGCAGGTCTTCTACCATGAGATGACCGCGGACAACGCCGGCGACGTGCGCGTGGCACTGGTCAACCCCGACCTCGACAACGGCCTGGGCATCTATGTGCAATATCACCAGAAGCACCTCCCGCGCTTCATCCAGTGGAAGATGATGGGCTATGGCAGCTATGTCCTCGGCCTGGAACCCGCCAACTGCTTCGTCGAAGGCCGCGCCAAAGAACGCGAACGCGGCAACCTGCTGCTGCTGCAGCCCGGCGAAAAGCTCGACTACCACATCGAGATCGGCGTGCTGGACGGGCGCGAGGAGATCGAGCGGTGTGCGGCGGAGATCAAGCTGGGGGCGGGATTGTAATCCAATACTTTTCAGTACGTACTCTTAACACAAAATGCAGCACGCATTGAAAAGGACGATTGCCCTGGCGTTATTGCCGGGGCAATCTGTTTTTACATCATATCTTTAATTTTGAGCATGAGTAAGAGCACGAGCATGAGTATGAAAACCGTATAATGCGAACGAAAGGAGCGAATACCCCATGCTAACCCGTGAAGTTTTCGAGCGTGCGCAAGTGCGCGCCGCAGAAGCGCTGGCGCAGGCGCATATTGTGATTACCCCGGAGGAGCGCACCAATATTGAGGTGGCGGATTTCGGGCTGAACGATCTGGCGCATATCGGGCTGGAGGTCGTGGTGTATGTGAACACCGACCGCTGTTGCGCAAAGGAGCTGGTGATGTTCCCCGGGCAGATTTGCCCTGAGCACCGCCACCCGCCCCTCGACGGCAAGCCCGGCAAGGAAGAGACCTTCCGCTGCCGCGCCGGCGAAGTGTATCTCTACGTGCCCGGCGAGCCGGTGGTCACCCCGAAGGCGGTGGTGCCGGACGCGCGGCTGGCGTATTTCACCGTGTGGCACGAAGTAGTGCTGCAGCCCGGCGAGCAATACACCCTGCAACCAGACACCCTGCACTGGTTCCAAGCCGGCCCGAACGGCGCCATCGTCTCCGAATTCTCCACCCGTAGCGTGGATGAAGCGGACATCTTCACCGACCCGGAGATCAACCGGCTTCCCGAGGTATCCGATTAATTTTCACCACGAAGACACGAAGAGCACGAAGGGATTTACTTTCTTTGTGTTCTTCGCGTCTTTGTGGTTCAACCTTTCCTTCGGATGACGTCTTTATACACGGCGGCGGTGCGGTTTACCATTTGTTCGAGCGTGAATTCATGTTCGACGCGGTGGTGGCCGGCGGTGCCGTAGGCGTGGCGGACGTCGGAGTCGGCCAGGAGGGGGCGGAGGGCGCCGGCGAGGGGGCCGGGGTAGTCGATGGGGACCAGCAGGCCGGTGGTTTCGTGCACGATGTAGTCGGTGTGGCCGGCCACCGGGGAGGCGACCACCGGCAGACCGACGGCCATCGCTTCCAGCACCGCATACGGGCCGGCTTCCCAGCGCGAGGGGGCGCAGAAGATATCCATCGCCGCGTAGGCGCGCCACGGGTCGGCCGTGTTCCCCAGGAAGCTCACCCGCTCCAGGCCCAACCGCAAGGCCAGCCGCTTGAGCGCATTGCGCTGCGGGCCATTGCCCCAGATGATGAGGCGGGCGCGCGGGAAGTCGGCGAGGAAATCGTCGGCGGCTTCCAGCAGCAGGTCATAGCCTTTCTGCTTCACCAGCCGTCCGAGCGCGCCGACCACCACCTCTTCATCGGCGATGCCGAACTCTCGCCGGATGGTGTAACGATCCTTCGGCGCCGGCACCGGCCATTGCGCGATGTCGATCCCGTTGGGAATCACCACCATCTTCTCCGGCGGCAGGCCGGCGGCGACGCCCGCGGCGTATTCTCCCGCGGAGACGCAGATGATCTTCGCCGTGTATTGCGCCATGCGTTGCTCAATCTGGCGGTAGAGCGGGCGGAGCAGGTCCGTGGTGCGCTGAAAGGGAAAGGCATGCGGGGTGTAGACTGCCGGCAGCCCCATCTCCCGCGCGGCGCGGCGGCCCAGCCAGCCGGCCTTCGCGCTGTGCATATGCAGCAGGTCCACCTCGTCGCGCTGCACCCAGTGCTTGAGCTGCCTGATGGCGATGGGGTTCGGGTACGTCATGTTCAGCTCGCGAATGACGATCCCCTCCCCCTGCAGCGCGCGCATGCGCTCCTTCCAGCTATCGGGCCGTTGAAACGAGCAATAGAGCACGCAGGAAAATTCAGCGGGGTCCAGGTGCGTGACCAGATCGATCACGTGCCGGGCAACCCCGCCGACGGTCGCTTCTACAACTTGTGCAATGCGGATGGGCATTCGAAGTTAAAAAGGCAAGTGGCACGGCCATCCTGGCCGTGTGTCGCATGGGCTTCTAGCCCATGCGACCTTACTCGCCTTGGCTGGAAGCCAAGGCGACACACGGGCTGGAAGCCCGTGCCACGTCGTTTTTACCTTTCTACTTTTTCCTTAGATTTCAACTCTTCGTGCGCAGCGCGGATGGCATCGGCCACCTGGCGGTCGGCGGGAGTGTCGAGGTGCAGCCCGCAGACCTTGGTGAAGACCGTGTCGAGGCCGAGGGGATAGTATTCTTCCATGAACTTCACATCCGGGGAAGCCATGCGCTGGCGTTCGTCGGTGCCGCGGAACTCCAGGGCCATGGCGGCGATCTTCGCGGTGGCGGGGAACTCCACGCCGTGCGCCTGATCGAAACACATGGCGCCGATGATGCGGTCTTCGCGCGAGAGCTTGCGCAGCAGGTCGCGCCCGACGCGGAAGTTGGTGTCGCCCAGCGCGCGGTTGGTGAAGCGATGCAGCAGGTCATCGATGTGCTCGCGCTGATTCTCCTCAGTGAACTCCCCCGGATAAGCAGCGATGAGCGCGCGGGCGGACTCCCACATGGCGGCGCGCGCGGCCTCGCGCACGGCGGGTACTTCCATCCCTTCCCAGATGTAGGTCATCGCCGGGTCATGCTGAAATGAACCATAGGCCACCGCCGCGTGCCCTAGGTTGTGGATGAACAGCTTGCGGTCCACGTAGGCGGCCATATTCTGCTTGGGATCAAAGCCGGGGACAGCCGGGATGGGGTTCAGGAAGGCGGTACCGTCGAGGATGAGGTGATGGTAGGCTTCGGCAAAGACCCAGAGCGGGTCTTCCGCGCGCTGCGCCTCGGTCATGATCGGCACCATCTTCCCGATGCTCGTCTCCACCAGCCCGAGCATCGCGTCGAGCGGGAAGTCGCCGGGCAACTGCCGGCGCAGGCCGTCGCGCACGATGGACGCGGCATTGCGCAGGTTTTCCGCCAGAATAATATCCAGCGGGCGCAGCCCGTGGCGCTGGTAACGCCGCTGCAGCCCGAGGGCAATGGCAGGATAGATGTAGGGCAGGGCATTGGGCCCCACCGAGGTCGCGGCGTTGTCCGCGTCGGCGAGCACCGCGGCCACCGCCTCGATATCCTTCCCATTCACCGCGCGCACATTGCGCACCCAGAGCTCTTCGGGCTGTTCATCTTTGATCATCACCCGATACTCGCCGCGCGCATTCAGCAGCGACACCAGCTCATCAACGACGTCGACAAAGACAATCTCATACCCCGCTGCGGAAAACAACTGGGCAATAAACGAACGGCCGATATTGCCGGCCCCAAATTGAACGAGTGTAGGCATAGTTATTTTACAGTTTCGGTTCAGGTAGGGACATTCCTGCAAGAATATAAGACTGTTTCTATATGCGAGCGGGGCTCCGCCATCCTTCCAGACAAGAGTCTTCCTTGGTTCCGGATCTAGATTCGGATGGGTAGAGATTCCTGTTTGGAAGGTCGGCGGATGCCCCGCCCGAATTATAGTTCCACTTATCTCAACTTCCTTCTCCGCTTCTGCCGATACTCAATCAGCATCAACCCCACCCAGAGCAGGCTGACGGCGAAGCAGGCGCCGGGCAGCAGATAGCCGAAGCGCATGTAGGGGGTGATGACCGTGCTGCAGGCGACCGGGCCGGTGAGGGAGGCGGTGATGCGGTTGGGTAGGGAGTCGACAACGCGGCCCTGGGGGTTGATGAACATGGACTCGCCGGATGCCGTGGCGCGCACCACCCAGCGGGCGCACTCCGCAGCGCGCGCCTGGGCCATGCGCCCATGCTGTTTATGCTGCACATCCGACCACTCCGCGGCGTCGTAGGTCGGTGTCACCAGCAGTTCCGCGCCGTGGTGCACCAGCCCCAGGTTGGTGGAGGCGAAGTCGAAGTCGTAGCAGATGGCGACGCCGAGTCGCCCGACCGGGGTGGCGAAGGCCGGCGTCTCCCGCCCGGGCACGCCGTCGGAGAAGAGCTGGATGGGATGCGTTTTATAATACTTCCCCACCAGGTTGCCGTCAGGCCCGATCACCAGCGCGGTGTTGTAGAACAACTGCCCCTCAAGCTGCAGCATAGCATGGCGGCGCAGCGTATCAACATGCACACCGGCCGGCACATGGTCCTTGCACCCGAGTACCAGTATGCAATGCAACCGACGGGCGAGGGCTTGCAACTCGGCGAACTCCTTCTGATTGGAGAGCGGGTAATCGAGCAAGGCACATTCCGGCCAGACGACCAGGGACGGCGCTGTCCTCGTTGCAGCCGCCAGCGTATGCTGTTTGAATTCCTCCAGGCTGCCGGCATCGCTCTGCACAATGCAGGCGTTGACGGCTTCCGCGGGCGCCGGCGGGAGTGTCGTTCGCTGACTCGGCAAACTGAATAGTGCCGAGATAGCCAGTACAACAACGACCAGCGGGGCACTGAGCAATACCTTGCGGGAGGGTTTCACCGGCATGGAGATAATCTCCGCCAGCAGCGCATTCACCAGCACGATGAGGAAGGTGGCGCCGTAGACCCCGATGATGGGGTAGAGCAAGTTGCCGTGGCGGCTGGCGATCAGCGTGTAGCCAAACTGCGCCCAGGAGAATTGGAAATACCACCCCTCGCAGCGAATCCACTCGATGGCCAGAAAGAGCACCGGCGCCAGCAGCGCCAGCCGCCGGCCGGCCTTATGCTCCGCGGCAATACGATACGCCAGCCCGAAGAGGATCCAGGGGAGCGTCGTGATGATATACAGCCCGACCGCACCGGCGCCGAAGATGCCGGCGAACCAGGGGAGCGCGGCGGCGAAATACACCATGCCGAACCAGAGCATCAGCCAGCCCGCGCCGCGCACGGTAAGGGTGCGCCGCAGTGCCAGCAGCAGCGGCACCAGGCACAGCCAGGCCAGCCACCAGATTTCATGCGGCGGGAAGAGGAGTGAGGCCAGCAGCGCAGAGGCCGTCACCAGCAGAATATTCACCCCGGTGCCGCGCAGGAACCGCTGAAAGCGTACCCCGGCACGTTCTACCGTCACTTCTTGCGCAACCACGCTGTTCACGGCCATCCCGGTGTCCTCCACCCCATGTGTGCGTAAGTGATTCGATGCCTGACCAGACGAATCCTGCAAGGATTTGGTTATGTCTGTAGGACAAAGGCTGGCTTTTTGCAATGAATAAGTTTCCGTCATAACCCCTCCTATCTATGCTCTGATACGATGAATGACACAGGTGAGAGGCTCTTCCAGACGGGGATGCACCGGTTTCGGGGACTGACATCGAAACTCCGGTGGGCGGGAACGCTGATCGTTCCCTCTTTCAGCAAGGCGTGAGGAGCATAAGGAGTTTCGGTGTCTGTCCCCGAAACCCTATAAGAGCCCCTGTTGCCGAAAAACGGTCGTCTATGCAGCCGGAGATTATAATAGGGTTTTGGGGACAGTACATAACGGATGCTTCGGCTGGCACGGATGCAAAGCTATAAGGTTGCCGATACGGGCACTCCGGTATCGAGGACAGTGGTAGTCCGCGCCCACCGTGGCGCGTGGGTGGAGATTTTCACTTCGTGGTCGCCAGCTCGAAACCGGAGACGGAGTTGTCGACCACGAATCCGAGACTTCCACTTTATCATTTACCATATACTTCCGCAATTAAGCACTCGATGTTCTGATAAGGTTCGTTTCCCCCGGGTTGCCGCCAATGCGATCTCGCCACATCCATGGTCAGGACTCACACAGGGCAAGGCAAGCACCCGCAGTGCATTATGATAGACTGTTCCCCGGTACGTGAAAGGGTACCTCCTATCATGAACTTTAAATATCTTTATCGTATGTTCCTTGCACTGGCGACGCTGCCGGCGCTGCTGGTGGTCGGGTGCGGGCATTCAGAGCAGCATGCTCCGGTATTGCGCGGGCGCCTTGCCTTCGATTCCGACCGTGTGGCCCCGGATAAAACGGCCATCTATCTCGTCAACGCGAACGGCACCGATCTGCGGCAGTTGACCATGGTGTCCGGTGTAGTATTACATGACTTCAGCCCGTGGTTTAGTCCCGATGGCTCGTTTCTTGTCTTTCGCGAAGATAACGGCGAGCAGTTCGGCGACATTTACCGCATTCGCCCGGATGGCAGCAATAAAACGCTGCTCACGCCGAATACCATCAGGATCACCGATATCGACCCACGGGTGAGCCCGGATGGGAGGCGGGTAGTCTTTGCCTCGGACCGCAGTGGGAATTTCGACATCTATACCATGAGTGCGATAGACGGCAGCCAAGTGAGGCAACTGACTACCGATCCGGCCAGCGATACCATGCCGACATTCACGCCGGATGGACGCATTGTGTTCGTCTCCAACCGGGATGGGAACCAGGAAATTTACCTCATGCATAGCGACGGGAGCAACCAGACCCGGCTGACGAATAATGACGCCATCGATGAGCATCCGGTGGTGAACCCGTCCGGCGACCGCATCGCCTTTGATTCCTTCCGCAATGGGGTGTCGCCGCACATCTTTACCATGCGCCTGGATGGCAGCGATGTCCGGCAGTTTGCTGATGAGATCGGTTCCGAGCCCACCTATAGCCCGGATGGACAGTGGATTGCCTACGCCACCGCCCCCGGCATCGTGGCCCGGACCGTGGCTACGGGTAGGCTGGCCCAGATTACGCATGCCGAGGGATCCATCAGCGATGCCGACCCATCGTGGGGGCCGTAGGACGGTTTGACTTATACATTCGCTAGAATAATTCCCATGATGCCCTCCTGTCCGATACGATGAATGACACAGAAGGGAGACTCTTCCAGACGGGGGAGCGCTAGAAAAAGTTACCGGCACTCCTCTGGGGACTGCCCCCGCGGTAGAGCACGTTATTGAAACCCTCAGCACGGAGCTTGACGGTATTCGTGGGGTGACTGGTGCTTGGTCAGGGCTGTCCCCGCGTCTCTGCAACCGGTCAGATAAACGCGGGGACAGCCCAGACCGAGCGCTCTCGATCATACCGGTGTGCCGAACGTGACCTGTTCTCCTTGGACTCAGCCGAGCATTGCCGCGGGGGCAGTCCCCAACTGATTCAATGACAATGCGCCTCGGAGATGAGGTTGAGGGGTACTATACCGTCGGCGGTGATGCTGACGATTTCCAGGCCGCGGGCTTCGTCGATTTCGGCCATGGCGCCGCACTCCGGGCAGATATAGATGTGACCGATGAGGTCGTCGGTGGTGATCTCCTGCGTGTGGCCGCAGTTGGCGCAGGCCTGCGTCACGCTGAATTCGTCTACGATGAGCTTGGCGCCGGCGAGAATGGTCTCCGGGGCAATCATCTCAAACGCCTGCAGCAGCGGGCCTTCCGCAAAAGTGCCCCCTCGGCGAATGCGGATCTCCCGCACGCGCATCACCCCCTGGCGCTGCAACTCAGCCTGCAGGTGTTCAAGCAGGTGCTCGACGATGGAGTATTCGTGCATGGACAGCCCCCTTAATTTGATTCAGGATGCAGGATTCAGGATTCAAGTTTTTCATTAACGGAACCGTAGGATTGATATTACATCGACAGACCTGCGGGTAGTTTTTCTAACTCGTTTCCGTCGACAGGTCCTGAATCCTCCCATTGGCCTACTAATTCTTCGACCCGCCGCACCAACTCCGGTAACGCCTCTTTCACCGGCTCGCTCAACGCCCCCCCGATGGTATAGGGATCGACGACTTCCAGGGCGAGGATATTGATCTCTTGCGGGAAGTCCAGGTTGAGCTGTTTGGCCAGTGCCAGCATCTCGGGAAGGCCGGCGTAGTGAGGGGAGGGTGCCTGCACGGCGTCAAGGTCGCCGGGTGTCAGCGCGTGGATGGTGCCCGGCGGGCAGCGCAGGGTCTGCACGGCGTCGATGATGATGGCGTGCCGGTAGCCGAGGAAGAGATCAAGCAACGCCATGCCGCAGAGCGCGCTCTCCACCACATCCGCCTTACCGGCAAGCCGCTCGGTCAGCGCGCGGGCGGCGAAAATCCCCGCGCCGTCATCGGCGATGATTTCATTCCCCAGGCCCAATACCAGTGTGTCTGCCATCACCCATCCCGCTTGATTTCTTGCACCAGTTGCCGTTGCGCATCGAAGATGCGCACGCGGAGCGGCATCTGCCCCGGCAGCGCGTGGGTGGCGCAGCCATGGCAGGGATCATACGCGCGGAAGGCCATCTCCACCATGTTGAGGATACCGTCATCGACCTTGCCGCTCTTGATGACTCCCTTCGCCGCCTTGTCGACCGACATGGCGATGCGCGCCGCGTTGTTCTGCGTGGCGACGATGAGATTGGCCGTGGTGATCACGCCGCGCGCGTCGGTGTTGAAGTGATGGAAGAGCGTGCCGCGCGGCGCTTCCACCACGCCGATGCCTTCGGTGGGGGTCTCGGTGGGCAGCGTGCGCACCACCGGGTTGATGATCTCCGGGTCGTTAGCGAGCTGCTGCATGCGTTCGGCGGCGTAGAGCAACTCGATGAGCCGCGCCCAGTGGTTGGCCAGCGTATGGTGCACCGGCTTGCCGCCCAGCGCTTTAAAAAACCCCTCGTAGGCTTCCTGTGCACGGGGTGTAGCCATGCCGTCCGAGGCATTCAGGCGGGCCAGCGGCGCCACGCTGAAGACGCCGCTCTCCGGGCCTTCCGCGAAGTCCTTCCAGCCGACCTCCTTCAGGTAGCAGAACTTGATGTAGCTCCACGGCTCCACATGCTCGGCGACATGCGTGAGGTAATCTTGCGCGCGGAACTTGCGGTACTCCTTGCCGTCCGGGGTGACCACGCGGATCTGGCCGTCGTAGAAATTGACCTTGTTATTGGCGTCCACCATGCCCATGTAGTAGGTCTGGTGTGTGTAGGTATCGGAGACGATCCACTTCATGTAATCGGCGTTCTTCAGCACCACGTCATTGAAGATCTTCAGGCTGAAGAGCGCAAACTCCACCGCGTGATCGGCGCCGGCGATGAACTGCTGCTGATCTTCCTTGCTCAACGTGCGCGCCACGCCGCCGGGCAGCCCCAGCACCGGGTGGATGACCTTGCCGCCGGCCAGCGCGATAAGCCCGCGGAGCTGCTTGCGCAGGCCGATGACCTCCTTGCCGATCTCCAACCCGACCTTGCCCAGCACACCCAGAATGTTGCGCTCCGCCTTCGGCGCGGTCGGCCCGACGATGAAGTCCGGCCCGCCGAGGAAGAAGAAGTGCAGCGCGTGGTCTTCGACGAAGAAGGTACTGTAGACCAGCTCGCGGATCTTCTTTGCCGATGCCGGCGGATCGACGTGGTACAGATCGTCCAGCGCCTTGGTGGCAGCCATGTGATGCGCGGTGGGGCAGACACCGCAGATGCGCGAGGTGATTTGCGGCATCTCTTCGGCGGGTCGTCCCTCGGCGAACTTTTCGAAGCCGCGCAGCTCCGGCACCTGGAAGTAGGCGCGCTCGACATTGCCGTCGTTATTCAGGAAGATATCGATTTTCCCGTGCCCTTCAAGGCGGGTAATCGGGTCAACGGTCACCTTGCTGCTCATGCTTCTTTCCCTCCATCGCCGGCAATGCGGCTGTGCAACAACGACGCCGGCAGGCTGTAGCGGTAGAAGGTCCCCGCGGGATCGACAATCCCGTCCAGCAGGCGCACGATCTCCTCATCCTCGCTGGCGTCCAGGTTGGAGGAGATGGCGGAGAGCGCCTTGGCGCCGTAATCGCGTACGCGATCAGTCGGCCCCTGGCACCCGGTGCACGGCATGTTGCCGCCCAGGCAGGCCGCGCCACAGCCCAGCCGCGTCACCGGGCCCATGCACAGCACGCCTTGTGCCAGCAGGCATTGCTCCGGATCAATGAGCACCTGATGCGGGCGTTTGAACTCTTTGATGTAGAGCTTGTCCGGCTTGCTGTCCCGGCGCGTACACTCGTGGCAGATGGCCAGGTCAGGGGCGAGGATGGCGCCGCGCTCCGGCAGTTTCCCCTCCAGAATGGCGGTAAGCGCCTCCAGCACCAGCTTCACCGACGGCGGGCAGCCGGGCAGGTAGTAGTCCACTGCGATCACCTGATCCAGCGCCTTCACCGTGTCATGCATCTTCGGCAGCGAGACGATGCCTTCCGGCACTTTGAGCTCTGCCTGCGGGCGCGTGCCGCCAGGATTAGTCACGCTGGGCGCATCGGTGTAGGACTTCTGCAGCAAGGCTTCCATATTGAAAAGGTTAGCCAGTCCCGGGATGCCGCCCTGGTGGGCGCAACTGCCGTAGGCAATGACCAGTTGCGCCTTGCGGCGGAGCAGTTCAGCCATCTCCAGTTGTTCGGAAGTACGCACGGCACCGTTGATGAAGGCTACCGCCAACTCGTTGTCGGCCATGGCCTCCACGTCGCGCTTTTTGAAGTCCATGGCCACCGGCATGAAGACGATGTCCACCGCGCTGGTCACGGTAAGCAGGTCTTCCGCCAGGTCGACGATAGACTCTTCACACCCGCCGCACGAGGCGCACCAGTAAAAGGCGATCTTCGGCTTGCTCATTTGGCACCTCCCGGCACAGTCGTGGTATCGTGATGACCCTCGACCGCGGGGCGATTCAGGTGCAGCGGGCCCAGCCGGCGCACCTGCTCCACCATCTCGTTCGTCACTTTCTGCACGCGGTCGCCTTCCGAGGCGGAGATCCACTCCAACCGCAAGCGCTCCTCCGCGATGCCCATCTGCTGCAACAGCCGCCGCAGCAGGTGGAAGCGGCGCAGGCATTTATAATTGCCTTCCTGATAGTGGCAGTCGCCGGGGTGGCACCCGCCGATGAGCACGCCGTCCGCCCCCTGGTTGAACGCCGTCAGCACGAACTGCGGGTCGAGCCGTCCGGAGCACATGATGCGCACCACGCGGATATTCGGCGCATAGGTCATGCGCGAGGTGCCGGCCAGGTCAGCAGCGGTATAGGTGCACCAACTGCAAAAGAACGCCACGATGCGGGGTTCGAACGTGTCCTGTGGTTGATCAGACATAACGCAATACCCCTTCTATCTCTTCATACACCTGCTCGTCCGTGAAGAGATGCTGCTGTGCCGCACCGGACGGGCAGGCGGCCACACAGGTGCCGCAGCCTTTGCACAGTGCCTCGTTGATCTCCGCAACGCCCTTCTCGGCGTTGTAGCCGATGGCGCTGAACGGGCAGAGGGCGATGCAGGTTTTGCAGCCTGAGCACTGCGTGTTGACGATGAACGCCGTGTTCGGCTCCAGCTCCACGTGCCCGCGGTCTACCAGCGACAGCGCCTCCGCCGCGGCGGCGCCGGCCTGCGCCACGCAATCCGGGATGTCCTTCGGCCCCTGGCAGGCGCCGGCGATGAAGATGCCGTCGGTGAAGGTGGAGACCGGCGCCAGCTTGGGATGACGCTCGAGGAACCAGCCTTCCTTGCTGCAACTGATGTTGAACAGCCGGCGCACCTCCTCGGCATCCGCCTGCGGCTCCAGGCCGACCGCGAGCACCACCATATCTACCGGGATGCGCCGCACGATGCCGATGAGCGTGTCCTCCGCGCGGACGACCAGCTTGCCTTCCTCGTCAGGGATCATCGCCCAGTCGGTCACCTCGGCTGCACGCCCGCGGATGAAGTGGACGCCTTCTTTCAGCAGCTTGTCGTAGAACTCCTCGTAACCCTTGCCCGGCGTACGCATGTCGATGTAGAAATCGAACACCTCGGCCTCGGTGCGCTCGTGAATGAGGTGGGCGAGCTTCAACGAATACATGCAGCAGACGCGGGAGCAGTAACGGTTGGTGTGCTCGTCGCGGCTGCCCACGCAGTGGATGATCGCCACCGACTTCGGCTTGCGCCCGTCCTTCAGCAGCACCTCGCCGCCGGTGGGACCGGAGGCATTCACCAGCCGCTCCACCTCCACGCTGGTGTAAACGTTGGGGTATTTGCCATAGCCGTATTGCGCCATACGCGCGGCATCAAAGTGCTTGAAGCCGGTGGCCAGGATGATGGCGCCGACGTTCACCTCGACGATCTGCTCCTGCTGAGTGAAGTCGATGGCGTGGCGCTCGCAGGCCGCGGCACAGGCTTGCTTGCACTTGCCGGTTTTGAGATGGAGGCAGGTTTGCGGATCGATGAGGACGACAGAGGGAGTGGCTTGCGGGAAGGGCATGTAGACCGGCTTGCGCTTGCTCATGCCGAAGTTGAATTCATCCGAGAATTTGCCCTCCTTGAACACGCAGGCTTCCACGCACTGGTTGCAGCCCACGCAGTCTTCTTCGATCACGTATCGCGGCTTGCGCTTCACCTTCACGGTGAAATTGCCCACATAGCCGTCGATCCCGGCGACCTCAGAATAGCTCCATAGCGTGATGTTGCGGTGAGAGCGCACGGCGGACATCTTCGGGGTGAGGATGCACGCGGCGCAATCGAGTGTGGGGAAGGTCTTATCGAACTTCGCCATGTAGCCGCCAATGGTCGGTTCGCGCTCGACGAGGTACACCTTCTTGCCGGCGTCGGCCAGCGTCAGCGCCGCCTGGATGCCGGCAATGCCGCCGCCGACGATCAGCACGTCGGGGTTCACCGGCACGCGTTGCCGCTCCAGCGCTTCGTGGTAGTTCACGCGCCGCACCGCCCCGGCAACCAGCGCCTTCGCTTTTGCCGTGGCTGCGGCCTTATCCGCCGTCACCCAGCTCACGTGCTCGCGGATGTTGGCCATCTGGAAGTAGAAGGGGTTCAGCCCGCCTTCCGCAGTGGCGCGCCGGAAGGTCGCTTCGTGCATCAGCGGCGAGCAGGAGGCCACCACCACGCGATTGATGCCCAGCTCCTTGATGTCCTGCTGGATCAGCTCCTGCCCGGGGTCGGAACACATGAACTTATACTCGCGCACCACGGCGACGTTCGGCAGCGTGTTGGCAAACTCCACCACCGCGCTGATGTCCACCTTGGCGGCGATATTGATGCCGCAATGGCAGATGTAGACGCCGATTTTCGGTTGACCGGGTCCGGAAGACATGTCTCCTCCTCCTTCAATTTCATGCTCTTACTCATGCTCAAAACAGGTCAATATCCAGTTTCTGAACATGAGTATGAGCACGAGCATGAAAAACCAGCTTACGCCGCAACGGATGCTTTCAACGGCACAAAGAGGCGCTTGAGCCCGAGCTCCTGCTCCGAGGCGCCCAGCGCCAGCCCCATCAGTTGAGTGAAGTAGGCCACCGGCAGTGAGACATTCTCATGGTGCTGTTTGGCAATCTTCGTCTGATAGCACTCCAGGTTGAACTGGCACAGCGGGCAGGCCGTGGCCAGCACCGTAGCCCCACGCTTTTTCGCTTCATGCAGCAAGTCAAAGTTGAGGCACAGGCCGACATCCTCGATAGTGCCGGTCATCGTGCCGCCGCAGCAATGTGTCTTCAACGGCCAGTCCACAATTTCTGCGCCCATCGCCTGCAGGATGCGGTCCATGCTGGTCGGATTGGCCTGATCATCGAAGGTGGCATACGGGCGGACAATCTGGCAGCCGTAATAACAGGCCACTTTCATCCCGCTCAACGGCTTACTCGCGTGGTGTTCTAACTGCTCCAGCCCCACATCGTTGAGCAGAATATCCAGCGGGTGGCGTACTTTAGCGTGACCGTTGTAGTTCAACTGGGCCTCGCGCAACGCCGAGATCACCCGCCGGTTAATCTCCGGGGATTCGGCAATGTTGTGCTGGGCCTTGGACAATACCAGGTAGCACGCGGCACACGGCGCCATCACCTGCGCCTCCTCGCCGCCCTGCTCCTCCGCCAGCGCCAGGTTGCGCGCCGCGAGCGCGAAGGCTTTCACTTCATCCACCGCCATATACGAGGTGGCCCCGCAGCAGTTCCAATCGTCGATCTCCTGGACGGCGACGTCCAACCGCTTCAGCACGGTCAACAGCGATTCTTCATATGCCTTGCCGGTGCTTTTCAGCGAGCAACCGGGGTAGTAGAGATATTTCATGAGACACCTCTTTGGTGGGCTGAGGGCTGAAGGCTGAGGACTGATGGTTCCCATATCCGTAACCCTCTCCCTATTGAGGAAGGCTGTGGCTTGAAAGCCGATGGTTGCGGATATAGCACCTTCAGCCCTTAGCCTTCAGCCCCCGACTTATCCACCGCGTGCATGATCGTCAGCAGGTCGCCCTTCGCGCCATGGCGGGCTTTGATCTTCTCCGGCAGGATAGGCATGCGACCGCGCAGGAAGAGGCCCAGGCCGAGGAAGGCCTGCCTGATCATCAGGAACGGGTTAGTCTTCAGGTACATGCGCACGAGCAACTCGCTCTCATGGCTACGGCCATAGCGCATTACCGTGGTATAGAACTCACGCGCCAGCACCGGGACCGGGAAGTGCTTCGGATAGACTTTCTTCTGGATAGCCTCCTGTTTCAACGCATACATCACATCGGTGATGCGGATTTGCTTGGGACATTCCACCGTACAACTGTAGCAGGAGGCGCATAGCCAGATGGTCTTGCTGTCCAGCACCTCGTCGCGGAAGCCGGCGCGGGTCATGGCGATTATCTTCCGCGGGGAGTGATCCATATAGATGCTCATCGGGCAGGTGCCACTGCAGGTGCCGCACTGAATGCACGCATTCAGGGTTTCTCCGCGGGATTTCGTGGTGATTTGCGCGCCGAAATCATGATCCAGCTCGGACTCATACTTGATCTTGCGTTGCCATTCCGCCATATCCACCGCCGTTCTTTCCGGCACAAAGCCGGGTGGTTCATCAGCAAAGTCGGTTGTATCGCGTACAATGCCTACGGTTTTTACTACGATTGCGTCTTGCGTATAACGCTTATTAAAAGGTACAACTTAACATACACCTAAGGGAAGAAGGCCGTCAATCACTTGTCATGGACGAAACGCCTGTTATTTGTGCGATAATGCACTTAATTATATTAAGTAAGCCAGAACCATGCCCACCTTGGCCATGCCTTCAAGGGTGTGCGAATCTGCTTACCCCTCACCAGTTCTACGGTGAAATTCTTAAAAAAACGAAGCGTCGCCACGTTGACAGTGCCTCCCGCGAATGCTATACTCATGCAGCTTTGGGGCCATAGTTAAGCGGGATAACAGTTCCCTCGCACGGAACAATCGGCGGTTCGAGTCCGCCTGGCTCCACCAATATCGTCTTCACCAAACCTCGGAAGTGCATCGGCCTTTCGAGGTTTTTTCGTTTCTCCCCCTGCTGCAGTGTTGACACGCAAGAAAAAACGTAGTTCACTACTGGCGTTGGAAAAACGAACAAGGAACCAGGTGAAGGGATGCGGAAATCTGTTGACACCAGCAGTCGCGCAACGCATACGGCACCATATTCCAGCAGAGGATACGTCATGCATGAGATCGTTTCGAACCAAACGCTAGCACCCAATGTCGTTCGCGTTGAAGTTACCGCGCCGCGCATCGCCGAAATCCGCCAGCCCGGGCAATTCATCATCCTCCGCCGTGGTCCGGGGTCGGAGCGCATTCCGCTCACCATTGCCGATACCAACCCGGCAACTGGCACCATTACACTGGTCATTCAGGCAGTCGGCAAGAGCACGCGTGAGCTGGCCGCGTTGAAGCCCGGCGACGCCATTCAGGATATCGCCGGCCCGCTGGGCCGCGCCACTGAGCTGATCCCCTCCGGCCATGCCGTCTGCGTGGGTGGCGGCGTGGGCACCGCGGTGGTCTACCCGATCGCGCAGGCGTTGTCGCGCCAGGGTGTGCAGGTGACCAGCATCATCGGCGGGCGCACGAAAGAATACGTTATCTACGCGGAAGAGCTGAGCGCGGTGGGCACGCTGATCATCTGCACCGATGACGGCAGCCATGGCCGCCACGGCTTCGTCACCGACGCGCTAAAGGATACGCTGACCGCGGACGGCGTCGATATCGTCTACGCCGTCGGCCCGGTGCCGATGATGCGCGCCGTCGCCGAGCTCACCCGCCCCTTCGGCGTGCACACCATCGTCTCCCTCAACCCCATCATGATCGACGGCACCGGCATGTGCGGCGGTTGCCGCGTCAGCGTGGGCGGCGAAACGAAATTCGCCTGCGTCGACGGTCCCGAATTCGACGGCCACCTGGTGGACTTCAACGAACTCCGCGACCGCCTCGGCACTTATCGCGATTTCGAAGCGGATGCGCTGGCGCGGCATGATGAAAATTGTAGGATCGGGTTGGATTAATTACCTGATGAGGGAATCTGTCTTCGACTTCGGCGAACCATGCTTATTTCGGGATAGATCTGATCAACCGTATTGAGCATGAGCATGAGTAAGAGTATGAGTATGAGTATGAACGAACAGTCCGATAAGCATGATAGCGAGGATACTTCGATGTCCGTCACAGCACAAATCAGCGCCAAGGAGCGTCTGGCGATCGATCGGCAGAAGATGCCGGAGCAAGACCCGCTCGAGCGCCGATCCAATTTCAGTGAAGTGAACCTGGGGCTCCCCGAGCACTTGGCTCTGCTGGAGGCACAGCGCTGCCTGCAGTGCAAATCGGCAAAATGCATTGCCGGGTGCCCGGTGCTGGTCAACATTCCCCGGTTTATCAGCCTGCTGTCCGAAGGCGACCTGCAGGGGGCGGCGGAAAGCCTGCTGGGTGACAACGCCCTGCCCGCCGTGACCGGGCGCGTGTGCCCACAGGAGACGCAGTGCGAAGAAGTGTGCATTCGCGGGCTGAAGGGCGCGCCGGTGGCCGTAGGCTACCTGGAGCGCTTTGTCGCTGACTGGGCGCGCGAACACCAGGTGGGCATGCGCAGCGCCCCGGTGACCCCGAGCGGGAAGAAGGTGGCGGTGGTCGGCTCCGGACCTGCCGGCCTCACGGCGGCTGGCGAGCTGGTGAAATATGGCCACGACGTGACGATCTTCGAGGCCTTCCACACGCCGGGCGGTGTGCTGGTCTACGGCATCCCGGAATTCCGCCTGCCGAAAGCCATCGTGCGCCAGGAGGTGGAGCGCCTGCGACAGCAGGGGGTGAAGATCGAGTGCAATGTGATCGTCGGCAAAACCTACACGCTGAGCGAGTTGCGCGAGCGCTTTGATGCCGTATTCATCGCCAACGGTGCCGGCCTGCCGGTCTTCATGAACGTGCCCGGCGAAAATTTCAAAGGCGTCTACTCCGCCAATGAATACCTCACCCGCGTCAACCTGATGGCGGCCTACAGCTTCCCGGAAGTCGACACGCCGGTATTGAAAGGCAAGCGCGTGGTGGTGGTGGGCGGCGGCAACGTGGCCATGGACGCCGTGCGCACTGCCAAGCGTCTGGGCGCCGATGAGGCGGTGATCGCGTATCGCCGCGGCAAGAAAGAACTGCCCGCGCGCATCGAAGAGATCCACCACGCCGAGGAGGAAGGCATCACTTTCGACTTCCTGGTGGCGCCGCTCGAAGTGCTGGGTAACGAACAAGGCTGGGTTACCGGCCTCAAGTGCATCCGCATGGAGCTGGGCGAGCCGGATGCCTCGGGCCGCCGCCGCCCGGTACCGATTGAGGGCTCGGAATTCATCATCCCCTGCGACATCGTGGTGGTGGCCATCGGCACCCGCGCCAACCCGCTGCTCACCGCCACCGCTCCCGAGCTCAAACTGAATAAATGGGGCAACATCGAGGCGGACGAGAACGGCATGACCAGCATCCCTGGCGTCTTCGCCGGCGGCGATATCGTCCGTGGCGCCGCCACCGTCATCCTCGCCATGGGCGATGGGAAACGGTCGGCGAAGGCGATTGATGCGTATTTGCGCAAGTAAAAAGCAAAGGGTAAGACCGGTATACGGAAGATGCACCGGTTTTGGGGACTGACATCAAAACTCCAGTGGGTAGATATGCTGTTGGTTGCGAAGTACCATGAGCGGCAGCAGACCATAAGGAGTTTTGGTGTCTTGTAAGAAAAATGTGATTGTTGACATTCGAGAGTCACTGGTGGCGTGAACGGAGGTAGGCCGCACCCACCGTGGCGCGCGGAGGGAAGCCTCCGTGCCGTGGGCGACAACACCGTCACCGGGTTCGAGTTGGCGATCACGGCGCGGAAGTTTCCCCCAGCGCGCCACGGTGGGTGCGGCCTACTACTGTTCTCGGTACCCGAGTGCTGTTATCGGTAGCCGGACGATATGGCATCCCTGCCAGCCGCGACTCGTGATGGGAACTGTCCCCAAAACCCTATCATAGTACCGGTTGCATAGATAATTATATTGGTAAGAAGCAGGAGCGCTCATAGGGTTTCGAGGACAGACACCGAAACTCCTTATGGAAAAAGCATTAACAGGTACGAGAGCGGTTTGCTTACACGAGAGGTGGAGTTTCGATGTCAGTCCCCGAAATCGGTGCATCTTCCGCCAGCCTGATCAATATACCAAATACCGAGGGAGACCAATGACCGGACGAGAACGCCTCCTGGCGACGTTGCGGCGGGAGCCGGTGGATCGGGTGCCGATTTCCACCTATGAGCTCACCAGCATCGGCGCATTTGGCTGGATGAATGAGGAGCCGTCGTACACGCGGCTGATGCACGAGATCAACACGCGCACCGAGCAATTGCCGCTCTGGGGCGCGCACATGCCGCGCAGCCCGCAGGACGCGCCGGTCGATTACGAGCAGTGGCAGGAAGGCGCGTATACCGTCACCCGCATGACGATCCACACGCCGAAAGGCGACCTCACCGCGGTGAGCAAGGAAGAACCGAGCGTGAAGACGACGTGGACGGTGGAGCATCTGTGCAAGACTGAGGAGGATATCCAGCGCTGGCTCTCGCTGCCGGTCAACCTGATGCCGGTGGACGCCTCCGGGTTCGCCAACATCGATGCCGAAGTAGGAGACCGCGGGCTGGTGCTGTGCGATACGGGAGATGCCCTCGGCTGGGTTGCGCCACTCTTCGAATTCGGCGAGTTCACCATCCTGGCGATGACCGAGCCGGACCTGGTGCGCGAGATGTGCGACCGCATGCATGCCCGCATCATGCACCTGCTGCGCGGCACGCTGGAAGCCGGCTGCGGCCCCTTCTATCGCATCTGGGGACCTGAGTACGCCACCCCACCCTACCTGCCGCCCAGCGCCTTCAAGGAGTTCGTGGTGCCGTATGTGACGGAGATGGTCGACCTCATCCATCAGTACGGCTGCTATGCCCGCATCCACAGCCACGGCAATATCCGCCACGTGCTCGACTACATATTGGAAACCGGCGCCGACGCCATCGACCCCGTGGAACCGCCCCCGGACGGCGACATTCCGCTGGCGGAAGTGAAGGCCCGCTACGGCGACCGCCTCATCCTCTTCGGCAACATGGAGCTGAAATACCTGGAGCAGGAGACCCCGGTGGAGATCGACGTGCGGGTGAAAGAGATGATGGATGCTGCGAAAGCCGGTGGCGGCTACGTCCTTATGCCCACCGCCGCCCCCATCAACATCCCGCTCTCGCCGAGGACGGAAGCGAATTACCTGGCGTATATCGCAGCGGGGGAGAAGTACGGGCGGTACTAATACTGGAGCGCGAACCTCCCGGTGAGCGATAGGCAAGCCTGCATGTATAATCTATCGCTCACCGGGAGGTTCGCGCTCCAGGTTACTTCGCGGAAAACTTCGTCACATCCCCGGTCATCACGGTAACGGCGCCCTTCAAATTCTTCAGGTTCTTATCCGGGTGCTCGAGGACTTTGAGGATCTTCCAGCCGGCATTCGGCAGGCAGGTTTTCACCTCGGTGGCCAGACGCGCAGTGCCGTTTTTCTGCACGGTGAGCGTGTACGGCGCATCGCCGACGCCTTCCATCACCGCAACGGGCGTCTCTTTCCCATTCTTCTTCGCCTTCACCACTTTCATCAGCCAGACGGTATACAGCTTCTTGCTGTCGAGACCGGACGCGGTGATGGTGAGTTCGTTCTGCGAATTATCGGAGCTGCACACCAGCATAGCCGTGCCTCTGGCCTTCGGCGCCGCTTTCTGGCCTTTCAAGGCGATGGTGCCCATATTGACCCGGGTGGCCAGCCGTTGGCTGGGGGGAGCGACGATGCGCGGTATATTTTTGGGTTGTTGCGCATGCCCACCCGGCTGCTCAAACGAGGCAACAGCCCAGAGCGCCGAAGCGAATGTCACCGTGAGCGCCATGGCGGCACCAACCGAGATGAGGGTCTTCATAGGTCAACTCCTTTACATAACCATACTAACAATATCCTGTATGTGTCCTGATGCTTACCGATATAAACCAGGAATGGTTGTTAATATAAATTCCATATAGCGTTGCGAATTCGGTGAATCTGTCGGGTGAGTTTGCGTCCTGGAAGGACGACCGAAAATAGCCCAGCATTTGAATGCTGGGGTGGCATCGTCAGATAAATGCAAGTCCTGGGAGGACGACCGGTTTTCAAGCATTTTTTAGGTCGTCCTTCCAGGACTTTGATCGTCTATATTTCGTCCCTTAGCACTGAAGTGCAGGGTTATTTTCAGGCGACCCTCTGGGTCGATCTCTTATAGAATCGGCTGTTCTGTTAAATGGCATGGTAAAGTTGTCTGCATGCCCTTCTCCGCTCGTACTTCCGCCTGATCAAGGAACGCGCACAGGTCGAGTTTGGTCACGCATTCCGGTGATACGGCAAAGCCCGCCCAATCTTCCAGCAAGGCATGCAGGGTGGCAGGGTTGATTTCGCGCGGGTAATCGCTGGCGAAGCCGGGTTTTAGGCGGATGTAGGTCATGAGTTCATCGAGCGCCTGCCGGCAGAATGTCTGGCCTTCCGCGATGGCGGCGGAGGCATCCGCGCCGTTGCGCACGGCCTCTTGTGCCTGGAGATAGCTGCCGTAGGAGAGGAAAAGATTCAGCCGACTGTTGAGATAGACCAGCGTCCAGTGCATCGGCTGCAGCACTTGCTCGACCCAGAAGGCGATGTCCGGCGTCTGCACAGCCGCACGCTGCACGATATCCATTTGCGCTGCGACTTCGTCCAATTGCGCGCGAAGCGCGGTGGTCGCAGCAATGGCTGGTTGAAAATTCTCCCATGTCATCACGCCATGCGGATCCTGCGCGCCGGGCATGACCAGCCGGACGAACGCACTCCCCGGGATGGCGAAGAGCTCCGGGCGATGATCCCACATGATGGGCGTGCCGGGCGGCACCGGCAGCGCATCCGGCGCCGCCAGATAGGGATCAAGGCCCCAGCAATCGTAGTTCGTCCAGAAGTCACGGTCGTTGTGCTCGTGATACATTTGGACGTCCAGCAGCAGATCGAGCGCACGCGACAGCGCCTGCGCACCGTCGGTGCCGAGGATATGGGCGTAGGTATCCGCCACCCAGTCCTGCCAGGTTCCCTGCGGATTCCATTGCTTGTGCAGGTTGTAGCGCACCAGCATCCAGCCCAGAGAGTGCATCACATAGACGCCGCAGGCATAGGTGGCAAAGCAGTCGTATTTCAGGAAGACCGGATAGTCCTCATCAACCCGCCGTAATGACGAGGGATGGACCATCGGCATATCCGCCCGGCAGGCGAACTGCAGCTCGCGAATCGCAAAGATACGCCGGTTGCCACCGTCTCGCGCATTCGCCTGCTCCAACTCGTGCAGCCAGCCTTCGATAGACTCGGCTTTGTTATTATTCGTGTAGTAATAGATCATACTCAACGAGCCGGGGGCGATATGCGGCACCACCTCGCGGGCGAGCAGCGCGTCATCCGGCAGGGCATTTTTGTACCCCATGTGCCCATGGCCGATGGGCGGTAGCCCGAGAGCGGCGATCTCCGGATCGGTGTTGAGATGATCCAACACCCGGTTCCAGAGTTCCACATTCGTCACCGTGCCGCAGTGCGGACACATGCAGTGCGCCAGCCGCTGCTCCGGCCCTTCGACGCCGATGGCGTTCGGCCCTTCGTCCCAGTTGCAGAAGACGCCCGCCAGGCGATGCTTGTGCTTACGCGCGGCGCTGGCGGCTCTGGCCGCGAGCACCCGCCAGAATCCCGGCCTGGCCACACACATCTGCCGCGGGAAGTTCTGGTAATACTCGTTGATGTTCGTGCAATAATCCTCATCGGTGCACCCGTCATGCGGGGTATCCTTCGCGGAATTGCCGGGATGGACGTTGAACAGGGTCTTGAGGCCGCGGGCATCCAGGTACTCCCAGAGCGCCTGGCTGGGCTCTTCCGTCTTCCCCGGATCCGATCCGTCAAACAGGATCACATTCGCTCGTGTCTTTACCACCCAGGCTACCAGCAGCTTCACCCGCTCGTGATTGCCCGCCCAATCTTCCCAGCGCCAGGCGCCTACGTCGCTGAAGTGCGCGTTCATCAGCCGTGTGCCACGCAACCCGTTATGGGTGTGGGAGGTTTCGTAGAAGACGCGCATGGCCCGGTTAGGCGTATCACAGATTTGCAATTGCTCCGGGCACGGAGGCATCGCCGGGATAATATCCGAGAAGGGATGCGTGAAGCGGACGCCCAGGTAGGCTTCGGCAAAGGCGTAGACGGCATACTGCCAACCGAGCATATCCCGCGCCCGCAGCACGGCGACGGCGCGCCCGTCCACCTCCAGCACATCCAGCGCAAAGCTCTCCGCCGGCGCCTGGAACGGCGGGATCGCCCCGGCTCCCTCCAGCGCTGCGATCTCCGGCAGATTCTCCGCACTCCCGGCCAGGATGGTCAGGTCAGCCGGGGCAACACCCCAGGACTGTGCCCCGAAGAAGCGCATCCAATAGCCTCGCAGATCATCCAACGCCTCGCTGATGGCAAACTGTTCGGCAGGGGAGAATGCTCCCATGATTGCTGTGGCGGTACGGCGGTCGGTGGCTTGACCCTGGTTCGGTATAAGTGTCATCTGATCGGTCCCTTCTCGTGCGATGTGTATATCAACGCGGTTATAAGTATAGCGGAAGGGCGGACGGGCGAAAAGAAGCGGTCTGGCTTCTATTCACGTGAAGTTTGGGGACTGCCCCCGCGGTAAAGCTCGCTCGTATAGCCAGCAGCACGCAGCGGAATGGTATCCGTATTGTGACCAGCACCCGGTCTGGGCTGTCCCCGCGTTTGCAACTGGTCAGATTCGGGAGGGCGACGGTCCCCCGGAGCCGATAAGAGAACTGGTTGCATAATCTGGCTCCGGGGGACCGTCGCCCTCCCGCTACACACGATCACTGGTCAGATCCAGTTTCCATACCCCTCAATCCACCGGTCTGTATACCAGATCCATTGGTCCTGTGTACTCCGCTTTCGGGCGGATAAGCCGATTGTGCTCCCACTGTTCGAGGATGTGGGCGATCCAGCCGGCGAGGCGGCTGCAGGCGAAGATGGGGGTGAAAAGGTCGGCCGGAATGCCCATGGCCGTGTAGCAGATGCCGGAATAGAAGTCGACGTTGGGATAGACTTTGCTGTAGCGGCGCATGGCCTGTTCCACGGCGACGGAGATATCGAACCGGCGCGTGTCGCCGGCGAGGTGGGAGAGATGGGCGGCGTACGCGCGCAGCACGGTGGCGCGGGGATCGTCCGTACGGTAGACACGGTGGCCGAAGCCGGGAACCTTCCGCTTGTGCGCCAGCGCATCGAGCACCCAGGCCTCGGCAAGATCGGGGGTGCCGATTTCGTCCAGCATGCGGATTACTTGCTCGTTGGCGCCGCCGTGCAGGGAGCCTTTCAGCGCGCCGATGGCGCTGGTGAGCGCCGAGTAGATGTCGGTGAGCGTGGCGGCGGTGACGCGGGCAGCGAAGGTAGAAGCGTTAAGCTCATGGTCGGCATGCAGGATGAGCGCCGCATCCAGCGCCTGCAGTGCCGTTGCCGTTGGCTCCTGCCCGTGCAGCGTGTAGAGAAAATTGTCGGCGATGCTTTTGTCGGGACACGGCATCACCGGGTCCAGCCCCCGGCGTATCCGATGGTGCGTGGCCACCAGCCAGGGGAGCCAGCGGAGCAGGCGGCAGGCAGTGCGCAGAGTAGCCTCAACGCCGGTGTCCCCGCCATCATCCCAGGCCTCCAGGGCGGAGACCGCAGTGCGCAGCACGCTCATCGGGTGTGCGGTGACGGGGAGCAGGCGCATCTGGGTGATAATGGGCCAGGGGAGATCATCGGTGTCCGGCATGGCGCGGAAGGCGGCGAGTTCGCCGGCTCCCGGCAGGCGGCCATGCCACAGCAGGTAGGTGACTTCCTCAAAGCTGCTGCCCTCGGCAAGGTCGATGGCATCGTATCCGCGATAAATCAGGCGTCCAAGGTGCCCATCAATGAAACAGATAGCCGACTGGCAGACAGTCACATCCTCCAGCCCCGCGTTGACGGCAGGCGTGTGCGGCAATGATACGCTCGGTTTCGCATCATCAAGATGGACAGGGCGGGGGAGCGGCAGTGGCGGCAGCACCGTGCGCGACGGCTTCCGCAGGATACGGTTGGCTCTGGACATGGGTTTCCTTTCTGGCGTTCGTGGGCCGGCATAGGCCTGACCCGGTCGCCGTGACTACGAGGTTAGCTGACGGGTTAAGGTGGAAAAGGTCACCTCGCCCCAACCAGGTTGGGACTTCACCCCAAAAAAACGGGTTCCCCGCTCCCACACCGTGGGATTCGTCACTTGCTTGTTGTCCAGGGGGTACATCCACTGTAGCCTGTTTGCCATGGCTTTAAACATAAGGCAAGGAAATGGGTGAATAATTTAATCCGTCGTTTGCGGCAGCTCGGTATGGAGGTATTCACAGGGATAAACGGGATGGAAAGGATAGGCAGGATAAGGAAATTGAACTGACAGCAACAGCAACCACCGCCATCCTATCCATCCTTTGCATCCCTGTGAAATCCTTCGCGGTGAAAAACGATTGACAACCGGACATGGCAACCGTATGATGCCGGAGACATAGGAGAGAATACGATGCCCGCAGAACGTTTCCCCCTGGGAATCTTTTCCTGGTTTGGCCTGCCCATGCCGGGGCCGGCGCGCGTGGCGGCCATTCGCCGGGCGGGTTTTTCCGCGACCTCCGTGTGGTGGGATGCCGAGAAGTATGGCGCCCGCCTGTATGAGTATCCCGCGTTGATCCGTGCGGAAGGCCTCTTTCTGGAAAATGCGCATGTGCCGTTTCACCTGGCGAATCACCTGTGGAGCAGTGATGCGGTGGTGCGACAGGCGGCGGTAGAACAGCATCTGCGCTGGATCGAGGACCTTGCACGCTTTGCGATCCCCATGCTGGTGATGCATATCACCACGGGCGAGAATCCGCCAGCCATCACGCCGGAGGGGATGGACGGCCTGCTGCGCATTGTCGCCGCGGCGGAGGCGGCCGGCATCACCCTCGCCATCGAAAACACCCGGCGCTGGGATTACCTGGAGCGCGTCTTCGCGGAGATTCCCTCGCCGGCGCTGGGCCTCTGCTACGACTCCTCGCATGACTGGCTGTACCGCCATGACCAGCCGCTGCCGCCGGCGGTGATCACCCGCCTGGTAGCCACCCATTTCTCCGATAACGCGGGCTACCTCGATAACCACTGGCTGCCCTTCCAGGGGTGCATCCCCTGGGAGACGCTGCTGCCGCAACTCCCCTGGGCAAGCTATACCGGCTGGCTCTTCCTGGAAGTCGTCCCGACGGCGGGCAAACGTGAACAGGACCCGGTCGCCTTCCTCGGACAGGCCTACCAGGCCGCTGTCCGACTGCGTGAAATGATACTGCGCATCTCAGCAGGTGCAGAAGCCTGATGCGCTCTCTGTCGGCATGTAGCTGGCGTCTTCGTTTTACAGGTTAAATCGCCGCATCCATCCCCAGCCGCGCGAGGAGTGTCTCGACGGCGGCAGCCCCCGGCACGACCGCTGCCGCGCACAGGCGCGTGTTGAGCTCGGTGTGGATGGTTTCCGGTGTCAGGGAGGCTGAAAAGCGCGGCAAGCACTCCCTCTCCTGGAGGTAGGTGATGAGATTATCGATGCTCGTTCGGCGGATGCGCGGGATATCCGGCAGCCGGGTCAAAAAGCGCGTGGCATCGCCCCGGCATTCCTGGGCCAGTTCCACGACATTACTGTAATATGTCGTGGCGGCAATGGGCGACGCATCCAGCAGGTCAGGCGTGATCGGAGTGCCATGGTAGTCGCGCCAGGTGTCGCACAGGCAGCGAATGATGGCAATGGCCTGCTGGACTTCCGTGGCGAAACACTCCCGCTCGCTGATGCCCAACCGTGCACAGGCGATTGCGCCGCCATCGGTGAGCAGCCGCTCCAGTTGGCCCACGGTGGAAATGCGCCGTTGCAGTGCCTGGTATAACTCCTCCGGCTGGGAGAGGACATACCAGAGATGCGCCGTGTTCGCCGGTGCGGCAGGATTGAACGCCGGGATGCCGAGTTCGCGCCCATACGCTTCGTAGCTCATCCCCGGCACAGGGGCCGGGATGGCCACCGCCGGCAGCAGCTCGGTAATGGCCGCCGCTTGTCCGGCAGGCAGGCGCTCGCTGCCGATGACCTGATAGTTCCAGCGCAAGGGGATCGGTGCTGCACCTGCCGCCATGGCGCGCTGCCGGCTCTGCCACTTGGCCACCTCATCCGCCTGGCCGGTCAAGTAAAAGAGCTGGCGGCGCCGGCTCGGTGCGGCAATCGCCTTCAGGATGGAATCCACCACCACCTCGGCACGCTGATCATCACTGTTGCCAAGCACCTCATCCAGCACCAGCGGGAGCCGCGTGCTGCCGGCTTCCTGCACCTCAAGAAACGCCAGGCGTACGGCGATCAGCAATTGGATCCGCGTGGCGCTGGACAGCATAGCCAGCGTGCGGGGGGCATGCGGGTCGCGGGTGTCGATGGCCTCGAAATGCGGCCGTTCGCCAAGGTAGGACACTTTCAATTCGTAGCGCCCTGCCGTGATCTCGCTGAAGAGCGCTCGCGCCTGGCGGAGCACCTCGCTGGCATTGTGGTCGCTCTCGCTGCGCAGCCATTCCACCAACAGGTCCCCGGTGTGCTGCCGCACGACGGCATCGCGCAGGTGGAGCAGCTTCGCTTTCGCGGCCTCCTGCCGCACGATGGCCTGTTCCAGGTCATGCTGGCGGCGAGTGCGGTCCACCTCGAATTCAATCTCGGTGATCGTGCGCTGCAGCGTCTCGATGGATTCCGCCTCAAGGGCGGCTGTGGTCTTCGCCTGTAGCAGTTGCTCCGGGCTCCACTCCCGGAGCGCGGCAGCATAACCATCACAGCGTTCCAACTCCTGCCTGGTGCCCTCGTACCGCGTAGCCGCTTTCACACGCTCCTCACCGGCGGCGGTGAATGCCTTCGCCGTCTCGGCAAGCCTCCGTAGCCGCTGTTCATTGCGCGCGCGCGCTTCCGCATCAGTGCCGGTTTCCAGCCCGAGGCGCTTGCTAATCTCCTCCAGTGTTGTCCGGGACCGTTGCATCGTCGACGCCAGATCACGGGCGCGCTTCTCACAGTCCGCGATGGCCTGCGTAGCCTGATCATAACTGGCCGTGCGCTTCTGCAGGCTTTGCACGCGCCGGAAGGCTTCGCTGGCTGTGCCGGCTTCTGCTTCACCGAAGGTCGTGAAGGCGGTCGCCAGCATGGCGTGCAATTCGTCGATGCCACGGTCAATATCGGCCAATTCCGCGGTGATCTTCTCCACTGCCGCATGCTGCCGGTCTCTGCGCTGTCGATTGCTGCGGAGCAATTGTTCCTGTTCATGTATCTGGCGCTGAATCTCATCCAGCGCTTTGCGGCGTTCACGAAGATTCGCCACCCAGGTGGCGGCATTCTCCTCATCGATCTGCTCGCCGATGCAGCCTGCGGCCGCTTCGCGGATCGTCTCTGCGTGCTGCCGGCAATCGGCCAGCAGCTCAATGCGCTGCTTCTCATCAAATTCGACGGTGCGCCGGGCATCGGCGAGTTGACGTTTCGCCTGCTCCACCGCCGCGCGCGCGTCCTTCATAGTATTCGACTTCTGCTCGAGCAGGCTCAGCGCCGCCCGGACATCCGCGAATGCGCGGTCGACATCGGTGGGATTGGCCGGCGCCTTGGGGCACCCCCAGCCGGTGAGGACACGGCCAAGGTCCGCCAGTTGCTGCTGTACGCGCGCGTCCAACTCCTGCACCACCTTGTCCTGTGCCGCAGCATCGCCATGGGCTTGCTGCCACAGCACGAGTTGATGGATCAGCCGTGCGAGCGCCGTCGCGCTTTCCGGGCCATCGAAGCCGATCTGCGCGCGCAGCTCTTGGCGGAGTCGCCGCAGCTCCTCTTCGATGCTCGTGCGATTGCCTTCCTGCTGGCGGCGATGCATCTCCAGTTCCGCGTTCAACTTCGCCTTCCCGGCGCACTCGACCAGCTTCTCGCGATATTCCCCGAGGCGCACCTGCACGGCAGCCCGTTCCCACGCATCGATTTTCGCGACGCCGCTGGGCGGGGTACCGAGTTGCCGGTATTTTCCCTCGTGCTCCTGTTGGTCGTTTCTCCCCTCTGGTGCCAGCAGCTTCGGCGCGGTCAGACCAATGACCAGAAGGATGACAAAGGCGGCGATGGGCACCAGAACCAGCACCGGTCCACCCGGCAGGCGCTGGCATCCCAGGAGGGCCACTCCCGTGATGACAATGGTGGCACCCCAGTAGGCCGGCGCCCACCACGTCGGCAAGGTGATACGGGCGACCGGCGCCGTCCCGATCCAATCTTCCAGAATACGCACGGCGCTCTTGAGCCAGTCCTGCATTGCTGGCTCAGCCTCGGACGCCATCCCGCGCAACAGGGCCAGCACCTGTTCACAGGCATGCAAATCGCCGGATTTTTCCAGCAGGCGGTCGAGGCCAGCGCTGGTGATCTGCTGGTTGATGGCCCGCAGGTGCTCATCCGAAAGGGTCTCGGCTACCAGGCTGCGTGTCTGCTCGACGCGATGATGCGCGACCTCCTGCGCCCGGATGGCGGCGGTTAAATGCTCGGTGGTCAGCTTCAGGTCATGAATCTGCTGCTCGACCCCGGCAAGCTCCCCGGCTTGCGGTGGGGTGCCGTTCCAGCGCGCCAGGGCCAGGCGTTCTGCCTGACTCGCCTGTTGCAACCCCTCTTCCGTTTCGCGGACGCGCGCTTCCGCGTTGGCCAGTTGTTCATCATGCTGCCGGCGCTGCAGGGATATATCCTCCAGGCGGCCTTGCGCCTGTCGCAAGGCAATGACATGGTTGTCCAATAACGCCAACGGTTCGGCTTCCAGCGTGGCCGGGGCACCCGCCGCTTGCGCTTGCAACTGGCGAATAGCCTCCTCTTCCTGCTGGATGTCGTCCTGCGCGTCACGCTCCGCGTCGCCAGCGCTCTGCAGCGCCGCGGCTTTCTCCCCGCGTTGCTGTTCCAGCGCGGTCCATGCCTCGAGCCGGTCGGTCAGGGTAGCCAGCCCGGCAGCGGCCGGCGGTTGCTGCCCGGCGGGGAACAGGGCCTGCTGCCGCTCCTGTGCGTCCCCCATCTCCGTGCTCGTGGCCGCATGGCTCGCTTCCGCATCGCGCAGCCCGCTCAAGGCATGCGTATACTGCTCAAGATCGTTGGCCTGGTAATCGCTGATGCCGGGATAGTCGCGCAGAAACTGGTCGACACGCTCCTCGCAGTTGCGCAGTGCCGCGTGCTCGTCTCGCGCCTTCTCCAGCAGCGTATAGACGGCCAGCTTGCGCCCGGCAACCTGCGCCTGGGTGAGCTTATCGCGAAGCTGCTGCAGGTTGTGCTCCTTCTCCGACAGCGCCGCCTGTTTCTGTACCAGCTCGTTGACAGCATTAGCGGCCGCATCGACATCACGCCGCTCGCGCGCGCTCCGATTCGGCTCGGTGCGGGAGAATCCCAGCTTGTCCGCGGCTTCCTCCAGGCTGCCGCCTTGCATCTCCTCCTGGATGACCTTGGCCAGGTCGGCATCCTCGGCCCTGAGGAGGTCGTGCAGCGAGAGGAAGTAGCGGCTGCGATGGCCGTCCGGAAGCGTGACGGGCGGATTGGGGGGTGTGGAGGTATAGCGCCCGCCTTCGATGCTGATGTGCCAGCATTCGCTGCCCGCCTCCACTTCGGCATGGATGTAGGGGCGCGCCTCCTGCTCGCTGTTGCGCCAGAAGATGGCGCCCAGCGCACGGGTGGTGACGGTTTTGCCGGCGCCGTTGGGGCCGTAGATGATATTCACATCGCCGAGATCGGTCAATTCCACTTTCGGCTCGGTTTTGCCGACGCCGAAAAACTGCAGGATTGCGAGCGAGCGCACATTCATGACTGCACCTCCCGCCGTGTGACCAGTTCGGTGAGCAGGCGCCGTGCCTGCGCGAGCACGAGCGATCGCGCATCCCCCAGGCCATCCGCTGCCTCATCGGCAACATCGCGGAACACCCCGCGGGTAGACAGGTCGGTAGCCCGTTGCCGTACGCGCTGGAGCAGCGCGCGGGTCTCCGCCGGCAGCAGGGCGTCCTCCTGGGCTTCGAGATCGCAGATCAAGCGCGCCGTCTGCCCGATGATGCCCGCTTCGCGCACCAGTTCGTCCGGGGTGACGGGGGGCATAACTTCGAGGGGGATGCCCATGCACCACACCTTGCGTCCCTCGGCCAAAGCCAGCGGTTCATTTCCATTGAGCAGGTCCAGCACGCTCTCGTCGCATAGCGCTCTCTCGGAAACGCGCGTGACCGCACGACAGCGCCCGGTGAGGATCAACTGCTCGGTACATGGCTGCTCCGCGAAGGTGGAGGTGGCTAACGTGCGCACGCGCTCGACGAGTTGCGTTTGGACATCACTGACCTGCCCGACTTCCCCCAGCTCCAGCTCGACCTTCTCGTACCGCAAGCCGCTCACCGGGATGCGGCGATAGGTGGGGGGCTGCGTGCTCATGTCAAGCAGAATGGGGCCGTGCAACCCGGTCTCCGAGGGGTCCATCCCGGCAGGAGAGCCGGTGTAGACGGCGCCGTTGCCGGGGAGCGGGTCGGGCTTGTGAATGTGCCCGAGCAACCAGTGCCTCACTCCGGAGGTGGTAAAATCTGCCGTGGACACCGGGGCGTACCGGCTGCCTGCGCTGTCACGGTCGGCGTGCAGCAGCCCCAGCCCGATGCACGAGGGATCGACCGCATCACGTGGAAAACTATTGAACGGGTTGGTGTGCTCGTACCGCGCCGGGAATGACCAGCCGAACAATTGGATCGGGGTGCCGCCGGTCGCCAGGACGCACTGTTCCCAGCGACCCCCGCGTCCCAGCAGATGAAAATTCTCCAATTGCGTCACGCGGGCGACGGATTCGAGGGCATCAAAATCATGGTTGCCGGCCACGGCATAGACGCTGATCCGGTGTTCATGCAGTTCCGCGATCCCTGCCGTCAAGGGACCGAGCGCCTCAAAGAAGCGGTTTCCCCAGTCCACTACATCCCCCAGCAGGAGCACGACGTCGACCCCTTGCGCGATGGCCGCGCGCACCAGCAGGCGCCAGGTGGCGATCCCGGAGTATTGCCCGGCAAGCTCCTCCGGTATCCCCTTCGGACAGGCCCCCATATGTAAATCGCCCACCGCAAGAAAACGCATTGATGCTATCCCCTGATGCTATCGCTTCTCTTAGCTGAGGTATATTACCCATGGTACGACCGAGTTCCTGCTCCGGTTGTCTGCCTATTGCCGGTATTGCCAGGGAAGACTCCGGTGTCTCCGGCAGGGGCGTTGCGGTTAACGCCGGTCAATTCTTTCTCTCTCTCCTTCTCTTACTCGAAAACATCAACCCACCTCCAATCGTACGAGTACCTTACTGTCGAAATGTAGGTTTTGGAGTAAGAATCATCCCATGGTCCAAGGCACACGACCTTGGATGGAAATTTTTGCCGTGCTCCAGCCCCGAACCTGCCGGTTTTGCACCCGCGTAGCCGCATCCCTTTACGGGTGCGCGAACATAGGAAAGGTGTGGAGAAATGGAAGAGCGAGAACGGGCACTAAAGTCGCGCACCCATAAAGGGATGCGGCTACGTGGCACGATATCAACAAACGACGCACCCGAACGAGAAGCCGAGAAGGTTATTTCCAGAGTAAGAGAAAGACGGCTGTTGTACGAATGTGATATCAATGGGTCTCTGCGGGCATCCTTTTCATAGAAAGAGGTTACAGCGCTCCTCGTGCATCCCTTCCTTCTCCCACCGCTTTCCTGTACAATAAGGCACCGTTAACGTTGCCGGAGCAGTGATGGCCCTCCGTGTTGAATTATCATCGGATATCAGCCGACTTGCCTGGGTGTTGGGCGACGTGCTGCAGCGGGATCTGCAGGAGGGGAGCCTGGATCTCTTTCATCCTGCCTCGATCATCGTGCCGCATGGCAACCTCGCCCGGTGGGTGATGCTGCGCCTCGCGCACCAGCTTGGCATTGCCGCCGACCTTGAATTCCCCTACCTGGAGAGCACCCTCTGGCAGGCGCTGGCCGCGCATGATGCGGCGCCACAGCGCTTCACACGCCTGGATGCCACCACGCTGCAACGCCTGATCTACGCGCTCTTCATGCAACCGCTATTGCATGATGACCCGGCGATGGCTCCGGTGTGGGACTATATCGGCGGGGGCGCGAATCCTTCCACGGACTGGCCGGCGGATGCCCAGCGACGTGCCTGGCAACTGGCAGAGCGCACGGCCCGGCTGTATCTGGAATACGAGTGCCAGCGACCGGCGATGACCGCCGCGTGGCTGGAAAACCGGCTGCTCGATGATGCCGCGCTGGATCCGGCCACGGAACGCTGGCAGCAACGGCTGTACCATGCGGTCTTCAGCGCAGAAGGCTGGCGCGACCGGCAGTTGCCGCAGTACCGCACGTTGCCACAGTATCGCGCGCTGATCGACCCTGGCGCCAAGCCCACCGATATGCGCCCGCTCTACCTCTTCGGGCTGGGACATACCTCGCCATTCCACCTGGATCTGCTCTGCGACCTCGCCCGGCAGCGGGAGGTGCACCTGTTCCTGTGCTTGCCGCCCACAGCGCGGGTGGGCGAGCATGAGCTGCTGGCGCGCTGGGGCACGTCCGCGCGGCAGATGCTGACGATGCTGGCAGAGCGAGAGACGCGACACCCGCATCTCCACCTCACCGTGCATGACACGGCGGCAGTCACCTCGCCCGCCACCCTCCTGGCGACCGTGCAGGCGGCCATCTGCGCCGGCAACCCGGCAACCTCCGTGCCACAAGACCGCTCGCTCCAGGTGTGGGCCTGCCCCGGGCAGCACCGCGAGGTGGAGTCAGTCTACCAGATGATCCTGGCGCAGGTTGATGCTGATCCCGGTTTGCGGCTGACGGATATCGCGGTGCTGGTGACGGATATGGATGCGTACCTGCCGACACTGCACGAAGTCTTCGGACGCCAAGGCCGCCGGATTCCTTATAACCTGGTCGACGCTAACGCGGCGCGCATCAGCCAGTACAGCGCCGCGGTAACGGCGTTGCTCAATCTGGTGGGCAGCTCGTTCACCCGCCGTGATGTCTTCGCGCTGCTCGCCAATCCCTGTTACCTGGCCACGGTGGGCGCCGACATGGACATGGCGCGGCAGTGGCTGGCCTGGGCCGCAGCGCTCGGAATCTTCTACAGCTACCGCCAGGAGGAGAAATGCCAGGCCTGCGACACCGGCTGTACGGAAACCTGCAATACGTGCCGGAACGCGACGGGGCGATTCGATCCGACGAAACTGAGCGAAGCCTATACCTGGCTGGCCGGCTTGCGGCGGCTGCGTCTCGGGCGGATCATGACTGCGCCGCCCACGCTCCCCGAGAACGGGGCGGTCTGCGCATGGGCCGGCGCCATCCCCTACGCCGATCTCGAGACTGCCAACCTCGATGCCCTGGAGCGCTTCTCCTTTGGCGTAGAAGCCCTGTATCGCGCTTGCGCCGCCCTCACCACCGGTGCGTCCTCCCGCTCCTGTCGCGAGTGGCGCGATGCCGTGCGGCGCCTGCTGGACGCCACGCTGGCCATTCCCGAAGCCATGCCACAGGAAGCCTATATCCGCACGGTCCTCTACGAGGCGCTGGAGGCGTTTGTCGCGCTGGAACCGTGTTTCCCCGATGGCGTGACGCTGGCAATGGTGCGCGAATATGTGCAAACGAGCCTCGCGGAGATCCCGGCGAATTACGGGCGCCCGCTGCTCGACGGCATCACCATCACCTCGTTGCGCCGGGGGCACCTGTTGCCCTTCCGGCAGATCTACGTCCTCGGCCTCGGAGAAGGGCTCTTCCCCGGCGCGCCTGAGGCCGGCACGCTGGACCTGCGCCGTGGCGGCACGGGGGAGGCCGACCTGTCTGTACCGGACGTCAACCGGCAGCTCTTCCTGGATATCCTGCTGGCCGCCCACGACCGCCTGGTGCTCACCTACAACTGCCGCGACCTGGCCGAGGATGCGGAGCTGAACCCCTGCTCGATCATCACCCAGTTGGAAAGCTACCTGGAGCGGCACGTGCTCCCGCCCGGCCTGCGCTTCGCTGAAGCGCAGGCGCCGCTGGCCGGGCGCAGTCTGCAGTACCTGTATCAGGCCGACGCCGACCTGCCGTATGACCTGCTGGTGAACTACCATGCGCATGACCGACTGATGGCGCTGGCCGAGTTGGCCGCCCATGAAGCGAGCGCGCTCTCGCCCACAGGCCGGGAACGGCTCGCCGGCCTGCTCGACGCGCACCAGGTGGAAGTGCAAGCGCGGATCACGCTCCCGGAGCCGGAGACTGCCGAAACAGCCACTGTGCGCATCCTCGTGCGCTATCTGGCGGATTTCCTGGTGAATCCGGCGGAAGCACGGCTGAAGCGGCAACTGTATCTGGCCGATGAAGAGGTTGACGAGAGCGCCGAGCAGGAGATCGAGCCGTTCGCCAGTGCATACCCCACGGATCAACAGCTCTCCAGCCGGGTGCAGGAGCGCTTTGTGCGTCGCGCGGTGCAAACCGGCCAGGTGGCGATTGACCCGGCAGGCTTCTTCAAGCCATGCTATGACGACGCCCACCAGCGCAGCCTGACGCCCGACGGGATCTTCGCCCACCTGGATGCCGAGAAATGGGAGCGCAAATTCGCCGAGTCGGTAAAAGATGGCCTGGGAGAGCTGACCGCACGGCTATCCGCCCACCCCTGCCGCACCGTGAGCCTGGGCATGCCGCGCCAGGGGGACGCCACCCTCCTCTACCCCGCGCTGCCGATTACCACCCCGGCGGGTTCCGCGACGGTCTGCGGACTGCTGCCACAACTCTGGGAAACTGATCAGGGTCTCGAGACACTGCTCTTTACTACGTCCAATCGGCCCGAACGACTGACCCCCGATAACAACGGTCGCTGGCAATTGGTCAAGCATATCCTGCCGCCGCTCCTCACCTATATCGCCTTGCAGGCGGGCGAGGCCGCTGGATGGATCGGGGGATGCCCGCTGACCATCCATATCAGTTATGCGAAAGGCATCCAATCGGTGTCCTTCGCCGTGCCGCCGGCAGAGGCCGAAACGTATCTGCAGACACTGGTGGAGGATTACCTCGGACAGCGGGCGCTGGACGATCTGCCGTTATTCACCATTTGCGGCAAGGACGCTCTCTGGCCGCTCACCGAGGACATGGCGCCGTTTTACACCGAACGCTTGCAGTCGGCCATCACCGAGGGGCTGGAAGGCAGCTATAGCGGGGATGCCTCGCGCATGGCCTTGCTCGGGCTGATCGATGCCGTGCGGACGCCGGAGGATGCCTACGCGCTCGTTGCGCGACGCTTAATGCCGCTGTATTGGTGGCGTGTGCCGGAGGGAGAAGCCGGATGATGACCGAATCGCGCCATGCTGTGATCGAAGCCTCCGCCGGCACCGGGAAAACCTACACCATCGAAAACGAGGTGGTGCGGCTCATCGTCGACGAGGGCATTCCGCTGACGCGCATCCTCATCGTCACCTTCACCGAGAAAGCGACCGGGGAACTGCGCCGCCGCGTGCGAGAGAAGCTGGAGGCGGCCTGGCGGAAGGATCCGCACGGGCCGCGGGCGGCGGAACTGCGCGCGAGCATCGATGCCTTCGATGATGCGGCGATCTATACCATCCATGGATTTTGCGCGCGCATGTTGAGCGAATATGCCTTTGAAACGCGGCTCCCCTTTACCCTGCAGCAGTTGGATGATCCGCTCATCTGGGAACGCCTCTTTGCTCGCAGCCTGCGCGGCTACTGGCGGCGCGTCATCCTCACCGACGACGACCCGCTCCGCAACCGCCTGGCGTTCGACGGTAAATTCTACCAGGACGACGTGCTCCGCGTGGCGAAACAGCTCATGCCGGGCGACATACTCCTGCCCGAGCCCACGACGCCGCTCGCCAGTGCCAGCCAGACCGTCTCCATGCATCTCACCACGCTGCAACGAACCTTTGGCATGGTGCCCGCTGATGTTTCTCAATCGCCGTTCCTGGCACAGTTGTCCGCCCTCAAACTGCATGGCAGCACGAAGAAATCGCTACAAACCCACTATGCCGGATTCCTCTCACTGCTCCAGCGGTACCAGCAGGAAGGACTGACGGATGAGGTATTGGGTGATGTATGCGGTTGGCATCCGAGTGATACCCTCGCCAAACATCTCCCGACATTGATTGAGCACGGGTTGCTCACTGAGCAGGATGAAGGGGCCTTTATTGGCATCCTCGGCGTGCAGGATGGCTTGAAAGCCGGCATCATCACCCATGCCATCAAGCAACTGGCGGACAGCATGAGCCGGTACAAGCGCGAAGGGGGTTTCATCGATTTCAACGACATGCTGCTGCTGGTGCGTGAGGCGATGCAGCAGGCCCCCGCGTTGATCCGCCTGTTGCGAGAGCGCTATGCGGTGGCGCTGGTCGATGAATTCCAGGACACCGATCAGGTGCAATGGGAGATATTCCGCACAGTGTTCGCCGATGATGCCCACCGGCTCATCGTCGTCGGCGATCCCAAGCAGGCGATCTACAGCTTCCGCGGCGCCAATGTCAATGCGTATCTCGCCGCATGTAACGACCTGGCGACCCACGGTGGGGAACGGCACAGCCTCGACACCAACTGGCGCTCCTACCCGCCGCTCGTGCAGGCGCTGAATGATCTGTTTGCGCCCGCAACAGGCTGGTTCGGCGAGGGTGCCATCCAGCATACGGCGATTGCGGTGCCTCCCCCTGACCTGGTGCGCGCGCGGTGCTATGCCGATGGCTCAGGCCGCCGCCCGCTGACACTGGTGCAGCAGCCGGCCGGGATGAGCGGCGGCGACGCCCGCGTCGCCTACGCCCGCTTCGTCGCCCACGAGATTCGGCATCTGCTGGCCAGCGATATCGAGATCGTCGAGTGGCGGGGGGCGACACCCTACCGGCGCCCGCTGCATCCCGGCGACCTGTGTATCCTTATTCACCGGCGTAGCGAACTGCCGGTGCTCGACCGCGCCCTGCGCTGGGCGGATATCCCGTATAGCTTCCCCAAGCAAGGGGGGCTGTTTGCCACTCGGGAAGCCCAGGAATGGCGCTACCTGCTCCGCGCGATTGCCGCGCCGGATGACCCGCAAGCGGTGATGACGGCGCTCCTCACGCGCTTCTTCGCCTGCCCGCCGGAAACGCTGGAGCGCTACCCGGCCTTGCCCGGCACGCACCCGATCAAGCTGACCCTCGCCCGCTGGCATGAGCTGGTCGAGCGCCGGGCGTGGGCGCTGCTATTCCAGGCGGTATTCGAAGATACCGCTATCCTGGTGCGGGAGGTGGCACTGGCTGACGGCGAGCGCACGGTGACGAACCACCAGCACCTGGCGCAACTGCTCCATGAGCAAGCCGTGCGCACGCGGGGAACGCTCGAAGACCTGATCGCGTTCCTGGATAACCGCTGTGTGCGAGGCGGCGATGACGAGACCGACCTGCAGCGAATCGAGACCGAGCGGCGCAAGGTGCAGATCATGACCATGCACGCCGCCAAAGGGCTGGAATTCCCGGTGGTCTTCCTGGCCGGCGGCTTCACGGCGGGAGCCGGTGGGAAGGGCTGCCCCAGCTACACCACGCCCACGGGCCGCGTCTATGCCTTCGACTGCAACGAGGAGGCGGAACGCCTGGCGGCGGAAGAGGCTGACCAGGATAACCGCCGATTGTATTACGTGGCGTTGACCCGGGCGAAATATAAGCTCTATGTGCCGCACCTGGCGCAACTCAAACGCAAAACCGGCCCCCTGGCCACCTTCATCGCTGATGCCATCGAGCGGGCCTGGCCTTCCGAGAGTTGGGACGGCGATGACCGTGTCGCGTACCTTCCGATAAATGAGAATGGCTTGCCGCTCCCGACGGCTGGCCAGTGGCGCGCTCCGCTGGATGCGGCTGCCGGAGTGGCGCCGCTGGCGGCGGCGGATGCCGCGCCGGTCATCGATGAATCACGCCTGGCACTGCCGGTCATCGATCCTGCCTGGGGGCAGCGCGTCACCCGCGTGGCCTCCTATTCCTCGCTCGCGGCGCAGGAGGAAGCGGCGGCAGACCTCCCGGCGCTGCAGTACGCGGCGCCGGCGGAAACCGCCCCCGCCATCGCCCGCCCGGTGGAGGATGACGCCTCCGATGTGCCCGTCGTGGCGGAAGAGGCCGATAACCTGCCGCACGGGGCGGCCACCGGCACGCTGCTGCACGCCGTGCTGGAGGAGATCGACTACCCGGCGGTGCTGGCGGCGGAGGAGCCGGAGGCGTTACTGCGTGACGACGCCACCACACAGGCCTGCATCGACCGTCTGCTGGATCGCTATCCGCTCCGGCGGGAGGGCAACCTGGAGACGGATCGCGCGCACATTGCCCGCATCGTGTGGCAGGCTCTGCACACTCCCATGCCTTTCCTGGATGGCCTCCCGCTGGGAGCGCTCACCGACCGGCGGCATGAGGTGGAGTTCTGGCTGCCCGCGCCGGGCTTGCGCGTGGTGGGCGTGCCGGACATCCGGCTGGAGCACACCTATCTCTCCGGCTTCATCGATCTGGTCTTCCGCCATGCCGGGCGCTACTACGTGCTCGACTGGAAGTCCAACTGGTCGCCCTCCGGCGACTATGGGCAGGCGACGCTGGAGGGCATCATGAGCGAGCACCAGTACGACCTGCAATACCGCATCTACCAGGTGGCGCTGGACCGCCTGCTGCGCCTTTCGGTGCCGGGTTACGATCCAGCCAGGCACCTCGGGGGAATCTGCTACCTCTTTCTGCGCGGGGTAGGGACGGGCGAGACGGGCATCTACTTTGTGCCCGCCGACGCGATCAACCTCACACAAACGACGACCGATCTCCTGCGTCGCCTGGGAGCCGCCATGTCGTCCGGGGAGGCCAGCTGATGCCTACCACGACTGCACCATTGAGCCCCTTTGAAAGCATGAGGCGGCTTGGCCTGCTGCCCCAGTCCGGCGAGCGGGCGGTGCTCTACCGGGCGGCCTTGCGCGATCTCGATCTCTCGGTGACCGATTACCAGACGATCCGCGACCTGCTGGAGATGGCGCATTACGGCGAGGACCCGGCGCTGGAGACGGCGCTGATCGCCCTCTTCGCCGCGCGCAACGAAGGTAGCCTGTGCGTGCGCACCACAGCCGAATCGCTGGGCAGACGCCTGCCCGAGTTCGCCGGGCGTGAGGCGCTCATCGACCGCTTCCTCACCGATCTGCAAGGCGGACGTTATGATGCGGCGCTGCTCGGACGCGAAGAGTCAGCCTTCCGCCCGCTCGTCCTGCAAGGGGAGTTCCTTTACTTCCAACGCTACCTGCACGACGAGTGCATTCTGCGCGACCATCTGCAGGCCTGGCTGGCGGAGAGTGCCGCGGCCAGTGCGCCGGACATGACGACGCTTCGCGCCACCATTGCCGAGGTGCTGCAGGCACCACCGCTCACCCCCGCCGGCACGCCGATGGCGCTCAACCCCGAGCAACAGCACGCACTGGCGCTGGCGTTATTGCAGCCCTTCACGGTGATCACCGGTGGGCCGGGCACCGGGAAAACCACCATCATCGTTGCCATCCTCCGCTGTCTGGCGCGGCTGGGGGTCGCTGCCGAGCGAATCGCCCTCACGGCGCCCACCGGGCGTGCGGCCCAGCGCATGAGCGAGTCGCTGCAGGGGCAACTGGCACTGCTGCCGGCGCGCACCCCGGAGGAAGACCGGCTGGCAACCCTGGGCGGGCAGACCATTCACCGCCTCCTCGGTTACTCGCCCTCGCGCAATACCTTCGCCGCCAACCGGGACAACCCGCTGGCGGTGGAGGTGGTCATCGTCGACGAAGTCTCCATGATCGATGTCACCCTCATGGCGTGCCTGCTGGAGGCGGTGCCGCCCACGGCAAAGCTCATCCTGCTCGGTGATGCGCAACAGCTCCCCTCGGTGGAAGCCGGCGCCGTGCTGGCCGACCTCGCGCCGGCAGACCGGGCGCTTCACTACAGCCCCGCCATGGTGGCCGCCCTCGGAGAAGCGCTCCCCACCCCGCCGGCGCTCACCACCACTCCGAATGCCACCGCGCTGCTCACCGACCGGGTGGTGCGCCTGGTGCAAAGCCACCGCTCCGGTCCCGGCATCATGGCCGTCGCCTCGCTGGTGAATACGTTCACCGATGCGCAGGCGGAAGCGCTCTTCGCCTTGCTGGCAGATGGCGCCTGCACCTGGGAAGACGCCGCCGACGACACGACCGCCGCCTGGTGGGCGCGCCTGGATGCCTGGGCCGAACAGCAGTACCAGGAGGCGGATTTCGCCCGGGCGGTACAGCGCTATCGACTCCCGGACGCCATGGCCGTGCCCTGCGATGACGCGCTGGCCGGCATCCTGCGCCACCTCGCCGGGGGCAAGATCCTCACCGCGATCCACGAGGGACGCTACGGCTGCGACGGCATCAACACCTATCTGGCCGGCACCGTGCGCCACCACCTCGACCCGGACAGCCGCGGGCGCTACTTCGCCGGCGCGCCGCTGATGATCACCCGCAACGACTACACGCTGGACCTCTTCAACGGCGACACCGGCATCGTGCTGCACGACACCGTCGGCGGCTACCGTGTGGCCTTCCCGCGCGGCGAGCACGCCTGCTGCATCCCGCTGGACAGCCTGCCGGAGCACACCCTCGCCTTCGCCATCACCGTGCACAAGAGCCAGGGCTCGGAATACGAGCACGTCCTGCTCACCCTCCCCCCCGCCGACTCCCTCGCCGCCCGCCGCCTCCTCACCCGCGAAATCATCTACACTGCCCTCACCCGCGCCAAACAAACCGCCACCATCCACAGCACCAGGGAGGCGCTGCTGCAAGCCTGCCGGTCACGGGTACAGCGGGATTCGGGGTTGAAGTTGTGGGATTGATGCCGTTATTACCAGGTAGCACTACAGGTTAGCCAGATAAGATATCAAACGGAGAATTTGCGCCATTCCATCCGCCGTTCTCACGCTTCCCTCAAATCCATACCCCTTCCCTGCAGGATTCTCCCTACTACCCGCCGAAAAATGCGTTCTATTACCCGCTTGATCCTTGCACCCGGACGTTATTATAGGCGCAGGTCGTGTCATTTGGCGCTCCGGGGGTGCGGCGGGGTGCTGATATGGAGGTTGTCCCTTGCGTTGTCTGGTTGCCGTATTGCTGCTGTTGTTCCTGGCCGGCGTGTGCGTGTGGGCGAAGGATGCCCCGGCGGCGCCTGCGCCATATAGTATCCTGGTCGACCGCGGCACCGTCAGCATGGTGCCGTTGCGTGCGCTGGTCGAGTTTCTGGAGGCTGACCTCCAATTCGACCCCGACGACGCCAAAGCGTTTTCCATCGAATACCATAAGGTGTATGTCGACTATAATAAAATCAGCAAGGAGGTGGTGGTCGACGGCAAGCACATGGAGATGCCGGTGGCGCCGATGAAATATGACGGCAGCCTCTATCTCCCGGTGCGCTGGCTGGCACAGACGTATGGCTTTCCCGTCGACTGGGTGAACGGGCCAGTGGTGCGCAATCCCGACAATCATGAGGAACAGCCCTTCCCCGTGAAGGTATTGAAGCTGGAGGTTGGTAATAATAGCGACATCCCGGGGGGCTTGCAGGTGAACTCCGCGGCGTATGTGCAACTCCAATCGCTCTCCCTCCTCCCCGGCGCGCGATGGGCAGAGAACGCGCAAACCGGCGCGCAAACGGTGACGGTTAACGGGCACACGCTCTCCTTTACCGCCTACACGCCGCAGGTGCTGGTGGATGGGAAAGCGCGCACCCTCGATGCGGTGCCGGTGCGCTTTGCCGACCACCTCTACGTGCCGCTGCGCTTCGTCGCCGATACGCTGGGGATGGCACTGCAGCAAGATGACGCGCAGGATGTCTTCGTGCTGATCGATCCCGCCGCCAACACCAAGCTCTACATCGATACGGCGCAAAAACTCAGTCATGTCGCCGCAGATTTCGATGGCGATGGCACTGTCGAGCACGCGTATATCTCCCAGGCCTTGCCCGGCGTCGCCACGCCCTCGATGATCTGGGTGGCGCAGGGAGGTCATGCGATCTGGGAGCAGGTGCTGGGGAACGGCACCGCCTACGCATTGCGGAAGCTGCAGGCGCTGGATCTTACCGGCGACCGGCGACCGGAGCTACTCGTCGGCTGCTGGTTCGTCGGCGCCTATGTCAGTGAATCCGGGCTGGCCGCGTACCAGTGGCAGGGCAAGCAGCAGACCTTCCGCAACATCATGGGGCAGGACACCGAGGATGGCTTCCTCACCTACCCCAGCATGGTCCGCGGCGATGGCGGCATCCTCTTTCGTCCGGCACAGCGGGGCAAACCGGCGCAGCTCATCAAATATGTGACGCCGGAGCCCACCCAGCCTCCCTACCACTACAGCGCCCAATGGTACCGCTGGAACGGCCACGAATTCGCCCCCGCCTTCAGTCGCTACTCTCGCCACCGCTACGAGGCCGACAGCGATGCCCTCAAGCTGATGATGAAGCGCTTGCGGATCAACGGGCGGGTGTTGTTGCGGGGGATGAAAGGGTAAGGCCCGGTGGCTGCCTTCGCGGCAAAGCCCGGCTGAGATTGAGCGCAAAAGGTGTCGATGGGCACCCCGGACTGCTCAATAGCGCCAGGTTAAGGCTGCCACCGCGTCTTTGCACCTGGCTCTCTCACCGCAGTGGCAGCCTTGACCTGGCATGATCACACATACCGGCATGCCCATCGCTGCTAGTGGGTCATTTGTCATGAGCCCGTTTCCTATTTGTGTATCGGTGGTGAGATAATACGGCATCTGGATTGCAGGAGGCGGTCGGATGCCCAAAGGATCTCCCCTCACGCTTCGTCCGATGGAC
>Ga0272448_1000782_pt1 | contig 45937 bp, 34 predicted proteins | sample YNPCB0191_FD_202220 | JGI IMG/M metagenome (GOLD analysis project Ga0272448, IMG submission 202220) | Hot spring sediment microbial communities from Yellowstone National Park, WY, United States - YNP-CB-019-1 | ecosystem: Environmental > Aquatic > Thermal springs > Hot (42-90C) > Sediment... | reverse complement strand
GACGGGTGGCCGCGCCGCCCAAAATTCTGCTCGGCGAAAAGGGCAGGCGAGCGTCCGCTACGGTTACTTTTTTCCTGACCCAACGATCCCGCCTTCGGTGACATTTTCGATGACCCAATTCGGGGCTTGCAGGCAAGCTCGCAAGAGAATAGGATATATCAGATACCAGGAAGCGACAGATCAGAGGCGTAGGCCGGGTTGCGCCAAGGGAAAAGTAGGGCCTGTTTGAGAATTTGGTTCAAGGAGCAACGATGATCCATTTCATTGTTCACGGCAGCCAAGACAACGTCGGTGTAGCGGTGAGCGACCTTGTCAAGGGACAGCAATTGAGCGGATGGAACATGGAAACCGACCAGAGGCTGGAGGCAGTGGCGCTCCAGGATGTGCCCCTGGGTCACAAGATCGCGCTGAAGCCCATCGCAGCGGGCGAGCAAGTGATCAAGTACAACATGCCCATCGGCAAGGCCAGCATTCCGATTGCAGCCGGCGAGCATGTGCACACCCATAACTTGAAGAGTGCGAGGTGGTGAGCAGATGAGAAGCGAAACTTTCTTAGGTTACCGGCGCAAGAACGGCCGGGTCGGCGTGCGCAACCACGTAGTGATTCTGCCGGTGGATGACATCTCCAATGCCGCCTGCGAAGCTGTGGCGGCCAACATCAAGGGGGTGCTGGCGCTGCCCCATGCTTACGGGCGCTTGCAGTTCGGTGAAGACCTGGAGCTGTTCTTCCGCACCATGATCGGCACGGGCGCCAATCCCAACGTCGCCGCCTGCGTGGTGATCGGCATCGAGCCCGAGTGGACCGGCCGGATCGTAGAGGGCATCGCCCAGACCGGCAAGCCGGTGGAGGGCTTTTCCATCGAGGGCCAGGGGGACCTGAGGACCATCGCGAGCGCTTCGCGCACGGCCATGCGCTTGCTTCAGCAAGCCAGTGAACAGCGGCGTGAAGAGTGCAGTGTAGGCGAGCTGTATGTCTCGGCCAAGTGCGGCGAATCCGACACCACGACCGGACTGGCTTCCTGCCCCACGGTGGGTAACGTGCTTGACCACCTGGACTCACTGGGGGCGACCATGAGTTTTGGGGAGACCTCCGAGCTGACGGGGGCCGAGGACATATGCGCGTCGCGTGCGGCCAGTGCGGAGGCGGGCGCGGAGTTCATGCGGATCTTTAAGTCTTACCAAGATTTCATCCTGGCCCAGGGTGCGGACCTGTTCGGCTCGCAACCTACCAAGGGCAATATCCGCGGCGGCTTGACGACGATCGAGGAAAAGGCTCTCGGCAATCTGCAAAAGATCGGCCGCCGCTGCTGCTTCGTCGGCTGCCTGGCCCCGGCCGAGGCCCCTAAGGGCCCGGGCCTGTGGTTCATGGACACCTCCTCGGCCGCCGCGGAAGCCTTGACGCTATGGGCCGCCTCGGGCGCGGTGGTGCACCTGTTCCCTACCGGCCAGGGCAATATCGTGGGCAACCCCATACTGCCGGTAATCAAGATCACTGGCAACCCGCGCACCGCGCGCACCATGAGCGAGCACATTGACGTGGATGTGTCGGGCCTGTTGCAGCGCGAGTACACACTGGAAGAAGCCGGCGACCGGCTCTGGGACATGATGATCCGCGTGGCCAACGGCCGGCTGACTTGTGCTGAGGTCTTGGGCCACCGCGAGTTCGTGCTTACCAAGTTGTATCGCAGTGCCTGATGTGGGTCCCGCCCGCCTGCGGCGGGCGGTAAGCTATAGGCATGGAACTGGCGACCGTGTTTCGATCCGCGGACCACAATGCCGAAGAGCAGGCCGCTGAAGTGCGGGACCTGCTGAGGGAGGCGGGCTTGCGGGCGCAACTGTTTTCGTCGCGCGATCTCGGCATCGCTGAGGGAACCTGGGAAGTGCGCGTGCCTTCCGATCAGACGGCGGAGGCTGAGCGGCTCATCGCCGAGAACCGCGCGCTGATCGAACAGCCGATGGACACCTCTCACGAGCTGGACATGGTCACCGTATTCCAGTCCGACGCGCATAATGCCGAGATGCTGGCGGCCGGCATACAGAGTTTGCTGGAAGCCAACGGCATCCCGTGCGTGATTCTGAGTCCGGGGCCCATCCCCAGCTTGCCTTTTGAGGTGCGTGTGCCGCGGTCGCGCCTGGAGGAGGCGCAAGCGGCGATTCGCGCGGCGGAGGAAGCCGGTCCGGCGGCCGCAGAGGAAGCGTCCCGGATGAGCGAAGGCGAGGCCCTTTAGTCGCGCCCCCGGCGTCGTTCAGCGTTGCAGGAGGCGATCGGCCGCCAGCAGGTCGAATATGTAGGTTGCCGCACCGTGGATCACGTATTCGGTCTGGTACCACAAGAACGGGAAGCGCTTCAGCTCCAGCAGGTCCGGCCGGATTAGCGAAGCCCCTGAGATCACGCCCCCGGGGATGTGAGACCAGTCGGCCCGGTTAGTGCCGTAGGCGACGAGCGGCGAGCGGACTCCCACTCCCGAGACGTGGGACTGGTTGCCGGCCGGGTGCACGCCCAGCACGAAATTCACGGCCGCCAGCAGGGGCCCGGCGTCGAAGGACTCAGGCAAGTGCTTCGCGAAATAGTAGTGGTGCATGGCGGCGGTCTGGAAATTCCAGCCCAGGCCCCAGACGTAGCGGGAGCGCGTACCCTCATACGAGCCAATCTCCGGCGGCCAGGGCACGCCGTAGGGACTCGCAGCCGTACGTGTCGCGAGTGTCTGCCGCCAGCGGAGAGCTTGCTCCCGCACCGCCTCTTGTAAAGTCTGATCCTTATAGACGGCCAGGACGCGCAGCAGGGCCGATCCCGGTCCCTGCGCGAACATCTCCGGGGTCATGCCGCGGATCTGTGGCAGTAAAGCCGCCAGACGCTCGCGGTAGCGCGTTTCGCCGGCAGTCAAAAGCAGCTCGGCGGCGGCGGCGATTTCTTGCGTCCGGAATCCGGAGTCGCGCGGGGCGTAAGCATTGGGCGCGTAGACTGGGGCGTGCGTCTGCTCGTAGTCGAAGAGCTTGCGGGCCGCGGCCAGGGATTCTTCGGCCAGCGGGGAGTCGAAGCTGCGCAGCACGCGGTGGGCGGCGGCCAGCGTCTGCGCCACCTGGTACTGAAGCCCGGTATTGCGGTTGGTGAACACCCAACGGTCATCGCAATCCGGCCCGCCCACGGCGCAGACGCGATTGTCGGTGACGTTGACCGGATCGCCCAAGTGAGTGTACTGGCGCGGGGTGGGCTCGATGATGCCCGGGAAGATGTGCCCCGCGATGCGGAAGGAAGCCAGCAAACTTTCAACCCCGAAGGCGATCTGCTGAAGCAGGTCTGAGCGCCCGTCGGGCGTGTGCAGTAGCACCAAACGCTCGGCTCGCCGGACGGCGGTGTTATCCAGCTCAGGCTTGAATTCCTCCTGCGCGAGGGATAAGGCCATGGTGGTTGAAGCGATGCTGCCTGCGGGCAGATCGTGATCCCCTGCGTCGTGCCAGCCGCCCCAATCCAGGCCGGGGACATGTTCGTAGTCCGCGAAACGCGTCTCGCGCTCGCCCTGCTGGTAGCCGTCTATGTAACGGCGCCCGGCAGGCGCCTGGCGTGCGTCGTCCAGATGGCAGGCGCCGTGCCAAGTGCGACTGCCCTCGCGCACTGCGACGTGGCACATCTGAATGGGCAGGAAGTAAGCCAGGGCCGGCTGCCAGGCGTGCTGGTAAACGTCAGGCGCGATGCGGAAGGGACCCGCCTTCTGCCTTCCGTACTCCACGACGTAAAGCCCCGGCTCGCGCAGGTCGCTGAAATCGAAGGTGGCGTACTGCATGCGCAAGAATCGTCCCCACGGTTTAGCGGGGCCGGATTTCACCAGTCTCCGGTCGCCTTCCAGCTCCAATTTGTAAACGCGGACCGGCTCTCCGGCAGGCTCCTGCGGATCCAGTTCCAGAATGACCTGTTTGGGTTGTCGGGGATGATAACCCACCTGTGATACGCCGATGACGGCGGGACGCCGCCAACTCGGCTCGAGCGAAGGTGAGATCCGCAGGCGCACTTCGGTCTCCGCCGAGCCGGGCGCAATCGGCGCTTGCACGCTGAACCAAGGTTGCGGGCTGGCGCGCCGGTTATCCAGTAGTGTGAGCGTCCCGCCCTCGCGCGCGATCGTCAAGGCCAGCTCCGGGGCCTCTTGGGCCAGTCTTATGCGTCGCGCACCCTCGAGCAACACCGGCCGGCCGGGGTACTGCCGCGGGAACACGCCCGCTCCGGTCTCTGCTTGATACGACCTGCCGTAGTAGGCCCCGGGATACAAGGCGATGCGGAAGCCGGCCTGCGCCAGGCGCCCCCAGTCCAGGGGCCGGTCAAGTTTGAGCGTCACCAGGATGCTGCCGCCGTCGCTGCGGCAAATGAGCCGGTAGCCGGAATCCCAGCCGGCGATTTCGCCGAACACCGTGGCGGTAGCCGAAGCTGCGTACACCTGGCGACGCACCGCGCGCCAGACGAGCAGAGGCGCTCCGGCGCGGGCTTCAAGATAAAGGTCGCCGGAATCAAGCAACCGTTCGCCCTGCTGGATCAACTGCAAGCCGCCTTGGAAACCGGACTTGTAGTCGTTGTGATAAGGGAAGAAGGAAAAGCCGGGCGCTTCGAAGTACTCCAGGGCGTTCAGGCGGATGACAGGCTGGGCGGCGGCCGCGCCGGCCCAGAGCACGGGCAAACACAAACAAGCCAGTCGAGCCATGAGTGCATGATACGCCGCACGGCAGGCGGGCGCGCGGGGCCGGGCGGAGGGGGTGGTTCGGGAAGCGCAACGGCATTACAATACACCTGAAGGAAGCGGAGCGCTCAGCGATCCGCTGCGCCGCAAGGAGGGTCTCCATGCCCGCGGCTATCTCGCACGTCTCGCCTTACGCCGGGTCCTGGTACCCGGATGACCCTTCGGAGTTGCGCGAACTGCTCGATCGCTTGTTTCGGGACTCGCAGCAGCGCACCGGAGCCTACCTGCTACCGCGAGGCGCAGCGTTCATTGTGCCGCACGCCGGCCTGATTTATTCCGGCACGGTGGCGGCGGCCGTGTACCGTCACCTCGCGCAACAGGCGCCGGAAAGGATCGTGCTGTTGGGTTTCTGCCATCGCGGCGCGCCGCCCGGATTGTGGATTCCGCGCATTGACGCATTCAAGACGCCCCTGGGCGAGATTGCGTTGGATCGCGAGCTGGTGGATGAGCTGGTCGAGCGACCTGAGTTCGCTTTCCTGCCCGAAGCTAGCCTTTGCGATCACTCGGTCGAGATCCAACTGCCGCTGCTCAACTGGGCGGCGCCGGCCTGCCGCGTGCTGCCGATTTACGTCAGTCGCGTGGATCCGGCGGTTCGCAATCAGGCGGCGCTGGCGCTGGCGGAGGCGGCTCGCTCAGGCGCAACCTTGCTGGCAAGCTCGGATTTCACGCACTATGGGAGATCCTTCCAATACGAGCCGTTCCCGCCGGACGCCTGGGTCGCCGATCGGCTGCGCGATTTGGACGAGAGCCTGATCGAAGCCGCCGGAAGCCTGCGGCCCGAGCTTTTCCTGGAAACCCTGCGTTCCACTCAGGCCACGCTCTGCGGCTACGAACCTATAAGTCTGCTTTTGGCGACGCTGGGTTTGCTCGACGGCGGCGATGAGATATTTCAAGAGACGCTCGACTACCAGACTTCCGGTGAAATCACCGGAGACTTCCGTCATTCGGTCAGCTACACGGCCATCGGCTACTTCCCTTATTCGGCTTTTTGGTTGAGTGCCGAGGATCAGGCGGCGTTGCTGGACAGCGCGCGGCGCACGCTCGCGCATTACCAGCAGACCGGGGAACGCCGGCCGCTGCCCGCCGAGGGCGGAAGCCGGGCTCTGGACAGGCGAGCCGCCGCCTTCGTCACGCTGCACAAGAACGGCAGCCTGCGGGGATGCGTAGGGAGACGGGCGGCGGTCGAACCGCTCCGCCAAACCGTGGCGGAGATGACTCTGGCCGCGGCGCTGGACGATTCCCGTTTCGAGCCCGTCGGGCGCAACGAAGGCGGCATCCAAGTAGAGATCTCCGTGCTTTCACCGCTCAAGCGCATTGCCGACCGCAGCGCGTTTCGCGTCAACGAACACGGCGCCGTGCTGCATTCAGGGATCCATCACGGCTTGCTGTTGCCCCAGGTGGCCACGGAGCGCAACTGGACTGCGGAACAGTTTTTCGAAGCCCTGGCGCGCAAAGCCGGCGCCGGCCCGCACATCTACCGCGACCCGGCCACCCGACTTTACGTTTTCCGCGCGCAGATCATCAACTGAGTTGACGGACCCCGCCCAGCGGGACGCTCGCCGCGCCAGTTGACCCTGGCGCCCGAAAGCCAGGTCCCGGCGGTGAAACCGCGCCGCACCTTCCGCCGGTGACCGGGGTCAGGGCCTCCCTGTCGCCGATCAAAACATCAGCCGCAGCGCAAGCTGGACGATGCGCGGGTCGTTGGTTTGTGCGGGCGTGACCTGCCCGAAGCTGGTCGAGGTCAAGCTCGTGTTCGGGGCTCCGAACATGGGCGTGTTGGCCAAATTGAAGGCCTCGGCACGGAACTGGAGCTTCATCCGCTCGTAGACCGGGAAGTCTTTGAACAGCGAGAAATCCAGAATTACCGGCACGTGCGTGCGGATGCCGGGCAGCACGGTGCTCAGCGTGCGGAGCGTATACGGCGGCTGCTGGATCCAGGCCACCGGCTCGTTGGGACTGGCGCAATTCTGGCGGACGCCGGTGGTCAGCACCGTGCAAGTGTTAAACCAACGCGTCCTGGTCGGGTTGTCCAGTTTGGGGTTCACACCCGAAGAGTAGGCTCCGCCCGGCGCGCCCACCAGCGTGCCGGCCATGGCCCGCAAGATGAAGTTAGTCTGCCAGCCGCCCAGCGCATAATGCACCAAGCCGCGGCTCTGAGTAAAGAACGGCAACTGGTAACCGCCGCTCACCACGAACATGTGGTTCGGTTCACTAGACTGCACCCGTGCCGGCTTCTCCAGCGGATCCTGCTCGTTGAGATACCCGGTGGCGCTCATCGGCTTCGACCAGGTGTAACTGGTGCGGAAATGCAAGCCCGCGCTCAGCCGCTTTTCGAGCGAGACCTGTAGTGAATTATAAGAGGTCCGCCCGTAAGGCCATTGCGACATCGAGATGGCGCCGAAGTGGGGGTAAGGTCGGAGCAACTGCTGTTTGGGTACGGTGGCGCCGTTGAAGGCGCTGCCGGGAAGCAAGCCGGCGAGCGGGTTCGGCACCTGGGTCAACAAATCCTGGCCTAGTCTTACGTACACGTCGGCCGGCACGAAATTGATGTTCTTGCTGGTCGGGAAATCCCGCGAGCGGTTGCCGATGTAGGATGCGTCGAGCAACATGCGCAGGGGCAACTGCCGCTGGATGCCGATGGAAAACTGCCAGGCGTTGGGAATCTCCCTGCCGTACCAGGCGGCGCTGATGTTCTGGCCGAGCATGGTAGCCAGGCCCAGGGATCTTCCCGCGGGTACTATGATCCCGCTCGGATACGGGTTGCTCAAACGATTGGCGGGCGTCAGACCGCCGTCGGTCGAGGCCACGTAGCCGGTGGAAGTGGAAAAGCCCAGGTTGCCGCCGGTGTCGAAGGTGGGCATGTAGGCCAACCCGAAACCGCCGCGAATCACGTTGGCGGCGCCCAGACGATAGGCCACGCCGACGCGCGGCTGCAAGTTGTTCAGGTCGCGCTGGAAAGGCAGCCGGTTGTCCTTGTCGGTGAACAGCAGGCCGCCGCGCAGATCGAGTCCCGGAACCTGAAGCGGGCTCTTGGCATTGAAATCGAACCCCCGGTTCTGGCGATCGTAGCGCTCACTCATGGGGGATTCATAGTCCCAGCGGACACCCAAATTGAGCGTCAGATTCTGGGTGACGCGCCAGTCATCCTGGAGAAACGCTGCCCAGTAAAGCGATTGATAGGCGGGTGCGATATTGTAAGGGACGCTGGCGCTTGCCGGGTAGCCCAGCAGGAAGGTGGCGAAAGCGTTGCCCGCGGCTGCCTCGGCGCGCAAGGCGTCACGCTGGGTGAAAGTGCGCGTGAAGTTGAAAGTCCCGAAGTTGGAAATGGGCATCTGGAAGTTCGCGCGCATGGCGCGGAAGTCGAAGCCGGCTTTTACGGAATGCTTGCCGGCGACCTTGTTGGCGGTGGTGGTCACCGTGTGAGTGTCGGTGTTGGTGTACTGGCTTTCGGCCGCGGTCAGGGTGGCGTAGTCTGAAACCGCGATACCTGGGAAGGTCAACCGCGGAAGCTGGCTCACCAGAGAAGCGGGGAAGCCCAGCGCCGAGGGATCAAACTCGTCGCCGTAGCGCTTCAGGCCGAACGGGTGGCGCACCCAGCCGTAGCGGCTGTCCAGGACCAGAGTGGGACTGAGCACCGCCGTCCAGGTCAGCGCGGCGCCGTAATTATTGCGCCAGTGCTTGTAGCCGAAGTCACCCGGCGGACTGGCGGGCGGCGGGAAGCCGGCTGCGCCTTTAGTCTGGGTGCGGACGTTACGTACCCAACGTCCCATTAACTTATGTCCCTGAGTAAGTTGCTGGTCCAGGCGAACGGCGTATTGGCTGTAACTGTCGCTATCCGAGTTAGGACTGTTGACATAGTTGTAAGCGCCGGTGATGGTTCCGGGCTGGTTGGCTTTCGGCCAGTAAGGGATAATCTTGGAGGCTACCGGATCCATGCGGTTAGCGGGTATGCGATTAGCCGGGAAGGGATCGCGGATCCAGGCCCCGCCGACCTGGCGGGTGGTCATAGGGTCGTAGACGATGATGGGTTGTCCGTTAGCTTGAAAAGTCTGGGAAAAGTCTCCCTGGCGCTGAAGGTCGGTCGGGACGCTACCGACGTACGGGTTCGGATTGCTGTTGCGTATGGCCTCGAAGGAGAACATGAAGAAGGTCCGGTCGCGGCCGTTGTAGATTCGCGGGATGACGACCGGCCCATCAACTTGCACGCCGGGTTGATTCCAGCGGTACACGGCGCGCGGGCGGTTAGCCCAGTTGGATTCGAACAGGTTGGCGGTGAGCTTGTCGTGGCGGAAATAGTGGAAAAGTGAGCCGTGAAGGTCGTTGGTGCCGCTCTTGAGGGCCACGTTGATGACCGCCCCGGAAGTGCGCCCGTACTGCGCATCATATATGTTGGTCTGGACGTTGAACTCCTGTACGGCTTCCGGCGAGGGAACGAAGCCTACGTAAGTGGTCCAGCCGCGCTCGGTAGGGGCATTGTGAACGCCGTCCAGCAGCACCTCGTAGCGCCCGCTGATGCCTTGCATGGACATCTGGGCGGCAGCGCCGTCGAAGGGACGGCCGTAGGAAGCCACCTTGCCCGTGTAGAGGCCGCTGTAGACGCCGGTTGTAGTGGCGGCCAGCATGAACGGATTACGGCCCAACAGAGGCAGGTCACGGACCTTGGCCGAATCCACCAGTTGGCCCTTGGAGGCTGTGGCGGTCTCCAGCAACTCCGCTTCAGCGGTCACGGTGATGGTTTCCGTGGTGCCGCCCACTTCCAGAACCAGGTCCACCTGCACCTTCGCGCCCACGTGCAGATTGACCAGCTCGCGCACCGCCTTCTTGAATCCCGGAGCGGCGGCCGAAACGCTGTAGCGGCCGGGGATAAGAAACGGGGCGACGTAGACGCCGCTCTCGTTAGTCTGTACGTTTTGAAGAACGTTGGTGTCAAGGTTGCGCACCTCAACCGTGGCGTTGGGCACGACCGCCCCCTGGCGGTCTGTGATCGTGCCGGTGATGGTGCCGCGGAACTCCTGCGCCGCCAGCGGCGCGGCGGCCAGCAGAAGCGCCAGCAAGGTACGAGTGGCGACGCTTGTGCTCGGATGATGACGCGACGTCCTCATTTCACACCTCCAACCTGGTTATCTCCCTGAGCCCCTGACAATTGCGATCTTAAGACGGAACGGCGCGCCAGTCAAGTCCGGGCGAACTGCGCGAACACTCCGCGGCGAACAGCCCTCAGCGAGCGCCGAAGGCAGGGATTGCCGGCTTGCGCCGCGCCGCCCGCATCGGCCATAGTTCCGGGGTTGCTATGTCCTCTACGGCGCCGGGATCGCCGGATGCCGGGCCGTGCCAGACGCTGCCGCCGAAAGTAGTTACGTAAATTTTCTCCGGGTCCCGCGGATCGGGAATCACGCGGTGGCCCCACTTAAAGTTGAATCCGCGGATGCGCTCCCAACTCTCGCCGCGGTCCGTGGAACGCCAGGCGGAGGATTCAAACCCGGCGGCGTATAGCACGCCGTTGCGCGGATCTATGGTTACGTCGTAGATGTGCTGGTCGGCGGCGAACACATTGCGCCAGCTCTCGCCGCCGTCGGTGGAAAGGAAGATGCCGCCGTCGCGGGCTCCATCCGCCGTGCGCCGCCCCCAGGCAGCCAAATAAAGCCGCTTGGGATCGTCGGGATCTATCGCCAGGCCGTTGGGCCCGTTGACGCCTTCGGGAAGCGGCAGGCGGCTCCAAGATTCGGCGCCATCGCCGGAGCGATACAGCGCGCCGTCGCCGGCGTTGTTGTAACTGCCGTCTTCACTGCGCCGCGCGACGATCAGGTAGAGTGTTCCTTCCGGATCGCGCGCCAGCCGCCAAGCGAATGGTTCGGATCCCTCGATTCCCTGATTCTTGAGGGTCCAAGTGCGTCCGCCGTCGCCGGACTTGTAAACGCCGCGCCCGAATCCCGCGACGTAAAGTACGCGGGCATCCGGCGGGCTGGCGGGATCCAGCAGAATGTGCGTGGCGGCGGTAGGTTCCATGCCTTCGCTTGATTGCCGCCAGCTCCGGCCTCCGTCCTCACTCAGACAGACGCCGCCCTCATAAGTGGAAGGCGCCGTGCTCCGCCACATTTTCGGCCGTGGCAGATCATGCACCCGGCTCATGACGCCCCACAGGCGGCCGCGCACCTCAGGATCGAACTCAATCCAGTAAGTGGTGTTCCACCAGCGTCGTGGAACGCCGTCAATCGAACTTAGCCAGCTTCGCCCGCCGTCTTCGCTGCGGAACAGACCGATATCGGTGTAACTGATGAATATGCGCTCCGGATCGAAAGGATCAAAATGCACGCCGTAACAGGTTGTAACATCCAGTCCGGTCGTCTCCCAGCCGGCATCCGGCAGGCGGCGTGAGTAAACCGCCTGCCAAGTTTTCCCGCCGTCGGTGGTGCGCATGGTGCGGCCGTAATCGGTTCCATAGCAAATGTTGGGATCCCTAGGCGCCACGCCCAGATTCAGCGGGTTGCCGGCCCAGCCGGGTCCGAAGCGCTCGCTCAGCCAAGCTTCTTGTATGTTGTCGGCGGTGCGGTTGGATTCCTTCCAAACTAACTCCCAGTTACTCCCGCGGTCCGTGCTCCTGGCCACTCCGAACCATGTGGCCCCGCCCTCGCGCCGGCCGCTGTAAGACACATACACCGTCTCCGGGTGCATCGCGCTGGTGGCCACCGCCTGGAGTTGGGATGCATCAGCGGGGGCCGACCGCCGCCAGCTCGCGCCGCCGTCCTCGGACGCCCACAGAGCCCCGCCGGCAAGGGCGTAGATGACGAGCGGCCCGCCGTCTTCGGGAAAGCCTGCGGAGGTATCGCTGAAGGCGCCGACCCCCTCGGGCCCGGGCGACGTCCGCCACTGTCCGCCTTCGCGCACCGCCACGCTGCGCGAGCCGATCACGTAGATCGTCCTCTGCTCGCGCGGAGATCGGGGATCAATGTAGATCTGCCGGGCGCCGTCGGGAAGCGCTGTGATGCGGCTCCAGGTTGCGCCCCAGTCGGCCGAGAGGTGCAAGGCGGAATCCATCGCTGCGTAAAGCGTGCGGGAATCTTCCGGATCAACCGCCAGGGCGGTGATGCGCGAGGCGGGACGCCCGGCGACATAGATAGTGAGGCTGGCGTGATCGTCGGGCATGAGGATGGCGGTGATGCCGGCAGGGTCGGGATACACCAGGCGCCATGTCGCTCCGGCGTCGGTGGAGCGCCACAGGCCCACTCCCTGCGCGTAGATCGTGTCAGGTGCGAGGGGATCGAAAACGAAAAATCTGGTGGTGCCGCGCAAATTGAACATGCGCCAGCTTTCGCCGCCGTCGTGTGAAATATAGGAGCCGGTCATGTCGCAAGCCACCAGAACGCGGTTGGGATCATGGGGGCTGATGGTGGGGATGAACTGAGCTCCTCCCCCGCCGGGTCCGATAATGCGCCAGGCGTCCTGGCGCGGCGCAGGGCCGCCCAACCACAAGGTCCAGCCTGCCGCCACAGCGGCGATGGAAGCCAACAAAACCCGCATGACTTGCATGGTACAGCGGCCGGGATGGCAGAATGTAAACGTTATGACGCGCAACGGTTGCCTTACGCTGATTTGCCTTATCGCCCTCCCGCTGTGCGGCCAGAGCCCTTTTGCTTTCCAGGAGCTGGATTCGGCGCGGCTGGAGCTGTCCGAGAACGGCCGGCCGGTCTACGTCTACAACTTCGGCATGATCCTGAAAGAGGGTTTCCCCGAAGCCATGCGTCGCTCAACTTACCTGCACCCGGTCTGGACGCCCGGCGGTGTTCTGATCACCGATGATTTCAATCCCGACCATGCCCATCACCGCGGGATCTCCTGGATGTGGCCGGTGGTGGTGGTTGACGGCCGAACTTACGATTTGTGGACCATTGGCGGCATTCACCAGAGATTCATTCGCTGGGTTGAGCGGCGAAGCGACGCGCGTGAGGCCGTGCTGGGCGTCGAGAACGGCTGGTACGTCGGTGAGCGCAAGGTCGTGGACGAGCGAGTCGAGATTCGCACCGCGCGGGCTGAGGGGAATCTGCGGCGCATGGATTTCACCTTGCGCTTTGAGGCTTGCGGCGAGCCGGTGGAGATCGCCGGGACGCCGGACCAGAAGAAGGGATTCGGCGGATTCTGCATGCGGTTCGCGCCGCGCGACGGCGGGCGTGAGAAGACCGTGATCCGCACCGAACAGGGCATAGCCCGGCAGGACGGGATTCTGGAAGTGCATCCCTGGGCGCAAGTCGAGGGTAGCTTCCAGGGACGGCTCGCCGGCGGGCGCATCGAAGACGATCCCTCGAACCCCGGCTATCCGAACGGCTGGTTAATGCGCCACGGCTTCGGATTCCTGAATGTGTCTTACCCGGGGTTGAAGCCGATCCGTCTGGTGCGCGGCCGACCCTTGACGCTGAAGTATCGGGTCACTGTGTTTGACGGCGAATCCCCTGCCCCGCCCCGCTGAAAATTCCGCGCGCCGGCCGCGGGCCTGTGATATCTTCAAGGCCATGGAACTCTCGCGGCGAAGACTGCTTCGGGCCGGATCATTGGCTGTAGCCGCTTCCGCTTGGACGGCGCCGGCTGCGGCGGGCCGCATCCGACTGGCGGTTTCCACTTACTCCTACTGGCACTTCAAGCCCGAACGCTACCCGATCGAGAAGGTGATCGAGGACGCCGCGCGCATCGGCTTTGACGGGGTGGAGATACTGCACCGGCAGATGCAGGAGGAATCTCCGGCGTATGTGAACCGGCTCAAGCGGCTGGCCTTCCGCAACACGGTGGACCTGGTGATGCTCTCGATCCATCAGAACTTCGTCTCGCCCAGCGCGGAGCAGCGGCAAAAGGCGGTCCAGCATACGCAGAACTGCATCGAGCTGGCGGCGCGGCTGGGCATCCCGGCGGTTCGCATCAACTCCGGTCGCTGGGGCACGATTCGCTCCTTCGACGAATTGATGAAAGTCCGCGGCATAGAGCCTCCCCTGCCCGGCTATAGCGATGAGGACGCCTTTCGCTGGTGCATCGAATGTATCGAGGCTTGCCTGCCGGCGGCCGAGAAGGCGGGAGTCGTGCTGGCGCTCGAGAACCATTGGGGGCTGACTACGCAGCCGGAGAATCTGCTCCGGATCTACCAGGCGATTCGCTCGCCGTGGTTCGGGATCAATTTGGACACGGGAAATTTCCCAGGGGATCCTTACGCGGGCATTGAAAAGCTTGCGCCGCACGCCATAATCGTGCAAGCCAAGACCTATCACGGCGGCGGCGAATGGTATACACTACAGCTGGACTACAAGCGAATCGCCGCCATCCTGCGCGCGGCCGGCTACGCCGGTTGGGTGTCACTGGAGATGGAAGGCAAGGAACCGGCCCAGACGGCGGTTCCGAAGAGCTTTGCGATTCTCAAAGAAGCCTTCGGCTGACCTCAGGCGTCGCGTTGTTCCGGCGCGAGCTCCGCTGCTTCGCGAACCAGCCGGGCGGTGCGCGGGGCGCGGTACCGCTGTTCAAGCTCCGCGGCCAGCCTGTTGAGTTCCTCCCGCGTGCTGCGTCCGGGCCGGAGCGCCTGATAGATCTCTAGGATGCGCTGCTCGGGCACGCGCGTCAGCTCCGCGGCGCGCTCCAGATTCTCCGCCAACTGACGGCGGCCGGCGCTGCGTGCGATCTCAGCCTGAAGCTCCAGCGCCTCGGCGGTCACACGCAGATCGTCCATGGTGAGCCTGCCTTCGAGCGCGGCCTCCAGCGTGATCTCGCCGAAGGGCAGCCCTGAGGGGGTGCGCAAGCGGTCCGGCTGTCTTTCGGCCAGTGGGTACTCAGGCATCTGCGACCTCCAGCAACATCTCCTCGGGCGGGCGATTCTTGTCCACCTGTTCGGTCTCCCGCCGGTGCAGGATCGTAGTCTGAACGATGTACTTCAGGCGCGCCATGTTGTCAATGCGCACGGGCACCGGCAGAACGGGCTGGCCCTTGGCGTACTTGGCGGCGTTGCGGCCGATGACGCGATAGCAATCCAGCGTGAGGTTCGGCGCCTGCGGGAACAGTTCCAGGTTGTCCAAGGGGGCCAGGTCGCGGCGGTGAATGACGGTAGTTCCTTTGGATTGAATTCCCACCGCCACGCCCGAGCCGCTCAGTTGCGCGCCCGCGTGGCCGATGAAGCCGCAGTCGGAGGTGTGATGGATCTTGATGATGCGCGGCCGCATGCCCTCTTGCCGGATGCCGTTCTCCAGCTCTTGCAGCACGTCGCGGTGTGAAAGGCCGAGCAGCGTGGCCTGGAGCGCAGCGCCGAAGGCCGGGCCCACGGCAATCACTATCTCTTGCGGATCCAGGCTGCGCGCGGCCGTGCCGGCCGGCCGCAGCAGGCTGCGCCCGGTCGCCGAGCGCCCCAGCGTGCGAGGGTCTGCGGCCTCAGGGAGCGCCGCGATCTCGCGCCGGCGTTCCGGCGTTAGCCGGTAGCCGGTGCCGGGTCCGCAGTAATCATTGGGATCGTTTATTGCGCTCACCACGTGCGGCCCCGGCAGCAGCATGGCGGACGTTTGCAGGTAATCGCCCGAAACCCGGAGCTTCTGCACGCCCAGGATTTTCTCGGCGATGTCGCGATAACCGCGCCGGGCCAGCGCGCGGATTACGTCCAGACCGTTGCGGCCCTGCCGCAAGAAGGCTTCCGCCGCCGCCAGATCCGCCACCACATCGCGGTCCGGCATATCGTCGCTGGAGTGAGCGAACACGGCGGCCTCCACTTCCTCATCGCGAATGGGCGGCAAACCGAGCTCCTCGAAGACCGCTTGAAGCGCCTGCGCGGCTCGCCGCCGCACGCTGAGCAGTTCCTCCTCACGCACCGGGCGCAGGCCGCCGTCCACCTGCATGTCGCGCTGGAGCACGTTGTAGTCGTCCAGGTCCTCGGCGTCGAAGTTGCCGCCGCCGAAAAGATTGTCCTGCCGCGGCATCAGACTGTAGCCGGAGAAAATGAAATCCGTTCCGGGCAGAAACTGAAGCATCAGCTTGGCGGTCTTGCGGATTTCCGAGTGCGAGGCCATCGCGTCGTTGCCCGAGGCCACTTCCAAATCCAGCAGGGCCGCCAGCAAGTTCTCGGCCAGTATCGCGCGCACGCCTCCGGGCAATGATTCCGGCAGCGCCACGCAGCTTATGGAGCCGTTCTGCACGCCTTGTGAGCCGGCGCCTTTCACCACCATCAGACAGCGGGCCTCCAGGTAGATCATGGAGCGGCCGTCAGCGTGTCCCATCAAAGCCTCCGAGCCGGTGCCGGAGGTGAAGCGCACTTTGATGCCGCGCGACGCATAGGCGGAGGCCAGGAAAGCCTTGGACCACGGCGTATCGTCGCCGTCTCGGAACGCCGACTCCGTTCCGTACACCGAGAGCGTTTCGGCGTAAGTGGTCAGACCCAGCAACGCGAGGCGCAGTCCCAGGGCCTCCTCGACCGCGCATTGCGTGAGGGCGGCGCCGCGGCCGGTCTGGGATCCCACCAGCACGGCCAGGGCGTTCAGCGGAGCGTAGCGCGACACTCCCACCGTGGTTTCCAGCTCGGCAAAACCCCGCTCGGCCGCTTCGGCCGCATCGGCGGCCAGCAGCGCCGGACTCTCTTTCCGATTGGTCACATGAGCCTGGTTGGCCGGCGTGCGCCGTGCGCGCATCTTGGCCAGCGCCAGCATCATCTCAACCACGCTTAGCCGGCTGACGACCTGCATCAGGCGGGCCGGAGTCATTCCGCCGGCCAGACGTATCAGCTCTGCGCGCGGCACATTGATATCAGTGAGCATACGCGCGACCGCCGTCGGATCGAGCGCCATCGCCTGGGGGGCGACCTCGCAATCAATGGCGTGGCGAGCGATGAAGCGGTCCAGCATGTCGAAGCAGGCTTCAGGCTTGCCGTCCAGCTCCACGATGCGGCCTCCCTCAATGCGCAGGCCGGCGGGCGGATCGTACGGGCTGTTGAACAAGACCAGCCCGGCCTCCGGCCACTCCTCAATGAAAGTGTCGTTGTGGACGGGCCGGCGGGCGCGGGCCTGGGATCGTTTCGAGTGCATGACTAACGTACGGGGAGAATTACTTGGTTACTGGAAACTCCTTCCTGAACGACCACCAGCTTCAGATCGCCGGCGCGTGCATCCGGCGGGACCCGGAAGTTGATCTGGTATAGGCCGACGAAATCAGGCGTAAGGCCCGCGAAGACGACTTGCGCCGGCCTGGAGTCCAGCAGAACCTCGGGCTTGAAGAGGCACTCAGGCGGCCGGAACCACCGCGGCGTGACGGCGCCGGACGCCACCATGGGGTCGGTCAGGCCCATGCCTACAAGGTAGATCACAACGTAATCGCCGGCGCGCGCGGGATTGGTGCCGTCAATCAGACGGAAAGCGGCATCCTGCGCAATTGCTCGGCCGTCCGCGAAGGAGGCGATGGCCGGGCTGGCCAGCGCCAGATCAACAGTCTCGGGCAAACTGAAAGCGCCGCCCTTTGAAACCACCAGTTGATATTGGCGGCCGGCCAGCAGTTCAACCGGGATTTGGGCGTTGATCTGACCGGGACTCAGGTAGTAAAGCGGCGCTCGGCTCTCTCCGACGAGGACCCAGACCCCGTCGTGCGCGTCCGGTAACCGGTTTCCGGCCAGCGCCGGTTGGCTGATGCGAGAGGCCAGATTCCGCCCGTAAACCTGCACTATCGTTCCCGGCGCCAGCGGTGCGGCCGCCTGCGGATTGAGGTTGTTCACCACGCCGAAGCGCGCCAACTCCGGCGCCTTATTGTCCGTTACCCTTCCGGTGACCTCGACGGAGGCGGCCGTTGACACCGGCAATCCCGGATGCCACGCACGCATCTTTACAGACATTGTGTCGGCAGGCGTCCCGGGCGTCCAAACGCCCGCAAACACGCCGCCCCCTAAATGCCGCAGCGCTACAGCGGGATCGCCGTTGGAAAAGGTTGCCGCGGTCAGAGCGCCGCCGGCGGCTGAACCGCAATCGTCCATGATCCGCACGGTAAGGGGAATCGGGATGCCCGCACGCACTTCAAAGCCGTCCGGCAGAGTCATGGGAACGGGGACCAGGCTTGCCGGCCGGCAGGCGCCTGCCTCCGCCGGCGGCACGATCAGCGCGACGTGAACGGCGCGCATCGCCGCGCCGCCAGTCGAAAACACGACGCTGCCACGATAGACGCCCGCCGGCACACCCGCTGCGGCCGCCAGCAGTAACTGCGCCGGTGAACCGGTGGACACCTCCGCACGCGTGGGCGTCACCGAGAGCCAGCTCGTGCCCTGGTAGATCTGGGCGGCCGCCTGGAACCAGACAGGTGCAGTGCTGCTGGCTCCCAGGGTCAGAGCTTGTGAATCAAGTCCGCTCCCTCCGAACCGGCTGACAAAGAAGAATCCGGTCTGCGAGAAACCGGGAGCCGGCGGACTGTCCGGAGGACTAAGTTGCAGCACAGCCACCAAGTATTGCGGTGAGTTCGGCGCTTCCGGCGAGCTTACTTTCACTAACCCGTAGTGTTGGCCCGGCGCCAGAGCTGCTGCGTTAACGCGCAGGCGCAGCGTTCCCGGCTGGGCTGCCGTGGCTGACCCCGTTTTCTCTTCCAATATCAGCCACGGCTGGCCGGAGACGATCTCCGCGCTCCAGTTTAGCTTGTCATCGCCTCCATTGAGGATGGAGACGCTTCGCTGATCCCAACATCCGTGCCCCGCGCGCGCTTCAAAGACAGCCGCGGGGGGATCCAGTTGCAGCCATGGTCCTCGCTCGGCCAGATACAGCGCCACTGGCACCTCCCGGGCGCCAAGCGGCGAACTGACGCTGAGAACCCCGCGGTGCGCGCCGGTTCGCAATCCTTGTGTTTTGACTGTAACGCGCACCCAGCAAGGTCCCGCACAGCCTTCACTGGCCGCGCGCAACCAGGGTGCGGAACTGGCGACCGCAATCCGCTCCGCCTCCAGTGCGCCGGAGCCCAGATTGCGGATTAACAGCGCTTGCTCGAGTGTTTCCGGCCCGCCGAGCCGGGACCAGAAACGCAACCCGGCCGGTTCCACCGCCAACTCCGCCGTCCGGCGCACTACTTTTAGGCTGATTGTGATCGGACCGGCGGCAGGCAGACCCCGGCTGGTGTTCACATGCAGGCGCGCCGGACCGTAGTCGCCCGGACCCAGACCTTCGGCGTTGACTTCCACCGGCAGGCGGGAGGGAACCGAACCGCGCTTGAGGCCGAGCCTCAACCAGGGCGGCGGCGCGGTCCCCGGCTGCCCGCCGTCGGCCTCGATTTGGAAATCGAACGGCGATCCGTCGGCGGTGACAACCGTAATGACCTGCGGCGGGGGAGCTTCGCTTTCGGCCACGGCGGTAAAAGCCAACTGGCTGGGGACGACGCGCAAGTTCGGCGTGAGCTGGGCCTTCGCAGGTGCAGCCCCCGCCAGCGTTGCGCATAAGGCGATGCAAGCAGGCCGCATGCTCAAACCTCGGATGAGTCAATGATACTCGATCGAGACGGCGTTGACCGGTCTCCGGATGCATACCGCCGGTTCGCGCGCTACAATTACCGCTTATGCCGGAGGCCCGCCCCGCAGCCCCGAGCCTGAGTGTTTTCTTCCCGGCGTACAACGACGCGCCGTCGCTGCCCGCGCTGCTGGAGAAAACCTTCGCCGTCCTGCCGCAACTCACCGACGATTTCGAGGTCATCGTCGTAAACGACGGCAGCCGGGACGGCACCGCGGAGGTGCTGGTCGAACTCCAAAACCGTTACGGCTCCCGCCTGCGCGTGATCACCCACCGGGAGAATATGGGCTACGGCGCGGCCCTGCGCAGCGGCTTCGCCGCCGCCAGCAAGGAGCTGATCTTTTACACCGACGGCGACGGACAGTACGATCCCGGCGAATTGCCCAAGCTGCTGGCCTTGATGGAGCCCGACGTCGGCCTGGTCAACGGCTACAAGATTGAACGGCGCGACCCCTGGCACAGGATTCTGATCGGGCGTATCTACAACCAATTCGCCCGTCTGCTGTTTCGGATCCGCATTCGCGACATTGATTGCGACTTCCGGTTGATACGGCGCCGCTTGCTGGAGGAGATTCACCTGCGGTCCACCAGCGGCACCATCTGTGTGGAGCTGGTGCGCAAACTGGAACTCAGCCCCTACAGGGTCAAGGAGGTTCCCGTGCACCACTACCCGCGGTTGCACGGGCGCTCGCAGTTCTTTCGCGTGCGTTCGCTGGCCGGCACATTTCTGCAACTCATCCGGCTGTACTACCGGCTGGTGATCAGACCCGCGCTCAATGGGGAGAATCCGCGGCTGGCATGAGGATTCCTTTCGTCAACCTGAAGCCCGCCTTGCAAGCAACCCAAGCCGCCTGGCGCAGCCACCTGGATCAGATGTTCGCCCGCGGGCAGTTCATCCTGGGCGAGCAGGTAGCCGCTTTCGAGCGGGAATTCGCAGCCGCGATGGGCGCGCGCTTTGCCGTAGGAGTGGGCAGCGGCACTGCGGCCTTGGAGTTGTGCCTGCGCGAGGCCGGCACGCCGGGGCCCGGCGCGGAAGTCATTACCTCGCCGCTAACGGCGCCTTTCACCGGCCTGGCGATCCTGGCCGCGGGAGCCAAACCGCGCTTTGCGGACGTTGACCCGAGCACCCTGTTGCTGGATCCGGAAGACGCCGGCAAACGCGCCACACGGCGCACAGCGGCGCTCATGCCTGTGCATCTCTACGGTCGTCCTTGTGATCTGGCGCGCTGGCGCTCGCTGGCCCGTGCGCTGGGTGCGGTCTTGATTCAAGACGCCTGTCAAGCGCACGGGGCGCTCTGTCGGGGCAGGCCGCTGGCTGATTACTCGCCATATGTGGCCTACAGCTTCTATCCCACGAAGAACCTGGGCTGTCTGGGTGACGGCGGGGCGGTCCTCACCAATCGGGCCGGCACAGCCCGGCGCATCGGAATGCTGCGTGACGGCGGCCGCGCCGGCGGACACGTCAGCCGCCTGGCGGGCCTTAACTCGCGCCTGGATGAGACACAGGCGTGCTTCTTGCGGGCTTTTCTGCCTCACTTGAAGGAATGGAATGCATGGCGCGCGCGCCTGGCGGCGCTTTACGACGCGGCCTTACGAGACTGCCCAGGGGTGCGCCTGCTGGACCGGTGCGATTCCGTGCACCACCTTTACGTGGTCCGGGTACGGCAGCGTGAGCGACTGCGGCGATATTTGGCGGAACACGGCATTGCAACCGCGGTTCATTACCCGGTCCCGCTGCACTTACAACCCGCCTTCCGCGACTGCGGCCTGAAGAAGGGCGATCTGCCGGCGGTCGAGCGCGCCTGCCGCGAGATTCTCTCTCTGCCTCTGTGGCCCTACATGCCGGAAGCCGCCGCGGAGGAAGTGGCCGGCCGGATTCTCGACTTCTGCCGCCGGGGGCCTTGCTAGACTGAAAGTAGCGCGATGCTCTCTGTCGTCATCCCGGTCCACAATGAGGAAGCGTCCTTGCTGCCGCTGTACGACCGCCTCACGGCAACGCTGGAGAAGCTGGGCCGGCCTTACGAAATCATCTTTGTGGATGATGCCTCCACCGACCGCAGCTTTGAGCTGCTCTCACACCTGGTGGAGACCGACGAGCGCCTGAAGCTGATCCGCTTGCGCCGCAACTTCGGGCAGACGGCCGCCCTGTCAGCGGGATTTCACGAGGCCCGCGGAGAGATCATCATCTCGCTGGACGCCGATCTGCAACACGCTCCGGAGGACATTCCCGCACTGCTTGAGAAGATCGCCGAAGGTTACGACATAGCCAGCGGCTGGCGCAAGAACCGCGTGGACAACCCGATCACCCGGAAGCTGCCCTCGCGCGTGGCCAACTGGCTCATGGCCAAGGTCTCGGGCGTCGAGCTGCACGATTTCGGCACCACTTTCAAGGCTTACCGGGCCGAGATCCTGCGAGACATAAACCTTTACGGCGAACTGCACCGTTTCATCCCGGCGCTGGCGAGTTTCTACGGCGCCCGCATCGCCGAAGTGCCCATCCAGAACGCGCCCCGCGCCACGGGCGGCTCGCACTACGGGTTAGGTCGGACGCTACACGTGTTGTTCGACATACTGACAATCAAGTTTCTGCTCAGCTACTTCACCCGCCCGATGCATTTCTTCGGCAAGTTAGGTTTGGCAGGAACGACGGTGGGCGGAGCAATTCTCGGCTACCTTTGCATCTACAAGCTGAGCGGGCATGAGATTCTGATCAATCACGGCCCGCTGTTGTTGGCCGGAAGCCTGCTTCTGCTGGCGGGGATCATGATGTTTTCCACCGGGCTGCTAGGCGAGGTGCTGATGCGAACCTATTTCGAGAGCCAAGGGCGGCGGATTTACGCGATTCGCGAAATACGCACGCGCAGCGCCCGCCGCTCGGCCGAACAGCGCCGCTGACCGCCGTCCTTATAGCGGGATGGCTCTGCTCCAATGGTCCTCAAACAGGCCCTTCATCGCCTCGCCCAGGCCCGCATGATCGAAAATCACCGCCGTCCAGGTGGGCCGTGTCACCACCGGATCCAGCAGCGCTATCATGCCTTGCCGGCCGTCGAAGACGGCCAGCTTCATGGGCAGCGATTCGGCCCGGCGAATCTGGATGCCCGCCGCAGAATACTCTTCCAGGCGCCGAAGGTGCTGCTCATCCAGCGCGCCGGCTTGCAATAGCAGCCGGCAACTCACCCCGCGCCGGCGGGCTTGCTTGACCAGTTGCTCGTCCAAGGGATCCACCGCGTAAGGCGGGCGCGAAAATTCAAGGTACTCGGATTGGGTCTCCGCCAGCATGCGCCGATACTGAGCGGCGATTTGGACCGGGTCGCCGACGATGCGCAGAAAGTCCAGCGTTCCGCGACCGCCCTGGACCTGCGAGTAGGCCGCGGTCAGATCCTCCACCAACCCCGCGGCCAGCCGGGACTGCTCAGTGAGTTCTTGTTCCACAAGTTGTCGCTTGCGCGCCAGAAAGGCGGGAATCGCCAGGCCCGGCTCGATAGCCGAGAACAGCTTGGTTTTCTCCTGCACCACCTGCGCGAAGCCCTTTTCGACCAGGCTGTCGAGCACCTCATAAATCTTCTGGCGCGGCACGCGTGCGCGAGCCGCCAGCTCCAGGGCTTTGAAGCGCGGGTGCCCGACCAGCACCAGGTACGATCTGGCCTCGTAGGCGTTCAATCCGATTTGTTGCAGCCGTCGCCAGAACTTTTGAAAGGTCGCCTCAGGCATTAGTTTGGTCCTGCACCGGGTAACTTGACCATATCAAAGGCCGTCCCCATCCGGGGAGCGCCCCGCAGCCTCACCACTCGGGCCGGCGCTCGGCTGAGGGGCAGAGGCTTCGGCGAAGCCCCGGGGATTATGCACTTTGACGCAGCGACCTGCCCTGTGATGTAGAATGCAGCCATCGGAGGGAACCCGACAATGTCAATCCGAACGCCACGGCAAGTAGGCAGCGGACTGAACTGCCTAATCGTCTGCTTGTGGATCCTGGCCGTTGTAACGGCGGTCGCCGGGGAGGAGTTGGAGCGCGCATATTTGATCCGTTGACGGGCAGCGCCGACGGAGGCGGGCGCCTCGAGTTTCCGGGCGGGCTCGTACCTCTAAGTCGCATTAACAGGATTTCGCAAAAGCTTATAGCGCTGATACCTAAGCCTAACCTTCCGGGCACCACACGGAATCTCTTTGTCTCGGCGCCTCTGGTTTTTGATCGCGCCCATTATGACGCGAAGGTTAACTGGAATCCCACATCCCGAGCAGGGTTATGGGCCCGTTACAGCCAGTTCAGTTACGTACTGGAAGATCAGCACGTGCTTGGGCCGGCCGGCGGGACCGGCGTCGCCAGCGATTTCCCGGGCGACGACGACGGTACGGTGCGGAGCGCCACTTTGGGCGGCACCTACACGATTAGCCCCGCGCTGTTGATAGACGGTCACGCAGGCTATACCCGGCAGGTGCAGCTCGGGCAGGACAAATTCTACGGAAAGAACATAGGGCTGGACGTTCTCGGCATCCCCGGCACGAACGGACCGGATATTCGGCAGAGCGGCTTCCCCGGATTCTCGGTGAGCGGTTACGAAAGCTTCGCCAACGCGGTTACTTCAAGCCCGCGGTTTCGCTGGGACAACCAATTCCAGTATGCCGCCAACGCATCCTGGACGCGCGGCAGGCACGAGTTGCGGTGGGGTTGGGAGTTGGGCCGGCAGGGCATGAACCGCTTTCAACCGCAGAGCGGTTTCGGCCCGCGAGGAGGATTCAGTTTCGCGGGCGGCGTGACCGCGCTGCGCGGAGGACCAGCTCCAACCCAGTTCAACTCCTGGGCCGCCTTCCTTTTGGGATTGCCCTCAAGCCTTGGAAAGAGCTTGCAAACTCTGGTGCCCGGCGCCACGCGGCAATGGATCCACAACCTTTACTGGCGGGACCGCTGGCAGGTTACTCGTCGTCTGACGCTGAGCTTTGGGGCGCGATGGGAATACTATCCCGTGCCGACGGGCGACCATCGGGGCCTGGAACGGTACGATTTCGAGAGCAACAAGGTGCTGGTGGGAGGCGTGGGAGCGGTTCCCCGGGATACCGGAGTCCGTATGAACAGGAAGCAGATCGTTCCTCGCCTGGGCCTTGCCTGGCGGCTGGGCCAGAAAACCGTGCTTCGCGCGGGCTACGGTATGAGCGTTGATCCGTACTCAATTTCGCGCCCCCTGTTCGAAGCCTACCCGCTGGTGATAACCAGCACTTACTCGGCACCCAACAGTTACCTTCCCGCAGGCTCACTTGAAGCGGGCATTCCACCGATGCCCGCGCTCGACCTCGGCAACGGCATTATCGAGCTGCCGGGGACTGTGGCCGACACCACCATTGAGAAAGACTTCCGGCGGGGATATATCAATTCCTTCAACTTCACGGTGCAGCGTGAGCTGCCCTGGGGTTTTGCCGGGCAGCTCGGGTATGTGGGGACGCGCAGCATCCGCCAAACCGGCCTCCGCAACCTGAATGCGGCGCCGCCGGGCACCGGCGCGGCAGGACAGCCGCTGAACATCCTCTTCAAGCGCACGGCGGCCACCAATCTGCACGCTCCCGCTTTCACTTCCAACTACAATTCCCTTCAAGCCAAGCTTGATCGGCGTCTGGCTTCCGCCTGGCTGCTGACGCTTTCCTACACGTTTTCCAAAGCGATCGCCTGGGGCGACAACAGCGATAGCAGCATGTTTTTCAACACGGCCTCCGCTCTTGCGCGCAACCGTGCTCTGGCCGGCTATGACCGGCCCCACAATTTTTAAGCCTCCTTCCTGGCGGAGCTCCCGTTCGGACGGGGCAAGCGCTGGCTGAGCCGCCGCAGCGTGTGGTCTGCGCTGGTCGGCGGCTGGCAACTCAACGGCGTGTTCAGCGCATACACCGGCACCCCCTTCACCGTAACGTCGGCGGGCACCTCTCTAAACGCGCCAGGCAACAGCCAGGTGGCTGACCTGGTAAAGCCGCGCGTGGAGAAGCTGGGCGGGGTGGGATCGGGCAGGTCGTACTTCGATCCTTTCGCGTTTCGGTCGGTCACCGAGCCCCGCTTCGGCACCGCAGGCCTCAGGATCTTGCGGGGGCCGGGCTTTGTTCAGTTGGATGGGGGACTGTTCCGGGACCTTTACGCTCGTGAGCGGTGGCGGCTGCAATTCCGGGCTGAGGCGTTCAACGTCACGAACACGCCCCATTTCGGCAGTCCGGGCGCCAACGTGTCTAACATGATCCTGAATCCCGATGGCAGCATCCGCTCGCTAGGCGGATATACCGAGATCACCACCGCCAGCGGAGAGCGTCAATTCCGCTTTGCGTTGCGGTTCTCCTTCTGAGCGCTTGCCGGGCACAGCTCGTTTATTTCGAGAACCGGCCGGCGCGCGGCAGCGACCGCTCATCGCGGGCCGCCCCGAGTTTCTTGGAGAGCGCTCTGAGTCATCGCCCGCCCAGCCGGCTCAGTAACGCCAGCAGCACCGGCATCGTGAACAGTACGCCGTCGGTGCGGTCCAGGCAGCCGCCGTGCCCGGGGAACAACCCGCCGCTGTCCTTGACGCCCGCGCCGCGCTTCAAAGCCGATTCCGCCAGATCCCCGAGCTGCCCGGCCAGATTTGACGCGGCCGCAGCCGCCAGCGCCTGCCAGGGCGCTAGCGAGGGCATGAAGCCGCGCGCGTACGCCAGCCCGAACAGCAACGCCGCCAGCATAGAAGCCGCTGCGCCTTCCCAGGTCTTCGCCGGGCTGACCTCCGGCGCGAGCTTGTGACGGCCCAACCCTCGGCCCACGTAGAAAGCCGCCGTGTCGCCAACCCAGTTCACGGCCAGCGCGAACAGCAGCCACCAGCGGTTCAACTCCCGCAGTTCAATGCCGCACCGCCAGGCCCCGAAAACATACACAACGCCCAGTATTAGCGCCGAGGCGCGCGGCAGCGCAGCCGAAAGCGGTCTCTGGGAAATGGCCAGCACCAAAGCCGCCAGCGTCAACAGCGTCACCGCCAGCAGCCCAACCGAATCGCGGGCCAGTAACACCACCAAGCCGGCCGCATATCCCACCGGCCCCACGGCCGCGATCCCGTGTCTCTCAACCAGTTGGCCGTATTCGCGGTAGCTGAGCAGCGCCACCAGCGCCACTACCGGCAGAAAGGCCCAGCCCGGCGCCCACAACACCAAGGCCACCGCGGCGGGCGCCATAACTAATGCGGTCAGTACGCGCGTCATCGTCTCCCGCCTGCCTCCGTGCTCACAACCGCGCCCAATCCAAGAAAGCCACCGCCAGCGCCGCGACTCCCAGGAAGCTGCCGAAGGGCAGTTGGTACTCGGAAGCCCTCTTTCCCGTGGCCTTGATGTAAATCAGCCCCACCACGGACCCCAAAAGCGAGCCGGCCAGTAAAGCCACCATCGCGCCGTACAATCCAAAGAACGCGCCCAACATACCCGCCATCTTCACGTCGCCGAAGCCCATACCCTCGCGGCGGCGTACTTTCTCGTAAAGCAAGCTCACCGCCCACAGCACGCCCGCAGTGACGATTATCCCCAGCAGTGCTTCGCTCACCGAGCGCCAGCGCGGACCCCAAGCCTGGGGCGCCACCAACAGCGAAAGCAGCGGCTGTAGCGGCGCGGCGTAGGCCAGAAGCAATCCGGCCGCCATGCCTCCCAGTGTGAACTCATCCGGCAGGATGCGCTCTTCCAGGTCTGAGAAGATCAGCCCGACCAAAAGGAAGCTCAACACCGCCAGACGCACGAACTCCAAACTCGCTCCCAACTTCACCGCCGCCGCCGCCAACAACGCCGCCGTCGCCAGCTCCACCAGCGGATAGCGTGGCGGAATGGCGGCGCCGCAACTGCGGCACCGGCCTCTCAAAATCACATAGCTAAGCAGCGGTATGTTGTCGTACCAGGCGATCGGCTTGCGGCAACTCGGACAAAAAGACCGCGGGCGAACGATCGAGATGTCCCGCGGCAGTCGGTGAATGCATACATTCAGGAAACTACCCGCCAGCAAGCCGGCCAGCGCAGCCAGAACCGCCGTCAGCACGATAGCACCTCCCGGTAAACGCGCAATGTATTCTCCCGCAGGGCTTCCAGCGAAAAGCGATCCTGCGCCTGCCGCCGCCCGGCCGCCGCCAGGCGCTCAGCCAGCGAGGCATCGTCCCGCAGCCGCCGTACGGCTTCGGCTACCGCCTCCGGTTGGTTGTCAACCAGCAAGCCGGTTTCACCGTCCCGAATTACCTCGGTCAGCCCACCGACGCGGCTGGCGATTACCGGAACCCCCGCAGCCATTGCCAGCAAAGCGCCCGAACCCAGGCCCTCTCGCTCGGTCAGATAAATGAACAGGGCCGCCTCTCGCAAGTCGCGCTCCAACTCCGCCGACCGCCGGATTTCGAAACCGCCGGCTCGCGCCGCCTGCTCCAGCAGCCCGCCGGCCTTGAGAGGATCCCGCAGGGCAGGCGCAATGATTCCGCCCGAGCGGGTCGAGCGCGGCAACAAGGGGACCCCGTCGTAGACCACCGCGATGCGGCGCGGCTCAACGCCTCCGGCCTGCAAAACGGCTCTCACGTGCTCGGAAACCGCCAGAAACCGGCAGGCGCGGCGATACTTCCAGCCAGACCAAGGTCCCCGTTGCAGTTCAAAGGCCACGCGCCGGGAAACCACCAGCCTTGGATGGCCAAACAGCGCAGCCAGGGTGTGCGCGCGTGCGTCGTGCGCGTGCGCCAACTCCGCCCAGCGCAGATGCCGCCACACGGTCCCAACAGTGAGCGGCTCCGCCGCCAGATCCCGCAAGCGTGCCGCCTTCAGCAGGGGCGCGCTTGCCGGCGCCAGCAGCCGCTGCTCGCATCCTGCCTGCCTCAGACTCTCCATCAGGTACAGGACCTGCCACTGTCCACCGCGCATTTCGCGCCCGGCATCTATATGCAAGATGCGCACCTGTTGCGATTCCCCGACTGAATTGCGGCTCAAACCAGGCGCCGCCTAACTCATGTTCCTGGCCTTGGCGTACTTCAAGTAAGTATAGGCGGCCGCCATGTGGGCAATCGTCAGGCCCTCAAACCCGTCCAAGAAGCCTAGCTGCAACACGTAGGTCCGCAGAAACGTCCAAGCCGGCGCCAGCATCAGATGCCGCCAGCCGACCCTCTGGCGGCGCGCCACCAGTTCCTGGGCCGCCAGGGTCGTGTAGCGGTCAAGCGTCTTCAGGTGCTCGGAAAGCGAACTGCACGTGAAGTGCAGCAGATTGGAACGCAAGTGGCCGATGCGTCCTTCCGTCTGGACGCGCTCATGCACGTAATCGCCCACCCATCGGGCCTTGCGCCGGTCGTAGAGGCGAACCTTGCGATCCGGATACCACCCGGAGTGCAGAATCCAGCGGCCCAAATACTGGGCCAATCGGGGAACGGTATAAGCGTCGCAATCCGGCCCGCTCTTCTTGAGTTGCCATATCTCGGCCTCCAAGGCTTCGCTCAGGGCCTCGTCCGCGTCCAGCGAGAAAACCCAATCATGGCTGGCCTGCTCGGCCGCCAGGTTCTTTTGGGCGGCGTATCCTTTCCAGTCGGCTTCAATGACGCGTGCACCCAGTTGCCGGGCGATCTCGACCGTGCGGTCGGTGGAGCCGCAGTCCACCACCACGACCTCGTCACAGCAGCGCAGGCTTTCAATAGCCCGCGGCAGATTGCGCTCCTCGTTCGAGGTGATGATAGTCGCGGATATTTTCATGGTTCCGCACTCAGGAGGAAGAACCGGTCTGGATGGGCGCCAGGGTGAAACACAGCAGAAAAATCAGCAAGGCCGCCCAGCCCAGTTTCTGCCGGCCCTCATCGAGCGAGATGGTGTCGTAGATCGCCGGGTGACGCATCCCGAAGAAGAACAGCAGCGCCGCCCATACCAACCAGCCATACCAGCAAAAAACCCCAATGGGAATCAAAGCTACGGCAAATACGCGCGACAACAGACGGTGTTTGTCGCCCACGAACGAGTACAGGATATGCCCGCCGTCAAGCTGGCCGATGGGGAGCAGGTTCAATGCCGTGGCAAAGATTCCCACCCAGGCCGCTCGCGCCACCGGGTGCAAGTAGATATCCGAGGGCGGCACGCCCGGGAAGATACAGTGCTCGAGCAACCGCAAAAGCGGGGGTGTTCCGAAAATCAGGTCTCCGCTCTGCGCGATGCCGGGTATCACCTTAGAGTAAGCCAGGCCGATCGCCAGCGCCGGCAGCAGAGCCATAAACCCGGCCAGCGGCCCTGCGATCCCGATGTCGAATAGCACGCGCTTGCCGTAAATCGGGGAGCGTATGCGAATGAACGCCCCCAGCGTCCCTATGAACGTGGGAGCGGGCAGAAAATACGGCAGCGTGGCGTCAACCCGGTAATACGCGCAGGCCAGATAGTGCCCCAGCTCGTGAGCCAGCAGGATACCCAGCAGAGTTAACGAAAAAGGCAATCCCTCCGCCAGCCTCCAGGGCTCGGCCCAGATGCCGGACACGGCAGCCGCGTCTCGCTCCAGGTCAAAGGCCGGGCGGTTGGTGCGGAAGTTGTAAGCCAGTCGGGCGCCCATCGTGCTGGTGGTGGCCAGCGTGGCCAGAATAAGCAGCACGTGCGTCCAGTACCGCGCGCGGGCGCGCGGCAGAGAGCCCCGGTAGGTGCGCAAGCCCGCGCCGTTGCCAGGCTGCGGAGGGATATCGGCCGCTGAGTACTCCTCCAAGGGCACAGATGGCGACTAATCCAGCGCCTGTAATTCCTTTCCAGGCTTGAACCGCACGGCCTTACCCGGCGGAATGGGAACTTCGGTGCCGGTGCGCGGATTGCGGCCGATGCCGGTTTTGCGAGGGCGGACGTTGAATATGCCGAAACCACGCAGTTCGATCCGCTCTCCCTGTCCCAACGCCCGCTTCATGCACTCGAACACGGTCTCCACGGCCATCTCAGCCTTGGTCTTGGTGATGCCCGTGCGATTGACGACCTCGTTGATGATGTCGAGCTTGATCAAAGCGACCTCCTCACCCGGATTGGACAGGAGCCCATCTGGTCGGAGCGGGCGCCCGCAATTGCAAAGCCCATGATAGGAATAGGCTTAGGCATTTGTCAAGCGCGCGACTGCATTCGTTCGGGCGGCTGAGTCATCCGACCGGCGCCGTCCGCCTGCAAGCGCCTTGCCGCGCTGGACCCGGCGCCCGCCCCAATGTTACCCTGAAAGGTTCACCGATCGCCGATGCCGGCCCGCGCCAGCGAAGCCCTCGTGCTTCGTACATACCCCTTCCAGGAGGCCGATTTGATCGTGAGTTTTCTGGCGAGGGACGCGGGGAAGTTGCGCGGGGTAGCCAGGCGCGCGCGGCGGCCCAAGAGCCGTTTCGGCGCCGGGCTGGAGCGGCTGTCGCATGTGAAGATGGCTTATTTTCAGAGGGAGACAAGGGAACTGGTGAATCTGGATTCCTGCGAGCTCATATGGTCGCCGTTCTCGCTGGCTCCCGATTATACGACTGGAGTGGCTTTGGATTACATGGCGGAAGTGTCCGAGCAACTGCTCCCGCCTGGCGAACCCAATGAACGTTTCTTCCGCTTGTTGCTGGCGGTGCTGGAATATCTGCGGGACACCCAGGGCCGCGGCGTCTGGAAGGCGGTCGGTTATTTCAGCCTGTGGTCCCTCAAGCTGGCGGGCTTGCTTCCCCAGCTACAGGTCGCTCCGGACTCCCAAGCGGCGGCCCAACAAATGCTGCACACTCCCATTAACCAATTGACGGGCCCCGAGTGGAGAAGGGACACGGCGGCGGACCTGCGCCGGTTCCTGGTGCGCCGGATCGAAGAGCATATCGAGCGCCGGCTCGTCACCGCCCCGCTGTTGGAGACCGCATAGCGACGTGATCCACAGGCCGATAAAGCCCGGAGAGCGATGTATACGTTCCAAGACATCCTGATGCGCCTCAAAGAATACTGGGGGCGGCAAGGCTGCGTCCTCCAGGAGCCCTACGACTTGGAGGTCGGCGCGGGCACCATGTGCCCGGAGACCTTTCTCCGGGTGCTGGGGCCGCAGCCCTACCGCGTGGCTTACATCCAGCCCAGCCGCCGTCCGGCGGACGGACGCTACGGGGAAAACCCAAATCGCCTGTACAAGCACTGGCAGTTACAGGTGATCTTGAAGCCTTCCCCGGATGATATTCAAGACCGGTATCTGGCGAGCCTGGAGGCGATCGGCATAGACCTTCGCAAACACGACATCAAATTCGAAGAGGATAACTGGGAGTCTCCTACTCTGGGCGCCTGGGGCATCGGCTGGCAAGTAATGCTCGACGGACTCGAAGTTACCCAGTTTACTTACTTCCAGCAGTGCGGCGGTCTCGACTTGGAGGTGGTGCCGGTCGAACTTACTTACGGCATGGAACGGCTGGCGGCCTTTCTGCAAGGCAAGTCCAGCGTATACGACATCCAGTGGGCCGAGGGCGTAACTTACCGGGACGTCCGCTTGGCCGATGAAGTGCAATTCTCGGTCTATAACTTCGAGCTGGCGGATGTCGCCACGCTCTGGAAACTTTTCGAGCTGCACGAGGCCGAATGCGCGCGGCTGCTGGAGGCCTGGCCCGGCAGCTCGGACAAACGCCGCTTTCCCCTGCTCGCGGCTTACGATCAGGTGCTTAAGTGCTCGCACCTGTTTAACCTGCTCGATTCCCGGGGAGCGATCAGCGTCACCGAACGGGTAGCCGTAATTGCCCGCGTGCGCAAGCTGGCCGTGGGCGTGGCCGAAGCCTGGCTGCGGCAGAATCAAGGGGAGGCGGCGGCATGAACCGGTTGCCGTTCTTGCTTGAGATCGGGACCGAAGAGATCCCGGATTGGATGATCCCGCCGGCCCTCGAGCAAGTGCGCGAGCAGTTCACTAAGCTTCTCAGCGAGCAGCGCCTGGGCGACGACACGGTCCAGGTGCGCGTCGAAGGAACCCCGCGCCGGCTGGTGCTGGAGGCCGCGAACCTGCCGGAACGTCAGCCGGACAGCGAAGAGTGGGTGCTCGGACCTCCCAAAGCTGCCGCCTTCCGCGACGGGCAGCCTACGCCGGCCGCCGAGGGTTTTGCGCGCAAGATGGGCGTTGCCGTCGGTCAACTGGAAATCCGTCAAACCGCCAAAGGCGAGTATTTGGGCTGTGCCCGAAAGATTGAAGGGCGCCCCGCTCAGCAGATTCTGGCGGCTGCCCTGCCGGATTTGATCCTTGGCATCCACTTCCCGAAGACAATGTACTGGACCGGCAAGGGCGGCCCGCGCTTCATCCGGCCGATCCGCTGGCTGGTGGCCATGCTCGGGGACCAGGTCGTGCCCTTTGAGCTGGCCGGCGTGCGTACGGGCGACGTCAGCCGCGGCCACCGTCTGCTGGGCAGCGCAGCAGTGCGCGTCACCCCCGGCGATTACGCGCAGTCTTTGCGAGAGAACTACGTTTTGGTCAGCGCTGCTGAGCGGCGGCGGAGAATCGAAACCGAAATCGCCCGTCTGTTGGGGCCGACCGGGCTGCGTCTGCGTTCGGACCCGGCCTTGCTCCAGACGCTGGTCTACCTCACTGAGTATCCGACGCCGGTGCTGGGCGGGTTCGATCCTGACTTTTTGGGTCTTCCCGAGGAAGTCCTGGTCACCGTGATGCGGCATCACCAGCGCTACTTCTCGCTGGAGGACGCCGCGGGTCGCCTGGCGCCGAATTTCATCGCGGTAATGAACACGGCGGGCGATCCGGAAGGTCTCATTCGGCAGGGACACGAACGGGTTCTCCAGGCGCGGTTGCGCGACGCGCAGTTTTTCTGGCGCGTGGATCAGCACAAGACGCTCGCCGACCGCTTGCCCATGCTGGCGCAAGTGACTTACCAGGCGAAGTTGGGCAGTTACCTGGACAAAGCCCGGCGCATGGCGCGGCTGGCCCGCCGGCTGGCGCGCATGCTCAAACTCGACGCGGCGCCCGTAGAACGGGCGGCGCTGCTGGCCAAGTGCGATTTGACCACGGAAATGGTCAAGGAATTCACTGAGCTTCAGGGAGTGGTGGGCGGTCTGTACGCCGGCCGTCAGGGCGAGTCCGAAGAAGTTTGGCGGGCGATATATGAGCACTACCGTCCGGAAAGCATGGAGGATCCTATCCCCGCCACCGTGCACGGAAAGCTGGTTTCACTCGCCGACAAACTCGACACTCTCCAGGGTTGCTTCCGCCTGGGCCTGACGCCAAGCGGCTCGCGAGATCCGTTCGCGCTGCGGCGCGCCGCGCAGGGCGTAGTCCGGATTCTGGTTGAAGGCCGGCTGGCCTTGCCGCTGAAACGCCTCGTCGGATCCGATCAGGCGCTGGTTGAGTTCTTCGAGGATCGTCTGCGCTACTACTTCCGCGACGTACGCGGCTTTCGTTACGACGAGGTCAACGCCGCACTGGCGGCAGGCTGGGACGACCTGACGGACTTGGAGAGCCGGCTCACCGCGCTTCAGGCCGTGCGGCCCACGGAAAACTTCGAGCCGCTGGCGGCCAGTTTCAAGCGCATCAAAAACATCCTGAAACAGGCGGGAGTGGCGCTCTCGGCTGCGACGCGCGCCTCGGCGGTAGATGAAGGGCGCCTGGAGCCGGGGCCGGAGACCGAGCTGCATGAGGCCTTCCGCCGGCTGCGCGGGCGTGTAAGATTGCTGCGCCGGCGAAAGGATTACCGGCCGGCCCTGGAAGCCATCGCCTCGCTGCGTCCCGTCGTGGACCGGTTCTTTGACAGAGTCCTGGTGAACGCGCCGGATCCTGCGATCCGGCAGAACCGTCTCACCTTACTAACCCAGTTACTAAGTGAGTTTTCGGCCATCGCCGATTTCTCGGAAATAGTCACCACACAAGAGGAGAAATAACGGTATGCCCAAGTACGTTTACGCCTTCGGCGGCGGTACGGCCGACGGCGACGGAACCATGAAGGATGTGCTGGGCGGCAAAGGGGCCGGGCTGGCGGAAATGTCGCGGGCCGGCGTTCCCGTGCCGCCCGGGTTCACTATCTCAACCCAGGTCTGCAATATCTACTTCGATCGCGGCGGCGAGATCCCGCCGGAAATCGAGGAGGAGATCCAGCAGGCCCTCCAGCAGCTCGAGCAACGCATGGGGCAGAAGCTGGGCGATCCGGAGAATCCCCTGCTGGTCAGCGTCCGTTCCGGCGCCAAGTTCTCTATGCCCGGCATGATGGACACGGTGCTGAACCTCGGGTTGAACGATGACACCGTGCGGGCGCTGGAGGCCAAGAGCGGCAACCCGCGCTTCGCCTACGACTGCTACCGGCGGTTCATCCAGATGTTCGGCAATGTCGTGCTGGAGATTCCCAAAGCCGAGTTCGAGCACATTTTTGAGGCGCGCAAGAAAAAGGTCAAGGCGCGCTACGACACCGATCTGGCGGCCGAAGACCTGAAAGCCATCATCGCCGACTACAAGAAGCTGGTCGAGAAGAAAACCGGCCGGCCGTTTCCGCAGGATGCTCAGGAGCAACTCCGGCTGGCGCGCAATGCCGTGTTCCGCTCCTGGTTCAACCCGCGCGCCCAGCACTATCGCAAGATGAACAAGATTCCCGATGATTTGGGGACCGCGGTCAACGTCCAGGCCATGGTCTTTGGCAATCTCGGCGAAACTTCCGCTACCGGCGTGGGCTTCACGCGTAACCCGGCGACCGGCGAAAAGGAATTCTACGGTGAGTTCTTGATCAACGCTCAGGGCGAGGACGTAGTGGCCGGCATCCGCACGCCCAAGCCCATTCGGGAGCTGGAAACCCTGATGCCCGAGGTTTACAACCAGCTCCGCGAAATCACCGCCATGCTCGAGCGCCACTACCGGGATGTACAGGACTTCGAGTTCACCATCCAGGAAGGCAAGCTGTACATGCTCCAGACGCGCAACGGCAAGCGCACCGGACCGGCGGCGGTCAAGATCGCCGTGGATATGGTCGAGGAGGGCCTCATCACCAAGGAGGAGGCCGTGATGCGCGTGGATCCGCAGCAGCTTGACCAGCTCCTGCACCCCATGATTGCTCCCGAATCGCGCAAGAACCTGGAAAAGATCGCCGTCGGACTGCCCGCCTCGCCCGGCGCCGCGGTGGGCCGCATCGTCTTCACCGCCGACGACGCCGTCGCCCAGGCCAAGAAGGGCCCGGTAATCCTGGTGCGCGCCGAGACCGTGCCTGACGATATCCACGGCATGGAAGTCGCCAAAGGCATTCTTACTTCGCGCGGCGGCATGACCAGCCACGCCGCCGTGGTGGCGCGCGGCATGGGCACGCCCTGCGTGGCGGGCGCCGGCGCCATCGAGGTCAACGAACACAAGCGGCAGTTGACCGTGGCCCTGGGCAGCCGCACTATCATGCTGAAGGAAGGCGATTGGATTTCGCTCGACGGAACCACCGGCGAAGTCTTCTCGGGCCAGGCCAAGACTGTGGATCCCGATCCCACCTCCGGCGTGCTGGCAACCTTCATGAGCTGGGCCGACGAGTTTCGCGGCTCCTTCGGGGTGCGCGCCAACGCCGACATCCCTCGCGACGCTTTGGTAGCGCGCCGCTTCGGCGCAGAGGGCATCGGACTGTGCCGCACCGAGCACATGTTCTTTGCGCCGGACCGTATCCCGCACATGCAGGCCATGATTCTGGCCCGCGAGGAAAAGGCTCGACGCAAGGCTCTGGCCAGGCTGCTGCCCATGCAGCGCAAGGATTTCATCGGGCTGTTCAAGGCCATGGACGGCTACCCGGTGATCATCCGCACGCTGGACCCGCCGCTGCATGAGTTCCTGCCCAAGCGCGAGCAGCTAATGGTGGATCTGGCGAAGCTGCCCAACGCCGACGCCAAGACCAAGAAAGAAATGGCCGAGCGCTACGGCGTGAAGGTCGGCGAGTTGAAGAAGCACCTGCCCGAGCTGCTCAAGCGCGTCGAAGAGCTGCACGAATTCAACCCCATGCTCGGTTTGCGCGGTTGCCGGCTGGGCATCACCAATCCCGAAATCACCGAGATGCAGGCGCGGGCCATTTTTGAGGCCGCCGCCGAGTGTCACAAGCAGGGCATTAAAGTGATTCCGGAAGTGATGATCCCGCTGGTGGGTAGCGTCGCCGAGCTGGCGCACCAGAAGGATATCGTGGTGCGCGTCGCCCAGGAGGTGCTCTCTAAGCACGGCATCACTGATCTGAAGTACATGGTCGGCACTATGGTCGAGGTGCCCCGCGCAGCGCTTACCGCCGATCAGGTAGCCCGGGAGGCGGAGTTTTTCAGTTACGGAACCAACGACCTGACCCAGATGACGCTGGGGATTTCACGCGACGACTACGTGAAATTCTCCAAGATTTACGAGGAGAAGAAGCTCTTCAAGGCTGATCCCTTCGCGGTGCTGGACCAGGAGGGCGTGGGCAAGCTGGTTGAGATGGGCGTCAAGCTCGGCCGCAAGACGCGCCCGGAGCTGGAAGTGGGCATCTGCGGCGAGCACGGCGGCGAGCCCAGCTCGGTCGAGTTCTGCTACCGAGTGGGGATGAATTACGTCTCCTGCTCCCCCTACCGGGTGCCTATCGCCCGGCTGGCAGCGGCCCAGGCCGCCATCGCGTCCAAAGCCGCCGAGGCCAAAGCGGAAACCATGCGCACCGCTTGATTGCGCGCTTCCCTTCCCGGCCCGGCGCTCCCCCAAGGCGTCGGGCCGGGTTGGGACACAATGGATTTACAGCGCAGGGCGAACGCTGTATTGACCGCCCGGAGAGGCCGGTGCCGGAGTTGCTTCCGGCGACACGCAGCGGGTGGTGGCTCACGATCCCGTGCCTCCCACGCGGCTATATGTCTCGATTCGGTGGTCACACCGATCAGGGAAGCTTACGGCATCGTGATGAGGCGCGGCTGCGGCGGAGGTGGGCTTGGGTGCCGTCGTTGTGGTCTCAAATTGTTTCCAAGACGACGGGTTCGCTGGCTCCGGTTGAATTCCTTTCTGGTACTGCGACGTTGAGTTGGTAAACTCCCGGCAATACCATCCCTGCCCAGCGTATGGCAGCTCTCAATCCCCCAAACATCGTCCGCCATCCACTCCGGTGTCCTTCTCGCCAGACCCGAACCTAACACACTGATCCAAGCCCCGCCCGCGATATGCGGATGGAAGCTCAGGCCGTTGGTAACGAGGACGGCGATCGGACTCCGCGGCATTAAGATGACGCCAATTGCCCCGTCAGCAGCCCGCCGCACGCTGTGTTGGATAGCTGAAACGCGACCCACCGGTTTTCCTGCCAGCCCGACCGTTACTGAGCCGGATCGCAGTTCAAGCGGCCGCAACATCGCGCCCGGCACTAGGAATTTATAAGCGTATCCCGAGCCCGCCACCGAAGCCGCCCTCACGCGCCGCAGGGCGACTTCGCCAACTTCCTGGCTACGCAAATCTTCGTTCAAATTAAAAGTTACCAGGTGCCCCCAAGTCGGCGCCCGCGCCAATGCAAGGCGAGAATAACCCGGGTCCGTGAACTGGCGCAGTAATACCAAATTGTACTGCGAAACAAAGCAAATTAACGGATGATATACATATTCGACCAAGGGAATCACTCCTCAAGCCCCACAGCAGTGGCCAGGTGCCCGTCTTGATCGCCCGTAAGTCGATGCCGGACTTCTTGTGAACCAACGAGTCCAACCCGCCGTTGCGCCTGTCGAAAGCCACTTCTAGTTCGGCATTGCCGACCCGGATTGCCGTGTCACTCACTGTCGCATACGCGCCAAACGCGCTACTCTGAGCCGCTAAACGTGCCGCCGCCGCGAAAGCAACAAATACCCTCCAACAGCCAAGACCCATGGCTACCGCTTAGCACATAGTAACCTTAGGTGTCAGTACTAGTGTCCTGAGTTAGAAATGCGTTTACTAAGGCGGGCAACCCTGTCCAGGATCAGCTCGGCACTGGCCGTCCAGACAAAGGGCTTGGGGTGTTTGTTCCGTCGGTCCAAGTAGTCAAGCAAGGCCTTCTCCAGCTCCCGCACGGCCCGGTAGCTGCCCCGCCGCACACAACGCTCGGTGAGCTCGGCAAACAGCCGTTCCACCAGGTTCAACCAACTGGCCCCGGTGGGGGTGAAGTGCACCTGGAAGCGCGGATGGCGTGCCAGCCAGCCCTTGACCTTGGGGACCTTGTGCGTGCCGTAGTCGTCCAGGACCAAATGGATACCTAACTCGGCTGGCACGCTCTCGTCGATCCGCCGCAGGAAACGCAGCAACTCCTAATGCTGGTGACCGCGATAGCAATCGCTGATGACCACCGCGCTGGCCACATCCAGCGCGGCAAACAGTCAGGTCACCCCATGAGCAGGAGACGTAGCTGGAGATCCAGGTCTGGTGGGAGTGGTTGCCGTCTCTGCGAACAAAGTTTGCATGAAACGTTTTATTCTTCATCGGAGAGCGCCTCTTTCAAAAAAACTCTTACGAGGGAGTCGCGCGACATGGTGACGGGGACCCAGCCTGCCATGAACATCTTCTTCGACCCCTTCCCCCTGCCGAACAGCTCGTACGCTCCCGGCGCCGTCGCCGGCTTGTACCAGTGCGCCGGCGCCAGCCGGGACCTGCCCGGCGGCACGTCCTTCGAGTCGGCCTATGTAGGCAACCACGGCGTAACGTAAACGCCGTCCTGAAGATCAACAAGGTCACTCCCCGCACCGGCCAGCGCCTGTACGCCGGGTGTTCGGAATACAATCACTACGAGGGCGGCGGGAGGCTCCGATACAACGCCTCCCGGAACGAACCCGCCGAAACCATGCTTGAGACGACATTCGAGGGGCGCACGGAGACCCTCTTCATCGTGACCCTACCGGTCATCCATACCTCCGTCGCACGCCGGCGCGTGCAGATTGGGGCCGACGATCCGGTGAAAAATGTCGCTCTTGCGCCGCCCTTTCCCGCGACCCCTCGCCGCACACGCCGGACGCGAGCGTTCAAACCGGAAGTTTGTACGGCGCCCGGTACTCGTAGTGCAACATCTGGTTGGCCCGGTCATTGTTGGTGAAGCGCTCGGCCTGGCCATCCCATTGCAGGAACGATCGCAGCCTGTGAGCGATGTTCCCGATGAGAGGGGCGGAGTTGGAAATATGGCCGATTTCCACGTCGGCCCTACACGGTCGCCGTGCCTTGATGCAGTCGAGGAAATCCCGAACGTGCGACTCGGTGTCGTAGCCGGGAGGACCTTTCCGGGACTGCGGCTCGATTCGGGCCCTGCGCTGAGTCTGGAGTCCGCGTCGGTCCAATGGATTCCCGTAACCCTTGCCTCCGGCGTAGCCGGTCGGAGCGTCGCTGAGTAACTCCGGAACCACCTCCCAGGAGCTGTAGTTCACGTACATCGTGCCGCTCGTGCCGCGTATCTCGATTTCGGCGTTTCTCGCGCTGGCCGGCGCGCTGTTAGCGTTTACCTGGAGGAAACTCACCAACATATCGTCATATTCCCATACCACCTCCATCGTGTCCGGGATCTCGCGGTTATCCTGGATGCCGGCGTACCTGCCGCCAAGCGCCGCCACCGCCCTCGGGGCCCCTTTCCCTGTGAACCAACGAATGGCGTCAAAATAATGAACGCCGAAATTTGTGAGCTGGCCGCCGGAGTAATGGTAAAACCAGCGAAAGTTATAGTACATCCGATTCGGATCATAAGGCACGTAGGGCGCCGGCCCCAGCCACCGGTCCCATTGCTCCTTGGTCGGCGGCGGGTTCAAGGGAACGGCCCCCAAGCCGATAGGCCATTCGTTGCGCAGGTGGAAACAGCGGGCCAATGTGACCTTTCCGAGGCCTCCCGACTGGACCAGCTCGGCCGCCTCGCTATAGGTCCGCCAGGAGCGCCGGTTGGTGCCCACTTGCGTAATGCGGTTGGTGCGCCGCGCCACCTCGACCATCTTGCGGCCTTCGACAACGGTGAGAGAAAGCGGTTTCTCTACATACACGTCCTTGCCTGCCAGGCAGGCCTCGATAAACATCAGAGCGTGCCAGTGATCGGGCGTCGCGATCACCACCGCCGTGACGTTCTTGTCTTCCAGGAGCTTGCGATAGTCCTGGTACTTCACCGGGCGGGCGCGAGACTTCTTCACGGCGAAGTCCATGTAGTCCTCCCGGAGATCGCACACCGCCACGGTCTCGGCGTCGCTCCATTCCAGGAAGGCGTCGTGAACCTGGTCGCCCCGATTGCCCAGGCCGATATAGCCCACGCCGACACGGTCGTTGGCCCCTCGGATGCGCGAGTAGCTCAGAGCAGTGGCGAGGGCGCTTGCCCGCGAGAAACGGCGCCTCGTCAGGATCTCAATCTGACGGGTTGAATCGTTCATCGGATAACCTCCGTTGAGTTGACCGCCAGCCGGCCGGCGGCTTTGATGGGACCGGCGGTCCGGCCGGGGGCTGCCTTGGGGGCGACGGCGGCAAGAATCGTCGCCAGGTCTCTTCCGAATCGTAGCCGGTCTTGGATCGTCGGGGGACGCCCAAGTTTCGGATTCGAGTCCACCATCAGTTCCATCAAGAAGGCAGGCATCCTCAACTCATGGAATAGCGCTTGGGTGACAGTCATCCGGCCCCTGCCTTCCGTCCGAGAAGGTTGATCGTGCGGGCCGTTGGGCGAGTAAAAGGAGGTTCGTTCCACCAAGAGGCGCCAGAACCGCCAGCCGAGCTCGGCTACTGCCGGACCGCCGGCCGTCAGGGGCCCTTCGATGTAATCGGCGGACTCGGTATTGTGAAGGGTGAGGAACAGATCTACCCGCCCGCCGCTCTCCATCCAATCCTGGATCGCGCGCCACTGGCAGTGGATCTCCGGCATCCGAACGGGATCGCGGACATCCCAGTTCCGATTGAGGTCATAGCCATACTTGTTAAATCTTACGCCCCCACGATAGACGCCGTCAGGATCCGCCATGGCAAAGATCTTGAAAACGCACGTACGACGGATCGCTGCGGCCTCGGCTTCCTGGGAAAGCAGGAAGCGCAGGAGTCCCTCGATCACCCATGAGGTGCCGGCCTCCCAGGCGTGCTGGCGCGCCATCAGCCAGATCACGCTCTTGCCGCCAAGGCCGTCCCCGGGGTCTGTGATCGTCAGCAGAACGACGGGCCGCTGCTCGGCGCTGCGGCCTACGATCTGCTGTTGCAAATACCGATTGCCCCGGAGCGCGGCCAGCAGCCTGTTCAGATCGCGCGTCGTATAAGGGGGTTGACGGGCGATCCAGACCGACTTGCGCCGGGCCTTCAGTTTGACGCGAAGCCCGCTCGCGGCCGGCAGCCATTCCGCGCTCTCGAAGGGGAGCCAGTTCCGATTGTCGTAGCTGTAAACGGGGCGCATATGGCGGTGACCAGAGCCGTCGTGGCGGCGGTAGTTGTACTCTCCGTGAAAGCCCGTGAGTTCGATCACCAGATCCCGTCCGCGCACGCCGTCCAGCCGAAAGTAAAACCAACTGGGTTGGCGGTTGCGGCCGTCCTGGTCCACTTCCCCTTTGACCTCACACCGCACGCGGCCCGCGCCGTCGAAGACCACCGTTCCGATGCTGCCTGACTCGAAGCGAGCGTCAACCGTCACCCCCGCCAGCAGAATTCCAAGAGCCGGTAAGATCATCGGCACACCCTCAAAATACAACCTTTAATGACAGCCCTGTCATCCTGGGCGACCGAGCCGGTGGGGGAGATCGAGACGGCCTCGCCGGGAGAGGAGAGAACCAGCCCAACTCTTGCTGGCATCCGGGCAAGGGGGCGTTTCATGTCCGACCAGCTCGGAGCTCATTGTACAGGTCGTGGGGCCGACCGATGCGGGAACTTCGGCGTCCATTTGGGTACTTTATCCACTCTTCTCGTGACGTCGTTCTGCGCTCCGGCCCTAAAGTCGCTCCGGGGGTTCGTGGCGGCGGAGCCGGGTCGAAGCGCGGAGGGGCGTCCAGCCTCCGTGCGAGGCGGTGTGGCGCGGATCGAAGCAGGCGGGCCGGCCGATTAAGTACCGGAAAAAACGGAATGTTCCGGGTCGGGCGGCTCGAGCTTCGATGATAAACTACCCCCACAAGTAGGCGCGACAAGAAGGTAGAGGGCTTATGCCGGCGGTGAAAATGCGCCGAACGGGAGGGTAACGCCATGAATAAGCGCGTGGTTGACGTCCTTGCCGCCTTCCTGGTGCTCGCGAGCGTGCAGTGGGGTCAGACCGATCGCGGCTCTATCGTGGGTGTGGTGACCGATGGGACCGGCGCCGTCGTACCGGGCGCCAGCGTCAGTGCTACCCACTCCGCGACCAATACCACACTGAAAACGGTTACCACCACAACCGGCAACTTTGCTCTTCCCGCGCTGCAACCCGGGGATTACGTTCTCGTGATTGAGGCGCCCGGCTTCAAGACTTTGCGGCGGACCAATGTTGTCGTCGTCGCCAGCGGCACGACTCGCGCCGACGCCACCTTGGAAGTCGGCGCTCTCAGCGAGTCGGTAGAGGTTGTCGGCACGGCTGCCCAGCTCCAAACCGCCAGTGCACAGGTCGTGTCGCAGGTCTCGACCCAGATGATAGATCAATTGCCTCTGGTGGTGGCCGGGGCGATGCGGAGCCCGTTTGACTTAGCTCTATTGACTCCCGAGGCCAACCAGCACGGCGGCGACCATACGTTCCAGGTGGGGGGTGCCCAGGGGGGCGCCTATGGGGCCACCATGGACGGCATTACCATCTTGACGAACCGCTTCAACTCCGTGCAATGGGCCTCTGTGAACACGCCCTCCGTAGAAGCAATCCAGGAGTTTGCTGTCGAATCCGGCGGTATGCGCGCCGAGTTCGGCCGTGGCTCAGGCGGCTCGGTGAGCTTCGCCACCAGATCCGGCACCAACCAGTTTCACGGCACCGCATACCAGTTTCTGAGGAACAATGCCCTGGATTGCCGCCGGTTCTTCGAGCCGCAGCGAGGAATCTACAAGCAGCATGATTTCGGCTGGAGCGCCGGCGGGCCGCTGTATTTTCCGAAACTTTATGACGGCCGCAACCGCACCTTCCTGTTTGCCTCGATGGAATGGTTTCGAAATCGGGTGGGCGCTACCAGCACGCTCTTGAGCGTCCCCACGCCGGAAATGTACCGGGGCGATTTCACCAAATGGGTCGACACACGCGACCGGCTGATCCCGATCTACGATCCCGTCACGACGCGGCCCAATCCTGCGGGCAGCGGCTTCATCCGCGATCCGTTCCCTGGCAATCTGGTTCCGCAGGCGCGATTTGCAGAGTTTACCAAATCGCTGCTGAAGGTGATCGGCGAGGGACCCGTACCGAACGCTGCCGGAGCGCCGGGGACCTCGGCGTACGTCAGAAACAACTTTCTCAATGCCACCGGCTCTAGTATTGATCCATGGAACAAGTATAGCGTCAGGGTGGATCATCACTTCAGCGATGCCGTCAGGGTGGCGTTTCTGTACAACTTGGGCGAGCACCTCGGCCCGGCCCCCGGTCCGGACGGCTTCCCGGGTCTGCCGGTACCGTTCAATACGGGCCGGGCGGGCAAGCAGACCAGTCCGCTCTACCGCGTGAACTACACTCATACGCTGTCTGCGACGACGGTGAACACCCTGTACGCAGGCGGCCAGGATTGGAAGGAGAAGAACGTCGGACTGAACGTGGGAACCAACTGGAAGGAAAAGGGCATCTGTCTGAAGGGAGCGTGGGATTGCAGCCTGAACTTCCCGATGATCACCTTCGATGACTTCGCCAGTTGGGGAGGGATAGGCGGTGACGGTTCCGAGAATACGGTCTACTCAGTCCGTGACGACCTGAGTCTGGTGCGCGGCTCGCACACGCTGAAAATGGGGTATTTGTGGGAGAGACTGCATTATAACGGTTGGGGCCGCGCCAACATTGCCGGCGTAGTGGATTATCGCAGGCTGAGCACGAGCGTGCCAGGGAACAACGACATCAACACGGGAGGCGGTAACGCTTTTGCAGCTTTCTTGCTGGGACACGCGTACGGCGGTGCGACCGAAAATGACCGCTTTCTGGGGCAGCAGTGGCGCAGCCACGCCGCCTATTTTCAAGACGACTGGCAGCTCCGACGGCGCCTGACATTGAACGTCGGGGTGCGGTACGAGTTCACCCTGCCCCCACTGGAGCGGGATGACAAATGGAGCGACTTCACTCCCGATCGGGCAAATCCGGGAGCAACCCGGCCGGACGGAACCAAACTGCCGGGGGCGTTGCGCTTTGCGGGCTTCGGTCCGGGGCGTGAAAACCGGCGGACGCTGGTGCCCGGGTATTTTCGGGGCATCGGCCCGCGGCTTGGTCTGGCTTACCAGATCGGGAGCCGAACCGTGCTTCGGGCGGCGGGCGGCATTTATTACGGCGTGGTGAAGACGTCGTCGGGGAGCGCCCACTTCGAAGGAGCGTTTGTTCGGTTCTTCACGAGCAGCACCAACAGTGGGGTGACGCCTGCTTTTCTGGCGGACGACGGGCTGCCGCAGTTTCGCCGGCCCCCGTTCGTTGAACCGGAATTCGCCAACGGCGGGGACGTGAGCTACTGGGACGGGGAGGCCGTGCGCCTGCCCGAAAACTACCAGTACACGTTGTCCCTCCAGAGGCAGGTGGGTGAAAGCTGGCTTTTCGAAGCGGCGTACAACGGCAACGTGGGCGCCCACCTGATGGCGTTGGTCAAGAACCCGAACCAGCAGCCGTGGGACCTGATGGAGAAGTACGGTCGCGACACCTTGCTCGCCAGGCTCGACTCGGCGGCCGCCCGCAGCGCAGGTATTGCTGCGCCCTATCAAGAAATTTTCAAGGATTTCGGTTCGGGAGTGTCGGTGGCCCAGGCACTGCGCCCCTATCCGCAATTCCGCCGGATCAATACCTGGAGTGGGCAGGGTGATAAGAGCGGGCACTCCACCTATCACGCCCTGGTACTCAAAGCAGAGAGGCGCCTCAGCAGGGGATGGACTTTCCAGAGTTCGTATGCTCTGTCCAAGATTTTGACGGACGCTCCTGACTTCTTTGACTACGACAACCTGACGCAGGACCACTATAACCGACGCCTGGAAAAGTCCATCAGCCCCCTGGACCGCACGCATAACTTCAAGATCAGCTACATTTACGAGCTTCCGTTCGGCAAAGGACGTCAATGGTTGACCAGCGGAGTGGTCGGAAGTATTTTGGGCGGCTGGCGCGTCGCCGGGATTCAGATTTACGCCAGCGGTGCACCCCTGATGCTGGTCAATGCCAACACGTTCCCCATTGACGCCTGGCGCCTGAACGCGCTGTACATGGATCAGGTCCGGACCTATGAAAACTGGGTGGCAATGCCGGAGCACCCCAACTGGCGGGGAGGGGACCGGTATTTCCAGCCGGCCTCCTTCTTCGGTGAGCAGAGCGCCCTGAAACTGGGTAGGACGCGGCCCGGAGACGCCACCCGCTACAACCCTAAGGCGCGCAATCAGTGGAACGTCGCGGAGAATTTCTCCATCGCGCGGTCGTTTCGCGTCATTGAGTCAATGCGCGTGGACTTCCGGTTCGAGGCCTTCAATGCGTTCAATCGCTCGCGCTTCGACACCGGCAGCACAAACGTCACTTCGCCAACCTTCGGCGTGGTGACCGCCACCGTGAACGAGCCGCGCAGAGTTCAGCTCGGCCTGAAGCTTTATTGGTAAGCCGCAAGACGAGAGATGGTAACGCCGCGCCACCCCAAGCACGGGGCGAGGCCGGCCCGGGGGAGGTCATTGATGCGAAGACGAAAATTCTTAGGCAGCGCGACGGTGGGAGGCTTGGGACTGGGCGCGGTAGCCCCGGCAGGGGCAGCCGGCCTGCAACAAGGCGGCGCGGCCGGCTCCTCGGTCCTGCCTCGGGGGGTGGTTGCAACTGCTTACAGCAA
>Ga0272448_1000779_pt1 | contig 46161 bp, 43 predicted proteins | sample YNPCB0191_FD_202220 | JGI IMG/M metagenome (GOLD analysis project Ga0272448, IMG submission 202220) | Hot spring sediment microbial communities from Yellowstone National Park, WY, United States - YNP-CB-019-1 | ecosystem: Environmental > Aquatic > Thermal springs > Hot (42-90C) > Sediment... | reverse complement strand
AATCTTGTCGAGCACCTGTTCGTAGCCCGGCTCTTCGAGGATCACCGCGAGAATGGCGGAGGAGTCCAACACCAAGCCGGAGGCCATCTCAAACCCCACCCGGTCCGTAGCCGAGGATCTCCTCCCGCTCGGCTTTGGTCAAAGGTTTGCCCCGAAGCTCCGGCGGGATCGCCGGCCAGATTCGTTGGCGCAGCACCCACTGGAGCCGTTCTCTCTTGCCGAGACCCCGCCCTTGGGCTAGTAGGCGGGCTTTGCGCTCGAGCAGAGACCGGCGGATGGCCTCCGTTTTGGATTCGCCCGTGGCAAGAGCTATTTCGGAGGCGAGTCTTTCGACCTCCGGATTCTTGATGTTGAGAGCCATGGTATAAGTACACCATAATTCTACCCTACGCTTCCTCCCCTCGTCAGGACGCTCCGATGGCGAAAGTGGATTGATGGGTTTTCAGGAACAGGAATCGAAGGCAGCAGCCGTCCGTCAACGCTTCTCGATATGCACGGGCTTGCTGTAATGGCTGTCGGTGGTGCGGAGGCGAACCTCGTGCGGGCCGGGCTCGAGCCAGGGCGGGCAGCGGAAATTGAGCTGATAGCCGCCATCGCCGAAGTCTTTCAAGAAAAGGGACGGGACGCCGTATCCATCGACCTCGACAAAAACCTGCTCTTTGGCGAGCCCGCTGTGGGAGGCGCGGAAGTAGCAGCAGACGTACTCGTCTTTGCCGTGGTGGAACTGGGGCTCCTGGGTGCGGTTATTGACGGCGGCCTGGATTGTGGGCGGAGGTTCGGAGGGTTGCTCGGGCGGTGGGTCCCAGTGCCGCCAGCAGCTCACGCAAGCGCGGCCGGCGACCATTTTTTCCAAGCGGACGCGGGCGAAGCCTGCCGAGCGGCAGAGAGCCAGGAGGCATTTGGTGTTGGGTCCGTACCAGTTGTCGAGCTGGCCGCCTAGCTCGTCGGTTTCGTAGAACTCGAGCAGATTGGGGATGCCGGAATCCTCGGGGGCGGGGTTGGCGCCGTCGATCACGTAGCTTTCGACGAAGGCGGCCTCGCGGGTCACCGAGCAGACTTTCTCCAAGGCGAGCAGCGGGTGGCGCAGGTGGTAAAGAACGCCAAAGAACAGCACGTAATCGAATGTGCCCGCCGTTTGCGGGGATAGCTCATCGACGTCGAGGGTGAGGTGCTCGACGTTTGAATTCAAAAGCTGGCGGGCCTGGAAGAATTCTTCCGGGGCGATGCAGTCCATGGCGGTGACCCGGGCGCCGCGGCGCTCCAGCTCGAACGAGTACCATCCGGTCCAGGCGCCGATGTCGAGCACGGTTTTGCCGCGGAGGTCGGGCGGGATCGGGAAGGCGTTGAGTTTGGCCCGGAGGGTCTCGATCGGGTGGAGACCCTGGATGATCTCGCCGCCGGGGAGCTCGATCGTGTGGTACCAACCTTTGGAGGACAGATAGGCGGCCTCTTGTTGAACTCGCCTGCGGTAGTCCTCGTTTCCGGCCAGGCTTTGCTCCAGCATGACCTCATTGTGCCACTGCGTTGGCGCAAGGAGCGTTTGGACCAGGCATTGCCGGGCCTTTGGCCGCAGGGATGAACGGCGGCGGCGCCGTGCGGCGGCAAGGGGCTGCATTCGCTTGCCCGGGAATCGTCATCGCGTTTATCATTGAGCTTGTCCCATGAACTCTGAGCTGGCAGGCATCTTTACTCCAACCTTAGTCCCGCTGGACGACCGCGGCGAAATCAACGAGGAGGAGCTGGCGCGGTTCCTGAACTGGCTGATCGAGAAGGGCGTTCACGGTCTCTACCCCAACGGCTCCACCGGCGAGTTCACCCGGTTCACGGCCGAGGAGCGCCGGCGGATCGTCCAGCTCACGTGCGAGGTAGCGCGGGGCCGGGTTCCGGTTCTGGCCGGGGCCGCGGAAGCGAACATCAAGGAGACGCTGGCGGCCTGCGAGGCCTATGCCGGATTCGGCGCCCGCGCCGTGGCCTTGGTCTCGCCGTTTTATTACCGGCTGGGCCCGGAAGCGCTCTATGCGTATTTTGCGGAGATCGCCCGCAACTCGCCTATCGACATCACCCTATACAACATCCCCATGTTCGCCAGCCCCATCGATGTGCCTACCATCCGGCGGCTGGCTGAGTTCCCCCGGGTGATCGGCATCAAGGATTCCTCCGGGGATGTGGCGTTCATGATGCGCATGATCGCCGCGGTGCGCCCCATCCGGCCCGATTTCGTCTTCCTCACGGGATGGGAAGCCGTGCTGGTCCCCATGCTGGTGGCGGGCTGCACGGGCGGCACCAACGCCAGCAGCAACGCGGTGCCCGAGCTGATCCGCCGCATGTACGACCTCACCCGCGCGGGGCAGATCGAGGAAGCGATGAAGATTCAGTACCGGGTGCTCGAGCTCTTCGATACGATGCTGTACCCGTTCGAGTTCCCCGACGGGTTCCGGGCGGCGGCCGAGATGCGCGGTTTCCGCATGGGCCGCGGCCGCCAGCCGCTTAGCGCCTCGCAGCAGGCGGACCGCACCGCTCTCCAGCGCGTTCTCCGCTGCATCCTGTCGGATTTCGGCCTGGTGGAGCCTCCCCCCGAAGGCTGCGCTCCCCGCACGACCATCACTTCCCAGGACAAGATTGCACAGGTGGTCTACGAAGTCCTGAATGAGCTTGAGAAGCGAGGTGTGCTCTGGAACAAGCCTTAGCTCTGGTGGAAGTCGGCGGCTGGTCTCCCGGCATGGTCATCCTGGACGCCATGGAGAAGACCGCGCGCGTGCGGGTGCTCCAGGCCGAGTTGAATGACCAGCCTGGGGTCTGCCTTAAGCTCACCGGCCCGCTGGGAGACATCCGGGCCGCCGCCCAGGCGGCGGAAGCCATCGCCGGTCAGATGCAGGTTGCCTGCGTCGTGGACGTTATCCCGGCCCCTGGCCCGACCTCCTGCCGCGCCTTCCAGGCCGCCGCCGACTACAACCCGCTCATCGAGCAGCCCACCGTGCATTTGCCCCGTGATACAAAGGAATCGAAAGACACACGCATGGCAGAACAAGCCCCTTTCGCCGTAGGATTGATCGAAACCCAAGGCTTTACGGCCGTCTTTGAGGCGATTGACACCGCCGTCAAGACCGCATCGGTCGAGGTGTTGGCCCGGGAGAAGCTGGGGGGCGGCTATATCACGGTGGTGATCAAAGGCGATGTCGCCGCGGTGCGCGCCGCCGTCGACGCCGGCAAGGCCAAGGTGGAGGGACTCGGGCGTCTCATCGCGGCGCACGTAATCCCCAGTCCCTCTGCTGCTGTTCTGTCTCTGTTGCCGAAGCTCTGAGCCGGATCCGGATCTGGGCGGCCGCGCTCAGACCGCACCGCAGCACTTCTTGTATTTCTTGCCGCTGCCGCAAGGGCAAGGATCGTTGCGGCCGACCTCTTCCGACTCCGGCGGCGCCCAGGCGTCTTCGGAGATCTCGTCACCCTGTGCCGGGTAGAAGATCGGTCTCCTGCCGTGGGCGTCCAAGAGCATATCGAGCGCCTCGCACACCGTCTCCGCTTCATAGTCCGCCAGGCCGCCGGCCAATCGCTCAATCTTGGCCAGAACCTGCCGGGCGTGCACGGCCGACACCTTGCCCGGGGCGGCGAGCGCGTAAGCCCGCAGCGCCTCGGACCTCACCGCTTCGTCGTAGAACAGCTTCTCCAGACGGCCGCACTCCGCGCTCATGCGGAAGACCCCGGCGCCGGTGACGGCCTCGCGGCGCACGTTCACATCGGGGTCTTCCAGGTGCTTGGAAAAATAGGGCGTGTAAGCCGGATCTAAGGCGCGCCACATCGCTTCCATCGCCTGCGCCCGGGTCTCCGGCATCTCGTAGAAGCGGAGGATGTAAGGACCGAGCCCATCGATGTCGCCGTGCGACAGGCCGACCAGCGCCCCCACACGCTCCTGCGGCGGGACCTGCTCATCGCGGAGCCGCCGCCACATGGTCTCGCGCAGCGCTTCCTCGGCCACGGCCCCCAGCCGCGCCCAAGCCTTGCCGCGGACGCCCGCGTCGGGATCGCCCTCGGCGATTTCCAGGAGCCGCTTTCGCACGCCGGCCTGTTCCAGCTCGGAGAAGTCGAAGCTGTCCACCGCTTCGGCCCGGTACTCCGCGCTGGGACTTTGGGTCAGCCGCAGGCGGTCCTTCAGCGAGAGAGCGCCAAACAAAGGCCCGCGCTGCTCCGGGTACTCTTCAAAAATGTCGTAGGTCTCCAATGACGCCGGTTCCGGGGGTTCTGAAAGCTCTCGAATGGCTTCTTCGAGATCACGCACCACTCCCGGGTTCAGCTCCGCCTTTCTTTCCAAGACCTTCTGCAATTCGGGGATCGCCGCCGGGTCGCCGTAAATGCCCAGAAGAAACGCTCCTTCGCCCGGTTCCGCCGCCAGCACCTGCATCAGAAGGGAGTAGATCCGCGGGTCCCGCACGCCGAGGCCGGCCAGGATGAAGGTGAGCTCCGCTTGTTGCTCCGGTTTCAGCTCCGGATAGAGTTGCAGCAGCGGCTCCAATGCTGCGGCGCCCAGCCGGCTGAAGGCCTCCGCCAGTTCATCCTCGAAGTACTCGTAGCCGCCGTCGCGGAGGCAACGGATCAGGAAGGGGATCGCTTCGGGCACGGGCCGGGACCGGAACAGATCCAACAGAAGCTCGTCGAGCGGGAGCAGATCGCGGCGGTCTTCCATCCCGAACCGCACCAGTTCGGGGAGGAACTCGTCGAAGCGGTCTACGATCGCCCGGATCAGCCGGCGGTCTATGCCCACCAGCCCCCGGGCTGCCGCTTCCAACACCTCTCTCGGGGCTGCGGAGGCGAACTGCCCGGGGTGGAGCGGGACGGATTCAGGCACGTTAGCCGTCCCCATTTAATCTTCCGCGCGGACGACGTTGACCTGAATCTCAGCCGTCACGGTACGGTGGAGGCGCAGAGCCACCTTGTACTCGCCCAACTGCTTAATGGGCTCCTCCAGGAGGATCTTGCGCCGGTCGATTTGGAAGTTCTGCTGTTCCAGAGCTTCGGCGATGTCCTTGGCCGTGACCGAGCCAAAGAGCTGATCCATCTCGCCCGCCTTTTGGGCAATGGTGACCGTGACGCCGGCCAGCATCCGGGCCAGCTCCTCAGCCTCGCTGGCGAGCTTGGCCTCGCGGCGCAGGTAAGCCTGCCGCTCTTGCTCGATGATCTTCTTGTTGGCTTCGGTGGCTGGAACCGCCAGCTTTTTTGGGAGCAGGTAGTTGCGGGCATAGCCATCGGCGACGTTCACGATGTCGCCGCGGTTGCCCAGTTTCTCGATCTCTTCTCTCAGTATGACTTCCATGACCGTGCCTCCTAGAGCGCCGCCGCAAATGGCAGGAGCGCGATGTTGCGCGCCTGCTTGATCGCCTCGGTCAGCCGCCGCTGATGAGGCGCGCAGACGCCCGTGATTCGCCGCGGCATGATCTTGCCGCGCTCGGAGATAAAGCCGCTCAGCAGCTTCACGTCTTTGTAGTCGATGTCGTCAATCTTCTCGACGCAGAACCGGCACACCTTGCGGCGGCGGAAGTATTGCTTCCGGCTTGTCGCCATCGCCTTGTCGCCGCCGGTGGGCCGCTGCGACGCGCTCAATGGTTTTCCTTTTGTTTCCGCCATGGTTAGTCTTTCTCAACCTCCGCTTCGGGCATGCCCGGGGTCATCGCCGCCTCTACGGGCGCTTCCGGAACCGGCGCCGGCGGCGCAGGCCGCCGCGCCGCCCGTTTCTCGCGGCGTTTCTTTCTCTTCTCGATCCGCTTCAATTTCTCGTCAATGCGGACCGTCAAAAACTTTAGCACCGAGTCCAGCACCCTCAGCCTTCGTTCGGTCTCCTTCACCGTTTGCGGCGAGGCGCTGAACTGGAGCAGCACGTAGTAGCCCTCGTGGTGCTTCTGCACCCTGTAGGCCAGCTTGCGAACGCCCCACTTCTCCACCTTGTCCACCGTCCCGCCCTGGGAGGTGATCGCCTGCCGGATTTGCTCGATGACCTGGTCCACTTCCTCTTCGGTCGCATCCGGCCTTACAATGAACAGCTCTTCGTAGATTCTCATCCTTCCTCTTTAGTTTCACCGCGGGCGCGACGATTGAATCTCGCCATGGCCTTTTCGACGCCCTCGGAAATAACGGACTCCGCTGCCTGGGCCGCGAGGTCCAGCAGCTCATCCAACTGCTTCTTCTGCGCCCGCCCGAAACGCGCGAGCACAAACTTTGCGCCATCCTCCACCCGGTAGCCGGCGATTCCCAGCCGCAACCGGGCGAAATTGGTTGTGCCAATCTCTTTCCCGACAGATTCCATTCCGTGGTGCCCGCCGGCCGACCCTTTGGGCCGGATCCGGAGCATCATCCACGGCAGGTCCAAATCATCATAAATCACCAGCATCTGCCGGGGTTCCATCCCATACTTCTCAAGCAACATCCGCACGGCCGAGCCGCTGCGGTTCATGTAGGTCTGCGGTTTGGCCAAAACCACCCGCCGCCCCGCCACCTCGCCTTCGCCGGTGAGCGCCAGGCATTCCTTGCGGGAAATCCGCAGCCCGTGCCGCTCAGCCAGCCGGTCGACGGTCAAAAAGCCGAGGTTATGCGGCGTATCCTCGTATTGCCGCCCTGGGTTTCCCAAGCCCACCACCAAGCGGATTTCCGCAATGGATTGGGGCGGCTCCGGGGAGCCGGCCGGAGAACTTGCAGCGATGTCCGCCATGGATTCCCCGCGCTTCCCCAATCCGGGCTCTTACTTCTTCTTGCCCTTTTCCTCGGCCTCGCCGCCCTCTTCTTCCTTCTTCCCCTTTTTGATCACTTCGGGTTGGGCCGCCGCGGCCTCCGGCGCCGCCTCCACAGCCGCAGGCGCCTCGTGCCGCAAAGCCACCACGTGCGCGATGACCGAATCCGGCGAAGAGAGCAACCTCATGGAGCCGCTCAGCGGAACCTCGCCCGCCCGCAGCGCCTGGCCGATCATCAACTCCGTCACGTCCACGGTGAAGTGCTCCGGAATCTCATCCGGGAGGCACTCGATCTCGATCTCGCGCGTCACGATCTCCAGCAACCCGCCTTGCTGCTTGACGCCCTTGGCTTCTCCCTGCGCCTGGACGGGCACCGAGACGCGCAGGCGTTTGCTCAGGTCGATCCGTTTCAGATCCACATGCAGCAGGCGGTCCGTGATCGGATCCAATTGCCAGTCGACGATCATGGCCGGCGTGGTTTGGCCGCCGTCGATGGCCACGTCGAAGATCGTGTTGTGCCCGGTGCTGCTGTGCAGAATCTTGAGCACCGCATTGGGCTCGACTGCGATGGCTACCGCTTCCTGTCCCGCGCCGTACAGCACTGCCGGCGTCAGGCCGCGCGCCCGGAGCCGCCGGGCTTCGTTTTTGCCGCGGCTGGTTCTCAGTTGCGCGGCAACCGTGATCTGTTTCCTCATGAATTCCTCTCCCTCGGCCGGGGCGCAGGTCCGATGGACGTGGGCTGCGTGGCCCGGCTCCTCTGATTCCTTTCTAAACGAATAGTGCGCTTACCGAAGTCTCCTCATGAATCGACTGAATCGCCCGGGCCAACAGCGGCGCCACCGAAAGGGTCTTGATCTTCTTGCAGCGCTTGGCCGCCGGCCGCAGGGGGATCGAATTAGTAAGGATGACTTCTTTAATCTTGGAACCCTCAATCCGTTCGACCGCCGGGCCGCTCAGCACCGCGTGCGTCGCGCAGGCCCTTACGCTGGCCGCTCCATGATCCAGAAGCGCCTGGGCGCCCTTGACCAGCGTTCCGGCGGTGTCGATCAAGTCGTCCACCATCAGGCAATTCCGGTTCTTCACGCGCCCGATGATGTGCATGACTTCCGCTTCGTTCATCGCCTCCCGGCGCTTGTCGATGATCGCCAGCGGCGCCTTCAGCCGCTTGGCGAAGGCCCGGGCGCGCTCCACGCCGCCCGCGTCCGGCGAAACCACCGTCAGATTCGTAAGGTGCAGTTTGTTGAAATACTCGATCATCACCGGCGCGGCAAACAGGTGGTCCACCGGGATGTCAAAGAAGCCTTGAATTTGGGCTGCGTGCAGGTCCAGGCTCAAAATCCGGTCGGCGCCCGCCCGCTCCAGGAGGCTTGCGATCAGCCGCGCCGAGATGGGCACCCGCGGCTTGTCCTTGCGGTCTTGCCGCGCGTACCCGTAGTAAGGCAGCACCGCCGTAATGCGGTCCGCCGAGGCCCGCTTCAGGGCGTCAATCATCAACAACAGCTCGAACAGATGGCGCTCGACCGGCGTGCAGGTCGGCTGAACGATGAAGACATCCGCGCCGCGGACGTTTTCTTTGATCTGGACGTAAATCTCGCTGTCAGAAAACTGCTTGACGTCGGCCTGGCCCAGCTTGCAGCCCAAACAGGCGCAGATCTCCGCCGCCAACGCCCGGTTGGCGTTGCCTGTGAACACCTTCAGCTTGTCGTACCCTGACGTGCTTACCGGCTTCTCGGCGGCCATCCTTCCTCGCTTGCAAACTCCCTCAGGCAGCGCCTCCACCTGGCGTGGTAGGCCGCCCGGCTCAAAAACTCGAACGGAAAAATCCTCTCCCGTCGGAATCTCGTAAACGCGGTCTCCAGGTCTTCCTTCGTGTGGAAAATCCCATACAGCGCCGAGCCGCTGCCGGTCATCTGCGCTGGTTCCGCTCCCAGCCTTGCCAACTTCCGTTTCAGGCGCCTTAAGCGGGGATGCCGGGCAAAAACGGCGGCCTCAAAATCGTTGCTTCCCCAAGGCGTTCCGCCTGACCCCGGCGTTCCCACACTACGGTGCCAAATGCAAGACTGGAAACTACTTATGATATTCTCTGGCGCGGCCAATGTCAAACCGCGCCCGAGCGCTTGGTAGGCTTCCGCCGTCGAGATGTGCAGCTCCGGCGCAACGAGCAGACCCCGCGCGCGGCCTAAGTCCGGCAGCGGGTAGACTTCCTCGCCGCGCCCAACGCCCAGCGCTGTCCCGCCCAGTAGAAAGAAAGGGACGTCGCTGCCCAGACGGCACGCCAGCTCAATCATCTTTTCGAGAGCGATGGGCCGGTTCGCCAGGATTGGCAGCGCCAGCAGCACCGCCGCAGCGTCGCTCGATCCGCCGCCCAGTCCGGCCCCCATTGGGATCCGCTTCCTAAGCCGCATCCAGACCTCGCCGCGCACCCGCATCGCTTCGAGCGCCAGCTCCGCGGCTCGCACCACCAGGTTGTCCGGAATCTCCAGGTCGCAATCCGCGGTGATGCGGCTTTGCCGGGCGGTCCGGAACGAAATCTCCAGATCGTCGGCCAGCGAGATGGTTTGGTAGACGGTTCGCAGCTCGTGATAGCCGTCCGGCCTCCGGTTCAGCACATGCAGATCGAGGTTGATCTTGGCATATGCCTTCACCCGCGCCCGGCGTTCCATCGGACCTACTTGTCGTAGTGCAGGAGCGAATGCACGTCGTAGCCGGCGAGCTTCTCGCGGCCTTTTAGGAAGTCCAGCTCCACGACGAACCCGAAGCCTGCCACCACTCCGCCCAGCTTTTCCACCAGACGCGCCGTGGCCGCGGCGGTGCCGCCGGTGGCCAGCAGATCGTCCACAATGAGCACGCGCTGGCCTTTCTGAACCGCATCTTCGTGGATCTCCAGAGCGTCCGTGCCGTACTCGAGCTGGTACTCTTCGCGGATGGCCTTGGCGGGCAGCTTTTTCGGCTTCCGGACCGGCACAAAGCCTGCCCCGAGCGCGTAGGCCAGCGCCGGCGCGAAGATGAATCCCCGGGCCTCCACTCCCAGCACTTGCGCGACGCCCGCCCCCTGGTAGCGGTCCCGGAGCGCATCGATCACCGTCCTCAGGCCGGCGGGATCCTTGAGTAAGGTTGTGATGTCGTAAAAGAGAATGCCCGGCTTGGGAAAGTCCGGCACTTCACGGATCAGTTTTTTCAAGTGTTCGAGATTCATCGGATATGAAAACCCACGTACTGTACGACCGGCGCTTCTTGCTGCTCAACCCCTCGCACGTCGGCCCAGCGGGGGCCTTTCCACAGCAGGCCGTCGAGCTCCGCCAGCGCCTCCGGCGCGCCCACGGCGTAGACCTCGACCCGGCCGTCCTCCAGGTTCTTGGCATAGCCGCTGAGACCCAGCTCCTGGGCCGCATCCTGGACGAAATAGCGATAGCCTACCCCCTGCACGCGCCCCCGCACAAAATAACGCCGGGCGGCGAGTTGGGCCTTCCGTTGCGCCTGCGCCATGGAAATCCCATCGTAGCAATTTGCACCCAGGCCGATGTGTGTACCATCCAGTAAGTAGTGACTATGGACGGCCCCATCCTGCTCACGGGCGCGACCGGATACGTGGGCGGCAGGCTTCTCACCGCTCTGCTGGCCGCCGGACACCGGGTGCGCTGCCTGGCGCGGCGCCCGGAGGTCCTCCGCTCGCGTTTCGAGGGGACCGCAGAGGTCGTGCAAGGAGATCTGCTGGAGGCCGGCACTTTGCCCGCGGCCATGGAAGGGGTCCACACCGCCTACTACTTGGTCCACTCGATGATGCGGGGCGCGCGTTTCGAAGCCGAGGACCGGGTTGCGGCCGCCAACTTCGCCCGGGCAGCGCGCGAAGCCGGCGTCCGGCGGATCATCTACCTCGGCGGCCTCACTTCCGCTGAGGGCGGTCTGTCGCCTCATCTTCGCAGCCGCCTCGAAGTCGGCGAGGAGCTCCGGTCTCACGGGGCGCCGGTACTCGAGTTCCGCGCGTCCATCATCATCGGCTCCGGGAGCCTGTCTTTCGAACTGATCCGGGCTCTGGCCGAGCGCCTGCCGGTCCTGATCACGCCCCGCTGGGTCCGCACGCCGGCCCAACCCATCGCCATCGAGGACGTCATCCAGTATCTGCTGCTGGCCCTTACGGTCCCCGACCAAAACCACGCAATCTACGAAATCGGCGGCGCCGACGTGGTCTCCTACGGAGAGCTGATCCTCGAATACGCTCGGCAGAGGGGGCTCCGCCGGGTGCTGCTGCCGGTTCCCTTTCTCACCCCGCGCCTTTCGAGCCTTTGGCTCGGCCTGGTTACGCCCATTTATGCCCGGGTAGGCCGCGAGCTCATTGAAGGCGTGCGCAATCCCAGTGTGGTTCGGAATCCCGCAGCTCTGGAGGCCTTCCCGGTACGGCCGATGGGCGTCCGTCAGGCCATCGAGCGAGCCCTGCGAAACGAAGACCGCGAGTTCGCCGAAACACGCTGGTCCGACGCCCTCGCATTTACCCAGGGCCACCCATCCCGCGCGGGGCTCCGCGTCGGGACGCGGTTTGTCGATTCGCGGACTGTGGAGGTTCCACTGCCGCCGCACCTGGCTTTCGCTCCCATCCGCCGAATCGGCGGCCGCACCGGCTGGTATTACGGGAACCTGCTTTGGCGCATCCGCGGCTGGTTCGACCTGCTGGCCGGGGGCGCCGGACTTCGCCGGGGCCGCCGCGATCCGGAGCAGCTCCGCCCAGGGGATGCGCTCGACTTCTGGCGGGTGGAGGCTTACGAGCCGGACCGCCGCTTGCGGCTGGCCGCCGAGATGAAGCTTCCCGGCCGCGCTTGGCTCGAATTTGAGGCATTGCCCGGCCCAAGTGGCACCACTCTCCGCCAAACGGCCGTTTTCGACGCGGCTGGGCTTACCGGGCTGGCCTACTGGTGGCTTGTCTATCCGCTTCACGCCCTGGTTTTCCGCGGCATGCTGCGCCGGATCGCCCGCGAGGCCATCCAGCAGGGCGCTCCGTCAGGGCGCTGACGAGATCAGCGGCGTATGCCTTCTGTATCTACCGCGCTAGAATCCAGGGTATGGCGTACCCTATCCACCGCATGCGACGGCTGCGGGCTACCGAGCCGCTGCGCAGCCTGGTCCGCGAAACCCACTTGGCGCCTTCGCAATTCATCCTGCCGCTGTTCGTCTGTCCCGGAGAAGGCGTCCGCCGCGAAATCAGCGCGATGCCCGGCAATTTCCAGCTCTCCATCGACGAGCTGGTCAAGGACTGCGCCGAGGCCGCCTCGCTGGGCATCGGCGGCGTCATCCTGTTCGGTCTGCCGGAGAGCAAAGACGAGCTCGCCAGCGGCGCCTACGCCGAAGACGGAATCGTCCAGCGCGCCGTCCGGGCGATCAAGCGCGAAGTTCCGCGGCTGCTGGTCATCACCGACGTCTGCAACTGCGAGTACACCAGCCACGGCCATTGCGGCAAGGTGGTCAACGGCGACGTGGACAACGACGCCACCCTCGAATGGCTCGCCGCCTCGGCCGTCTCCCACGCCCGCGCCGGGGCGGACATCGTCGCCCCCTCGGACATGATGGACGGCCGGGTTGCCGCCATCCGTAAGGCTCTCGACGGCGCCGGATTCGCCAACACCCCCATCCTGTCCTACGCGGCCAAATTCGCCTCGGTTTTTTACGGCCCGTTCCGCGAAGCCGCTGAGTCGGCTCCCCAGTTCGGCGACCGCCGCAGCTACCAGATGGACCCCGCCAACGGCCGCGAAGCCATGCGCGAAATTGAGCTGGATATCGAAGAGGGCGCCGATATTGTCATGATCAAGCCCGCCCTGCCCTACCTGGACCTCATCCGCATGGCGCGCGACCGTTTCGATGTCCCCATCGCCGCCTACCAGGTCAGCGGCGAATTCAGCATGATCGTCGCCGCCGCACGCAACGGATGGCTCGACCGCGAGCGCGCCATGCTGGAAAGCCTCACCGCCATCCGCCGCGCCGGCGCGTCCATTATCCTCACCTACTTCGCCCGGGACGCGGCGCGCTTGCTTTGAGCCGGGAGCTGACCAGCCGCCGCCTGCTGCTTGTGGACGGCGGCATTCGCCGAACGGCCGTCGTCCGGCGCGTCGAAGCGCTGCTGGTGGAAGCGCTCAAGATTACCCTACTCTATAAAATGGAGACGATACGTCTATAAACACCATGAGCATCCTAGACCCCGTTCGTCCAGCCGAAGTGCGCCAGCTTAAACGCGCTCAAGCGGCCCAGCAGGCCGCCGACGTCCTACCGGCCGCGCTCCAGAGCAGCATGGAGGCCGCCTCCCGGGCTCTGCTCCAAATCCAGCACCCCGACGGCTACTGGTGCGGCGATCTCACGGCCGACTCCACTCTCGAGTCCGACTACGTGCTGCTCCAGCTCTGGCTCTATCCCCCCGACGGCGGATCCTGGAACCCGCCCACCCGCGCCCTCATCGACCGTTGCTGCCAGTCGGTGCTCGCCCGCCAGTTGCCCGACGGCGGCTGGAACATCTATCCCGGCGGTCCCTCGGACGTGAACGCCTCGGTCAAGGCTTACAGCGCCCTCAAGATCGCGGGCGTGGATCCCAACCGCCCTGAGATGTTGCGCGCCAAAGAACGCATCCTCCAGCTCGGCGGCGTGCAAGCCTGCAACAGCTACGTGCGCATCAATCTCAGCCTCTTCGGCCTCTACCCGCGCCGCTTTGTGCCGACCGTGCCTCCGGAGATGGTGCTGCTGCCCGGCGACATTCTCTACGAGATGTCCTCCTGGACGCGCACCATCGTCGTGCCGCTGTCCATCGTGCAGGCCGTCGGCCGCCAGCGCCAGGCCCCCAACGGCATCACTCTCGAAGAGATCTTTCTGCCCGACAAGAAGCCCGGCCCCTCCCAGCGCGACGGCCTCGCCATCCTCTTCCACCACCTCGACAAGCTGCTCAAGATTTGGGAGAAGCGCGGCCCCCGCAACCTCCGCGCTAAGGCCATCCGCGAAGCCGAGCATTGGATCCTGGACCGCACCCGCAACACCGAGGGGCTCGGCGCTATCTACCCCGCCATGATGTACCAGATCATGGCCTTCGAGAGCCTCGGCTATCCGCCCGATCATCCCGACTTGGTCGAAGCCATCCGCCACTTCGACAACTTGCTGGTCCAGCGCGGGGATGAGTTCTTCTTCCAGCCCTGCTGGTCCCCGGTCTGGGACACCGCCATTGCGGCTTTTGCTCTGGGCGAGGCCGGTCTGGCCGATTCCGCCTCCCTGACCCGCGCCGCCGACTGGCTGCTCACCAAAGAGATCCGCCGCAAGGGCGACTGGGCGGTCAAGCGGCCCAATCTCGAACCCTCCGGTTGGGCCTTCGAGTTCGCCAACGAGTTCTACCCCGACATTGACGACACCGCCATGGTGCTGTTGGCCTTCGTGCACGCCAAGGCCTCGGATCCGGAAGCCCAGCAGCGCAGCATCCGGCGCGCGGTGAACTGGCTGCTCGGCATGCAGAGCCGCGACGGCGGATGGGCCGCTTTCGACGCCGACAACGATTGGGAGATCCTCAACAAGATTCCCTGGGCCGATCACAACGCCATGCTCGACCCGACTTGTCCCGATATTACCGGCCGCGTTCTGGATGCTCTCTCGCGATATGGCTACCGGCATGGCCACCCCGCCGTTGATGCCGGCGTGCGCTACCTCCTCAACTGCCAGGAATCCAACGGGAGCTGGTATGGACGCTGGGGCGTCAACTACATCTACGGTTCCTTCCTCGCGATGCGGGGTCTCCGCGCCACCGGACACCCCGCCGCGCGCAGCGCCATCGAACGCGCCGCCGAGTGGCTGCGCAGCGTCCAGAACGAGGACGGCGGCTGGGGTGAAAGTTGCGCCAGTTACAAAATGAACCGTTTCGTCGCCGCCCCCAGCACCGCCTCCCAAACCGCGTGGGCCCTATTGGGACTTGCCGCTGCCGGCGACACCCACTCCGCCTCCGTCCGCCGCGGATTGCGCTTTCTGATTGAGACCCAACGCCCGGACGGGACTTGGAAGGAAGACCTGGCGACTGGCACCGGTTTCCCCAACGTCTTCTTCCTGACCTATCACCTCTACCGCAACTATTTCCCTTTGCTTGCGCTGGCCGTAGCCGGTGCGCCGTTGCGCAAGACGGATTGAGACCGGCGTTTTCCTGCGCCCGCGGTGTGACCGCGCACGCGGTCGGCTGGGCAGCTTCCTCGGGCCGCTCGCCTTCTGCGCAAGCTCGGTATAATTCCCGTGGCGGAATTACTCCGCCTCAGTATTGGAGTCCGGACGAATGAAGAATATTACACTTTTACTATTGCTGTCGGCTTTTGCCCTGGCTCAAGCGCAGATGTTCACCCGCGGAATCGGAGTCTACCCGGGCAACCCCAACGAGGACTTTGCGCCTCTAATGGTTCCCGATTCCACCACCTACCGCAATCTGGCCCTGCGCCGCGCGGCCTATCACTCCTCCAGCTACGACTACAACCTCACCGCGACGCTGGTCACCGACGGCATCAAGGACAGCACTGTCCCCCGAACCATCGCCGTCTCCACCAGCCAGGCCGGCTTGCTCAGCCGCATCGACCGCGAGCTGATTGTAGACGACAACGTCACCTCGACGATTGCGCTCACGGGCCCCAAAGTCTGGGTGCAGTTCGAGCTTCGAGGCGGCGCATCGCCACTCGAGATCGACCGCATTGAGGTGGTTCCGCGCGCCGGTTCCGGCGGCTTCGGCGGCCGCGGCGCGCAACCTGGCGCGCAACAACCCGCCGTAGGATGGAGCTGCATCGTCACTGGCTCCGACGACGGGCAGAGTTGGCGCGAATTGGGACGCACGGAAGGGGCGGGCCGGCCCATGGCGGCAGGCTTCCGTCCGGTGGTCCGTTTCACCGCCCCCTCCCGCAACCGTTTCCTGCGCGTGGAGCTGAACGGCCCCGAAGACACCCGCTGGAACCTCTCCGAAATCCTTTTCTACCGTCAGAACGAGCGGGTCAAGATCGGCGGCCCCTATCACTTCACCAGCGCCTGGATGAGCGCGGGCGCGGGCCAGGAGTGGGTCTACGTGGATCTAGGCTCCGAATGCACTTTTGACCGCGTCGTGCTCTTCTGGATCTGGCGCGCCGCCGAGGGCGCTATCCAGGTGTCCAACGACGCCAAATCTTGGACGACACTTCAAGCTCTCCCCTCCAGCTCCTCCCTCACCGACGATCTAAGGCTGGCGCAGCCTGCCAAGGGGCGCTACGTGCGCGTTCTGATGACAAAACCTGCCTCGCCCGAGGGCTATCTGCTCAGCGAAATCGAAGTTTACGGCCGGGGCGGTCCGGTGGCCCGGCCCAAGCCGCAGCCTGCGCCGGACGCCTCCGGCCGCGTCCGCCTTGCCGGCGGCGCTTGGAGACTCCAGCGCGACTCTCTGGTGAACGCCACGGGCGAAACCATTTCTCAGGTCGGATTCCAGGATCAGGATTGGGTCGTGGCCACTGTCCCCGGCACGACTCTTTCCAGCTACTTCAACATCGGCGCCGTCCCGGACGCCAACTTCGGCGACAACCAGCTACAGATCTCAGACTCCTTCTTCTACGCCGACTTCTGGTACCGGAACGAGTTCACGGTTCCCGCCTCTGCCCGGGGCAAGCACGTATGGCTTAACTTCGACGGCATCAATTGGAAGGCCGAGGTCTTCGTCAACGGCGCCGCTGTGGGCCGGATCGAAGGGGCCTTCATGCGCGGCAAGTTTGATATCACTCGCCATGTCAAGCCCGGAGTCCGCAATGCGCTGGCCGTGCGCATCCTCAAGAACGCCACGCCCGGCAGCATCAAGGAGAAGACGGCCGAAAGCACTGGCCTCAACGGCGGTGCGCTCGGGGCCGACAATCCCACCTACCATGCGACGGTGGGCTGGGACTGGATCCCGCCGGTGCGAGGCCGCGACACCGGCATCTGGGCGGATGTCTACCTCACCACCACGGGCCCGGTCGCCATCGAGGATCCCTTCGTAAACACCACCCTGCCGCTTCCGGATACCTCGCGCGCCGACATCACGATCGAAGCGACCCTGCGCAACCTTGAACCCAAGCCCGTCTCAGGCACGCTGCGTGGGTCTTTTGGTCCGGTGAGGTTCGAGATGCCGCTGACTCTCGACGCCTCCTCCCAACGCACCGTCCGGCTGGATCCCTCAACTCATCCGGCCCTACGCCTTCAGAAACCGCGGCTGTGGTGGCCGAACGGCTACGGCGAGCCGCATCTTTATCCCGTCACCCTTGAGTTCGCTCTCGGCGCCGCGTTGTCGGACCGCAAGTCCTTCCAGGCCGGCGTCCGCCAGTTCACCTACAGCGAAGAGGGCGGCAGTCTGCGGATTTGGATCAACGGGCGCCGGTTCATCGCCCGCGGCGGCAACTGGGGCCATCCCGAGGCCAACTTGCGCTACCGCGCGCGCGAGTACGACGCCGCGGTCCGCTACCACAAGGACATGAACTTTACCATGATCCGCAACTGGGTCGGCCAGACCGGCGACGAAGCCTTCTATGAAGCCTGCGACAAGTACGGCATCGCGATCTGGCAGGATTTCTGGCTGGCCAACCCGGTCGACGGCCCCGATCCCGATGATCCAGAAATGTTTCTGCGCAACGTCCGGGACTATGTGCTGCGGATCCGCAATCACCCCTCGGTGGCCCTCTACGTCGGCCGCAACGAAGGGAGCCCGCCTCCGCGCATCGACAAGGGCATCCGCGCCCTGCTGCCGGAGCTCCACCCCGGAATCCACTACATCTCAGACTCCGCCGCCGGCGTCGTCAGCGGACACGGACCCTACTGGGCTAACCCGACGGCCTTCTACTTTCAGCAGCGCGCCACGCCCAAGCTCCACAGCGAGATGGGCATGCCCAACGTCATGACCCTCGAGAGCATCCGCCTTACTATCCCAGAAGACCAGCTCTGGCCACCCTCGACCCACGTCTGGGGCTTGCATGATTTCACCACCGCAGGCGCCCAGCGTGGGGGCGGCTTCCGCGACATCATTGACAAAAAGTACGGCGGCGCCTCCAACATCGCGGAGTGGGCCACCCTGGCTCAGTTCGTCAACTACGACGGCTACCGCGCCATGTTCGAGGCCCAAAGCAAGAACCGCATGGGGCTTCTCATTTGGATGAGCCACCCGTCGTGGCCCAGTTTCGTCTGGCAGACCTACGATTATTTCCTGGAACCCACCGCCGGATACTTCGGCGCCAAGAAGGCTTCTGAGCCGATTCACATCCAATGGAACCCCGTCACCAACATGGTCGAAGTTGTCAACTACCACGCCGGTGACCAGGCGGGGCTCACCGCCCGGATCGAGATCCTCAACATGGACGGCGCGCGCAAGTGGGAAAAGTCCGCCACGCTATCCAGCAAGGAGGACAGCGTCGAAAGCCCCATCCAAATCGAATACCCCGCGGACCTCACGCCCGTCCACTTCCTGCGCCTGACCCTCAGCCAGGGCGCGCGTGTGCTTTCCACCAACTTCTACCTGCGCGGCACACAAGAGTATGAGGTTGGCTCCGCCGCAGGCCGCGGCCCCGCCCCGCCGCTGCGGGATTTCGATCTCCGGGACATCCGGAACCTGCCCAAAGTCAAACTCGACGCATCCACGAAGACCGTCCAGCAGGGCAACCGCTGGGTGCTCACTACGGAGATCCACAACCCCTCGGCCTACCCGGCGCTGATGGTGCGCCTTAAGGCCGTGCGCGAGAAGTCCGGCGACCGCATCCTCCCCGTCCTCTACGAGGACAACTACATCGCCCTGATGCCCGGCGAGCGCCGCACCATCCGTACGGAGCTGGACGGCGCCGATACCCGCGGCGAACGCCCGCGCATTGTGGTCGAAGGCTTCAATCTGGCGCAGTGAGGGCGTTCCGGTTCGCCGGTCCCATGTCATGCCGCGCCGCGCGATGTGTTAATGTTGCGCTGAGCGCCCGCCGTCCTGGGTCAGGACGCGGCGCTGCCCCGTGCATTCCGTCTGAACTCGAAAAATGGAGGTGAACGCATGTCAACCGACTCAGCCGGAACCCCGGCCCGCACCGCGCCCGCGGCGTTCCGCGCCTTCCCGGTCTTTTTGGCCTTCCTGGCGATGGGCTTCGGCGACGCCGTCGGTCCATTTGTCGGCTTGGCCAAGCAGCAGTTCGAGCTCTCCAACTTCACCGCCCAGTTGACCGCCTTCATGGGCTTCATCATGTTCGGCGTCCTCTCGGTCCCGATGGGCCTATATCAGGACCGCAAGGGCAAGAAGTTTATCCTCCTGCTTGGGCTCGGCGTCATGCTGGCCAGCATGCTGATCCCCACCCTGTTCGGCCTGACCACCTTCCCGGTCTTCCTGCTGACGGTGCTGTTGCTCGGGGCGGGCGCAACTACGCTCCAGGTGGCGGGCAACCCGCTCATGCGCGACGTCTCGGCCCCCGATAAGTACAGCCGCAATCTGTCGCTGGCGCAGTTCGTCAAAGCTATTGGGTCGTTGTCCGGGCCGCTCATTCCAGTGATCGCCGCCAATGCCTGGGGCCTCGACTGGAAGGTGATCTTTTCGATTTACGCCGCCGCCATCGCGATCGCCTGGCTGGCCGGATTCACCCTGAAGGTGGACTCTGCCGCCGCGCCTTCCACCCAGCCCGCCACGCTGGCGTCCTGCCTGGCCTTGCTCCGCAACGGGTACGTCTTCCTGATGGTTCTGGCGATTTTCCTCTACGTGGGCGCCGAGGTCTCGGTCAGCTCCGGCGCGCCGCTCTATTTGCGGGAACGGTTCGGGGTGGACATCAGCCGCATCGGGTTGCTCGGCACCGGCTTGTTCTTCGCCGCCCTCACCATTGGCCGCTTCTCCGGCGGGGTCATCCTCAACTGGGTCAAGCCCAAGGTCTTCTTCCTGGTGACCAGCCTGCTGTCGGCCGTGGGCCTGCTGGGCCTGTTCGTCCCCAACGGGACCATCGCCGTGGCCAGCTTCTTCGTCGTGGGCCTGGGTTTCGCCAACATCTTCCCGCTGGTCTTCTCCATCACCATCGACCGGCTGCCGGAGCACACCAACGCCCTGTCCGGCCTGATGGTCATGGCCATCGTCGGCGGAGCTTTTGTGCCTCCGTTGATGGGGTGGGTCTCCGACCTCACGGGGTCGGTCCAGAGCGGCTTTTTCGTCCCTCTGGCCGCCATCGTCTACATTCTCTGGGTCTCGCTGATGAACCAGCGCGGAACGGTGCAGCCAGCCTGAGAGGGGAAGATGCAAACGATGACCACTGAGAATGATCCGCGAATTGTGCTGACGCTGGATGCGGGCGGCACCAATCTCAAATTCTCCGCCATCCGCGGCAACCGCCTGCTGGCTGGGCCGATCTCTCTACCCACCGAAGCGGACAACCTCGACCGCTGCCTCGCCAACATCGTCCGCGGATTCGAGCTGGTCCGCCAGGAGCTGCCCGAGCCTCCCGTGGCGATCAGTTTCGCCTTCCCCGGTCCCGCCGACTACCCGGCGGGCATCATCATGAACATTGGCAACCTGCCTGCTTTCCGCGGCGGCGTCGCTCTGGGCCCGTTCCTGGAAGACAAGTTCGGCATCCCGGTGTTCATCAACAACGACGGCGACCTGTTCGTCTACGGCGAAGCCATCGCCGGCTTTCTGCCTTACGTCAACGGCCTGTTGGAACAGGCCGGAAGTCCCAAGCGGTATAAGGTGCTTTTCGGCATTACGCTCGGCACCGGCCTCGGCGGCGGCATCGTCCGCGACGGCGAGTTGTTCATTGGCGACAACTCCGCCGCCGGCGAGGTCTGGCTTTCGCGAAACAAACTTGACCCCAGTGTCAACGCCGAGGAGGGCGCCTCGATCCGCGCCGTGCGCCGCGTCTACGCCCAGCTCGCGGGCATCCCCTTCGAGCAGGCGCCCGAACCCAAGGACATTTTCGAAATCGGCATGGGACGCGCCGACGGCAACCGCGCCGCGGCCGTGGAGGCCTTTCGCCGGATGGGCGAAGTTGCCGGCGACGTCATTGCTCAGGCACTGACCTTAGTGGATGGCCTGGCCGTCATCGGTGGGGGTCTTTCGGGTGCGGCGCCTTTGTTCCTGCCCGCTCTGGTCGATGCGGCGAACGCGGAATACGAAGGTACGGGCGGACGCTTCCGCCGCCTGATTCCGCGCGTCTACAACCTGGAGGATCCCGCCCAGAGGGGGGCGTTCTTGAGGGGCGAGCAGCGCGAGATCACCGTCTACGGCTCCTCTCGCAGGATCCGCCACGATCCCCTTCAGCGCACGGCCGTCGGGCTATCGCGCCTCGGCACCAGCGAAGCGGTCGCCATCGGCGCTTATGCCTTCGCTCTCCGCCGCCTGGGCTGATTCCGCAAGCCCGGCATCCGGCGCAAGCCTCGCGCCCTGCGCGCATTCCCATCTGGCTTCTCAGCCCCGCAGCGCCCGGTCCAGCGCATCGACAAAGAAATACTCTCCCCACATCACGGACTCGTTTACCCCCAGGCCTTTATGCAAGTGGTACACGCCGCCTTTCAGAATGCCTTCCCAATCCGGGTCGGGGCTTGCCAGATACCGCTCGCACAAGGTCCCCAGAATCCGCCAGGCGGCCGACCGGTATAGCTGTTCTTTCACCGGATCCGGCGTCCAGTCCGCCAGGCGCAGCAGCCCTCCCGCCGCCACCGCCGCCGCCGAGGTGTCCAGCAAAGAGCGGCTGTCCTCGGGCGCGTCAAAATCCCATGGCGGGACTCCGTCCTCCGGGCAGTGCTGCAAGTAATACTCGGCGCAAGCCTCGGCTGTGGCCAGGAACCGTTTATCCCGGCTATAGCTGTAAACGCCGGTGAACCCGTACAGGGCCCAGCTCAATCCCCGCGACCAGCACGAATCCGCCCGGTAGCCCTGCTGTGTGCTCTGCCGCAGAAACGCGCCCGTTTCCAGGTCGAAAATGCCCTCATGCGCAGTCGAGCCGTCGCCTCGCACCAGCACCCGCCGCGTCGTCAGGCAGTGTTCGGTGGCAATCCGCGCCAGTTCCGCGTCACCCGCCTCGCGCGCCGCATAGAAAATTAGGCCGACGTTCATCATGATGTCGATGAACAGCGAATCCGGGGCCAGGAACGACCGCAGGAACCGGCCCTTTTCTGAAAACCGCAGCGCCAGAGTCCGCCCGGCCTCCACCAGAACCTCGCGCAAACGCGCCTCCCCCGTCGCCTGGAACCAGCGCCCGTAGGTGGGCAAGAAAATGAACCCCAGGTCGTGCACTTCCCGGTCCGCCTTGCGAGGCTCGAGCGGGGCCGAGTATTCCACCGCCTTCTGAAACCACCAGCGCGCCTCTTCGCTGTCCGGCGCGTGCCGCCCGTGGAAAATCCACATCATCCCGGGCAGGAAGCCGTCGCACCAGCGCGTCCACGCCGGCATCTCGTGCCGCCACCTGCCCCGGTGCGTATACATCGGATAGAAACCGGGATCCGCCTCGACCAGGCGGCGCACCTGCCGTTCGGCAAATTGCAACGCCTGCTCTAGTCTCTCGCTGGGCACATCTGCGCAAATCTGAATCAACGTTTCTGCTCCTCCTGTCTGGTTGTTGTGCGCCACGTCATTTGCAACCCTTTGGGCAACTGCAACCGCGTGCCGGTCACAATCAGAAAGCCGGACCCCGGCCCGTCTTCGGGTTGAAGAACAGCGATAGCCACGCGCCTTCCGCCTAACGCCGGCAGGCGGCCCGCCGCGCTCTGAGTGGTGCTGATTCCGCCTGCGGTGAGCACCGCGTCCAGTACCGCCGGGAAGTCGGAGCTCCCCGCCGGAAATTCCACTGTATCGAATCGCAGGCCGACTTCGTAATGGGCAACAGGCGAGCTCCTCCTCGCCAACCTCGTAATCCTTCCCCGCGCCCGGGCCCCTTTCGGCAACCACACAACGCCGTCCTTCTTCACGTCTCCGGTTACCCGGGCCTCTATGGCGTCCCCGACCGCCGCCTGCGCCGAATCGATCGCGGTCTCTAGCGCCAGGCCCACCGTGAGGCCGGGCGGCAATGCGGCCCTCCTGAGAGCCGGCGCTCCGCCGCCCGGAGCAATCTCTTCCAGCGGTCCGGCAAAGCTCAAGACCGATTCGCCCGTGTACTGCCGGCACCGGCTGAAGGACGTCCGGTTGCGGTATTCGCTCCCATCGGCGTCGCGGAGCAAGAGTTCCGACGCTGCGGGCAGCACGAACTCCTTTTCACCGATCCGCACCGGCCGGTACTCCATCGAGTCCGCCGCATGGTCTATGCCTAACACCGGTGGGATCTCGTCGGCTGCCACCTCCAGCCGCACCAGGTCCAGGGTCTCCCGGTCCACATAAAACGAACCATGAAACCCCACTACCGCCTGTCTCTCTTCGACCCGCAGGGTGTATCCGCTCTTCGGCCTGGGCACCCGGAAGTTGTACCGGATCACGCGCTTGCTTCCAAGCGCCGTTTCTCCCGCATAGGCATACTCCGGGGCCGTCGAGAGAAACACGCTGTAGGCGTGCAAGGCAAAGTTGCCGTTGCCGATCGTGCCGCCGGGCACCAGTTGCGTGATCCGCGAGACTTCGAATTTTGACTGTCCTGGCCAAGCGAAGTATTCCTTGCCTTCCACCAGCGCCACCTCCAGCCGCAGGCGGTCCGAGAGCACAAACTCTTTGGAGCTGCGCCGCCGCTCGTAGCGCTCGATGGTTTGCAGACAGGTGTAGTCCGGCAGGCGCCGCAGGCTCTCTCCTACATGGCTCTTAATGAGATCCAGCAACCCCTCGGGTTCCGGCGGCGGCTCCTGAGCCGCCAGCCCGCAGGCCAGCAATAAGCCGATGAGACAGCGTCCCAACATCCCCTCTCACGGTCCCTCGCCCAGAACGCAGATGTCCCGCAGGTTCCGGTAGTCTTCCGCGAAGTCCAGCCCGTAACCCACCACGAACTCGTCCGGGATCTGGAAGCCGGTGTAGGCCACCTCCACGGGCTTCACCCGTCGTTCCGGTTTGTCCAGCAGAGCCGCCACGCGCAGGGTCCTGGGGTTGCGCTGCGCCAGCACTTGCAGCAGGTAATTCAGCGTCACTCCGCTGTCCACGATGTCTTCCACCACCAGCACATCCGCCCCTTCGATCGAGATATCCAGGTCTTTGGTGAGCTTAACCTCTCCCGAGCTGGTCTTCCCTTTGCCGTAGCTGGAGATTCCGATGAAGTCGATCCTCGCGGGCCGCGTCATCGCCCGGGCCAAATCCGCCAGGAAGAAGCAGGCGCCCTTGAGGATGCCCACCAGATAGACTGGCCCCTCCGGATAGTCCCGGTCGATTTGCGCTCCCATCTCCTTCACGCGCCGCTGGATCTCTTGTTCGGGGATCAATACCCGCAAGGAACTTTTGACTGCGCTCGGCTGCGCCATGGCATTTTGATTGTAGTACGATACCATTCAGGAGAAAGCGCTGAGGACAGCCAAGACCCGCAAGAAGACCAGCGATCCGCAAGTTGAACCGTGGCGCACCGCCGTGCGCGCCGCCGAATCCAAAAAGGCCACTGACATTCGCGTGCTCGACCTCCGGGGCGTCACCTCCTTTACCGACTTCTTCGTCATTTGCTCCGGATCCAACCCCCGCCAGATTCAAGCCATCGCCGACGAGGTCGCCCTGACGCTCAAAAAGCAAGGCCACGCTCCGCTCCATGTGGAAGGGTACGAGAACGCCGAGTGGGTGCTGGCCGATTTCGGCGACTTCATCGTCCACGTCTTTTCCGAGAAGGCGCGCCTTTACTACGATCTGGAACGTCTCTGGCGCCAAGCCAAAGTAGTGGAATAAGCGATTGGAGAGGCCGCCCGTCCCCGCGCAGGCTGCCGGTTTGCATCCGCCGTCCGGCGGGCTGGGGACAGAGCAGCCAGGTCACTTCGCAGTGATCAGCATTCGCACGCCTACCGCCAGCAGGAACGCCGCATACAAACGCCGCACTACTTCCGGCGGCAGCGAGGTGGTGATCCGCGCGCCGAAGTAAGCCCCTAAGAACAGTCCGAGGGCCACTAGGGCCGCGTAGCGGACATTGATGAGGCCTTCGCGGTAATACTGAAACGCTCCCAGCAACCCTACCGGCGGGATTAGCGCCGCCAGGCTGGTCCCGATCGCCTCCGCTTCCTTCATCTTCAACAAGAACAACAAGGCGGGCACGATGATGAGCCCGCCTCCGACTCCAAACATGCCCGCAAACACGCCCGCCGCAAGTCCGATCGACAGCAACGCCAGATTCGTCATGTCGTCCGAAGTCTAGCAAAATGGCCGGCCCTTCTGTAAACCTTTGATGCCCGTTCTCGTCCTGACCAATAGGTATGATAGGCGTGATGGCCCGGCCTTCCGACACCGGCGCAGCGGCGGAGCCTGTGCTTGCGGCCGGTTTTGACGCCTGGATGAAGGCGGAGCAGGGCCGCATCTATCGGCTTTGTTTTCATCTGCTTGGGGACCGGGAGGAGGCCGATGCTCTGACCCAGGAGGTTTTCCTGAAGGCCTTCCGGGCCCTGAGCGCGCCGGGCAGCTTGGGTCCTCAGGATCCGGCCAGATGGCTCACCCGGGTGGCCGTCAACGCTTGTCTGGACCGGTTGCGGTCCCGCCGGTGGCAGTTCTGGCGGCGGCGGATCCGCCCAGAGGATGAGGCGGCCGTGCTGGCGGTGGCGCCGGACCCGGCTCCGAACGCCGAGGACCGGATCTTCGGCGCCGAGATCGCCGCCCGGTTGAACCAGGCCCTCGGCACGCTCAGCGGACAACAACGGGCCGTATTTGCGCTAAAGCATTTTGAGGACCGCAGCCTGAAAGAGATTGCCGAGATCTTGGATCTGGACTTGGGCACGGTGAAGGCTCACCTGGCGCGAGCCCTGGCGAAGCTGCGCCGGGAGTTGCACGACCTGTATTTCGGACCCGCCTCACCGCGAGATGGGAGGAACGCCAATGGCGCCAAGACACTGGACAGAGGATGAATTGATCGCCCATCTGTACGAGATGGGCCCAGAGGATGGGCATCTGGAGGCCTGCGCCGAGTGCGCCGCGCGCTGGCGGCAATTGCTGGCCCGGCGCGAGGAACTCCGTGCGCCCCTCATGTTGGATGAGGCCCGGTTGGCCCGGCAGCGGCAAGCCGTTTATGAAGCGGCCCAAGGACCGCCGCCGGCCCGCCGCTGGATACCCTACAGTTTGGCCGCCGCGGCCTCCGTTGCGGTTTTGGCCGTCGCCCTCTCGGTGAGCCGCCCAACTGCACCTTACTCACCGGCCGCTGACGAATCCCAGACGATCTCGGATTCCGAATTGATGGCCGACGTCTATTCGCTGGCGCACAGCTCGGAACCGGCCGCGCTCGAGCCGGTTCGGGCCCTGTTTGAGGAGGTGGAGCCATGAGAAGATTCGCATTCCTATTTGCGTTCGCTGCGGCCCTATGCTGGGGCCAAGTGATGGACGACTTCCCCTGGTGGGACAGCCCGATCGCTCAGAATTTGAAGCTGTCCCCTGAGCAGCGCAAGCAGATCCAGGCGACGGTGCGCGAGTTCCGCGACCGCCTGATTGAGCAGCGGGCTGCCGTGCAGAAGGCCGAGGCCAACCTCATGGATCTGATGAATGAGGATCAGATCAATGAGGCCAAGGCGCGCGAGATGGTGGAGAAGGTGGTCGCCGCGCGGAGTGAGTTGATGCGCACGGTGTCGTTGATGAGCGTGCGGTTGCGCGCGGTGTTGACCCCGGAGCAGTGGCAGGAGCTGCGCCGCCGCCGGGCGCAACAGCTGGCTCAACGTCCACAAGGCCCCGGAGCGCGCATGGGGCTTGGGCCGGAAGGAGGGCCGGCTTTGCGTCCCAGGCCGCAACAGCCGCTGCCCGCCGCGCGCCGCCAGCTTGTGTTGCAGCGCCTGGGGCAACTGTACCGCCGTCTCCAGCAGCAAGCCGGACAGCTCAGCCCGCGCGAGCGGCAAGAGATTCTGGAGCGTCTGCGCGAACTCGAGCAGATTGTAGGCGGCGAGGGAGGGCCGCCGCCGGGTCCCCAGGCGGGTCCAGAGCGCGGTCCCGCCGGTCCGCCTCCCGGCCAGCCCTTTTGAGCGACAGCGCCCGCGGGTCGCCCCGGGCGTAAGTGGGTGAGCCTGTTACAATAAAGTTAAGCAGGCGGCACCCGATGCTAGCAACGCGCACCCTGGCGGAGGAAATCCTCGAACTCAAAAAGGAACGCCGCGCCATCCTTCTGGCTCACCACTACCAGGAGCCGGAGATCCAGGAGCTGGCCGACGCCATTGGCGACAGCCTGGAGCTGGCCCGCAAGGCACGCGAGTTTCAGGGGGATGTCATCGCCTTCTGCGGCGTTTGGTTCATGGCGGAGACCGCCAAAGTCCTAAACCCGGGCCGCACCGTGGTGGTTCCGGACCGGGAAGCCGGATGCAGCCTCGTCGAAAGCTGCACCGCGGATCAAGTACGGGCCTACCGCCGCCAGTACCCGGATCACGTGATCGTCAGCTACATCAACACGTCCGTCGAGGTGAAGGCGGAGAGCGACATCCTGTGCACCTCGCGCAATGCAGTCCAGGTGGTCAACTCCATTCCGCCCGAGCGCACGATTCTGTTCTTGCCCGACCGCAACCTCGGAAACTACGTCAAGAAGCAGACCGGGCGCGACAACCTCAAGATCTGGCAGGGAACCTGCATCGTCCACGCCACCTTCGCAGCCCGGCGCCTGGCCGCCGCCCGCGCCGAGCATCCTGAGGCCAAAATCGCCGCCCATCCGGAGTGCCCGGAAGAGGTCCTGGCCATGGCCGATTTCATCGGCTCCACCTCAGCCATCATCGAGTACTGCGTGCGGACGGACGCGCCTGAATTCATCGTGATGACCGAAAGCGGAGTGGCCCATTCTCTGAAAAAGAGAGCCCCGGGCAAGCGGTTCTACTTCATTCCCAACGAGCAGTGCAATTGCAGCGAGTGCCCCTACATGAAGATGAATACCCTGGAGAAGCTGCGCGACTGCTTGCGCCATCTGAAGCCCGCCGTCGAGATTCCGCCCGACATCATGCGCCGCGCCCTCGTCCCGCTGGAGCGCATGTTGGCGGTCTCTTAAGTTCCGCCGTGCCGGCCTGCGCCTGGCCGTACAATAGAAGTTTTCCATGCGAATCGCACTGGCCCAGGTGAACACCACCGTGGGCGACCTGGAAGGAAACGTCGACCGGATGCTGGAGGCAGCCCGTCGGGCCGCAGCCGCTGGTGCGGACCTGGTGGTGTTTCCCGAGTTGAGCATCACCGGCTATCCCCCTTGGGATCTGGTAGAAAAACCTAGCTTCCTCCAGCGCACCGAGGAACAGCTTCACCGTATGGCCCGCGCCACCTCCTCGCTCAGCGCGGCGGTCATCTGCGGTTACGTGGGCCGCTCCAACTCCAGTGCCGGCAAGGCGGCCACCAATAGCGCGGCGCTGCTGGAGCGGGGCGAGGTGGTCTTCCGCCAGGACAAGATGCTGCTGCCCACCTACGACGTTTTCGATGAAGCCCGCTATTTCGCGCCGGCTGAGCGCCAAAGCCTCTGCCAGGTGCGGGGGCGGAACATCGCCCTGACCATTTGCGAGGACGCCTGGAACGACAAGCAGTATTGGGAGCGGCAACTCTACCGCCGCGACCCGGTCGAGGAGCTGGCCGCTCAAGGCGCGGAGTTGCTGATTAGCATCAACGCCTCGCCCTACCACATGGGCAAACGGGCGCTGCGCCGGGACATCTTCACCGCGGTAGCCCGCCGGCGGGGTTTGCCGGTGCTCTACGTCAACCAGGTGGGCGGCAACGACCAGTTGGTCTTCGACGGAAGCAGCTTCGCCGTCGACCCCAGCGGCCGCATCATCGCCTCGGCCGCTTCGTTCCGCGAAGATCTGGTCCTGGTGGACCCCGAGGCCGGCTCCGGCGATCAGCACGAAAACCTTCCCGATGAGCGGGAGGCGGTCTACGAGGCCCTAGTCCTGGGTACTCAAGATTACTTGCGCAAGTGCGGCTTCCAGAGGGTTCTGCTCGGCTTGAGCGGCGGCATTGATTCGTCGCTCACCGCCGTCATCGCCGCCGACGCCGCCGGACGGGAGAACGTGGTAGGCGTCGCCATGCCCGGCCCCTATTCCTCCGAAGCCAGCCTCGCCGACGCCCAAGCGTTGGCCCGCAACCTCGGTATCCGCTTCGAAGTGATCTCCATCACGCCGGTTTACGAGAAGTTCCTGGAGATCCTGGACCCTCTCTTCAACGGCGCCGCGCGGGACGTCACCGAGGAGAACTTGCAGGCGCGCCTGCGCGGCGTCACCTTGATGGCGCTCTCCAATAAGTGGCGGGCGCTGGTGCTCACCACCGGCAACAAGAGCGAAATCGCCGTGGGCTACTGCACGCTGTACGGCGACATGATCGGCGGCCTGGCGGTCATCAGCGACGTGCCCAAGACCATGGTCTACGAGCTGGCCCGCATCGCCAACCGGCGCCACCCGGGCGCTATCCCAGAGAGCGTGTTCCAGAAACCCCCTTCCGCCGAGCTCCGGCCCAACCAGAAGGACACCGACTCCCTGCCGGAGTACCCGGTGCTCGATGCCATTCTGCGCGGCTACATCGAGGAAAACCAGAGCCCGGCCGAGATCGCCGCCGCCAACAACTTGCCCCTGGAGCTGGTCCGCGAGATCGTGAACAAGGTGGACCGCAACGAGTATAAGCGCCAGCAAGCCGCCCCCGGCCTCAAAGTGACCACCAAGGCCTTCGGCGTGGGGCGCCGCTTCCCCATCGCGCAGAGGTTCTTCGAATGAGGCGGATCTGGATCGCCGCAGTCCTGCTGCCCCTCCTGGCGCTTTGGAGCCAGACCTCAGAGCGCGTTCAAGTGGGCCCCTTGCCAGGCGGGGGCGTGCTCCTGAACAGCGCCTGGATCGTCTGGCCCGCAGGCCGGCAGGTCCCGGTCGATTCGTTCCCTATGTCCAGCGCGCTGTCCCCGGACGGGCGATACCTGCTGGTTTTGAATGCCGGTCAGAATCCGCCCTCCATCAGCTCCGTGGACTTGGCGCAGGGACGCGAGGTTTCGCGGACACCCGTGCCGGACGCCTGGCTGGGCCTGGCCTTCGCCCCCAAAAGCAACCGGCTCTACGTGGGCGGCGGCGCGCAAGCCTCCGTGTACGAATTCGACTTCGCGGATGGCAAGTTGCAACCCGCCAGGACCTTCCCGCTGGCCGAACCCGCCAAGCGCAGCGAGCGGGACTTCGCCGGAGATGTGGCCTTCTCGCCCGATGGGCGCCTTCTTTATGTGGCCGAGTTGTTCCGGAACTCGATCGCCGTGGTGAACCCGCAGTCCGGCCGCGTGATCGAGCGCTTCCCCACCGGACGCCGTCCCTACCGGATCCTGTTCCACCCGGACGGCCAGTCGTTCTTCGTCTCCAGTTGGGCCGACGGCACGGTTTTGCGCCACATGGCCGAGACCGGCGCGCTCATGACGCGCTTGGCGCTCGCCCCTCATCCCACCGATATGGTATGGGTGGGCGGCCGCCCCAAAACCGACCCGGACGAACCGGCAAGTCCTTACTTAGCAAGGATTTTCGTGACGGCCTCGAACACCAACAACCTGTACTCGCTGGGCATAACCGAAGCCAACGACGTCCGCTTGCTCGGTCTGGTTAATCTGGCGCTCTCCCCACGCCAACCCGCCGGCATGACGCCCAGCGCGCTGGCTTGGGATGCCTCGCAAGCGCGCCTCTACGTGGCTTGTTCGGATGCCAATGCCGTAGCCGTGGCGGACGCGGCCTACGAAAAGCCCGTTGCTTTGGGCTTGATTCCGGTTGGCTGGTATCCGACTTCGGTGCAGGTCCTCCCTGGCGGCGGTCTGGCGGTCGTCAACGGCAAAGGGACCGGATCTCCGCTGGCGGGCACTGTGTCCCTGCTTTCCCCTCAGGACTTGGCCCCGCTGGAGGCGCACACGCGCGTGGTCTTCGAGAATTCGCCCTACGATGATTCGCTGCTGGACGACGCCGGCACAGGCCCGGGCAACCCCATCCCCTCCAAACCCGGCGAACCCACTCCGATCCGGCACGTGGTTTATATCGTCAAGGGCGGATTCACCTACGACGAAGTCTTTGGGGCCTTCCGGCCGGGCAACGGCGACCCCGCTCTGGCGCGCTTCCGCGAGAATGACCTCCCCAATCACTTCCGCCTGGCCCGGGAGTTCGTGCTGCTCGACAATTTCTATCGCAACGGGGACGGCTATGGCGACGGCTTGCAGTGGTCCTTCGCGGCGATCGCCTCCGGCTTTGTTCAGAAGCTGTGGCCCGCCAGCGCCGGCGGGCGGCGGCCTTGGAACGCCTTCGACGGCGCGGAACCTGCCTCCTACCCACCCGCAGGCTACCTCTGGCACAACGCGGTCCAAGCCGGGCTCACCCTACGCAATTACGGCTGCATGCTCCGCGAACCAACCTTAAAGCCCTATACGGCAGCAGAGCCGCCCGGGGCTACGGACTTGACTCGTGCTGAACTCCTTGTGCGGGAACTCGAGGGCTCTGACAAAACGGGCGCTCCTGCGCCGCGCCTGGTCACCGTCTGCCTGAACGGCGGCAACCCTAAGGATCAAGACCAGGCCCTGGGCCGGATTGTCGAGGCCGTCTCGCGAAGCCGAATCTGGCCTTCGGCGGCTGTTTTTGTGATGGAAGCCGGCGGCCCCTCGGGTAAGGACCACGTCAGCCCCTACCGCGCTCCCGCTTTGGCCGTCTCGCCGTACGCCCGGCGGCGGACGGTCGACAGCACGCTTTACAACACGGCCTCAGTGCTGCGGACGATCGAGCTGCTGCTGGGTCTGCGTCCCATGACTCACTACGATGCCGCAGCACGTCCCCTGGCAGCCAGCTTCCAGCCGCAGCCGGACGCCACGCCGTATGCAGCAGCAGGAGGAACCCGCTGACAACCATGGGCAGGATCTATCTCTGTTTCCTCTGGCACATGCACCAGCCCTACTACAAGGATCTGGCCAGCGGCGAGTACAGGCTTCCCTGGACGCGGCTCCACGCGCTCAAAGACTACCGCGGCATGGTGAAAGTGTTGGAAGAGTTCCCGGATATCCGGCAAACCTTCAACGTGGTTCCGTCGCTGATGGTGCAGATCGAGGATTACGCCAGCGGCCAGGCTCAGGATCCCTTTCTGCGCTGCGCGCTGAAGCCCGCTGAGGAGCTGACCGAGGAGGAACAGCGCTTCGTGTTGCAGTATTTCTTCCAGGCCAACCCGGCCCGGATGATCTACCGCTACCCCCGTTACGGCGAGCTGTTCGACGCCTGGCGCGCCTCAGGCCGCGATTTCAAGCGCGCGCGGCGAATCTTTACGCCCCAGGCGTACCGCGATCTTCAGGTCCTCTCGCAGATCGCCTGGTTCGATGAGGACCTGCTGCGGGACGACCCGGCCGCGCGCCGGCTGGCGGCGAAAGGGCGCGGCTTCTCGCTGGAGGATCAGGCCGAGATCGGCCGCATTCAAATCGAATACCTCGCCACCGTGATCCCGGCCTACCGCGAGCTCGCCGCCACCGGCCAGATCGAGATCTCGACAACTCCCTTCTACCACCCCATCCTGCCGCTGTTGTGCGACTCCTCCATCGCCGAGGTGGCCCACCCCCATGTCCCCCTGCCCACGCGGTTCCGCTACCCTCAGGACGCGCGCCTGCAACTGGAGCGCGCCAGAGAATACGTGGTCAACACGTTCGGACGGGCGCCAGACGGCTTGTGGCCCTCAGAAGGCTCCGTCTCAGACGAGGTGCTGGGCATCGCCGCCGAAACCGGCTTCCGCTGGCTGGCCACCGACAACGGCGTTCTGGCCCGGACTCTCGGCCGGCCCATCCACGCCGCCGATGGCTACCGGCCGTATCTGTGGAACAAAGATGGCCGCCAGATCCACGTCGTGTTCCGGGACCATTTTCTCAGCGATCTGGTTGGTTTCGTCTATTCGCGCATGGGCGCCGCCGAAGCCGCCGCGGACTTCCTGCACCGCATCCGCGAGAACTGCGCGGGCATCCTGGCCGAAGGGCGAACCGCCCTCGTGCCGGTGATCCTGGATGGCGAAAACGCCTGGGAGTACTACGAACAAAACGGCCGTCCGTTCTTGCGAGAGCTATACCGGATGATTTCGTCGGACCCGAAGATGGAAGCGCTCACGATCAGCGAAGCGTTGACGCGCCTCGAATCGGACCATCTCGGCGGAATCTTTCCAGGCTCTTGGATCAACGCCAACTTCGACATCTGGATCGGCTCGGAAGAGGACAACCAGGCTTGGGAATACTTGCTCCGCGCCCGCCAAACCTACGACCGCGTGATGGCCTCCCCGGAAGCGACCTCCATCCCAGAACAGAAGCGGAATCTGGCGATGGAGGAACTCCTGATCGCCGAGGGCAGCGACTGGTGTTGGTGGTATGGTCCGGAACACACCTCGGAAAACCGGCCCGAGTTCGACAAGTTGTTCCGGGATCACCTGGCGATGGTCTACCGCGCGCTGGGCCTTACGCCCCCGGAGGAGCTTTCGCGCCCCATCTTGAAAATCACCGCGGCCGAGTACCACCGCCCGCCCTCTTCCTACATCCAGCCGGTGCTGGACGGGGAAGTGACCTCGTTTTTCGAATGGCTGGGCGCCGGGGTGGTGCGCGTGGACGGCCGCTCGGGCGCCATGCACGGCGGAGGCCCGCTCATCAAAGAACTCCGTTACGGCTCCGACGGAGTCCATTTCTTCCTCCGTCTGGACTTTCAGGAGGCGGCGATGGCTTCCCTTGCGGGGATGGAGGTGCGAGTCAACGCTGGGATTGCCAGTCTGACCGTGAGGCTGGAACCCGGCGGAGCAACCCTCGAAGAAGGCGCCCCGGCTCAGACCCAGGCGGTTTTCCGCAAAGCCCTGGAGATCTCGCTTCCCCTGGCGGCAACAGGGATCCAGTCCGGAGACCCTCTCCGGCTGCAACTCTCGCTCTGGCACGAGGGACTGCCTTTGGACGCGGTCCCTCAGCATGGCTGGCTGGAGTGCCCCACTGCGGAGCCGGCCGAATGGCCGCTGTAGCCGGCGCTGGAAGAATCAGCCCTTGCGGCTCGAGTACTTATTGAGCAGCGAGATCAGCCGCTCAGCCATCTTGGGCGGCGGCAGCTCCTGGGTCACGATCTGTTTATTGTCCAGATCCTTACCGTACATCTCGCGGTTGGTGTCCCGGTCCGGCCGCAGAGTGGCCCCGTTGAGAGCGACGCCCGCGAAAACGCCACGGGAGCGCGACCAAGAAAGGATCTCCGCCGTCATGTAAGCATCCGTCTGGGCTGTGGCCGTTCGTCCCACCGGCCCCGCCGCCACCGAGGCGTCCCCGCCTACGGTGAACTTGCTGGACAGCAGTCGCTGGGCCCCGCGTTCGTTCATCACCAGCATGATCACGTCGGTCTCCGATCCCCCGATCTGGAACCCGACACTGCCCCCCTCAACTCGCACCGCGCCCGGTCCGGTCCAGCCGGCGCCGCTTTTCTTCCGGCACGACAGAAACCCGCGGCCGTACTTTGCGCCGAAAATGAAAGCGCCTTTTTTCAGCCCCGGAACCACCACAATGCAATGGGCGCGGTCGAGCAATTCCTGCGGAATCGCCTTGTCGGAGGCGTCCATGATCTCGCTGAAGACCGTCGCGGCGTCCTCCAGCCGGTTCGCCGCCGCTGATTGTCCGAACAACGCTGCTGCGCTCGCCAGCAGCACCACCGTCGCTTGCACCAGTTTCATAAGCCTACTTTCTCCCCAGAAAACGAAGCCGGACGTTCGTCGCGCGCCGCTGTCCCCCGCCATAGGCGAGGAAGAAGGGCGAGTCGATGTTGTTGTTCACCACGTTTGGGTTCCCGTGATTGGTGAGGTTGTTATACCCAGCTCGCAACGCCCAGAGATACCCCCAGAGCCGCAGCTTCTTTTCGGCATGGAGGTTGATGCTGAAGTAAGCCGGGAAACGCCGGTCATTGGGCGGCCCCACTCGTACGCCTTCTTCATTGTATACGCTAAACGGGAACCCGCTGCGGGTCTCGATCAGCGAGGCCAGCCCCATATCCCGAAAGAAGCGGCGCATCCAGGAGGGCCCGAAGTTGGCCGGCAACGGCGTCCAACCCCAAGCCAGCAGCCGGTGGGGGGCATCCCAGCTCAACGGTCCTCCGGCCTGCGGGCCCAGAATTGGATTGCCGGGGGTAAAGTCCACCACGGCGTTGGATCGAGCGCGGGAGTAAACGTAGCTGACCAGCCATTCGAAGCGGCCGCCGAAGGCGCTGCGCAAAGAGGCCTCCCAAGCGTCGTAACGGTCGCGGCGGCGGTTGTTCAAGATGCAAAGCGAAGTTTGCGAGATCAACCCGCAGGAGGGTCCGTCAAAGGCAAAACCGTCCCAGCCGCGCTTGCGCGTATAACCCAGCGACAGATGAACGCCCCCAGCCAGCATCCGCTCCAGCCCCAGGCTATAAACACGCGCCCGGGGAGTGCGCAAGTTCTGCTCCGGGTTCAGCAACAGAAGGGTCACGGGCTGCGGAAACGGTGTGCCCGTGCGAGAGTAATAGGAGACCAGAGCGCACTGATCTTGGTGCCGTGTCAGCAGGTCCAGATTCAAGGCATCGTTGTAGATGCCGAACCCGGCGGTGGCCTTGATGCCCCAAAAAAAGCCCGGCGACCAGGCTGCCGAAAGGCGCGGACTCAGCAAGGGATCACGGGCGATCTGGTTCCAGTCCGCGCGCAAACCTGCCGAAACGGACAGATTCTCCCGCAGTTGCCAGCGGTCGCCGGCGTAAACCGCCGTCTCGAAATTCGACTTCTGTAGGCGGCGGGCCTCCGGGAACTGGACCCAACGCGCCAGCGTGCCGTCCTCCCGCAGAATCCGGAAGTCGTGCCGGGCGCTCGTCTGCTCGAAGCTGCGCCGCTGAAAATCGGCCCCGATCTTCCACTCGTGTTTGCCGCCGGCTGACAGCGGAAGCGTGACGGCGAAGATCCACTGCTCGCGGGCGGTATCGCGCTGGAAACGGTCGAAATGGTTGCCCCGGAAGCCAGAGGGCGAAATGATGTAGGTGTTGTTGCCCTGAGGCGCATTCGCGTTGCTGCCCCGCGTGGCGGCGAATCCGAATTCAAACAAGCCCCGGTTGGGCAGGTAAAACTGGTCCTTGATGGCGCCCAGATAGAGCCTGCGCCGCTGATGCAGGGTGGTCTCGATAGGGTTCAGAAATGAGAGCCCGTAGTGGTCGGTTTCGGTGAAGTTAACCAGCAAGTTGGCCGTCAGAATGTGCGAGGGTGTCAGATTCCACTGGACCCGGCTCAGGTTGCCCGCGGTGACGCTCCGGCTGCGGTCTTGCCCGCGGGGAAGTTCGCGGACGGTGTCGACGTCATAGAAGGCGTCGAACCCGTTGTGAAACCAGGCCCGGCCGCGCGAAAGCGGACCTGACACCGTCAGCCGCGGCGTCCACTTGTTCACAACGAGACCACGCTCCATGCTGATGCCGGGGATAAAGTTGGTGGCCCCAAAGCGCAAGCGGTCGTCCCCCATGCCGGTGACGATCTCGAGCGCGCCCGCCGACCCGGGCCCCTTGTCGGGCGCGAAACGGCTTCCCGAAAGATCCAGCGAACGGACGGCGTCGATGCTGACCCGGGCCTCAAGAGAGCCGGTGTAGACGTCGGCGATATTGAAGCCGTCCAGGGTGTAGCTGGTCTGGTCGCTCGCCCCTCCGTAAAAATGGAGTTGGCCGAAGCGGTCCTTGGTCACCCCAGGAAACATGGGCAACGCATTGCGGAAATCCTGCGAGGCGGGAAAGGGAACCTCCAGAATCTGCATGTTGTTCAACTGCTTCCGCTCGGCGGTCTCGGTTGGGTCGATGGCCGGCGGAGAGTACACCACATCGACCGTTTCGACCAGCTCGCGCAGGTGATTCAGCGTGACCGTCAGGGAATTCAGCCCTTCGGCGAACTGGGCGGTGCTCTCCTTCAGCACGAAAAACCCATCCTTGCGCGCCTGGACCGAATAAACCCCCGCCGCAGGCAACTCCGCCCGGAAACGGCCAAACTCGTCCGACACGGCCCCTCGCACCGCGCCGCTGCCGGCGGTTTCACGCAACTCGACCTGTGCGGACGGAACCGGGGCGTTGTTCTCGTCGAGCACGCGTCCCTGGACAAGGACTTGCGCCCGAACAGGCGCCGTCAGCGCCAGGGCCCACGCCGCGGCCCGCAGAAGGATCTCTCCACGAGACCGCATGCCTTGATTCTAGCGCGGCGTTCCACCCCGCTCCGTTAGAATCGAAGGGTGATGCGGCGGGCGTGTTGGATTCTGTTGCTGCTCATGGCGGGGCTGGCTGCCGCCGCCGGCCCCGATTACGAAAGCGCCGCCCGAAAGATCGCTCTGGTTCGGGAGGAGCGGGCCGCTCCCGGCGCCCGCATCCGGCTCTCCCTCAGGGAGATCAATGCCTATGCCGCGGTCGAGGCCTTGAAAGCGGTCCCCGAGGGGCTGAGCGCTCCCCGGGTCGAGCTGGGACGAGGCACAGCGACGGGTCACGCTTGGGTGGATTTCGCCAAAGTGAAGCAGTCCAAAGGCGATCCGCCGGGGTTTTTGTTCGCCTGGCTGCTGGGCGGCGAGCGGCCCGTCCAAGCCACGGCCCGCATCGTCTCCGGCAAAGGCCGGGCCACTGTGCATTTGGAGGAGCTCCGGCTGGCGGGCGTGCCGGCCAAGGGCGCGGTGCTCGAGTTCCTGATCCAGAACTTCCTGCTCCCGTATTACCCTAAGGCCGTCATCGGCCAGCCCTTCGAGCTCCAGCACCGGGTGGAGCGGTTCGACATCACGCCATCCGGCGTCACCGTCTACATCGCCCGCTAGCCCGGCGCCCCTCAGGGTGTTGGCCCTAGCTCCTCCAGGGAGTGGTGAGGCTCCGGCCAATGCCGCAGCACGGTTTCGGGAGTGACCACCTCGCGCCAGCGGTCATCGAAGCGGGCCGCAATCTCTGCATGGTTCTTGAGCAAGGGGCCGAGGCCAAGACGCCGGTGGGGCTCGTCTTGCAGAGTGCTCCCCGCAAGGTAATCCGCAACTTCGGGCCAATGGTCGGTCAGTCCACCCGGGTCGAGCAACACGATCCGCTCGCCAATAACCCCGTAGTTCTTCAAATGGGCATCCACGGAGAACACGCCCTGCCGCCATGCCGCTTGCCGGAACTCCAGCAAGCGGTCGAGCCATAACTCGAATTCGTCAAACTTGCCCGCCGCCGCCAGATCCGAAAGCCGCTGGTAAAGCGTACACTCCACGCGTTCGGTGGCCTCGCTGACCACTAGCCAGCCTGGCCAGCCCCCCACCTTCACCCGCACCGGCGGAAAGACGATTCGCTCGGGCACCAGCGATTGGGATGCCAGGTACGCCTGCGCTAGATGCCTCCCCCGCAAGTCTAAGTAGGCGTGCCTGTGCCACAATTCACCTGTGTGGGTCATTAGCCAGACACTTCTCGGAACAATGGTCACGACCCCTTGCACCAGCACCCGAAGCAGGCGGATCGCGCGGGAAGGCCTGCGCAGCAAGAAGTCGCCCATGTGCCCGGGAAGGTAATGCGCCACACGCGAAAGGAGTTTCCAGATCAGGATCAAAGAAAGGACGGCCGTCTGCGAGCGCTCCCGCTTCACCACCCAGTGTTCACTGGCATAGACGACCCGTCCCAAGCCCTCGCCTAAGCGGACCAGCCGGCTTTTGGTCAGTTCTTCAGGGGCGTGCGGAAGCACGACGGGCAAAAACACGGATTGTGGCGGCCGCCCCGAGGCATGAGCGCCCGCTGGATCCAATACCCGCCCCACACCTTCAAATTAGCGCGTTTCGAAATGGCTCAGGGGAGACCGATAGCCCACCGTGGAGCGGACATCGCAACGCACCGGCGTACAACCCTGCCGCCGGAACCCCCAAAGGGCTGCTTCGGCAGCTCGGCAATGGAGGCGCCCAGGGGGTGGTTCCGGTTCTGGGCTATGCTGGAGGCATGGCGGAAGAGCCCAACAACAGCGAGCAGTTCGACTTGGTCACCGTATTCCGATCCGACGAACACAACGCCGAAATGGAGGCCCTAGCCATCCAGGGCCTTCTGGAGGCGGCGGGAATTCCGGCGGTGCTGGTGGGAACTGCCGTGTTGCCGGTCTTGCCGTTCGAAGTCCGCGTGCCCAGGGCCAGGCAACAGGAGGCCGAGCGGCTGATCGCGGAATCCCAGCTCAGCGGCCCGCAAGCAGCCGAGGAGGCGGCCGGGGAGATCCCCGGAGCTGGTCCCGAGAATGAGGACGGCTCAGAATTGCCTGAGTGAGGACCGCGCCCGGCCGTTGCGCCATCGGAAAGTGTCCAGTTCCAGGCGGCGGCCATCGGTGACAAGCTGAATGAGACCCCATACGTCGGTCCGTAAAGCCGTCGCCTGCACCTGCTCGAGCCGCGCAAGCACATCGCGATGCGGATGGCCGTACGGGTTGTCCACCCCGGCGGAAATCAACGCAACAGATGGGCGCACCTGTTCCAAAAAGGGCAGCCCCGTCGAACGGCGGCTGCCGTGGTGGGGCACCTTCAGAATGTCCGACCGGGGCAGCAACCGTTGAGCCGTCAAGTACCGTTCCACGGAAGGATCCAAGTCTCCGGTGAGAAGCGCCGAATGGGCGCCGTAAGAGACCTGGAGCACCAGCGAGTCGCGGTCGGCAGGGGTGGATGGGACGTGTTCAGCCGGTGGCGCCAAAACTTGGAACCGCGCGCCTCCCATCTCGATCACCTCTCCGGCCCGGAGCAAGCGTAAGACTGAGCCAGTCTGCCGGCAGGCCGCCTGCACCGCTTGAGCAACGGGAGAATCCCCCAACCCAGACGTCCAAACTTCCCGGGGCCGGAAGTTCCGGATCAGCGCCGGCGCTCCCCCGGCGTGATCCTCATGCAGGTGGGACAGCACAACGGCGTCCAAGCGCTTGATCCGGCGGCTCCACAAGTAGGGAGACACGACGTCCTCGCCGGGATCGAAGCCGCCCGCGCGGTTGTTGTAACTCGGGACTCCGCCGGCGTCGACCGTCACAAGCCGGCCCTCCGGCAGCGCCAAGAACAATGCGTCTCCCTGGCCCACGTCCAGCGCTGCTAGCTCCAGACGGCCCGGGGCCACTTGCGGGGAAAACGGATACCAGACGAGCAAAGCCGCCAGCAGCCCACACGCTACCCCCGCGCCCCAGCGCCACCGGGAACCGGCCCCAAGCAAGACCGCCAGCAGCAGCAAACCGCAGGCGAGCGCGGCGGCCAGCCAGAGCGGCGGGTCTGGGATCCGCCAATCCGGCTGCCGCTGCGCGTGCCAGTCCACAACCCCCTGCGCCGTTCGCAACAGCCAGGCGGCCGTCTCTGCGGCGGGCCTCCATCCGGAGAAGACGGCGAACATCCCCACCGGCACACACAGGCTCATCAGCGGCACCACCGCCAGGTTCGCCGTCAAGCCGGAGATCGAGAACCGGTGGAAGTAAATCGCCATGGGCAAGATGAGTCCGGCTTGCACGCAGGCGGAAACTACGGCCAGCTCGTACAGGTAAAAGAGCGGCCGCAGGCCCAGCGCCGCAGCCTGAAGCAGCCGGCGTTCGGGGAGGCGGGTCAGCAAGTGCAGCGTCTGGGCCGCCAGGCGCAGTTCCACCCGGAATTGGGCGGCCAGAGGAGGCAGCGTCAGGTCGCGCTCCCGGTCTGTGATCCCGGCCAGCCCCTGGCGGAGGGGCCCTGAAGTCCGCTCCACGAGTGGAAGAGCGAGCGCGCCGAGTGCGGCCACGCTCAAAAAGGACAACTGGAAGCTGGCCTCAAACAACTGGCCCGGATCTGCGGCCAGCAACACAATCGCCGCGGCCGCCAAGAGATTGAGGGGCCGCGTGCGGCGGTAGAGAAAACGCCCGCAGGCGTAGAGCGTGAGGCCCGTTGCGGCTCTCATGACCGGCGCTTGTCCGCCCACGAGAACCGCGTACGTCCAGGCAAAGGCCGTAGCCAAAAACAGCGCCGCCGCCTCGCTTAGCAAGCAGCTTCGCAGCAATAGCACCACCACCGCAGCCAGCACGCCCAAGTGCAGCCCGGAGATGACCAGCGCGTGATAGGTTCCGGTAATCCGGAACGCATCGGTCCACGGCTCCTCCACGTTGGACTTGTCCCCGGTGAGAAGCGCCTGCATCATGCCTGTCTCGTAAGGGCGGTCCGCGTAGAGAGATTCGATCCTGGACAGCATGGCGGAGCGGAGAGCGTAGATGGGGCGCTTGACGCGGCTCCCACACTCACCCGGCAGAACCCGCACGGGCGATCCCGCAGGGACGGAAGCGGTCCAATAGATGTGCTTGCGGGCCAGATAGCTCTCGATATCGAAGGCGCCCGGATTGCCGTAATTGCGCACTTTTCGAAGGCGGCCTTCGACTTCAACGCGCTGCCCATAACGCAACTCCGGCGGCCTTTCCCCAGGCCGCGGGTAGAGAGTAACCCGGACCCGGGCCTTGGGTTCCAGCTCCAGTACAAACCGGGTGCGGTCCGGAAAGAACGCCGGCGGATCCACCACGCAGCCGCTCAAAAGTAGGATTTCGCGAGGGCCAGTCTCGATGACCGGCCGGGGACCTGGACGGTGGAACAGCTCCAGCCACGCGCCGCTAAAAAAGACCGCCAACAGGGCGCAGAGGCGCGCCAGCCGCGGGCTGGCGCCCCATCCGGCCAGGACCGCCAGCGACACGAAAGCGGTGATCAGCAGAATGAGTTCGCGGTTCCCGAACCCGGCGAACCGCCCGGCGAGAATGCCCGAAGCCAGGCACGCCGCCGGCAATACGAGCGGATTCTTCAGAGTCCCTAGTATTAGAAGTGGCCGGCAGCGGAAGTCCTCTCACCGGGTATTGCAAAACCGGATGGAATTTTTCTAGTTGGAGCCCGGGGCGGAGCTGCGCCGGTAAAGCAGGATGAATCCCAGCCCCAGCACGGCGAAGGTGAGGCCTACGATGGGATAGGCGCCGTCGTAAATGCGTGGCAGAATCTGGTCGAGCGTGGAGCGGTCCTCGCCGCCTCCGCTGGGCATGGCCGGAGCGCCCTGAAGCTGCACCGTATACGAAGCAGCCTTCACCGAGTAAATGCTAAACTGGCTGCGCGGTTCCACCCCCAAGAACTCAATGCCCTCCCCGCTGGCGGTGACGCCCGGCGGCACCACCAGATTCACCGCCCCTCCGCTGTGCAGAATCCGGCTGGAAAAAGCCCCCGGCGCTTTGAACGGGGCCGAGTAGCTGAAATCGAAGCGCGTGTCGCCCGGCGGCAGCGCGTAGTCCACCTTGTAGACTCCAGCCTGCCCCGTGCGCACTGCCTTCTGTTCTGTTGGGGAACCGCCCGGAGGGATAACCGACACCCCCAGCGTCTCGGCCGCGCCTGCGGGGACGTAAATCCGCACGGCGCCTTGCACGGGATCACGGAATTCCGTGGTTCCGGCGTTGGTGACGATCAGGCTCTCCCGGACCACAAGCTGGTCTTCTAGGGGCTGAAGAAGCACCATATGTTGGGAGACGCGCGGAGCGGGCGCGGCGGAAGCTCCCCAGAGCGCCGCCGCCCCGATCACGGCTAGAAGACCAGACGCTCGGGTCATGAGTTGCCTCCGCTCATTGGCCGGCCGCACTCCCCGCAGAACTTCAAAAGCTGGGCGAAGCGCGCTCCGCAATGGGGGCAGACGGTGGCGGCCCTCTGCGACGGTGGGGGAGAGGAAGGGCGCCCGCCCGCAATCGCGTTCGGCGCCGAAGCCCTAGGCCCCTTGAGGGGCGCGCCGGCCTGCTTGCCCTCGATGGCCGCCGTCAACTGTGCCAGCTCCTGTTGCAGCAGCTTCTTTGACTCCTGATAGTCCGCATCGGAAAGCTTCCCCAAGCGGTACTCGAACTGGAGGTCGCGTAAGTTGTCGTAAATCGTCTTCCGGCGCTGCTCCAGGTGAGCCGTCGGGGAAGCAGGCTCAGGCGGAGGCAAATGATGAGGCCGAATCAGCAAGACCAGGGCCAGCGCCCCAATGGCCAGCGCGGCTGCGATCACCGTGATCATCTCAACCGGAAGACCCGACATCGGCTCAGCCGCTCACCTTTCCGCCGCCGCCATCTCCGCCGCCAGCTCCGGCTCCTCTCCTGCGCGCGTGCCCCGGACCTTCACCCGGCTGGGCGTCAGACAGATCAGAGTCCCGGCCAGCAGCACCCAGAAGCCGATCCAAATCCAGGAGACCAGCGGGAATACATAGGCCTGAATCACGGCTTTGGACTGGTCGTCGGTCATTCCGGCGAAGTTTAGATACAGGTCCTCGTTGAGCCGGCGGCGTATGGCCACCTCGGAGGTTCCTTGCTCGCTGGCAGGGTAGAACCGGCGTTCAGGCTCCAAAACCCCCACAGGTTCGCCCCGCACAAAGACGTCGATGACGGCGTGATTCCAAACGTAGTTGGGGTTCGCGCCCTCGCGCAGCTCGCGCACCTTCAGTTGGTATCGGCCGATGTCGAAAGTTCCGCCGACGACCGTCTCCACCTGCTTGTGCTGATTGAAGGCCGCGCCGGCGAAGCCTACGAACATCAGCACGATGCCCATGTGCACGGTGTAGCCGCCGTAGCGCCGCGTATTGCGCCGAGTCAGCTCGACGGCGGCTGCGGGCAGGCTCAGGCCGGCCCGCACCCGGATGGCGCGCGCCCCGCGGTAGAACTCCAGGAATATGGTCCAAGCCACAAAGAGACAAAGCCCGAAGCACACCAGCGCGTAAAAGTGCCGTACTCCGGCGGCGAACAGAGCGCCCATCAGAACCAGCGCCCCGGCGCCCGGAAACAGAAAGTTGCGCTTGAGGCTGGCCACCGAGGTGCGCCGCCAGGCCACCAGCGGCGCCACGCCCGTCAGGAACAGCAGCATCAGCCCGATCGGAACCTGCACCCGGTTGAAGAACAGCGTATCGACGCTGATCTTCTCGCCCGTGAACGCCTCCGAGATCACCGGAAACAGCGTCCCCCACAACACAGCGAAGCAGCTCACCAACAACAGCAGGTTGTTGAACAGGAAGCTCGACTCGCGGCTGACCACGCTTTCCAGGCGCGCCTCGCTCTTCAAATAATCCAGGCGGTTCAGGATGACGAACACGCACACGCCCGCGATCAGGGCCAAAAAGCCCACAAACCAGTGTCCAATCTCGGACTGAGCAAAAGCGTGCACGGAACTGACCACGCCGGAGCGCGTCAGGAAAGTCCCAAAGATGCAAAGCCAGAAGGTGGCGCTGATGAGGACGATGTTCCAGACCTTCATCATGCCCTTCTTCTCCTGCATCATCACCGAGTGGATGTAGGCCGTAGCGGTAATCCAGGGAAGCAGCGACGCGTTCTCAACCGGATCCCATCCCCAGTAGCCGCCCCACCCCAATACGGCATAGGCCCAGCCGGCCCCCAGCAGAATTCCGCAGCTCTGGAACAACCATGTGATCAGCGTCCAGCGGCGGATCGTGCGCAGCCAGGACTCGTCCGGCTCTCGCGCGATCAATGCGCCCAGAGCGAAGGCGAAGGGGACCACAAAACCGACGTAGCCCAAATAGAGCATGGGCGGGTGGATGGCCATCGCCCAGTATTGGAGCAGCGGATTTAGTCCCCGGCCGTCCGCAGCGGCCGTGATTTCACGGCCCACAGCCAGCATCTTGAATGGGCTGGCGATAAAAGCATTCAAAATCAGAAAGAAAACCTGCGTGCCCATCAACGTGGCGGTCACATACGGCAGGAAGCTCCGGTGCCGCCGCCGGTTGGTCAGCACGACGATGGCGGCATAAAGCGACAGCAGCCAGCTCCAAAGCAGCAGCGAGCCTTCCTGTCCGCCCCACCACGCGGCGAACTTGTACAGCAAGGGCATGTCCCGGTTGCTGTGCGCGGCAACGTAGACCATGCGGAAATCGCCGCTCAACAGCCCATAGACCAGGATCGCGGAAGCCGTGGTCAACAGCGCGAAGACCGCCAAAACCGCGCGCTCGCCGCTGACCACCAAATAGGGCTTCTTAAGCCAGCCGCCGACCGCGGACGCGGCAAAGGCGTAGACAGCCAGGCAGAACGCCAGAAGGATGGAAAGAGCGCCCAGATTTTCCATAGAAGTCTGTCAAACCCCAGCCCGGCTGGGTGCAGCGGCGCCCGTCCCCGGCTTGGCCTCGTATTTTGAAGCGCACTTGGCTTGGATCTTGCTCGCCCGGAACACGCCGTCCGGCCCCATCTTGCCGTCGGCCAGCGCCTGCGCGCCGTCCCGGAAAGTGTCGGGCAGCGGGTCCGTGCCTTCGTAGATCACGTTGAGCCGCAGGTTCTCCTGGTGCAACACGAACCGGACCTGCCCGCCAGTGCGGACAATGGACCCCTCTTCGACATCTCCGCCCACCCGCAGCCGCTTCCCTTGGGCCTCCGCGCCCATCTGGCGCAGCTCACCGATCGTCTTATAATACGTGCCGCTGTCGCGCACGCCCCCAGCCGCCAGCCACACCAGTGTTCCGATCACCACTAGAATGAGCGCGGCAAACTTGCCGTAGGTTTTCATACCAGCCCCTTGTCTCAGTATATCGCGGCCGGGGCGGCGTCCGTCCTTGCCGAATCACGGCCCAGCCGGCGCGGTTCCGGGCTTTGGAAGGCGCAACGGTTGCTCACATCCGTTGCAGGAAGTAGTTGTGGCGGCGTTCATGGGCCAGGGTGGTCAAAGGCCCGTGGCCGGGAACCACAGTAGCGTCTTCCGGAAGGGGCAAGAATTTTTCCCGGATCGAGATCAGGATCCGGCGGCCATCGCCTCCCGGCAGATCCGTGCGGCCGATGCTTTCCCGAAACAGCGTATCTCCCGAGATCAGTTTATTCTCGGCCGGAATCCACAGGCCGACGCTGCCCGGGGTGTGGCCGGGCGTGTGCAGTACCTGAAAGGACGACTCGCCCAGCCGCAGTTCGTCCCCGTCGCCGAGATTCGCGTCAATCTCCGGCTTTTCGGGAGGCGCCACTCCCAGCCACGCGGCCTGCATCTCCACCTGATCGAGAACCGGCAAGTCTTTTTGATTCAAATAGATGGGAGCGCCTGTCCGTTTCTTGAGCTCGGCCGCGCCCCCGATGTGATCCAGGTGCGCGTGGGTGATGACAATGGCTTTCAACCTCAGGCCGTGGCGCTCGAGACGGCGCAGAATCTCCTCGACGTCATCGCCCGGGTCGATGACGATCGCCTCGCGGCTGGTTTCATCGCCGAACAGCGAACAGTTGCAGGCTAGCATCCCCACCGGGAAGATTTCGTGGATCATAACTCCATTGTATATGCTGGATTTATGGGGCTTACGACGAGCGCCGGCTACAACGCGCTGCGGGAGTCGGCCGCCTGGCTGGACGTCAGTCCGAGGACAAAGATCTTGATCCAGGGCCCGGATGCTGCCCGCCTCCTGCACGCCCTGACGACCAACCACATCCAGGAACTCGAGCCGGGCCAGGGTTGCTATGCGTTTTTCTTGGACGCGCAAGGACACATCCTGGCCGACGCCACAATCCTGCGGCGCCGGCAGGACTTCTGGCTGGATGCCGAGCCGGAGGTGCGGAATT
>Ga0272448_1000778_pt1 | contig 46199 bp, 42 predicted proteins | sample YNPCB0191_FD_202220 | JGI IMG/M metagenome (GOLD analysis project Ga0272448, IMG submission 202220) | Hot spring sediment microbial communities from Yellowstone National Park, WY, United States - YNP-CB-019-1 | ecosystem: Environmental > Aquatic > Thermal springs > Hot (42-90C) > Sediment... | reverse complement strand
GGCGGTATCCGACGGTATTTAGCACCAAACCGCTCAATAACCCCACTGAAACCAGATACGTTATGCCTCTTTGATATATGCCCGACAAACTCAACTCCATTATCAGTCTGGATCGTTACCTCACTCAAATTGGGAATTGGGGCATTGGGGAATTGGGCAATTGGGAAATGATGAATGACGCAAGCAAAGTGGCGAATAATGCTTCCTTCATATACCTCAAACCAACAATCCCCTGGTTACCATGTACCATCCCTGTAACAAAAAAAATGTATGAGTCAAAACCCTGGGCGAGATTCTGGCTTCTAAATTCTCCCCGCTTGTATCTCCGGGTCGGACTTGCAGACCTTCAGGTAGTGCCTTCCCACCTGCCAAGGCAGAGTAGCCTTGCATCTGCCCAAGGAAAGCAAACCTAAAGGTTTGCCCTACATCTGCGTCAGGAATTAAAAGATTTCTACCTCTCCTGATGTAGTTCTGGTTTGTTCCCACAGGTCTAAGTATACATAAAAGTCTACTTAATCCAACCGGGAAATAATGCCCTATTTTATTAATATTCAATGAATTATATGAAATTTTGCCCAATTTTAGACCCCAACCCCGGGGTTCATCCGGTTGCCAGTTCCAAGTTTCAAGAACCAAGAACCGAGAGCTAAGAACCACGAACCGATTGGAGCAGGTTAGTCTTCGTTGCCTTCTGCCGGCAAGGGGAGCCAATTTTCTGTTCGGGCGCAGGCAGAATTTGACAGGCAGGGTTTTGGTTTTTAGTATCGGATATAGATATGGCAAAACTTGAGCGCATCAGAGAGGAGTTGCAGAAACGGAATGCGCAGGCTTTGAAGGGTGGCGGCGAGGAGCGGATTAAGAAGCAGCATGAGGAGGGAAAACTTACCGCGCGGGAGCGGCTGGAGATATTATTGGATAAGGGAAGTTTTGTGGAACTTGACCGGCTGCGGGTGCATTCCTGCACCGATTTTGGAATGGAGAAGAGAAAAATTCCCGGTGATGCGGTGGTCACCGGTTACGGAACAATTCATGGCCGACCGGTAGCGGTCTTTTCCCAGGATTTTACCGTTTTTGGCGGGACGCTCTCTAAGGTTTTTGCGGAAAAGGTGTGTAAGATTATGGACCTGGCAATGAGGGTCGGAATGCCGGTGATCGGTCTGAATGATTCGGGCGGGGCAAGGATTCAGGAGGGGGTTGAGAGTCTGGGCGGTTATGCGGATATTTTCCTGCGCAATACCCTGGCTTCCGGGGTGATTCCGCAGATTTCAGCAATTATGGGTCCGTGTGCGGGTGGTGCAGTTTATTCGCCGGCTCTGACCGATTTCATCTTTATGACCGAAAACACCAGTTATATGTTCATCACCGGTCCGGAGGTGATCAAGGCGGTAACCAAGGAGGAGGTAACCAAGGAGAAATTGGGCGGTGCGGATACGCACAATTCGGTTTCCGGTGTTGCCCATTTCAAGGATATCGATGACAGGGATTTGCTTTTGCGCATCCGGAAACTGATGACCTACCTGCCGCAGAATAATCGGGAGCAACCGCCCCGGATTGAGCCGAAGGATTTGCCGGACCGGGATACCGAAGGTATTGAGGAGATTATGCCGGATGACCCGCGCAAGCCTTATGATATTTGTCAGGTGATTCTGCGGGTTGTTGACCAGGGGAGTTTTTTGGAGGTGCAGAAGGACTGGGCAAAGAATCTGGTCATCGGATTTGCCCGGATTGATGGCGAGGTGGTCGGGGTGGTGGCAAATCAGCCGAAGTTTCTTGCCGGCTGTCTGGATATTGATGCCTCGGTCAAGGGTGCAAGGTTTGTCCGGTTCTGCGATGCGTTTAATATCCCGATTGTGACATTGGTGGATGTGCCCGGTTTTCTGCCGGGAACCAGTCAGGAGTACGGCGGGATTATCCGGCACGGGGCAAAACTTTTGTATGCCTATTGCGAGGCAACAGTGCCGAAGGTGACGGTGATTACCCGCAAGGCTTATGGTGGGGCTTATGATGTGATGTCGTCAAAGCATATCCGGGGCGATTTTAACTTTGCCTGGCCAACCGCCGAGATTGCGGTAATGGGTTCAGAGGGTGCGGTGAATATCATCTTCCGGAAGGAGATTGCCGAGTCGTCAAGTCCGGAGGAGACCAGGCGGAGGCTGGTTGAGGAGTATGAGCAGAAGTTCGGTAATCCGTTCAAGGCGGCAGAGTTGGGTTATATTGACGAGGTGATTGAGTTCAAAGACACGAGGCGGAAGATTGTTGCGAGTCTGCGGATTTTAAGGGATAAACAGTTGACCAATCCCTGGAAGAAGCACGGCTGTATTCCGTTGTAGCAATGCCAGATAAAGATAAAAAGGAACTAAAGGATTTGCAGGCGGCTTTTGCGCGCTGGGAGAAAGAGACACTTGAGCCGGCACTGAGGAAACTGCCCGAGAGAAAGGGGGATTTCAGGACCGTTTCCGGAATTCCGGTTAACCGGGTCTATACGCCGCTTGACCAGCAGGGGCGTGATTATCTTGATGCCAACGGGCTGCCCGGGAGTTTTCCTTTTACCCGGGGGGTGCAACCAACAATGTATCGGTCAAGGTTCTGGACGATGCGCCAGTATGCCGGGTTCGGTTCAGCCGAGGAGACCAATGCGCGTTATCATTACCTTTTGCAGCAGGGTCAGACCGGGCTGTCCGTGGCTTTTGACCTGCCCACCCAGATGGGTTACGATTCGGACAGCCCCTGGGCAAGGGGTGAGGTAGGAAAGGTGGGTGTGGCAATTTCCACAGTTGCGGATATGGAGAGGCTTTTCCAGGGGATACCGCTGGGTCAGGTCTCAACCTCAATGACGATAAACGCCACTGCGAGCATTCTTTTGGCGATGTACTGTGTTGTGGCTGAGCGCCAGGGGGTGGATTTTGCCCAACTGCAGGGAACGATTCAGAATGACATCTTGAAGGAGTATGTGGCAAGGGGAACCTATATCTTTCCGCCCCGGGAGTCCCTGCGGCTGGTTACCGATATCATCGCCTGGTGCGCCAGAGAGGTGCCGAAGTGGAATACGGTGAGTATTTCCGGTTATCACATCCGGGAGGCGGGTGCAACCGCAGTTGAGGAGGTGGCATTTACACTGGCGAACGGGCTGGAATATATCCGGGCGGCGGTGGGACAGGGATTGAAGGTTGACCAGTTTGCACCTAGGCTGTCATTTTTCTTTGCCGCCCATTCCAATATCCTTGAGGAGGTTAGCAAGTTCCGGGCGGCAAGGAGGCTCTGGGCGCGACTGTTGCGCGAGTATTATCAGGCGTCGGAGGAGTCCTGCAAGTTGCGTTTTCACACTCAGACCGGCGGTGTGACCCTGACTGCACAGCAGCCGGAGAATAATATCATCCGGGTTGCCTATCAGGCGCTGGCAGCGGTTCTGGGCGGAACCCAGAGTCTGCATACCAACTCGCGCGACGAGGCGCTTTCGCTGCCAACCGAGGAGTCGGTAACCATTGCCCTGCGCACCCAGCAGATTTTAGCCCATGAGAGTGGTGTTACCGATACGGTAGACCCGCTGGCTGGTTCCTATTTTATTGAAAGCCTGACCGATGAGATTGAAAAAAGGGCAAGGGCGCTGATTGAGGAGATTGAAAAACGGGGCGGGGTGGTGCGGGCAATTGAACAGGGGTTCATTCAGGAGCGGATTGCGGAGAGTGCCTATCGTTATCAGCAGGAGGTGGAGCGGGGCGAGCGAATTGTGGTTGGGGTAAATAAATTTCAGGATGCGGTTGAGCCGCAACTTAAACTTTTGAGGGTGGATGAGCGTCTTGAGGAAAGACGACGGGAACTGCTTGCCGAATACAAAAGGAACCGGAACGGCCAGGCGGTTGAGGAGTCGTTAAAGGCGGTGGCAGAGACCGCTAAAACCGATAACAATCTTATGCCACCAATCATTGAGGCGGTGCGGAAAGGGGCAACATTAGGAGAAATCAGCGATGCATTAAGGCAGGTTTTCGGGGAATATGACCGGATGAGATAAAAGGGAGGTTTATGATAAAGAAGATAGCGCACATTGCAATTGCGGTGCCGAGTGTTGATCAGGCGGCAGGGTTTTACGAAGAAAAATTGGGGTTGCGGGTCTCGGGCAGGGAAAGGGTGCCCCAGCGCCGGGTGACGGTTGGTTTTATCCAGATTGGTGAAACGAAGGTTGAACTGGTTCAGCCGGATGGACCGGATGCGCCGGTTGCGAAATTCCTTTCTGAGCGGGGTCCGGGTCTGCATCATATCTGCTTTGAGGTTGATGATATTGAGGCTGAGTTTCAACGGCTGAAGGATGCCGGGGTGCGAATTGTTGACCCTGAGCCACAATCAGGCGCAGGTGGCACCAGGGCGTTTTTTATCCACCCCAAATCCACCGGCGGAGTGCTTATTGAGTTAAGTCAGAAGATGAGGGATAATGATTAAAAACTGAGAAAAGATAATTGAAAAATGGCTGGTTATTTAAACAAACTTTTTGACGACCGCCTGATTGTTGAGCGGATTCAAAGGAAAATGCCTTATCTTTTTCAATTGGCGGAAACGGAAAGTTCGCGGGCGGGGAAGACCGGTATGGAAGTTGGTTCAGTCCGGGAGAAAATAATTGTTGCGCTGTTAATTTATAAATTCGGGGAAGCAAATGTGGAGACGGAAATTCCCATAACCGAACCAGAAGTGGATGTCCGATTATTTGGCGAACCGGTGTCAATCAAGACGATTACCGGCAAGGGGTTGAGCGGGGTTAAACTGATCTGGACCGTTGATGCCCAGAAGGCAAAAGAGTTCCGCGAGAATTATTATCCACATTGCGATATTTTATTTGTTCAAATCAACTGGAATGATACCGGTGGATTTTATTATATCCCATTAGCCGCTCAAAAAAGACTTTTTGATAAAATCGGCAGAGAAAGATATATTAAACTTCCCAAACCCGGAACAAATCCCAGAGGTGTTGAAATTACTAAAGAGGCATTGTCAAGTTTAATTGAGAATAACGACTCTAGAAAAATCGTAATAAACTGGCAGAGAACAAAAATAGATTTCAATCCTTACAAAAGGTGGGTTGATTACTGGAAGGAGTAGTAACCATGCAGAAGATAGCAGGAACTAAATGCAACTTTCTATATATTCAAGAAGTTACCTATGGATTTAGTGATGACCTTGCCCTTCGTGAACGTTATCAGCAAGAGGGCTTTGGTTTGGAAACTGTCTTTGAAAAACAAAAATGGGCTGAGGAACGGATAACGGAACTTAAACAAACCTATGGCTTAACTGATGCTGATATTCGTCTGGTTAATCACATCTCTACATCAGAAACAGGTGAGAGACCCACTTGGGAGATTTATGTTAAAGCTGGAAAAGGACTGCCAGTTCTTTTCCTTACAAGAGACGGCTCGATTTCGGAGGGCTAAAATGGGATTTAATCAAAGAAAAAGAGGGACACAAACAAGTGCCTTCGGTTCTCCGGGAAGGATAAATCACGACTCTACCCCTTTTTATACCAGTCGATTGTATGAAGGGTTGCCTAAAGAGGAAATAGTAAAGTATATAGAAAATCCAATTCCAGCTGAGTTTCTTGATAAAATCTTTTGCGAATCAAGTGAACGAATGGATGAATTGCCAGATAGTAGCGTTCATCTGATGGTCACTTCACCTCCTTATAATGTAGGAAAAGAGTACGACGAAAATCTTACCCTTGATGAGTACCGAACATTTTTGAAGAAGGTATGGGGTGAAGTAAAGAGAGTGCTCGTTCCTGGTGGGAGAGTATGTATCAATATTGCCAATCTTGGAAGAAAACCATATATCCCTCTTCATGCTTTTATCATTGAGGATATGCTTGATTTGGGATTTTTAATGCGGGGTGAAATCATCTGGAATAAAGCCTCAAGTGGCAGTCCTTCTACCGCTTGGGGCAGTTGGCTGTCGGCAAAAAACCCGATTCTCCGTGATATCCATGAATATATTCTTATTTTTTCCAAGGGTATATTTACCCGTTCCAATCCATTTAAGCGGAAGAGTTCGGTAACGCGGGAGGAGTTCCTTGAGTTAACCAAGAGTGTTTGGACATTTCCGGCGGTTTCAGCCAGGAAGGTTGGTCATCCGGCACCATTTCCCGAGGAATTACCAAGAAGGTGCATTCAGTTATATACTTTCGTGGGCGAGACGGTGCTTGACCCGTTTATGGGAAGCGGTCAAACTGCAATCGCAGCGATAAGGACTGGCAGGCATTATGTGGGATATGAAATAGACCCTGAATATGTTAAACTGGCTGAAGAAAGAATCCGCTTGATTACTACCCCTGAAATATTTGATTTCTCTAAAAAGTGTGTAGTTGTATCAGATCGACCAGTACTGAAGAGAAAGCAGAAAAATAAAAAGAAAGCAGAATAAATTTGGTTGTTAAGTTCCGTAAACTGTGCGCCGAATAAATGATTCGTTCTCGCGCCAGTTCTTGGCAACTCGGGGTAGGTTCCCGTTAATAAAGAAAGAACAGCCCTCGCCTTTTAAAATAACAAGAGAAAGGAATAACTAATCCGGAATGGGCACGATTCTGGAAGGAAAATTCACCCGTTTGATAATGAAAGAACCCAAAATTTTTGCTTGACATGAGTGGGGGGGGTATATAATTAGTTGGTTAAAAAGGAAGAGCCTGTTAAAAGGAGGTAGTTATGGTTAACGATAGCACCTATGGTGTGTTGAACACCAAGAATTTTCAACAGCTCATTGATGACTGCGGCACTGACCAATCCCTCCGCAGCGAAGTTGTTTCCTCTCTCCGCACAAGCGTTATCAATTTTCTCTTAACTTACTTCAACATCCACCCTGCTCTTGAGCAGCACATTACGGAAATGACCGGCACAGACATCTGGGGTAGTGCAGTTGCTACTGCATTAGAACGAGGATACCCAATAAAAGCCGACATCGGTGATCCTTCACGATTAGAGTTCGGGTACGATAAAATCAAAGTGGTTTTTGACATCATTTTCCGTCATTACCCAAATTGCGTGTTTGAAATTGGTGCGAGTATCATATTTACTTGGTAATATAGCTGGCATCCGGAGGTCCATTTTCCTGAGCGGTTGGTTTAAGTGGCAGGAGGCGCTCGGCACAGTCGCTGCGATTTTTCTCTTTTTCGCCGGTCTTCAATGCACCATCAGGGTTCGTGTTCCCTATGGTGGCAAAAAAGGTGAGTTCCGGGTCAGTGACTTATTTGGAGCAATACAAAAACTGGGCGTGTTAGATTCGACCCAATTGCTTGGCCGCCAGTTTGAAATAACCCTTGAGGATGAACGGCGTCAGTCCGTCGGGTACAGCCTGCTTCTTCTGAAGTATCCGGACGGCATTGACACGTTATTTGCCGATAGCGCCGGTCGGGTAGTCTTGACACTCACGCAAGAGCTCATTCAGCGCAACCCAGAACTTGTGGGCACAAAAGACGGTGTTCTGCTGACAATTGCCGCCCGACTATTCGCTGCCTTTGAACTCGGCGCCAATGAGCGGTGGCGCACCATAGACCCAGCCAACTACCAGCGATGGTTCGGCAACGGCGTGGTTGTTCTGTATCGCCGAACACCGGAGGTTCTGGTTGACAGTGTCCTCCACCTTTTAAATCAACAGCGGCGTTGGATTGAAGCAAATCTGCCTGTTGAACCAATCGGGTGGGGTGTAGTTCTGGTAGATTCACCGCCTCCTTTTTCACTTATCAAGACTCATATCCGGAGTGACACAATGGAGTTCCATCTGTTTCCATATTGGGAGTCGGAATGGCGTGAAGGACTTTATCGTGATAACTTCCAGCGTTTTACAAAGAACTGTTTATTTCGAACCCTGCCCCATTTCTCAGAGGGGTCAGCGGTGTGGTTGTTTGGTGGACTTCCGGGGTACTGGTCGTATGAGTATTTCTGTTCTATATTTGAGACAATTCCACCCGACCTCGGACCACTTATGTATAACAACCGGGAATGGGCGATGCTTGAGTCCCTTCTCGCCATTAATCCTGATTCAACCTTAGATTTACTCAGCTGGACTCCAAGCGGTGCCCTTGATTGGTTTTTAGCCTTAAACTGTTCCCGAGCCTTTTGGAAAGTGGTTCACGATACCTACGGTTCAAAAGCGGTCGCACAGTTTCTTGGGGCAGCCAAAAAGATTCAGAACCTCACCTCAGAGCGACTGGTAGAACTGCTTATTGTGAACACAGACCCTGATATTAAACTTCTACTGAAGTCATTCCCGAAGTCCCGTGCGTTAAGCGTGCTATTAGCGATGCACCAGGAAATCGACCGCCGGTAGGCAAATAGGTTCTTATTGACTGGGTTTCTATAAAATATGAGAGGCAAAAAGAGAGAGGTAAAGGAATTAGAATAGAGTTAGTCCTCAAGCTCTCAGCCGTAAACTGTGCGCCGAATAAATGATTCGTTCTCGCGCCAGTTCTTGGCAACCTTGACCCAGAGTTCCAGATATACCGGTCTGCCCAGAAATTGTTCAATTGATTCACGGGCAATCTCTCCAACTTTTTTGAGTGCCTTGCCGCCTTCACCGATGAGAATTGCCTTCTGGGAGTCCCGTTCAACATAAATAACCGCCCGAATATAGTCCTTTCTGCCCGGTCTTTCCCGGAACTCCTCTACTTCAACCGTGGTTGAGTAGGGAACCTCCGCTCCATAACGGTTGAATAACGCCTCGCGGATCAGTTCGGCAACAAAGAAGCGCTCCGGACGCTCTGAGACTATGTCAGGCGGATAAAACGGTGGTGCCTCAGGGAGGAGCGCAATAACCCCCTTTTTTAAATCTTCAACGCCATCCCCAGTAAGGGCGGAAATCATAAATATTTTGTCAAAGCCCTCTTGGGCGCAACGCTCGGTAATCGGCAACAGACTCGGTTTAGGCAGAGCATCAATTTTGTTGATGGCGATGGCGGCTCTGCGACCGGCAAGGAGTTGCAGGTCCTCATAAACTGGTTCAGTGGCATCAAGGAGCAGAAGAAGGGCATCGGCATCTTCCAGCGCCTTTTCAATCTCCTGTTTCATCAGACGCTGGAGGGCATATTTCGGGTCGAGGATGCCAGGGGTGTCAAGCAATAACAACTGATAGTCAGGTCCGTTAAGGATGCCCAAGAGGCGGTGGCGGGTGGTTTGTGGTTTGGGCGTGACGATGGCGATACGGTGTCCCAGGAGCCGGTTGAGCAGGGTGGATTTGCCGGCGTTGGGCCGGCCGATAATAGCAACATAGCCGGCGCGAAATGCCGGGGTGTTGTGCTCGCGGTCCATCCCTAATCAAGGGAAGTGGCTTTGCCACCTGCCGCAGGCAGTCGGAAAACGCCGATGGAGTTGAATTTTGCTATTCGGCGAGCGACCAGTTCGTCACCAGGGAGTGTATTTAAAACATAATAGTTGGCAAGGACAGCTTTTTTCAAAAGTCTTGCTGCCTCATCCGGGTCCTGATGAGCACCGCCTGGAGGTTCCGGGACAATTTCGTCAATCACGCCCAGCGAAAGCAAATCCGGGGCAGTGAGTTTTAACACCTTTGCCGCCTCTTCCGCCTTCGAGCCATCACGCCAGAGAATTGCAGCGCATCCTTCCGGTGAAATTACCGAGTAGACCGCATTTTCCTGCATCAGGATGCGGTCGCCAACCGCAATCGCCAGGGCACCACCTGAGCCGCCCTCGCCAGTGACAACAACGATTATCGGCACCTCCAGCATTGCCATTTCCCGCAGATTTCGGGCAATCGCCTCAGCCTGTCCCCTTTCTTCAGCCCCGACACCAGGATAGGCACCAGGTGTATCAACAAGGCAGAGGATAGGAACATCCCGCCGGACAGCAAGTTCCATTATGCGCAAAGCCTTGCGATAGCCCTCAGGATGGGGCATCCCGAAGTTGCGGGCAAGTTTTTCCTTGGTATCCCGGCCTTTCTGATGGCCGATGATTGCAAAAGGGATATCATCAATCTTGCCCAGTCCGGCAACAATCGCCGGGTCGTCGGCAAAGGCACGGTCACCGTGGAGTTCAACAAAGCCGGTAACCATTCGTTCAATGTAGTCAAGGGTATAGGGACGGCGGGGATGGCGTGCCAGTTGCACCCGCTGCCAGGGAGTGAGGTGGGCATAAAGTTTGACCTTCAGTTCCTCAATCTGCGACTTGAGCCGTTCAATCTCCTGCTGGGCGCCGAGTGCGGTTACCTCTTCGAGCCGGTCAAGGAGTTCAACCAGTGGCTGTTCAAAATCGAGCCAGCCTGGCGATGAAGCAGAGGGCATAGGTTTTTAATATCCGAAGCCGATGGCGATACGATGGGCAGCACCAAGGTTAAGGTTAAGAGGGGAGAAGGCGTAGTCAAGCCGCAGCCGCCCGCGCCGAATGCCCGCACCGAAGTTAAGGTGGTTAACGTGGTTGGTTAGATTATAGCCAGCGCGAAGAGAAAGGATATCGGCAAGGGTGAATTCACTGCCCAGAGAGCAGTCAATCTCTTTGGTATAAAAGAAGTAGGAACCGTCAAGGGCAAGGGTAAGGGAAGTGGCTTTGCCACCTGCCGCAGGCTGAGGGGCACCAAAGGGCAGTCTGTATGCGGCACCGATTCTTGCCCGAGTTGGCAGCCAGAACAGTTCGTATTTGTAAGAAAGGGTCCGTCCAAACTCCGTAATCGCCGCAGCCAGGATCAGGTTCTTGAGCGGGTATAGACGGGTGCCGATATCGGCGCCGAATCCGGATAGCGAGTAGTTCAGGACCTTTGAATAGAAATAGCGGAGGTTGATACCGATGCCGGCAAATTCCCCAAACTGCCGGGAAAGGTTGAGATAAGCAGTCAGGTCGAGGGGGGAGAAGGTGCCTAACGGGTTTTCGCTCGGTATTTCGTCCCGGTATTCAAACCTGCCACTGGCAAAGGTGGCGATGCCCAATCCGACAACAAGGTGATGGAGGTCGCGGGCGGTAAATAAAGACTGATGGTGGGTGTCAAGAAACCATTTGGTATATTCAGCCTGGGCAGAAAAGGGAGAGAGCCGGGCAGTCGCCGCCGGGTTATAGGTAAGGCCCTGGGGACCGGATGCGCCAGCAGTTCCGCTGCCAGCCATTGCCGCCTCACGGGCACCAATCGGAATCTTCAGCCAGGCGCAGCCAACCGGACGAGCGGTAACAGCAGTTGACAAAAAGGCAAACACGAAAAAGGCGATATTCATTCTTGACCTATTCTTCAATTATTTCAACATTGGCGCGGGGCAAAAGGACACGCTCGCCTGTGTCCAGTTCTACCTCCAGGACCCGGACCTTGGCTTCGGTCTCAATTGTCTGGAGTTCAACCGGCAGAGCGGTGACCTTGCCGATTCTGCCAAAGTAAGGCTGGCGAATAATGCGCACCGCCATACCCAGTGCCAGACCACCTTCTGCCTGCCCGGGTCTTGCCTCACCACCGGTGCCGTTGCAGGGAACGATTACCTCGGGTCGGATGACGCCGGCACGAATCTGAGTGGCACCATTGACCGATGCCATTTTTCCCTCCAGTGAGGAAAGGAGGTCAAATGTGCGCTTTGCCATCCGCATCGTGCCGAAACCTTCAGTAACGATTACGGTCAACCCCTTTTTTTCCGAGCCGGTAATGGCGACGCCAATGTCATAGCCGAGAAATTTGCGCAGCGTGGAATCCTCGATGCCACCGCCGACAATTGCCCGTGCACCAACCGCGCGTGCCTTTTCAATCACCTCATAGGTGATAAGCGAACCGCCAATCAGAACTTTATCTCGACAATCCGAGTCGATTTTTTCCGGAGTGACGATTTCATCCGGGGATGCAGCGATGAGTTTCAGCACCCCCCGCGTTTCACCGCCTACCCCGAAGATTCCCTGGACCAGGCTGACATAGTTGGCAATGACTACCCCTTCGCGGGGGAGAACTTCGTCAACTACCCCTTCAATATAGGCGTCAATCTGCACCGGCTGGGGTGGTTCGCGCAAAATCACCTGGCCGGTTACCGGAGAAACACTTTCCACCGTGCCGGTTACTGGAGCGCGAACCTCGCTCTTGAATAGTCCGAAAAATCCTTTGGAACAGGCGATCACCTCGTCCTTCCTTACCGAATCACCAACCTTTTTGATCATCAAGCCAGGTATATCCTCAGGCGGAACCCCAAGCAAGCCGGCAACATTTACGGTCGTGACATTACCGGGAACCGCAGTGCGAGCAACAATATCATCGCCCTTGACTGACTGCCCCTTCTGAACCAGCGTCTCACCAGGCAGAGGCAGGCGGCGCACCTTGCGGATATGGGTGCGACTGGTAACCTTCAAACCAGGAGTATATGCATGAGCCATACTTAATTAGCATAGAGAGAAAAATTGAGGTGTCAAGCAAACATTATCTAATGTTATATGGCGAAAAGCAATCAAGTTTAATTGGCAACCTCGGTCAGTGAGGTGCCAATACCATTTCCCAATGTTAGGCAGAAGTGGTACGCTCCGTCGATTCTACTGTGCGCCAATACATTTTGAGACAAAGGACAAACGAAAGAGAGATAAGTTTTTAAAAGGATTAATCAAGGGGTTAAATTGCGGTGGGAGCGAAGAAATGGCATCCCCTGATTTTGAGCGATGATTAAAAACAAGGTGGGGAGGCGGGTTTTTAAGGGATAATTTAGATAAGTATTTGTAATTTAAAATCTTAAAAAGATTGTTCGGCTGGATTGAAGTGATGAAAGTTTTTCTTGACAGACGGTATTGTGGGGATATAGTAATCAGCGATAATACTATGTGGTTAAATATGTGGATTTGTGTGGAAAGTCAGGAAGAGGTGGAGGAGTGTTAGCAAAAGGCAGGTTTTTTGGTAAATTTGAATACACGATTGATTCAAAGGGCAGGCTCGCGGTCCCCGTAACATTCAGAAAAAAGCTCGGACCGGACGAGGATAGTTTTGTTTTTGTTCCGGGACGTTTTCAAACAATAGAAGTCCACCCCTACCAAGAATGGAATGATTACGAGGACCGCGTCCTGCGCCATCAGCCCGAACACACTGAAGAGGCGCAGCGTTTTTCCATCCTGCTCTATTCTCAGGCGGGTGAAGCGACCTTGGATGTGCAGGGAAGGATTCTTTTGCCCAAGCATCTGAGGGAGTGGGCTGGGATAGATAATGAGGTAATAATCACCGGTGCAGGAAGGTTTTTCCTTATCTGGGAACCAGAGCGGTACCGCCGTTTTGTTGCTGATTCTATGCCGAGGTATCAGCAGGACCGCGATGAGGCAACGCGGCAGGGCTGGGAAAGGAGGAGGCAAATTGGCAGCAGTGCCGGCGATGATATTTCATGTGCCGGTCCTGGTGAATGAGGTTGTTGAGGTTCTTAAGCCATGTCTGGGCACCGGCATAATCGTTGATGCAACAGTAGGGGGTGGTGGCCATGCGGTTGCGCTTGCCCACGCCATTTTAGAGAAGGAAAAAAGTGGCGAGAAGCAGCAGGTTCGGCTGTTAGGATTTGACATTGATCCTGAAGCGATAACCGCCGCCAGTTCGAGGTTGGGGGAATTTGGTTGCCGGGCTCTGGATTGGGCAACGCTGGGGAAGCGGGCCAACCCGACTGTTTTCAACGAGATGGTTTTGTTGGTTAAGGCAAATTATGCAGATATGGAGGCTGTTATTAAACGGATTGGACTGGAACCGATTACTGGGGTGCTGATGGATTTGGGTATCTCTTCTAATCAATTAAGACCGGAACGGGGTTTTGCCTTTGATTATGAAGGGCCCTTGGATATGCGTTTTGACCGTTCAGGCGGCGGAAAAACCGCGCTGGATGTTATTCGCAGGGCAAATATGAAGGAACTGGAAAGGTGGTTGAAGGAATTTGGCGAGGAGCCACTGGCAAAGAGAATCAGCCGGCAGATTTATGACCTGCGCAAAAAAATAAGGACGACGCGGGACCTGGCCGAGGCGGTCGGAGATGTAATACCGAGGCAGCGACTGCGCAAGACTCTGGCACGGGTTTTTCAGGCGTTGAGAATTGTTGTAAACAATGAATTGGAAAATCTGCGTTGCGGGCTGGAGGCGGCGGTAAAGGTGCTGGCACCTGGAGGCAGGCTGGCAGTAATATGTTATCAGTCCGGGGAGGACCGGTGCGTCAAGGAACTGGTGCGCAATAAAAAAGAGCGGTTGATTGTGTTGACACCGAAGGCGATAAGGCCGACTGAGTCTGAGGTGATGGCAAACCGGCGGGCACGCAGTGCGCGGTTAAGGGCGGTGGAGAAACTGTGACGAGCGGCAAGAGGAGTATCAAGGGAATTTTGATTGTGGCGGTTCTTTCCGGGATTGCACTGGCTTACCTCTATCTCCACTCGTGCAGCGTCAGAGCGACACGGGAACTGGCTCAAATTGAGCGGAGGCACCGGTTAGCAGCAGAAAGGGTTGAGCGTCAGCAGGTGGAGTTGGAGAGGTTAAAAAGTTTCTGCCGGCTGGAATCGCTCTGGGTGGCTAACCGGGAGTTTGAACTGGCGGAGAGGGAACTTGCGGTTGAGTCGCTGGCAGTGGCCGGGGTTGCTAGTCCGAAGTTGATTGTGCGATGAGGCGGGGTGCGCGGCGGGGAAGGCTGTTGGGTTTCGGGCTTTTTTTAGGCTGGCTGGGGTTGCTGGTCAAACTGGTTGATGTGCAGATTGTGAAGTGGCGGCATTATCAGGAAAGGGCAAGGGGGCAACATTGGACCAGGGTGGAACTGTTGGGCGAGCGGGGCAGAATTTATGACCGGAAGGGTAGGTGTCTCGCATTGAATCAATCCTGCTGCGCAATTCATATCCTACCCCAGTACGTGCGGGACAAGGATACTCTGGCTGAAATTCTTGCCGATTTTGAATTAGGAACTAAGCCAGAGAACCGATTATTACTGGAAAGGAGCAAGGGTTTTTTCCCTTTTCGGCAGCGAGTTGACTTCGCTACCGGGGACTCACTGCGCAAGGTGCTGACTAAAAGGCGGTTTATCAATGCGGTGCTGGTGCAGGATGCCTTTGGGCGGGTTTATCCTTATGGCGAGGTCTGCGCGGATGTGGTCGGGTTTGTCGGAGCGGACCAAATCGGTCGCGCGGGGTTGGAATGGGAGTTTGATTCGGTTTTGCGCGGTTCACCTGGGTGGGTGTATTTGCAGAAGGATGCTTTAGGCTGGACATTTCCCTACCCGAGTTATCCGATGAAGAAGGCCTTGCCCGGGGCTGATATTTATCTGACGATCGATGCCGATATGCAGATGATATGTTATTCTGCGCTCAAAGAGGGGGTGGAGCAGAGCGGGGCAAAACGGGGTTCGGCTGTGGTGCTGGATGGGAAAACCGGCGCGATTCTTGCCATTGTTGATTATCCAGGCTATAATCCGGAAAGGTTCAAGGAGTTTCCACCGGAACGTTATAAACTGGCAGCACTTGCTGACCAGTTTGAGCCGGGTTCAAGTTTTAAAATTGTTCTCTGTGCGGCGGCACTTGAGGATTCGGCTCCAGAGCGCTTTACCGAGCGCTGGTATGATGTTTCTAGCGGTTTTATTGAGATCGGCAATAAAAAGATCAAGGATGTTCATCCCAACGGGGTGCTGACATTTGACAGTGTGTTTATTCAGTCATCCAATCCTGCCTGCGCATTGATGTCGTTTGAGGTTTCGCCGGAGGTGTATTATGCTATTGCCCGGCGGCTTGGATTCGGTGAGAGGGTCGGGGTGGGGTTGCCGGAGGAAGGTCCGGGCCGGCTGGATAACCCCAGGCAATTGAAGAACCGTCTGCGTTTTGCAACCATTTCATTCGGGCAGGGGGTAATGGTCACTCTGCTTCAGCTCGCTGCGGCGTATCTATGTGTCGCCAATGATGGTGTCTATCTCAAGCCGTTCCTGATTCAGTCCCTGAAGATGAATAACACTACCGCGCTATTAAACAAAAAGACCGTGGTCAGAGAAGCACTGGCAAAAAAAACGGCAGCGAGAATGAAGGATATCCTCGAGCGGGTAGTTTTGAACGGCACCGGGAAACTCGCTGCCATCCCCGGGGTCAGCGTCTGCGGCAAAACCGGGACGGCGCAAAAGGTTGAGCCCGGAGGCGGATATTCCAGTACCCGCTCGATAATGACCTTTGTCGGCTTTTTCCCGAAGGATGAACCGAGGTTTGTAATTGCGGTTCTGCTGGATGAGCCCACTAGGTTCCGCTTTGCCGGCAGTGCCGCGGCGCCGGTCTTCAGAGAGATCGGTGAGCGGCTGATGCGCCTGGAGGAAACCATTGTCAGGTTTGACGGTGATAAATCTCACCTCTGCCTTCGGCAGGCGGCGCAGCCAGTTCAGGCAAGGAGCGATGGAGCGATGTATGTGCGCAGATGAAAGGGTTAAACGGCTGACCGATTTAATTACCGGGATACCCTGTGAGGTTCGGGGAAAAGCGGATGTTAACATTAAGGGCATCGCCTATCATTCCGCTCAAGTAAAACCGGGCTGGCTTTTTGTCGCGATTGACGGGCTGCGGGTCTCGGGCAGGGTTTTTATTGAGGATGCGATAAACCGGGGCGCAGTGGCGGTGGCAACGAGCGACACCCGTGAGGTCAAAAAGGGCTGGGTAACGGCAATTCAAACCCAGATGCCCCGGCGTTTTCTGGCACAGGTGGCAAACCGGTTTTATGAATTTCCCGCTCGTAAGTTGACTCTGATCGGCGTCACCGGTACCAATGGCAAGACCACCACCTGCTATATGATTCGTTCGGTCTGCCGGCAACTCGGATTTGAACCCGGTTTTATCGGCACAATTGAATACTGGGATGGCGAGGCGAAAAGGCCGGCGGTCGCAACAACACCGGAGAGTCTTGACCTGGTTCAAATGCTTGCCCGGATGGTTGATTGCTCGGTCCCGGTATGTATCAGTGAAGTTTCTTCCCATGCGCTGGAGTTGGACCGGGTTTTCGACATTGATTTCAAGGTAGCGGTTTTTACCAATCTCACCCAGGACCATCTTGATTTTCACCGGACAATGGACAATTACCGCCGTGCCAAAATGAAACTATTTGAGTCTCTGACACCCACAGCCTGGTCGGTGGTAAATTTTGACGACCCGGTGGGGATGGCGATTCCCAATTTCTGCAAGGCAAGAACCGTTGCCTTCGGCACCAAAGAGGGAATAGAACTTATTTTGCCCGCTGACCGAAATGTCATCGGTTACATCAAGGGTGAGGTTGTCCGGCTCACCGCGGCCGGGACCGATTGTCTTGTTCACCTGCGTCAAGGGCTGAAAGATAAGATTGAATTAACCAAAACTATACCGGTTAAACTCCAACTCCCGGGCAGACATAACCTGACTAATCTTTTGGCAACATTTGGTGTTGCCTGGGCTCTAGGTTGGGATACCGCCGCGGTTGTGGCTGGAGTTGAAAGTTTAAGCGTAGTGCCGGGCAGGCTGGAGCGGATTGATACTGGCAGAGCCGGTTTCAATGTCTTTATTGATTACGCCCATACGCCGGATGCGCTGAAATGGGTATTGGCAACGGTGCGCGAGTCGACGCCTGGTCGGGTGCTGGTCGTTTTTGGCTGTGGTGGTGACCGAGACCGGACAAAAAGACCTTTAATGGGCAAAATAGCCGCCCAGAATGCCGATGTGGTGGTTGTCACCTCGGACAACCCACGGAGTGAAGAGCCGATGGCAATTATTGAGGAGATACTAAAGGGAATTGACCAGGAGATAAGACAGGACTCAAGCCGGTGTGTTGTGCAGGTGGATAGAGAAGAGGCGATCAGACAGGCACTGAATCTAACCCATCCCGGCGATACGGTTCTGATTGCGGGTAAGGGGCATGAGGATTATCAGATAATCGGTTCTGAGAAGAGGCATTTTGACGACCGGGAGATGGCAAAAAAGATTCTTATGGAAATAACCGGCAAAGGAAAGGGCTGATGCTCCACCGGTGTTCAATGACCAAATCTTCATCCCTCATCAACCTTGTTCCCGGTTTCCAGTTCCCGGTTCTAAGTTCCAAGAACCAAGAACTAAAAACTATAACCCAAGAATTAGGATTATGCTTTACCAACTGCTGACCCCGCTATCAAGGGTTTTCGGACCGTTCAACCTTTTTCGCTACATAACCTTCCGGGCAGCAATGGCTGGTGCGGTTGCCATCATTTTGACACTGACTTTGGGAGCGCCGCTAATTCGCCTGCTGAAAAAACTGCAGTTAGGTCAGAATATTCGTGAAGAGGTGCCAGAGCGGCACCGGCAAAAGGCGGGAACACCGACAATGGGCGGGGTGCTGATGCTTTTGGCAGCAATTATCGGCATTATTCTGTTTGGCGACCTGAATAATCAGGGGGTTCAACTTGGACTCGGGGTGCTAATTTTTCTTGGGCTCTTAGGTTTCTGGGATGATTGGACAAAAGTGCGGGGCGGCAGGGCGCGGGGAATAAACAAAAAGACCAAACTCCTCTTTCAACTCCTGATTGCGGCTGGTGTCGGTGCCGTGCTTTACTTCTTTCCCAGCGAGCCGGGGTTAAAAACAAAAACCAATGTCCTGTTATTCAAAAACATCCTTATTGATTTTGGTAGTTTTTATATTCCCCTGGTGATGCTGGTCATAATTGGTTCATCAAATGCGGTTAACTTGAGTGATGGGCTTGATGGTCTTGCCGCCGGGTTACTGGCGGTTGCTCTGAGCGGTTATGCGGTTCTTTGCTATGTGTCCGGGCACTTCAAATTCGCCCATTATCTCAATATCCAGTTTCTTTCCGGCGCGGGCGAGATGACGGTATTCTGTCTGGCGCTTTCTGGTGCCTGTCTGGGTTTCCTCTGGTTTAATGCCTATCCGGCAGAAATCTTTATGGGAGACACCGGTTCATTGCCCTTGGGTGGTGCGCTTGGGCTCGCGGCAGTTATTTCCAAACACGAACTGCTCCTGCCGATTATTGGCGGGGTTTTTGTAATGGAGGCGGGTTCGGTTCTGGTTCAGGTGATTGTCTTCCATTCAACCCGGGGGAAAAGGCTTTTCAAAATGGCACCCCTTCACCATCACTACGAACTCAAAGGCTGGGCAGAATCAAAGATTGTTTCCCGGTTTATGATTCTTGCGGTTCTCTTTGCGATTTTAGCCCTGACGACATTAAAGGTGCGTTAAAAACAATGAATCAGTTTCCATCTTCCTGTTCCCAATTTCCAGCAAGGCAAGGCTTCAGCCTTGCTCCGAATTCGTCCCCGGATTCCGTCCTTTTTCCCGGTTCCCGGTTCCCGGTTCTAAGTTCCAGGAACCAAGAACTAAGAACCGACCTTAAACTCGCTGCGCTGAAAGGGGCACACTTTATTATCCTGGGCTTGGGCAGAGCCGGTTATGCGGCAGCCCGGGCGTTGTTAAAAGCAGGCGCCCTGATTTCAGGATACGATGACAACGCTCAAATCTGGGAAACCCCGAAAATTAAGTCTCTCCTTGCTCAGGGCTTAAAAAGATGGGAAAACCTTAACCTCAACCTTGCCCCTACCTTCACTGTGATCGCCAGTCCTGGCTTTCCCTCCAGTCATAACCTGATTCGCTTCTTTGAAGACCGGGGTGTGCCGGTTCTTGATGAACTGGATTTTGCCAGCCAGTTTTTACCCGGACCGATAATTGCGGTTACTGGCACAAATGGCAAATCAACAACTGTTGCTATGATTGCGGCAATCTTAAAACAGGCGGGTTCAAAAGTGTTTATGGGTGGTAACCTTGCGCCGGGCAGGCCCCTTTCCGATGCCCTCCTCCTGAAACCGCGGGATTACTATGTGGTTGAGATTTCCAGTTTCCAACTCCAGCGCTCAAGATTTATCGCCCCGAAGATCGCGGTTATCCTCAACATCACGCCTGACCATCTTGACCGGCACAAAACATTCGCCAACTATGTTCGCGCCAAGGCGCAGATTCTTAAAAGACAAACCGAAAACGACTGGGCGGTCCTCAACTACGACGACCCGACTGTCCGCAAAATGGCGCATCTCGGTAGGGCAAAAAAGATCTTTTTCTCCACCCGTCGCCTGGCCAGCGTTCCGCGTTCCGCGTTCCGTCTACCTCTACTTTTACCTTTACCTCTACCTCTGCCTGTTCACCTTGACAACGCCATTGCGGCAATCACTGCGGTCTCACTGCTCGGGGTCAGCCCGAGGGCAATCAAAGCCGCCCTGAAGAAATTCAAAGGTCTAAAACACAGATTAGAGGTGATTCGGTGCCGGCACGGTGTCACATATATCAACAACTCAATGTGCACCAACCCGGCAAGCGGGATCCGTTGCCTTGAGACCTTTCCGAAAAAGGTTATCCTGATTACCGGGGGCAAAGAAAAGAATCTTATGCTCCGCGATTACCTGAAGACAATCGTCCGCCGCACAAAATGGGTTATCCTTTTGGGCGAAAACAGCCCGAAACTGTCAGCTGGGCTGACCAGACTCGGATTTCATCGCTGGCAGATTGTTCAGACAATGCGTGATGCGGTTCAAACTGCGTCTCAAAAGGCAACCCCGGGTGATATCGTTCTTCTTTCTCCTGGATTTGCTTCCTTTGATATGTTTTCAGACTTCCAGGCACGGGGAAGGGCTTTCAAAAATGAGGTCAACAGGTTATAAGGGTTCCTGGTTAGCGGTCAGCGTTCCGCTACCTGCTCTTTTCCCCGAATCTCCCAATTTTAGTATTGACTATCCCCTGCTTTTTGTGGTTGTAACACTGGTCTTGATTGGACTGGTTCTTATTTATGCTTCAACTTACCATCTCGGTTTCCGATACCTGAAGTGGCAGTTTTTAAGGGCGCTGTTCGGGCTGGGAGTGCTGTGGTTCGGAACAAAAATAAGGGTTCAAAGGCTCGGGCAGAAAAAGGTCCGTTTGGTCCTTTTGCTCAGCACGGTCGGTTTGATGGTTGTAACCCTGATTTCTGGCGCGGAGACGGGCGTAGTCCGGCGGCAACTGGGCATATTTCAGCCCCAGGAGTTTGCCAAATTTGCGTTAATTATTTATCTTGCGGGCTATTTTTCCAGTCTGATGGAAAAAGACCCTCAGCCCGGATTTGTGGACTCGGTGGTCAAGCCGGGTGCGGCGGTCGCGGTTGTGGTTGTTTTAACTCTCCTGCAACCAGCGGTCGGCACAAGCGTGCTCATCGGCCTCAGTTCTCTTGCTGTGTTTATTCTTGCCGGGGTCAGGTGGCGTTACCTACTGATTCCGATTCTAACCGGGATTGTACTGACTACTGGGGTGATATTGGCTCTTCCTATCATCCGCAACACCCGTTATAAATATATCCCTGAGCGCTGGGACCGATTCATCGCCGGTGACCGCTATCACCAGACCCAAGCGCTCATTGCCCTCGGTTCAGGCGGACCCATCGGCAGGGGATTGGGCGAAGGCAGGCAGAAATACTACTTCCTACCCAAACTGCATAAAGACTTCATATTCTGCGCCCTTGGCGAAGAGTTCGGATTTGCCGGCTGCCTGTTCGTGATGTTACTCTACGCCCTCTTTTTCCTACGTGCACTCAAAATCAGCGAAAACACCACCACTGAATTCGGCAAACTGCTGAGCGCTGGCATCGGCGTAATGATAACCCTTTACTCCCTTGTCCACATTGCTGTTTCCCTGTCCATCATCCCCACAACCGGCCAACCTTTGCCCTTCATATCCTACGGCGGTTCCGCACTGGTTGCCAACCTGCTCGCTGCCGGACTGATATTAAATATTTCAAGATACAGGCGGTCTGTGGTCAGCGGTCAGTGGTCCGCGGTCCGCGGTTACAGATTCTAAGATGGTTCCCAGTTCCCAGTTCCAAGTTTGCCAAACCAAGAACCAAGGACTAATAACTAAGAACTGCGAACCGAGAACTATCCTTCTGGTTGCTGGTGGAACCGGTGGACACATCTTCCCTGCGCTCGGCCTGGCCACTGAACTAAAGGAACTGAAAATCAATGTTCACTGGGCGGGCACAGCCCGGGGTATGGAAAAACAGATTGCCTTAAGCCACAACCTTCAATTTCACTCCATCCCGGCAGGACAGTTTGCCGGCGCCCCTCCTCACAAAAAAGTTCAATCCATCCTGAAAATGACCTGGGGATTTTTCCAGAGTTTATCCCTCCTGAACCGCATCCGGCCCGATGCATTAATTGCCGCGGGCGGATTTGTCAGCACACCCTTGCTTCTCGCTGCCCGGGCAAAGAAAACAAAGTTCTTTCTTCTTGAGCAGAACCGGATTCCGGGTCGGGTGGTGCGGGCATTCTCCCGTTATGCGGCAAAGACCTTCCTTACCTTTCCGGTCCAGGGGCAACTTCCCGGTCCCACCCTTGTCACCGGCACACCCTTAAGAAAACAACTGGTGAAAAGAGCGATGAAAATCCCTGCCCCCCTTGTTCACGTTTTCCAGTGCCAGGTTCCAAGTTCGCCAAACCAAGAGCCAGGAACTATGAACCAAGAACCAAGTACCTCTGCCTCGCCAACCGTCTTGGTTCTCGGTGGCAGTCAGGGTGCGCGCGCCTTGAACCTTGCTGCGCTTGATATGGCAGCGGTTTTGACCAACCTCCGTTTTATCATCCTTACCGGCAGACGGGACTACCCTGAAATAAAATCCCTGATTCGTTCATCAAACTGTGAAATCATTGACTGGACCGACCACCCTGAAGAACTTTATGAACAGGCGACACTCGCAGTGACCCGTGGCGGCGGCCTGGTTCTATCAGAACTTCTCCTTTTCGGCATTCCCGCAATAATTATCCCGTTTCCCTTTGCTGCGGACCGGCACCAGTATGCCAATGCCCTCTATCTCTCAGAGCAGGGCGCGGCGGTTCTCCTTGAGCAGAGCCAACTTTCTGGCCTGGTCAGCCTGGTTCGTTCCCTTATCGCAGACCAGCGCAAACTAAAAGAAATGAGAAAAAAGGCGCGGAGTCTCGCTCAACCTGATGCCACTCAGAAAATCTGCTCAACGATTCTCCAAGAACTGTCCTTGTTCCCGGTTTCCAGTTCCAAGAGCCAAGAACTATGAACCAAGAACCCTCCTTTTATTTATGTTTGGTAGACTAAAGCGGATTCACTTTGTCGGCATTGGTGGCGCGGGAATGTCGGGTATTGCGCTCCTGTTAAAGAACTTGGGTTTTGATGTCTCCGGTTCAGATTTAAAGGAGACTGAACTTACCCGCCAACTGAAAAACCAGGGAATCAGGGTCAATATCGGCCATAACCCGGAAAACCTCGGTGATGCGGAAGTCGTTGTTTACTCGACCGCGGTTCCGGAAGACAACCCGGAACTAAAAAATGCCCGCTCCCGTGGTCTGGTGGTTATTCGCAGAGCCGAGATGCTCGCGGAACTTATGCGCCTTAAATTCTCCATCGCCATCTCCGGCAGTCATGGCAAGACAACAACCACATCCCTGGTCACCCACATTCTTGCCCGTGCCGGGCTTGACCCGACCGCGGTCATCGGCGGCAGAATCATCGGGGCAGACGCCGGCGCACGATTGGGCCGGTCGGAATTCCTTGTTGCGGAAGCGGATGAGAGTGACCGTTCCTTCGTTCTGCTTTACCCGTCGATTGCGGTTGTAACCAACATTGAACCTGAACACCTGGATTATTATCAAAACCTTGGTGACCTGAAGCGGGAGTTCCTCCGCTTTGTCAATCGCGTCCCATTTTATGGCGCGGTTGTGCTCTGCCTTGATTCGCCGGCGGTGCGGTCAATCCGTTCCCGGGTGAAACGCCGGATCGTAACCTATGCCCTTGACAGTCCAGCCGATTTCAGAACCAAGGATGTTCAGTTGTACCGTTTCAGTTCAGCCTTCACGCTTCTCGAGCACGACCGGGAGGTTATCAGGTTCAGTCTGGCGATGGCCGGTGCGCACAACATCCAGAATGCGCTGGCAGCGATCGCAGTTGGCAGCGAACTTGGAATTGATTTTGCGACCCTGCAGCAGGCGCTGGCGACCTTTCCCGGGATTCATCGCCGCCTGGAGAAAAAGGGTGAAGAGCGGGGGATTATTATCTATGACGATTATGCTCATCACCCCACTGAGATAAGGGTTACCATTCAGACACTGCGCCACGCCTATCCTGAACAGCGAATTGTTGTTGTCTTTCAGCCCCACCGCTACACCCGCACCCGGCTCCTGGCCACTGAATTCGGCACCGCCTTTGACCAGGCGGATGAAATAGTCCTGACCGGTATTTATGCTGCTCAGGAACCTCCGCTACCCGGGGTTGATGAACGGCTCATCCTTCAGGCGATAAAAAATCTGGGCAGACCCGGACTTTTTATCCATCACATTCCCGAGTTGAAGGATGTTCCTGATTTCCTTCTCTCCCGGCTCAGGTCTGGTGATGTCCTTTTAACACTCGGTGCGGGCAGTATCACCTATCTTGCTAATGAGATGGTCAGGAGGTTGAAGTGAGCGATCCTAATTGGTCATTGCGAATTGGAGAATTGGGGAATGGGCGAATGACGAATGACGAATTGGTCAATTGATGTCGGCAAACGAATGGCGGGATGAATTGGAACAATTGCTAAAGGAGAGCAGTTCACTCTTGAGGCGAGATGAACCTCTTGCCGGCTACACCAGTTTTCGGATTGGCGGAAAGGCCGATGGTCTAATTATGGTCAAGAATGTTTCGGGGTTGCGGATGGTTCGGCGGTTTTGTGCCGAAAGAAAACTGCCGGCGGTTATTTTGGGCAGGGGGACCAATGTCCTTATTTCGGATCAGGGGTTGCGCGGGGTGGTGGTTAAACTCTCGGGCGATTTTAATTTCATTGAAGTCAGTGGGGATAGAATAATTGCCGGTGCCGCAACTCTGCTTGATACAATTGCCGAAACCGCGGAGGCGAGGGGATTGGCGGGTGCCGAGTTCCTTGCCGGGATTCCGGGAACTATTGGTGGTGCGCTTATGACCAATGCCGGGGCGTTTGGGAAAAGTCTGAGTTCAATTTTAGATTATGTGGAAACAATGGATGAGAACGGTTCTCTAAGGGTGATAACTAAACCCGAACTGCGCGACGAGTATCGCCAGCCGGTGATTCCTTCCTCGCTCTGGGCGACAAAGGTGGGACTGCAACTTGCTTTTGGGCAGGGCAGGCCGGTGCAGATGGTGCGCGCCGAGCGCTGGGCAAAACATCCCCAGGAACCATCAGCCGGCTCATTCTTTAAAAACCCACCCGGAACACCGGCGGCGATATTGATTGAACGGTGCAACTTAAAGGGACGGGCAATTGGCGGGGCAATGGTTTCAGAAAGGCACGCCAACTTCATTATCAACAAAGGTGGCGCCTCCTTTGCCGATGTCTATGAACTTGTCCAGGTAATCAAGGCAACGGTCGAAGAAAAGACCGGAATTGAATTACAGGAGGAGGTGCAGATTGTTCCCGGTTTTTAGCTCCGAATTCGTCCCCCGGTTCCATCCTTGTTCCCAGTTTTCAGTTGCAGGTTCCCAGTTCCGAGAGCCAAGAACTACGCTCTGCCCTAAAAGGTGCCGAAGGCACAACCAAAAACTATGAACTAAGGAGGGGTTATGGCGAAAACAAAGCGTATTGCGGCGATTGATATTGGCAGCACCAAGATTGCCTGCCTGATCGCCGAGACTGATGTTTTAGGTAAGACCGAGATAAAAGGGTTCGGGGTTGCGCCGCCCGATGGTTTTCGTCTCGGTGTGGTAATCAGTCTGGACAAGGCGACCGAGTCAGTCGCCAGGGCGATTGAACAGGCAGAGAAGATGGCGCAGTGTCGTTTCCTGACCTGTTCTGTATATACCAGCATTACCGGCGACCACATCAAACATCTACCCGGGCTGGGTGCCGTGCCGGTGAATCGGCCAACCCGCGGTATCCAGGCCAGGGATATTGAGGATGTCATCCGTCAGGCACAGACCATCCGCCTGCCCAATGACGAGCAGATTCTGCATGTGATTCCCACCCAGTTTATCGTTGACGGGCAGAAGGGGGTGCGCAACCCGTTGGGTCTTTTCGGCATCAGACTTGAGGTTGAGGCGCTCTTAATCATCGGTGCGTTGACGGCGATTGAGAATATCTACCGGGTTCTGGAGCGGCTGGAGGTCAAAAACCGGGCGCTGGTTCTCCAGTCGCTGGCGACCTCTTTTGCCGTGTGTGAGGAGGAAGATAAGGAGTTAGGTGTTGCAGTTATTGACATCGGCGGGGTTTTGGACCTTTCCATTTACCGAGAGGGTGAAATCAGGTGGACCAGGATGCTCGGGGTCGGTGCCGGTAATATTACCAAGGATGTTGCTATCGGATTGCGCACCTCCTACCAGCAGGCCGAGACGGTCAAGCGAGAGTTCGGTGTCGCGGTGGCGGGTATGATTGAAAGGGATGAGCCGCTGACAATAGAAGATGCCTCGGGTCGGGGTCCAAAACAGGTTTCCCGGCGTCTGCTTGCATCGATCATTGAGCCCAGGGTCGAAGAACTTCTTAATCTTGCTGATGCGGAAATTCGTAAATCCCAACTTGCCGACGGGCTCTCCGGCGGGGTAATCCTGACTGGCGGTGGTGCACTTCTGCCCGGGATTGATATTCTTGCTGAACAGGTTTGCGGAATGCCGGTAAAGATTGGCAGGCCCGAACGGGTTCAGGGACCGCGCGAGGTTGTCACTAACCCGGCATTTGCCACTGCGGTTGGGCTGATTCGCTGTGCTCAAGAAGGCAGGACCCATACGTTCCACCGACTGCCTGCACCCGGGCCCCTCCAGCGACTCTGGGATGATGTTAAAGGCTGGTTTTCATGAAAATGGTTCCGGATTTCAGGAACTATGAACCAGGAACCAACATGAATTATGAACCAAAAACTTTTTAAAAGGAGGCAATCGTGATTGAACCGGTCGAAGAGAGAAATCTGACCCGAATCGGTGTGTTCGGGGTGGGCGGAGCAGGCTGTAATGCGGTTAATCATATGGTTGATGCCCGCCTGAACGGTGTGGAACTGTTTGCGGTCAACACAGACCTGCAGGCGCTTTCAATGTCGCTGGCGCCTAACAAGATTCAGATCGGTGCCCAGTTGACCGGCGGGCTTGGTTCGGGTGGCGACCCGAAGATTGGCAGGCAGGCGGCAGAGGAGTCGATTCAGACCCTGCGGGAAAACCTGGCTGGCTTTGATATGGTTTTTATCGCCGCGGGTGAGGGCGGCGGAACCGGGACCGGTGCCGCACCGGTTGTCGCGCAGGAGGCAAAGCAGCAGGGTGCCCTGGTGGTAGCGGTTGTCACCCGACCGTTTGAGTTTGAGGGCAGGCAGCGGCAGCAGAAGGCGCAGGCAGGGATCGATGCCTTGCGTCCGCATGTTGATACGCTCATTGTCATTCCCAACCAGCGGATCCTTGAGGTTTACGGTGCTCAGCCCTGCTTTGAGGCTTTCCGGCTCGCAGATGAGGTCTTATTGCATGCCGTCAGTGGTATCTCCGAGGTGGTCACCACCAGGCAATTAATCAACATTGACTTTGCCGATGTCCGGGCGGTGATGAGCGAGCGGGGCGGCGCGGTAATGTCGGTCGGGATTGCGGGTGGTGAAGGCAGGGCTTCAGAGGCGGCGCATCGGGCGTTGCATTCCCCGCTGATTGAGGATGTTTCCATTGAGAGTGCCCGGCGGGTGCTGTTGAACATTTCGGGTGATGAAACTATGACTTTGAAAGAGGTTGATGAAGCGGCGCAGATTATCTTTCACGCCACTAATGGTCAGGCCGATATCCGGATGGGCGCGGCGCGACTTGAAAATCTGAAATCGGCGATAAAGGTCACGCTGATCGCCACCGGTCTTAACGAACCCCTGCCCCGGTTGGAGGAAACAATCGAATTTATCACCGCAACCGAAATGATTCCGCTCCGGCGCCGAACCGGACTAAAGCCGGGCGAATTGGTTGTGGACAAATCTGACCTGGAGGTGCCCACCTTTATTCGGCGGCAACTTGATTAAGAAAGTTATACTTTAAGGCCAAGAAAGGGATTAAGGGCTGAATGAAAAAGTAAGTATGCAGGGATTAAAGAATAGTGGGTTGCTCCTGCTTTTTTATCCAGCGTCTGCGTTCCGCCTCCAGTGCCAGCAGGTCTCTTTCGCTGATACCGGTCGGGTAAAAAGAATTGAAGCAGGCGGTGCAAAATTTGCGGCTGGTTTGGTCTCCCCGGACCGCAGCAATTAGACTGTCATAGGTTTGATAAATCAGGGCATCGGCGCCGATGATTTTGGCGACCTGTTCTTCGGTTTTGCCCTTGGCGATGAATTCACCGCGGGTCATCATATCAATCCCATATACACAGGGGTAGCGTAAAGGCGGCGCGGTTATTGCTAAATAAACCCGGCGCGCGCCCGCATCCCTGATCATCTGAACAATTTCCTTGGAAGTGGTGCCACGGACAATTGAGTCGTCGACCAAAAGCACATCCTTGCCCTTAATCTGCGAGCGGACCGGATTAAGTTTCTGGCGCACGGTTACTGCCCGGTTGGTGGTAGCAGGTGTGATGAAGGTTCGGGCGATATACCGGTTCTTAATCAGACCTTCCCGCAGTTCCAGACCCAACACCCGGGCAAGCGCGGCAGCAGCCGGACGGGCAGTATCCGGCACGGCGATAACCAGGTCCGGTTTTATTCCCCGGTTTTGGATTTTGCGGGCGAGCATCTCGCCCAGCCTGAGCCGGGCTTCGTAGACCTCAATGCCGTCAATAATTGAATCAGGCCGGGCAAAATAGACATATTCAAATATACAGGTGTGCAGGTTACCTTCGGCGACCTGATGTCGGTGCAGACGATGATGCCGGTCAATATATACCACCTCACCGGGTCTGACATCGTCAAACTCCTCAAAACCAAGCAGGTCGAGCGCGGCACTTTCTGAGGCAACGGCGTAATCATAAACCGGTCTTTTCTTCACCATCCCGTGCCGGGCACTTTTAGCCACCGAGGCAATTTTTACCTCCCTTTTACCAAGGACCAGGGGTCTGATTCCCTTTGGGTCACGGAATGCCACCAGTCCGTGCTGATGAATCAGGACCACAACCGAATAGGCGCCCTTTGCCCGGTGAAATACACCTTTGACCGCCTGATAAATATGTTCGGGTTTAAGCGGAACCGAGCGAGCACGCTCCAGTTCCAGGGCAAACACATTCAGAATCGGTTCCACATCGCAGAAACTGCTCAACTGACGCAAATCCTTGGTTTCCAGTTCATGACGCAGGGCAAAATAGTTGGTCAGATTGCCGTTGTGAACCATCCCGATGCCGTAAGGATGGTTGACAAAAAATGGCTGGGCATCTTCCCCGGTTCCTGGTCCAATGGTTGGATAACGGGTATGGCCAATTCCCAGTGAACCGGTCAGACGGGCGAGGTTTTTTTCATTGAATACCCGGCTCACAAGCCCGTTGCCCTTTTTCATATGCAGGGTAACATCAGAAGTGAGAATCCCGGCTGAATCCTGACCCCGGTGCTGAAGTGCGAACAGACCGGCTATCAGGTCAGGTCCGACCGGCTGGTTAAAATAGAACAGACCTAATACGCCACACACCCATTTATATTAACCACCTGAAATGCAAATGCAAATTTGTTATCAAAGCCCTTTGCCTTCAAAATCGGGTGTGTAATCGGCGGAGGCGGATGAGATTTGCTGGCAGAACCCGTGCTCAAAACCAAGGGCAAGAAAATGTTCTTTAACCTCCTGATATTCTGATGGCAGCAGGCGCCGGTTCATACCGGGCAGCGCACTTGCCTGATAGGCTGGATAGTACTGTGCCATCAGGCTGATTGAGGTATCAGTGCCCAAATTCTCCTTTATCCAGGTCAGAATGCGCTTGGAATCATCAGTCTGTCCGGGCAAAATCAGATGCCGGATTATCAGTCCTTTCTGAATTATGCCCTGCTCATCATAGATGTTTTTGCCCACCTGCCGTTTCATCTCCAAAATCGCCTGGGATGCAAACCGGAAATAGTCTGGTGCCGAGGAGAATTTACGGGCAATTTCATCAGAATAGTATTTCAAATCCGGCAGATAAATTGAGACCAGACCAGAGAGTTGGCGCAAGGTTTCCACCTTTTCATAGGCGTTGGAGTTCCAGAGAATCGGGATGATGAGTTTTTTCTTTGCCTCTGCTAATATCGGAAGCAGTTGCAGACTGTAGTGAGTTGGTGTTACCAGATTGATATTATGGGCGCCCTGGCTTTCAAGATTGAGCATAATCTCAAGGAGTTTTTCCGGGCTTACCCTTTTACCAAAACCCTCTTGTGAGATGTCATAATTCTGGCAGAATTTGCAGCGGAGGTTGCAGTGGGAAAAAAAGATTGTGCCTGAGCCGCGGGTGCCGGACACGGGCGGTTCCTCCCAGAAGTGCAGTTGCGCCTGGGCAACTTCAATCTCATCGGTTGCCCGGCATCTGCCCGGCTTTAGCGAGCGGTCAATATTGCACTCAAACGGGCAGGCGTTACACTTCATTTTTCCCTGACTAAACCGGCGAGAGGGATTTGGTGATTTTTCGATCGGCGAGTTTGCCAATGAGCAGGGCGACAACGGCAATCAGCAGCAGGTCATAGGGCAGACGATAGCGGATGCGCGTGTGCCAGACCGCATAGGCGAAGGCATTGGCGATATACAGAATGATGAACAAAATCTCCATCCGGGAGGCAGGCATCGAACCGAGGAGCAGCAGCCGAATGATAAACAGCACCAGCAACGGGCCATAAGTAATAAGCATCAGGATATCTCTGGTGCGAGAGGACTCGGATTTCTGCGCCAGTTCGTTCCGGTAGTTGAACCAATTGAGTGTCTTGAGGAGATACAGCCTTATTGCCCGGTCCTTATTGTGTCGGATGAACTCAATTGCCTTCTGCCGGTAGTATCGGTCAAGTTCCACTTCGCTCAGCCCTGATTCGGGCGGTGCGTAAGCCGAGATGTCGGTGCTCGCACCAGAGTTCCAGGTTGCCTTCTCGGAATTTCCATGCAGCAGCGTGATGCCATTATTGGTCGTGAGCACCGGGGCGCCAAGTACACATTGATTACGGATTACCCAGAGCCCTACTATCAGTGCGACCCCAGCCGTCATTATCGCAACTGAGCCCAGCCGCTTGGCTGGATGCCACTCGCTGGGGGCAACAAGCAACCAGACTGCAACGACGGCAAAGGAAAAGAGGAAGTGGACCACCGAGATGACGAGCCAACCAAACAGGAATCCGAGCAGCAAGCCCTTTACAAGCCAGCCGGGCTGGCTTGCGTCAATCACGGTCAGGACGAGGAGGAGCAATAGGCCCGCCAGTGTTTGAGGGTAGAGGGTTCCGGCGGTATAAAACAGGACCCCGTAGCCGGCGCACATAAACGGTGCCGCGACTGCACCGACCCAGTTAGTGCGTCTGCGCATAAACCGATAAAGGAGCAGCATACTCGCTGCCAGCATCACGAAATTCAGGAGCCCGACGAGGAAGATGTTCGCACCCAGTGCAATGAAAAGGGCGAGAAAGAGGGGATAGCCCGGTGGCCGGAATGCGGTCGGGTTCACTCCATCCAGGGAATACCCGCGTCCGTGGACGAGGTTCTGGGCGATACAATAGTAATCCCTTTCATCAACAAATCGGAGTCTGTTGCCGAGGTGCACTGAGTAGGCAGCGCCCGCGAATATGACCAGCCCGGACAACGCCATAACGACCGCAGAAGTCCATTTCTGCATAGCAAAGTGTAGATACGGCTGGACTGATGTCAAGACTGTTGATGAGTGAAATTCCGGTGCGACATTGCCCTTTCTCTGTCCGTGCTTATTTTATCCCTCATCCCTTTTCTTTCGCACCTATTATTTCCCAGCCGTTCCGGGGCCTTGGGCTCTCGTTGCAATTCCTGCCCAATTGGTCATTTTCTGCCTAAAAACTTGTAATCAGCAAATAAAGACTGAGGTGATAGAAAATGGTGGTAAAGAGCCCGATTATGAACCAGAATACCATTATCGGCAGGACGACCGAGACCGGTTGCAGGGCGGCGGCATTAGCTGCGTTCATCTTATTCTCCGCATCGGCCATCCCAGTTATTGATACATTACATTGTAGCTTAGCGCTATACCGGTGTCAAAACCGGTGGAACAGGCTTATTCAAAGAGGGCTAAAAGGCGCTGAGCAAGGTCGGAATATTATCTCGCACAGGCGCTCGCCCAGTTGATAGGAAAGTCAGCTAGGTGCATTCGCACCTGCCAAGGCAGGAGGCTGGGTTGTTCCCTCAGGTCTAAGTATACATAAAAGTCTACTTAATGCAACGGAGAAATAATGCTCTATTATATTGAAATTCAATGAATTATCTGCATTTTTTCAGAATTTCAGACCCCATCCCCCATACTGTCCCCCAGGTGGTTTTTCATTTTACCCTGGTATTTACTCTTGAGGTTATTTTCGGGCTAACTTTTAAGGCAACTGTGGGTTTAACCCCGAAGGTTGCCAGTTGTGCTCCCCGGCAGCTCATTTCTTAAATCACCAATTAAATTATCCGGTTGATAACCTTCGGGTTCATTTTCCATATATCCTAAGAGGCAATCAGAGGGGTTAGTGCCGGTTTTGCTTTGGCATTCATTTCTTGGGCAATTCCGGGTTAAAACCCCTCCCAACTGTAGTTAATTACAAGTTCTGAGCAGGAAAGAAAAGAGGGGTGAAACCGGAAATCGGTAGAGGAGTGATGGGCAATTGGGAAATGAGATGGTGGGAATGGACATGTTTGCTGGTCAGGTTAGAATATTGTGTGCACAAGAAGGTGAGTCAGTGGATTAAGAGGATGGTAATCGGGTTTTTGTTTGCCGGTGCGCTGTGGGCTGAGCCGGTGCGGGTCGGGCTGGCTCTGTCCGGCGGAGCCGCGCTTGGTCTTGCCCATATTGGGGTTTTAAAGGTGCTGGAAAGGGAGGGAATTGATTTTGTAGGGATTGCCGGTAACAGTATGGGTTCACTGGTGGGCGGGGTTTATGCGGCTGGTTACAGTGCGGCGCAGATTGAGAGCATTGCCCTAACTGCGGACTGGAACCGGCTCTTTTCTTCAAGGCCGGGTTTTGGTGCCCAGTATCTGCAGGAAAGACAGCAGGCGCAGCGTTATGTTCTGCAGTTGCGGCATCGGAATTTTGTGCCCTATCTGCCCAGCGGGCTGGTGCCTTTGCAGAATGTGGAGTTGCTCCTGAACCGGCTTTTAGCCGAGATTGAGTTCAATACCGGTTATGATTTTGACCGGCTGGTGATTCCTTATCGGGCAGTGGCGGTTGATATCAAAAAGGGCGAACTTCTGGTTTTGAAAAAGGGGAGGCTGGAGCAGGCGATAAGGGCAAGTATTGCTATCCCGGGAGTTTTTTCACCGGAGGTAATTGAAGGCAGGGAACTGGTTGATGGCGGGGTGATGGAGTATCTGCCGGTTGAGGCGGTAAAGGAGTTCAAGCCCGATTTTATCATTGCGGTTCTGACGATGCGCCGGGCTGAGACACCGAGTAAGAGTCTGATTGATATTGCCTCCCGGAGCCTGGATTTGATGGGAGTTGCCGGGGTGGAGCGGGCAAAAGGAATGGCAGATGTGGTGATTGAGCCTGATGTTTCAAGGTTTCTGCACTCCGATTTTGCCCGGGCAAAGGAGTTGATTGCTGCGGGTGAGTCTGCGGCGATTGCGGCGATGCCGATCATCAGGGAGAAACTTAAGGGCCGGGTGCCGGTCAGGTCAAGAAATCCGGTTGTAAGTCAGAAGTTGCCGGTGGTGCGGAAGGTCAAATTTGAGGGGTTAGTTAGAACCAGGCGGTCCCTGATGCTGCCGGATGTGCGGACAAAGGAAAATGGCCGGCTGAATTTTGCCGTGGTTTTGGCTGATGTTGAGCGCCTGTTTAATACCGGACTCTTTGAGGAGGTGAACTTCCGGCTTGAACCGGTCAATGGTGAGAGTGTGGATGTGGTTTATGAGGTTACGGAGCGGCCGTTCGGTTTTTATTCCCTCGGTATCCGTTACGACAATTATGATAATGTGGTGCTGGGGGCCGAGGCTGGAGAGGAGAATATTCTTGGTTCGGGTGCGACGGTGAGGATGGCGGGCAATTTAGGTAATCCGAATGAGTTCCGAATCGGGATTACCGGCACCAGGATTTTCCGTCTGCCTTTTGGATACCGGCTGGACGGATATTTCACATCCCTGAGCCGGAGTTTCTGGAATGAGGGTGCTTTTTCTGCCAATTATTTTATCCGGTGCTGGGGCGGGGTGGCAGAGGCGGGTTATATTACCACCAGGCACGGGTTTTTCAATCTCGGGATCAAGGCTGAGCAGGTCGGGTACAGCGGCTCGGTGGTTGATAGCCTAAAAAGTGAGCGGATTGGAGCCGGGCTCTTTAATCTGGAGTTTAATAATTCTGACCGGCTGGATTTGCCCAGTCGGGGTCTGGTTTACCGGCTGAACGGCCTTTATTCCACGCCCAGGGTTCTGAGTAAAAGAGAGTTTCTGAAAATGGAGTTCAGTGTTGAGGAGATTTTGCCCCTGTTTGCCCCCTTTTTCCTGCGGGGGTGGGGGATAATTGGTTTTTCCCTGGGTAGGTTGCCCCTGAGCGAGTATTTCTTATCCGGCGGCGAGAAACTGGCCGGTTTTGCTCAGGAGGAGTTCTGCACTCAGGAGCGCCTGGTCGTGGGTTCGGCGCTGCGCATCAGAGTTCTCAGGCTCTTGAATCAGGATGATTATCCGGTTTATCTGGAACTGCTTGCCAACGCCGCAACATTTTCCCGGCCGGATTCGCTGATAAAGAATGGAGATATCAGGCAGGATTTACACCTGGGCATAGGTGCGAGTGTTATTACCAATACACCTTTAGGACCACTGCGATTGACTGTTGCGCTGGGTGATTTTCTGAGGTCAACGCCGCATCCGGGTGGGGTGAGGTTTTATCTCGCTGTGGGCAGGGAGTTCCGTTACCGGCGTTAACCCCTTGTGCCCGGGCAGGAGCGCACACACAGTCCGCAGATAAACTGATGGACATAGCGGGCACGCTGGAAGGATTTCAGTTGTTCAAAGCAGGCCTGGTGGTCAAAATCGGCCGGTTTTTCTTTAATTGCCTTGGCCGGACAGGCGCTGAGGCATTGACGGCATTCGCCACAATCCTGTTTTAACGGGGTACCGGGTTCAAGTTCCAGGTCAGTGAGAATGGTGACCAGGCGAACCTGAGCGCCAAATTCAGGTGTAACCAGCAGGTTGTTTCTGCCCAGCCAGCCCAGACCGGCGCTGAGGCCGACCCGCTTGTGGGAAAGATGGCCACGCTGGTTTTGCCAGTCAACCACCTGGGATGCGGGAATAGGCAGGGCGTTATAACCCCAGTTCTGAAGCCGGTTGGCGATCTCCAGGGCGACCCGGTCAAGGGCAAAGTTCAACTGGCGGTAGTGATGCTCGTAAAGCAGGTCTGGATGGTCGGTCAGCCGGTTAAGAACTGCCTTTGACAGTCGCATTCCGAGGCAGATGGCAAAGGGCAGGTGGCGGATGGTTTCTGTGGGCAGGAGAAAGTCGTCGGTCTTCATCTGGGCAAGTCCGGCAACGCCGAAAAGGGCAACTTCCCGGTTCCGGCACAGTGCCTCAAGTTCAGTGCGGAAACGAATCAGGCTCATTTTCCTCCTTTCAGGTAAACGGTTAAGGCAAAAATGGCTGCCGGTGTGATGCCGGGAATCCGCTGCGCCTGTCCGAGCGAGGCGGGCCGGATCCGGGAGAGTTTTTCCCTGACTTCGGTTGAGAGTCCTGGTACCCGGGCATAGTCAAGGTCTGCCGGGATGAGGGTCTGTTCAAACTGGCTGAATCTTTCAATCTGGTGCTGGGTTCTTTTGATATAACCCTCATATTTGACCTCGACCTCAATCAAATCCTGAACCGGTGCCGGGATTGGCGGTGCGACCGGAACAAGGCGGGTTAGGTCCTGCCAGTTTATTTCCGGCCGGCGCAGCAGTTCAAGGGCACTGACCGGCTGCTGGAGTAAAGCGGTATTAAGTTGCTTGAGCAGGCGGTTAACTCTGGGTTCAGGCTTGACCCGGTAATTCTTAAGCCAATCAAGGGTTGTTGTAAACAGTTGCTGTTTTTCAAGAATGCGCTGGAAATGCTTCTGGTCAAGCAGCCCTACCCGGTATCCCTTGGGTCCCAAACGCAAATCGGCATTATCCTCACGGAGCAGGAGCCGGAACTCGACCCGGGCGGTGAACATCCGATAGGGTTCGTCAGTGCCTTTTGTTACCAGGTCGTCAATCATTACGCCAATATAACCATCAGTTCGGGTAAGAATAAAGGGCTCCTTTGCTTTGACACGGAGGCTGGCGTTAATGCCGGCAATGAGCCCTTGGGCGGCTGCCTCCTCATAACCGGTGGTGCCGTTGATTTGACCGGCAAAGAAGAGATTTTTTATCAGGCGGGTTTCCAGGGTCGGATATAACTGGGTCGGGTCGGAATAGTCATGTTCAATCGCATAGCCGGGTCTGGTCATCCGGCAGTTTTCAAGCCCGGGTATGGAATGGAGCATCTTTTCCTGAATCGAGACCGGCAGGCTGGTTGAGATGCCGTTGGGGTAGCACTCAAATGTATTGAGCCCCTCCGGTTCAATGAAGATGTGGTGGCGCTCTTTATCGGCAAACTTGACCACCTTATCCTCAATTGAAGGGCAGTACCGGACACCTCGGCCCTTGATGATGCCGGTGTAAAGCGGGGAGTGCTTCAGACCCTGTTTAACAATTTGATGGGTTTTTTCAGTTGTCCAGGTAATATAGCAGAGGGCTCGGTTCTGCGGCTGTTTTTCGCTCCAGAAGGAAAAGGGCCGAGCCGGCTCGTCACCGGGTTGTTTTTGTAACCGGTCCAATTTAACGGTGCGGATGTCAATGCGGGGCGGGGTCCCGGTTTTGAATCGGCCCAGAGCAAAGCCGAGGTCACGCAGGTTCTGGCTCAACCGCACTGCGGCTGATTCACCCAGCCTGCCAGCCGGAAAGTTCACCAGGCCAATGTGCACCAGCCCGGAAAGGAATGTGCCGGGTGCAAGAATGACCGTCCGGCTGAAAAATCTTTCGCCGGTTTCGGTCTCGATGCCCACCGCAGTGGCACCTCTGGTCAGAATCCGGGCGCAGGTGCCCTGGCGGAGATAGAGGTTCTCAGTTCCTTCGATCAAATTGCGCATCAACTGGCGGTATAACTGACGGTCAACCTGAACCCGGGATGAACGCACTGCCCGGCCTTTACTGCTGTTGAGTTGCCGGAAATGGATTCCTGCCTGGTCGGTAACCTGCGCCATTTGACCGCCCAGCGCATCCAGTTCCTTGACCAGTTGGCCTTTGCCGATGCCGCCCACCGCCGGGTTGCAGGACATTAAGGCGATGGTATCGAGGTTCTGGGTCAAAAGCAGGGTTGAACAACCCATTTTGGCGCTGGCCAGTGCGGCTTCACAGCCGGCATGGCCGCCACCAACCACAATCACATCAAACCGGTTAAAAACCGGCAATGCTTTTCTTGCCGCCACCATCGGCAGATAGTTTATTCACCAGATTACCGATAGGCAAATTCTGCCTCACGGCGGTGGGGCTCTGCCACCTGTCGCAGGCAGAGCAGGCAATCTTTTAGCCTTGACTGATAATCAGACCGGGATAAAATTTTTTAAATTGTCCAACTGTGCATCAAGAAACGGTCAGGACGGAAACAGCCAATGCCCGATTCCCGGGCAAACAGGCGTATGAGTCAGGAACGCTGGCGAATCAAGTCGGTTGACCAGCAACTGGTCAAAAGACTGAGTGCCAGTGCCGGTATTTCAGAACTGATGGCGCGGCTGCTGGTTCTCCGCGGGGTCAAGGAGAGTTTTGAGGTCCAAATCTGGCTGGCACCAGGCATAACCCAGTTGCATCCGGCTCAATTTTTGCCTGATTTTTCAGTTGCCGCGGCAAGGATTTTTCGGGCGATTGAGAAAAAGGAGCCGATTCTTGTCTGGGGACATGACGACCTGGATGGGATTACCGCCGCGGTGATTTTGGGCAGGGTCCTGACCGGGCTGCAAGCCGGGGTTGGGTATCACATCCCGACCAGAGGGAAGGATAAGCATGGTCTGGACCCGGAATTTCTGCAAAGATTCCGGGCTACCTCTGACCCGGGATTGATCATCACAGTTGACTGCGGGATTACCAATAACCGGGAGATAAGGGAACTAAAAGAACTGGGCAAGGATGTGATTGTTACTGACCATCACGAGGTGACGCTGCCGTTACCGCCTTCAGTGGCTAATGTTGACTCCAAAAGGGAGGATAGCGACTATCCCTATGCAGAACTGACCGGTGCCGGAGTGGCGCTGAAACTGGCAATGGGTCTGGTTGAGAAAAGGCTCGGACTCAGCCCGGCTGAGCTCTTCTCCTGTCAGCCGGACCTTCTGGCACTGGCGGCTCTGGGTACAATTGCTGACCGTGCGCCTCTGAACGGCGAAAACCGGGTTCTGGTTGCGCTTGGTCTGCGCGCCCTGAAAAAAACCCAGTTGCCGGCGCTGCGGGCAGTCTTGGAGGCGCTGAGCGGACCGCGGATTGGGGACCGGGAATTTTCGGTGAGCGAATTTCTTAACGAACTGCTGCCGCTTTTTGCCTCGGCGAGCGGGGTAGAGGCGGTTCACACCTTTCTAAGTGCTGACCCATCAACCGCCCGAGCCTGGGTGAAGCAGTTGATCAAGCGCCGCGAGGAGTGGCGGGCTGAGGCGGAAAGAACCCTCTCAATTGCTCAGAATAATGTTCGGCTGGGTGACGGGATTCTTTTTGTCCAGCATCCCGAACTGTCTATGCGCTGCCTCGGGTTCAGTGCTGCACGGCTCAAGGACAAGTATCAACTGCCGGCAATCGTCATGGGCTGGCGGGGTGATGCCTGGGTCGGTGAGTGCCGGGGGGTGGAGGGTGTGGATTTGATGCAACTCTTGCGCGCACTGCGCAACTACTTCATTGATTTCGGCGGCCACAAAAAGGCGGCAGGATTTTCTATTCTACCCGACCGGGTAGCAGATTTCATCCGGGCGGCAGAACGGTTTGCCCACGACAACTTTGCCAGCAGGATTGTGCCCGAAGACCCATTCTTCTATGATGCCTTTTTGCCCTTCAAAGAGTTTGACCCCCGGGTAACCGCACTGGCACCATTTGGTGAAGGCAACCCCCAGCCGGTATTTTTGTCCGAGCCAACCGCGCTGGTCAGGACCGAGCGGGGTTTCAGCCCCCAAACCAGACCCGACCTGATTCTGGAGCCGGGGAGATATGGGGGGCAGATTGAGCAGGGGGTAAGATACTCGCTCGTTTATACGGTTGATGACCTGGGTCGATTGGCAATCCTTGACCTGATGCCGGTGCTAGGCAATGCTGAGTAAGGCGGTTTATACCGTCCGAAAAAACAACCGGACCGATCATCCATGGATATTTGCCAGTGAGGTCAGACGGGTGGAAAACGAGCCCGGGTTGGGAGAACTGGTCAGAGTTTACGACCGGGGCAGATTTATCGGTTCCGGGATGTTCAATCCCCGCTCGCTGATTGCGGTCCGGCTCTATTCAGAACAGGACGAGGAACTGAACGAGGATTTGATTACCCGCCGGATCGAGGCGGCTTATCGTTACCGCCAGAAAAGATTGCCCAATGAGGATGACTTCCGGCTGGTTTATGGCGAGAGCGACCATTTGCCCGGGCTGGTGATTGACAAATATGGCAGTCACTTTGCAGTTCAGGTTTATGCGGCGGGATTTGATAATCGGCTGGAGATGGTGGTGAATGCGCTCTGCCGGCTGTTCAAGGTGAAATCAATTTATGAAAAAGATGACATCAAACTGCGTGAGCCGGAGGGCCTGGAAAGGCGGGAGCGACTGCTTTATGGCACGCCGGAAAGGGAGATAATGATTTCAGAAAACGGAGCCAGGTTTTATGTTGATATTGTCGCGGGTCAGAAGACCGGTTACTTCTTTGACCATCGTCTGACCAGGATGAAGGTGCGGAAACTGGCAAGAAACCGCCGGGTGCTGGATGTCTTCTGTTATACCGGTTCGTTTGCCATTAATGCCGCGCTGGGCGGAGCAAGAGAGGTGAAGGCGGTTGATATCTCGCCGGAGGCCTGCGCCCGGGCAAAAGCCAATGCTATACTCAACCAGGTCGAGGAGGCTTGCGAATTTGTCTGTGCGGATGCATTTGAATTTTTGGGGCAACTGATTAAGAAAGGGGAGCGGTTTGACCTTATCAACCTTGACCCGCCCGCTTTTATCAAGAGCCAGCGCCAGAAAAAAAGTGGCAGCAAAGGCTATCTCAAGATTAACCGGCTGGCAATGCAACTGTTGTCCCCGGGTGGGATACTGGTATCGTCATCCTGCTCCCATTATCTCTTCTGGCAGGACCTGGTTGATTGTATCAGTAATGCGGCACAGATGTTAGGCAGGACATTTGTGATTCTTGACCGTTCAACTCAGGGACCGGACCATCCGGTTCTGCCTCAGGTGCCGGAATCGGAATATCTGCGCTGCCTTATTGTCCAACTGAACTGATTTTAGAATCCGGTTATTCACGGCTCGGGTGTTAATACAATAAATTGACAAATAGATAGTTTTGTGTCATAATTATTAGCAATAATGATGGAGATGATTTATGCCTGTTTATGAATATAAGTGTGAGCAATGCGGAAAGAAGTTTGATGTTATTGCGACCCTAACAGAAAAGGAGGCAGGGTTGCATCCGGTCTGCCCGCATTGTGGTGGAATGAATGTCCGCCAGGTTTTCGGTCGGTTTACTGTTATCGGCGGTTCAAAGGCTGAGGGAACAGAGGAACTGCCAGAATTGGCAGACGAGGATTACAGTGATGAGGGGTTCGCTGATTTCAGCGATGAAGATTGGGGTGGGGACGAGGAACTCGATAACCTTAATGAGGACCTCGATGTTGAGGAATAAAAACAAACAGGAGGGTATAATGAAGTGGTTTGACTGGATGTCGTTGGCGATTGTCTTGGGCACAGCATTAATCCAGAAGATCCGGACAAGTAAGGCCGGTGGTATGGGGCTTGCCTTTTTTGAAATGGGCGGGCTGATTGTATCGGCAATTGCCGCTAACGCACTCGCTATGCCGCTTGCCCAGGCAATTGGCATTCGACACTTAGTTATGCTGATAGTCCTCTTTGTCCTCTTTGTTATTCTCACCTTTGTTTTTTCCCGCTGGCTTTTTAACCTTACCGAGTGGTCATTTCATTCACTGGACGATTTTTTTGGATTTCTATGGGGATTGGGGGCAGGCTTGGTTATTGCCCATATGGTGCTGAGAGTAATAATTGAGTCCCAGGGTTCAAACGGCATGGTTCTCCCCGATCTTGCTGATGCTCCGATTGCCAGGGAAATATATTACTTTAAAACTTGGAATGCATTGCGCTCCCTTTATTCAAGGTTCGGTATGGACGGCATTTGACACCAGATGTCGGCTAAAAACCCTTTCGTTTGACCTGTGCCGGTGCCTTCTTAAATAAAAGATGGTGCAGGTTTATACCGGCGATGGCAAGGGAAAGACCACCGCGGCGTTTGGTCTGGCTTTGCGCGCTGCCGGTCATAACTGGAAGGTGCTGGTGGTTCAATTTATGAAAGGCGACAGCACCTATGGCGAGGTCCGGGCGGCAAGACACATCCCCGGGCTTGAGGTCAGACAGTTTGGACTCAAGACATTTGTCGAGAGGGGAAAACCAAAACCGGAAGATTTATCCCTTGCCCGACAGGGGCTGGAATTTGCCCGGGATGCGGTTAGTTCCAGAAGATATCAGATGGTGATTCTGGATGAGATAAATGTTGCGGTTGACTACGGGCTTGTTTCGCTTGACGATGTTCTCGCTCTCTGTCGGCAGTGCCCGGCTGAATTGGAACTGGTTCTGACCGGCCGGGGGGCAAAGCGCCAGTTGATTGAAATCGCTGACCTGGTGAGTGAGGTTAAGGAGGTCAAGCACCCGTTTCAAAGAGGGGTAGTAAATCGTGTCGGAATTGACCATTGACAATTTGCTGGAACGGTTCGGCCGGGGTGACCGGCGCGCCTGCGGTCAGATCCTTTCCCTAATAGAAAATGAATCGACAATCGCTACCGAAATTCTTAACCGTCTTTATCCGGCGATGGGCAGAGCCTATCGGATTGGCATAACCGGGCCACCGGGTGCAGGTAAAAGCACACTGGTGGAAAAACTGGCACTGTTGAGCCGAAAAGAGGGGCGGTCAATTGGGATTGTGGCGGTTGACCCCAGTTCTCCATTTTCCGGTGGGGCGGTGCTGGGTGACCGGGTAAGGATGTCAGCACTTTTTACTGACCCCGAGGTTTACATCCGTTCAATGGCAACCCGGGGCAGTTTGGGCGGGCTGGCGGTGCGGACCAAGGAGGTGTGTGATGTCCTTGATGCCTTTGGTAAAGAGTACATCATCATTGAGACGGTCGGGGTCGGTCAGATGGAACTTGACATTGCCGAAGCCGCAGATTCCACGATTGTTGTTCTGGTCCCGGAATCGGGCGACTCGATTCAGGCGCTGAAGGCCGGGCTGATGGAGATTGGGGAAATCTACTGTGTCAACAAAAGCGACCGTGAGGGTGCGGACCGGATTGTGCTTGAGATTGAAACGATGCTTGAGTTAAGAGGGAAAAATGACGGCTGGATACCACCGGTGGTTAAAACCTCGGCTCTGACCGGGACCGGCATCGCGGAACTGTATGAGCAGATTATTGCGCATCGCCGGTATTTAGAAGGTTCTGAAGCGCTCCAAAAACGCCGGTGGCAGGCGCTGCGCACCGAGATCCAACGGCTGGTTGAGCAAAAGGTCCGTGCTCGCCTCTGGCAGAACCAGGAGATAAACGCAAGGCTCGAAGAACTTGTTACCGATACTATGCAAAAGAAACTTTCACCTTATCAGGCAGCCGAAACCCTGCTAAATGAGATGGTCGGTAACGGGAAAAGGCGGTCTTCGGTCAGAAGGGAGGGGGATTGATGAATGAATATGAGGAAATCAGGCGGGAAAAAGCCCGGTGGGAGAGGTGTGTTGACAAAGGTGATATTGGCAGTTTTCAAACTGTTTCCGGATTGCCGGTCGAGATTTTATATACCCCACTTGACCTGACCAATTTTGACTATCTGCGCGACCTTGGTTTTCCAGGTGAGTATCCGTTTACCCGCGGTATCCGGCACAACATGTACCGGGGCAGGCTGTGGACGATGCGCCAGTTTTCCGGGTTTGGCACCGCCCGGGACACCAATGCCCGCTACAAATTTCTTCTTGCCCATGGCGAGACCGGGCTTTCGGTCGCATTTGATTTTCCCACCCTTTACGGTCGGGACTCAGATGACCCGATGGCAATGGGTGAAGTGGGTAAATGCGGAGTGGCAATTTCTTCGCTTGAAGATATGGAGACACTTTTTGAGGGCATACCCTTAGGAGAGGTTTCAACCTCAATGACCATCAACGGTCCGGCTGCGGTGCTCTGGGCCTTCTATATCGTTACCGCAGAAAAACAGGGGGTGCCCAGCGAAAGACTCCGGGGCACAATTCAAAACGACATCCTGAAGGAATACATCGCCCAGAAATCCTGGCTCTTTCCGCCCGAACCCTCGCTGCGCATTATCACCGACATTATGGCATTCGGCGCCGAGCATGTCCCGAAATGGAACACCATTTCCATCTCCGGGTATCACATCCGCGAAGCCGGTTCGACCGCGGCTCAGGAACTGGCGTTCACCCTCAAGGACGGAATGACCTATGTCGAGGCAGGAATCAAAGCCGGGCTGGATGTGGATACATTTGCACCCCGCCTGTCATTTTTCTTTAACTCCCATCTTGATTTCTTTGAGGAAATAGCCAAATTCCGAGCCGCCCGGCGCATCTGGGCAAGGGAGATGAGGGAGAAATTTAAGGCAAGAAAACCCGAATCCTGGCTTTTGAGATTCCACACCCAGACCGCAGGTTGCACCCTGACCGCGCAGCAGCCTGAAAATAACATTGTCCGGACCGCGTTTCAGGCACTGGCGGCAGTTTTGGGCGGGACCCAGAGCCTGCACACCAATTCAATGGATGAGACCTGGGCACTGCCAACTGAAAAGGCGGTTTTGATTGCCCTGCGCACCCAGCAGTTGATTGCTGAGGAAACCGGCGTGATCAACGTTATTGACCCGCTGGGTGGTTCCTATTATGTCGAGGCGCTTACCAACCAACTGGAACAGCAGGCATATGAATACTTTAAAAAGATTGATGCCCTGGGTGGAATGGTCAAGGCGATTGAGCAGGGCTATCCCCAGCGGGAAATTGCTGAAGCCGCCTATCGTTATCAGAAGGCGGTTGACGAGGGCAGGCGCACGGTTGTCGGCGTAAATAAATATGTCCTGGAGGGGGAAAAACTGGAAATTCCCATTCTCAAAATTGACCCGCGGGTGGAGGAGGAGCAAAGGGAACGACTGGCGCGACTGCGGCAACGCCGGGATAACGCCCGGGTTCAAAAGGTGCTACTTGACCTGAAAGCGGCCTGTGCCGGAAAGGAGAATGTTATGTATCCCATTTTGGAGGCGGTGCGGGCTTATGCAACCCTGGGTGAAATCTGCGGGGCGATGAAGGAGGTTTTCGGCACCTATGCCGAGCCACCGATGTTTTAGGAGGCAAAATGGCAAGAAAACTGCGTATTCTGATCGCCAAACCCGGACTTGATGGTCATGACCGCGGGGCCAAGGTGGTCGCGCGGGCTCTGCGTGATGCGGGATTTGAGGTTATCTACACCGGATTGCACCAGACACCGGAAATGATTGCTGAGGCGGCGATTCAGGAGGATGTTGATGCGGTCGGGCTTTCAATCCTCTCTGGTGCCCATATGACCCTGTTTCCTGAGGTTATGCGGTTACTCCGGGAAAAGGGGGCTGGTGACATTCTGGTTTTTGGCGGTGGTATTATCCCTAAGGAGGATATGGAGGCGCTCTATAAAATGGGCTGCGGCAGGCTTTTTGGTCCGGGGACACCAACCCAGGAAATTATTGACTATCTTAGGGAGAAGTTTCCTGACCGGACATAAATCAACTCCTTATTAAGTTTATAGAAGAAAATCCCTGACAGCCCTGTTAGCACCCTGTTATCTGTTGACTCATTATTCACCCCTTAAAACATAAAACCCCTGCTCTGATGCTCAGATTACATTCTCACTATGTTTATCAGCAATGGCACCAATCTTCTTTCGCATTCCTCTAATGAGGATAGAACCAGTCTTTACTTACTTCATATGAACACTTCAAGCGGATAACCTAACTAAGTTACTGATTCTCATCAAGTTAGGGCTCTGATACCAGTTCTGATTCCAATTCAGAAAGGCACTCGGGGAGTGACTGGGTGACCCGGTGGTTCACCCGGTGAATCACTCCGCAAATCAAACCCCGAATCACTGACGGTATAACTCACCGATTCCCTCAGGGATAGACTCACAGACTCATTCGGTGAGTGAAATGGTGAGTCAGACCCGGATTGAATCTCAGACTGACTCGGTGATTCAAACCCTGATTCACTCAGAGATTCACTCACCGAGTCCTATCCCGGATTATATCCTTTTATCTATTCAGAATTGCGGTTATATAAAGAGGGATAAGGAGAGGGAGAAAATGGATTGGGCTGTAGACCTTTATTTCTCTGCCTTTGTATCATCCTTTCCTGTATCGGTTTTTGAGGGAAAATAAGTGGTGTCCCCTGTTAGTCTTGCCTCATTTTGAGGTTTGCAGCGGATAGCGAGCTTCGGCAGATTCCTGGAACGGGGTAGTGGTACCACATTTGAGGGTAATGTGATTTAGTGGGAGTTTCCTTGATGGGGCTGGGACCAGATTCCACCATCTTGGTAGACCTTGTACTAGGTGGGTATTTGAAACTGGGAAACCGAGATGCGGGATTGAGCAGTAAAACTGCCTGGTGAGGCAAAACAATAGTGCGGGTAGGGAAGCGCAAAGGCAGGTTGTATTTTGTCAGCCTGCAGATTGAGATTTAGGTGAGGCAATGTGTGTTACAGGGACGGTACATGGTAACCAGGGGATTGTTGGTTTGAGGTATATGAAGGAAGCATTAGTTAATGAGTTGAAAGGATTGATTAAGTCATGATTAATGCTTTACAAATAAGGGTTGAGACACTATATTACCGGTTATGGTATACTATGAGATTATGAACGGCCTCAGTAATATATTTAATCTCAGACTAAACATGGTTCAGATGGCCCAAAATAAAGGAATCAGCAAGACCGCTCGCTATTACAAAACCACCCGCAACACAGTCCGTAAGTGGGTCAGACGATATAGAGAAGAGGGGTTAAGCGGAT